>Ga0209564_1002437_pt1 | contig 14733 bp, 11 predicted proteins | sample AraplaCol_mMF_r2_FD_184272 | JGI IMG/M metagenome (GOLD analysis project Ga0209564, IMG submission 184272) | Arabidopsis root microbial communities from North Carolina, USA - plate scrape MF_Col_mMF_r2 (SPAdes) (version 3) | ecosystem: Host-associated > Plants > Roots > Endosphere | place: USA... | reverse complement strand
CTGGAAGTCTTCGTACATGGCGCACTGTGCATGGCGTATTCGGGCCGCTGCCTGCTGTCCGGCTACTTCAACCACCGAGACGCCAACCAGGGCACTTGCACCAACGCCTGCCGCTGGGACTACAAGGTGGGCGAAGGCTGCCAGGACGCGACCGGCGACGTCTCGGTCCTGCACCAGCAGCCGCGCCACCCGTTGGCCAACCAGACCTACCTGCTGGAGGAAGCCGGCCGCCCCGGCCAACTGATGCCCATCTTCGAGGACGAACACGGCACGTACATCATGAACTCGAAAGACCTGCGCGCGGTGGAACACGTCGAGCGCCTGGTGAAGATCGGCGTCACGTCGCTGAAGGTGGAGGGCCGCACCAAGTCCGCCTACTACGCGGCCCGCACGGCGCAGGTGTACCGCAAAGCCATCGATGACGCCGTGGCCGGCCGCCCCTTCGACGAAAGCCTGCTCGGCCAGCTCCAGGGCCTGGCGAACCGCGGCTACACCGATGGTTTCTATCAGCGCCACCACACGCAGGAACACCAGAACTACATGCGTGGCGCGTCGGAAACCGATCGCAGCCAGTACGTCGGGGATGTGTTGGAAATCGCCGGCGGCTGGGCGCGCATCGACGTGAAGAACCATTTCGCGGTGGGCGACCGCATTGAAGTCATGCACCCTGGCGGCAACCGCGACATCACCATCGCCCGCATGCTGGCGGACGATGGCAGCGAGATCACGATAGCGCCTGGCAGCGGCCACATCGTGCGCATCCAGCTCGATCAAGGGCTGGATGGCGCACTGCTGTCGCGCTACCTTTGATTACTGCAAATTGACGGCCGTAAGGGAGCGGTTTGCTTCCAAAATGTAGAGCACGCCGTTGTTGGAGATCGCCAAGGTGCCGCCACGCGGGAAGCTCCAGACTACCTTATGCGTCGTCAAATCAATTGCCACGGTCCGGCTGCCGCTGACGAAAGCCAGGTTACGCGTCACAAGCACGTTGGTGAAAAGGTCGAGGCCCAGGCCTTCAGAGGTCCACTGCAGCTTGCCGTCGCTCAGCGAGCGCACTTCCAATGCTCGCGACGTAAACGGAATGGTATAGACCGAGCCATTGCCAATGGCCATTTGAGAGATTGCGCTGGTCGCCACCGACCAGGCAGTAGTGCGTAAGGTCAGGTCGAATGCCGTTAAGCCGTTTCCATAAACGACAGCCAGGTTGCCGGACAACGCAACGCTGTTTGCGCGCAATCCAACGACATTCGGCTCGGATGCCGTCCATTTAATCCGGCCATCGGCGGTATCCAGCACGCTTAGCTTGTCTTGAACGTACACATAGGCGTTGTCCGCGTCCACGGCCAGCGTTGGAGAAGAGTTTCCCCTTGCTGGACCTTGCATCAGCGTGTGCCAGACTTTCCTCATATCGTACGAAGAGAACCTGGTCGTGCCTTTGTCGTAATCGTAGCCGTCCATCGAATACACCTCGGTTCCGGCCACGGTCGGCGCGCTGTCGAACGAATCCCCGCCAAAATCGACCTTATGTACCAGCCTTCCCGTTTGCTGGTCAAAAACCCACAGGAAATTCTGAATATCGCGCGTGAATACAAACACAAAGCCGTTGCCGACGGCCGGCGAGTTGGCGAGATTCACATTTCCCATACTGGTGCGCCACAATACGGAGCCGTCAGTTTCGCTGATGGCAAGCAGTTCAAATTCACTGCCGTAAGTCTTACCGACGGTCATGAAGACTTTGCCATTATCGATGGCGACGGTCGCATTCGACACTGCAACTGCAGCCGCCGGCAATGCAAAGCGCCGCGTGAACTTGGCAACGTCGAATGTGCCGTCAACATACCCCGTATGCAAAGCGTTACCCTGGTAGGTCGACCAGGCACCCACGCCCGGCACACGCAACAGGCCAGTCAGGTTGACCGCATTTTTTACCGACAATTTCAGCGGCACGTTCCACGGCGAGCCGGGAATCGGCGAGCGGCAGATAGCCGGATCGTCGCGGCACAGGCGGACCTCCACATTGCTGTTGTAATCACCTTGCAGCAGGCTGGCGGAAGACTTCAGCGTCGCTTTGAAGCCCTGCGCATTCTGCGTGTAGCTGACCGTGCTCAAACCACCTTTTTCGTACACGCCAACCTGGAACTGCGCGCCCACCAGGTTCCCTTTGAAAGTCCCTTCCAGGCTGAGTTCGACCTGTTCACCGGCATAGGTTTCTGCCTGCAGCGACTGCGCTGACAGCGCCAGGCGCTGCGCCGCTTCGGTCGCCGATTTCAGGTTGACTTTCAAAGGCACTTTCCATGGCGAGCCAGGCAATGGCTTGCTGCAGGTCTGAGGAGCGTCTTCGCACAAGCGTACTTCAAGATTGACCTGGGTAAGACCAGCAGGAAGCTTGGTCGAGGTGCTCAGGCTGGCCTGGTAGGTCATCTCGTTCAGGGCTGCGATTTGCACGTCGGTGGTAATCGTGCCCGACGTATCGACAATCGCGACATTGAATGGTTTGCTGAACGTACGGCTCGAAGTGGCAGTGATCTTGAACGGAATCGACTCTCCTTCAAAACCCGACAATTCAATCGGGTTTGGCGTGAAGGAGAGCCAATTGCCTTCGGAACTGGTGGAGGTACCGCTCGTGCCGGAATTGCCGGAGCTATTGCTTGTACCCGGGCTACCACCGCCGCCGCCACAGGCGCTTAAAGCCAGTGCCATCAAAAACGGCAGCGCGGCCCAAATTGCTATTTGCATATGATAAGTCCCTGAGGAAAAAGGGCTTATACTAGTGCAAATAATATTTGCAAAGTCTCACAATTAATCACTTTGCAAACAAAATACAACGTTCCTGAACTAGTTACCAGAAGATCACACGTTGTTCCGGCGGCAGGTACATCTTGTCGCCCTCCTTCACCCCGAAGGCGTCGTAGAAGCCCGGGTGGTTTTTCAGGCTGCCGTTGACGCGGAATTCGGATGGCGAGTGCGGGTCGGACTTCACTTGCTGGATCAGGAAGGCGTCGCGGCCCTTGCCGCGGCGTGCCTGCGCCATGCCCATGAAGATGCGCTGTTCGGCGGTGTAGCCATCGATCACCGGACCGGGCTGGCCTTTCATGTAGATCCTGTAGGCGCGGGTGGCCATGATCAGGCCGGCGTTGTCGGCGATGTTCTCGCCCAGGGTCAGTTCGCCGTTCACGTTATAGCCCGGCACCGGGCTGTAACCGTTGTACTGCGCCACCAGCATCTTGCCGCGCGCCGCGAATTTTTCGCCGTCTTCCTTGGTCCACCAGTTGCGCAGGTTGCCGTCGCCGTCGTACTGCGAACCCTTGTCGTCGAAGGCGTGGCTGATTTCATGGCCGATGGAGATGCCGACCGCGCCATAGTTGACCGCCGGTTCTGCCTTGGCGTCGTACAGCGGATACTGCAGGCGCGCCGCCGGGAATACCACTTCATTCAGCGACGGGCTGTAATACGCGTTGACGGTTTGCGGCGTCATGCTCCAGGCCGAACGGTCGACCGGCTTGCCCAGCTTGTCGATGCTGAAGTTGTGGGCGAACTCGCGCGAGCGCAGCACATTGCCCACCAGGTCGTTGCGCGCCACTTTGAGCTTCGAATAATCGCGCCATTTGTCCGGGTAGCCCACCTTGACGTTGATCTTGGCCAGCTTGGCCTGCGCCTGCAGCTTGGTTTCAGGGCTCATCCACTCCAGCGTCTCGATGCCTTCGCGGAAGGCGGCGATGAAGTTCTGCGCCATCTCGGCCACCTGCTGCTTGCGCTCGGCCGGGAAGTACGCTTTCACATAGGCCTTGCCCACCATCTCGCCCAAGGCGCGGTTCACTTCCGCGATGGCGCGCTTTTGCAGGGTGCGGTTTTCCCTGGTACCTGCCAGCACCGCGCCGCGGAAGGCGAAGTTCTCGTCGACCAAAGCCTGCGACAGGTAAGGCGCGAAGGAGCTGATCATGTGGAATTCGAAGTAGGCTTGCCACACCGGCAGCGGTGTCGCTTCGATCAGCTTGTCCAGCGCCGCCAGGTAGCTTGGCTGGCTGACAATCACGGAGTCGATCTTGCCGGCCACGCCAACACCCTTCAGGTAGGCATCCCAGTCGAAGCCTGGCATCAGCGCTTTCAGTTCGGACAGCGACAGCTTGTTGTAGGTCTTGACCGGGTCGCGGTTTTCCACGGCGGACCAGTGGGCACGGGCGATCTCGGTTTCCAGCGCCACGATCTGCGCGGCTTTTTGCGCTGCCTGCGCATGGCCGGCCAGTGCCAGCATCTTCTCGACGTGCTGCTGGTACTTGGCGCGGATATCGCCCAGGCGCGCATCCTTATCGGACAGGAAGTAGTCACGGTTAGGCAAGCCCAGGCCCGACTGGCGGATGCCCACCACATAGCGCGTCGAATCCTTCGCATCCTGGCGTACGCTCATGTCAAGCGGTCCGCCGGCATCGATGCGGTTCAGGTGCGCCACCAGCGCTGCAATGCCCTGCTTGCCGGACAAGGCCGCAATGCGCGCCTGCTCCGCCTTCAACGGCTTCAGGCCCAGCGCATTGCGGCGCGCTTCGTCCATGAAGCTGGCGTAATAGTCGCCAATCTTCTGCGCATCCGAACCGGCCTTGCGCGCCTTGTCGCGTTCAGCGCTCTCGATGATGGCATTCACCTGGCCTTCCACGTTTTCCTGCGCCACGTTGAACGCACCCCAGCTCGAACGGTCGGCCGGGATCTCGACGCCGCTCAGCCACTTCCCCTGGGAATAGCGGAAAAAGTCGTCCTGCGCGCGGACCTGCGTGTCGATGCCAGCGACATCGATGCCCGAACTCAGTTCCGCCGCCCATGCGTGCGAACATGCCAGGCCAAAAATCAGGCCGCCGAGAAGTGTGCGTTTCATGTAATAACTCCGGTGAAAAAATGCTTCCGGCAGTATGCCGCAGCCGGCGCCTCGCGTGGCCGCTGCGGCCCAAAGAGCAACACTAAGTTACATAAGGGCCGTGCAATTGACCTGCGGCCGCGCAAGGCCGATACTTGCCGGGTTTGAGATCCATTCACCCCAACCAGGAGGAAACCAGTGAAACATTCCATGCTGGCCACCGTGCTGCTGGCTGCAGCCGCAGCACAGGCGCAGGACGTGCCGAAGATCGATCCGCAGCGCCTGTCGCAGGACGTTAAAGTTTTGGCATCCGACGAATTCGAAGGCCGCGGCCCGAACACCGCCGGCGAAGTGAAGACCGTTGAATACATCGCCAGGCAATTCGAGGCGGCCGGCCTGAAGCCGGGCGGCGACCTGGTGAAAGGCAAGCGCAGCTGGTACCAGGAAGTTCCGCTGGGCCGTTTCGAAATCAAGGGCCCGGTGGTGTTGAATGCCCACGCCGGCAAGGACAACATCCCGTTCGCACAAGGCGAGCAAGTGGCCGTGCGCGCTGCGATGAATGGCGCCAAGCGCGTTGACTTCGACAAGGCCCCGCTGGTCTTCGTCGGTTACGGTGTGACCGCGCCTGAGCGCAAATGGAGCGACTTCAAGGGCGTGAACCTGAAGGGCAAGCTGGCCGTGGTCCTGATCAACGATCCGGACTTCGAAACCGGCGAAGGCGAATTCGGCGGCAAAGCCATGACCTACTATGGACGCTGGACCTACAAGTACGAAGAGATGGCGCGCCAGGGCGCAATCGGTACCCTGATCGTGCACGAAACCGCGCCGGCTTCCTACGGCTGGGCGACTGTGAAGAACTCCAATACCAATGTCATGTACGACATCGTGCGCAAGGAGCCGGGCAAGTCGCACGCGCCGATGGAAGCATGGATCCAGCGCGACGTAGCGGCCGACCTGTTCAAGCGCGCCGGCCTCGATTTCGAGGCACTCAAGAAGCAGGCGCAAACGCGCGAGTTCAAGCCGGTGGAACTGAAGGGCGTCAGCCTGTCGGCCCACTACGCGGTGGACGCACAAGTAATCAAGTCGAAGAACGTGATTGCGGTGCGCGAAGGTACGACGGCGCCGAATGAAACCGTGATCTACAGCGGCCACTGGGACCACCTCGGCGTCGGCCTGCCTGACGCCAAAGGCGACAAGATCTACAACGGCGCGATCGACAACGGCACCGGCATCGCTGCCCTGCTGGAATTGGGCCGCGCTTATGGCAAGGCGCCAGCGCCCAAGCGCAGCGTCGTGTTCCTGGCAGTGACCGCGGAAGAAAAAGGCTTGCTCGGTTCCGAGTACTACGCGGCCAATCCGGTCTATCCGCTGGCCACCACCGTCGGCATGATCAATATGGATGCACTGAGCCCTTACGGCCCGGCACGCAACTTCACCATTTCCGGCAGCGCCAAGCTGGACCTGCTGGATATGCTGATCGCCAGATTCAAGGCGATCAACGTGAGCTACACGCCTGACCCGCATACCGAAGCCGGCTACTTCTTCCGCTCCGACCACTTCCCGATGGCCAAGCGCGGCGTGCCGGCGTTCTCGCTCGACTCCGGCGAAGACTGGGAACAAGGCGGCGTAGCGGCAGGCAAAGCGGCGCAGGAAGCCTACACCAACAACAACTACCACCAGCCTTCGGACGAGTGGGATGCCAAGTGGCCGTTCAGCGGCATGGCGCGCGACCTGGGCGTGCTGTACAGCCTTGGCCGCGACCTGGCCGAATCGAAGGACTGGCCCAACTGGTCGAGCGACTCCGAGTTCCGTACGATTCGTGACCAGAGCGCAGCAAAACGAATTAAATAAAAAGTCAAACGCACGTCAAGGCCCTCCCCGGAGGGCCTTTTCTTTTTCTGCGGAGCGTGCCATGCTGGCTTCACAAAAAAGATCGTTTAGCTGGAGACAAACCATGAACTTCATGCAGTCGATGAGCATTGCCAAGAAACTCGCGGTGCTGAACGCCGGTGCAATCCTTGGCATCATTATCCTTACCGCCATCTTCCTCATCTCCGAACGCACCCTCATCCTCGAGGAAAGAACCAGCAATGTGCGGCAGGCCGTCGAAACAGCCTACGGTGTGCTCGACTACTATCAAAAGCAGGAAGCCAGCGGCGCCCTGCCCCGTGCCGACGCCCAGAAGAAGGCGATGGACGCGATCAAGGTGTTGCGATATGGCAACAACGAATATTTCTGGCTGAACGACATGCAGCCGAAGATGATCATGCACCCGATCAAGCCGGAGCTCGACAACAAGGATCTCAGCACCAACAAGGACCCGACCGGGAAATTCCTGTTTGTCGAATTCGTCAACATGGTCAAAAAGGCAGGCGCGGGACCGGTCGATTACATGTGGCCGAAGCCGGGCAGCGACAAGCCGGTGCAGAAGGTCTCCTACGTCAAGGGCTTTGAACCCTGGGGCTGGATCCTCGGCTCCGGTGTCTACGTCGACACCGTCGATGCCACCGTGCGCGGGCGCGCGATCACCTTCGCCGCAGGCGCCGTGGTGCTGGCCGCCATACTGCTTGGCATTGGCGTGTTCATTGCGCGCGGCATGCTGCGCCAGTTGGGCGGCGAACCGGATTATGCCTCCTCGATCGCGCGCAGCATTGCCGGCGGCGACCTGACCGTGCCGATCGACGTCAAGCGCGACGACAACAGCAGCATGGTCAATGCGCTGAAGGGCATGCGCGACGACCTGGCACGCATCGTCAGCTCGGTACGCACGGCCACCGATACCATCGCCACCGCATCGAGCGAGATCGCGGCCGGCAACAGCGACCTGTCGGCGCGCACCGAAAGCCAGGCCAGCTCGCTGGAAGAAACCGCGGCATCGATGGAGGAACTGACGTCCACCGTGCGCCAGAACGCCGACAATGCGCGTACTGCCAACGAGCTGGCAGCCAATGCTTCGGAAGTGGCGCAGAAAGGCGGCGCCGTGGTGTCGCAGGTGGTGGAGACCATGGCCTCGATCGACAGCTCGTCGCGCAAGATCGTCGACATCATCAGCGTCATCGACGGCATCGCGTTCCAGACCAATATCCTGGCGCTGAACGCGGCGGTGGAAGCGGCGCGTGCGGGGGAACAGGGCCGCGGCTTCGCTGTCGTGGCATCGGAAGTGCGCAACCTGGCGCAACGCAGCGCGGCGGCGGCCAAGGAGATCAAGGACCTGATCGGCGCCTCGGTGGAAACCGTCGGCGTCGGCAATTCTCTGGTGGCGCAGGCCGGCAGCACCATGCAGGAAGTAGTGGAAAGCGTGCACCGCGTGCGCCAGGTCATCAACGAGATCAGCACCGCTTCCAACGAACAAAGCGCGGGCATTGCGCAAGTCAATGAAGCGATTTCGCAAATGGACGCGGTGACGCAGCAGAACGCAGCCCTGGTCGAACAGGCTGCCGCCGCTGCGGCCAGCATGCAGCAACAGTCGGCAGCGCTGCTGCAGGCAGTCGGCGTCTTCCGCGTCGAGGCCGAACCGTCCGCCGTTACCGCACGCCGCACGCCGCGCCTTGGCCGCAGCTGAGGTCGTGCTATGATCGGGCCTGTCGAAAAAGGCAGGACCGGTTCAAGGTAAGCCCGGTCCCTCTCCTCCCCGGGGAGCTCTGCTCCGTGCGCAGTCCTGCATGAGAACCCACGACGATCCCGGCGCATTGCGTCCCGGGCTCGTCGGGGCGCGCCGATCGATCCTCAGGCACTCCCGTTGGGCTTACCAACCATGGAGTCAACATGCAAATGAATCACCTCGACTTGTCGGTGCCCGACGTGGCAGCGGCTTCCGCATTCCTGGTCCGCCATTTCGGCTTCACCCTGCTGCAGAGCAAAGGCAACCACGGCATGGCCGTGCTGGCCGGCGATGGCGGCGTGGTACTCGCGCTCACGCGCTGCGAGACGCCGAGCTATCCCAAAACCTTCCACATCGGTTTCCTGGTCGGCGACGCCAGCCAAGTCACCGCCAAACATACTGAACTGGAAGCGGCCGGTACGGCCGGCCTTTCGCCGATACAGGAGATGCGCGGTGGCCCCGGCTTCTACTGCCGCACCGATTGGGGAATTTTGCTGGAAGTTGCGCACCGCACGCCGCTGCGGGCTGCCTGACGCCGGCGTGCCACTGGCCCCTGGCCGGGGCCCGGCTCACTTGACGCGGGTGTAGCTCATCTCCATCCACTTCATGTCCTTGCCATTCGGTCCCGGCCCCCACATTTCCAGCTTGTGGCTGTCGTTGTCGGTGATGGCAATGTTCATGGTGTAAGGGATCTCCTTGCCGCTCATCGGGTCGGACATCATGCCTTTGTACTTGATGGTGTTGCCGCTCATGGTGCCATGCGCCAGCGTCATGCCGGTGCTGCCGGAATCGATCCAGCTGCCGAAGTACTTCTTCGTCACGTTGTCGAAACCCTGGATGCCCATGCCGTCGAAAGGCTGGCCCATGAACTTGCCCTGGTAGTTCTCCTGCAGGTAGCGGTTCCCCATGATCCACTTGCGTTCCGTGGAACCGTCGGTTTCTTCGGGAGGTTTGGATGGGTCCATCCACATTTTCGATTTGACCGTGAACTTGCCGGCCAGGGCATCAAGCTTCTTGTGCTGCTCGCCGGGCGTGGCGGCTTTGCTCATCATCTCCATGGCCGCCTTTTCGTCAGGCGGCGCTGCGGACTTCTTCTTCTCCGGCGCTGCGCTGAGTGCAGCGCCCGCCAGGGTACATCCCGCAACAACAACCAGGTACTGTGCGACACGATGGAGCTTCATGGCATCCTCCTTATCCAGCAGGGTTGTGGAGCAGCCATTCTCCGCGCCCCCGCGCCACCCTGTCAACCGCGCCGCTCGGCTTCACGCAACTTGCGGCGCAAACGCAGGTTATCAGCAACAGCCGACACCAGCGCAAGCATCATCAGCGCGGCTACCGCATCAGTATCGAGGTAGCGCCAAAACAACCACGCACCGATTGCGCAGGCAATGGCCGACAGGAGAAGAAAAATCTGGTCCTTCATCATCGAATCATCCGCGTCTGGTACAGACTACGACCTATCATTGTCGTATCATAGATCACCGGATGGCGCCGCATAATGTCAGCCAGCCATGGCCGGTACAAGCCATTGCATCGAATGTCCCACAGCACGTCCGCCAAAGAGGCGCCCCCACTCAGTGTTCGGCCCGTCGCAACCGCAATGCTCCCAACAACTGCGCCGACATAAAATGCCGCAGCCATTGTCGCTGCTGTGCCCAGCTTCTCTGCGCGCAGCCCGGCGCCGATCATCTCTCCCACCGTGATCCTTTGCCCGAACTTATCGACGTGCGCAATGAATGCTGCCGCGTTTGCCATTGCCATCTGAAGAGTACCAAATAGGGATGCCGGGGCCGGCAAGCCGAGCGATTCCATATTTTCACGAAAGTACTGATAAAAGTTAGACATGATCGCTCCCTCAGGTTTGCGTAAGGGGAGCATAGCGCCGCGCGGGGCAGCGCGTTTTGCAGTGGGGCAAGCGTTATGCTGAAGCGGCGTAGATGCTGACGGCTTCGACCATGAAAGGTGCGAGGTCGGGATCGATTTTGTTGAAGTTGGCGCGGAAGCGCGGGTCGTCGCGGTAGGTGGCGGCGAGTTGCGGCAGGTGCGCGCGCTCGGCGGGCCAGAAGTGCCGCGTGTGCTCGTGCCAGCGCGCGACCAGGGCTTGCACGGCGTCGCTGCCGGCACCCTGCGCCATCGCGGCTGCCAGCTCGGCGTAGATGGCGTTGCCTTCATCGATCAGCGCTTGCTGCCGGTCCTCGCTGTACCCCTTCCATTGCCGGGCCGAGGCTTGCACAACGTCCTTGCCGTATTTCTGTTCCGCTTCCTGCTCGTATTTGTGCTGGCGCTCGCGCAGGCCGTCGAAGAGATTTACTGCTTTCATGGTCTGTTTTCCTTTCAGATGGAGGATGGTCTTGTCCACCGTGGAAATCAGCCCTTGCAGTTCCTGCAGCCGGCCAGCCAGCGCCTGCTTGTGGCTTTGCAGCGCGGCCAGGACATCGAAGCCGGGTTGCGACATCATGTCGCAGATGGCGGCCAACGGCATATCCATCTCCCGGTAGAACAGCACTTGCTGCAAGCGCAGCAGGTCTACTTCGTTGTAATAGCGATAGCCGTTTTCGCCAATGCGCGAAGGCTTGAGCAGGCCGATGCTGTCGTAGTAGCGCAGCGTGCGGCCGGTGACGCCGGTCATGTCGGAAAGCTGTTTTACGGTGAACATGCAGCCATCCTCAAGGTTGACGCGACGTCAAGGTCAAGCACTATTTTCAACCCAATTCAAACGTGGTGATGCCATACTGCCGCGCCAGCGGCAAGCCCGGGTCCTCGCCCGTGTACATGCGCGCCGTTTCGAAGCAGGCATGCATGCCGTGCCGCAGCGCCAGCGCCACTGCAGCAGCATTCGGTTCCGGCACGTCGAGGAACACCGGTTCGTCGGCCGGCACCCTGCCACGCAACGCCTGCATCAACTCCTCGGCCACCTCCGGCGACTCGGCGCATAGCGGGCCAATCTTGAAGCCCGAACGGCACGGTCGCAGTACCGCGTAGCCAAGCAGTGCGCCGCCATGATTGCGCACGCCGAAAGCCACATTTCCCTCCTGCTGCAACCAGCAGCGCATGAATTGCTCGCGATCGTCGGGGAAGAAGGCGCGATCATACAGCACCACTTCGCCCAGGTCCTGCGGTCCCAGGGGCAGCACGCGGTCGGCGGCTGGAACGTCGCTGCCGCGGCCTTCGTAGCGTACGTTGCGGTGCGCGAGCGTGAAGCCGGAGCGCGCGTAATTGGCCTGCTGCGCGGGCACGCCATCCAGCCCGACGTTGCGTCCTGCCAGGCGCGCCATGCCGGCACGCCAGATCGCCATGCCATGGCCCTTGCCGCGAAACTGCGGCCGCACGATATAGCCGCCGATGAATCCGAATCCGGTGCCGTATCGTACTGCAAAGATGCTGGCGACGGGCACGCCATCGATCGTGCCGAGCAGGAAGCCGCCTGGATCGGCCGCGTAAAAACTGGCGGCATCCTGCAGGCCGGGATTCCATCCTTCCTCCGCAGCCCAATCGAGCACGATTTCAAGTTCGGGCAAGGTCATTGGGCGGATATCCATCTCAGTCTCCCTGCGCCGCGTCATGGGCGGCGAACGCGGCCCGCACAGCGTATTCCCAGGCCGCGCCATCCTGTTCGTAAAGGAGGTGGGACACAGGCGGCGCCCCCGCTTCCAGGGCACTGCGCCGGCGATACAGGAACACGGTGGTCCACGCCACGCTGGGCGGTGCGAATTGCTTCACCAGCTCGAACGCCGGGTGCAGCATGGGAAAGGTAACCGTGGTGACCAGGGCCCCTTCCGGAAGCTCCCTGGCCAGCTTCTCTCCCAGCCGGTCCATCATCGGCGCGAAACAGGTGCTGTAGATATAGACCATGCTCGCATCGGAGACATCCGCTTCGAACATGTCCTGGTGCAGCAGGCGCACCCGCGCCGCGACCCTGGCTGCGGCGGCAGGGTCCTCAGCCACGCCGGCCGCCAGCATTTGCGCCAGCCGCATCTGCGCCATGTCGTTGCGGTAGCCAAGCAGCTCGACGCCGGTGCAGCGCATGCCGGGCAAGGCCAGGGCCGCGCTCAATACGACTTTGCCAAGACCGCTGCCAAGATCGATGAAATGGCCGCGCAAGGGCAGCCACGGCGCTACTGCCTCGAAGTAGTTATCCAGCTCCTGCTGCGTGAATTCGCCGTAGATCAGGCGCCCGTCGTCGACCAGCCATTGCGCCAGGTCGGCGTCGGAGATCTCGGCCAGGCCCTGTGCCGGAGCGCGCTCCGGCAGCATGCCGTGCTGCTGGATGCCGGCCGGTATGCAGCCTGCGATCAGGCGCCGGTGCGGCTTCAGGCGCGCGATGAATGTGTCGCGCAATTCCGGCTTGCGGAACGCTTCGCGCACCGCCAGGCCGATTTCGACGTAACGGGCAAGCACTGCATCGTCAATAACGGGCCGTACGTGCTGCGCACCATTGGTGATTGCCCGCCGCATCGAGAGCATGGTTTCCCCCAAACCGGTTGATTACCCACTTTACAATAAAAAACCGCCCCGAGGGGCGGTTTTCGCATCAAGCGGGTAGCGGCTTAGAAGCGGTAGTTCAGCGATGCTGCGTAGGTGCGGCCAAGCTGGCTGAAATGCGAGCCATCGTAGGTCACCATGTCGTAGCGGCCGTTGAAGGTGATCAGGTTGCGCTGGATGGCTTTGGCGTTTGGATCGTCGATGATCTTCTGGCCGTTGGCATTCAGAGCCTTGAACTCCCACTCAGGCGTGGTGTTGAACACGTTGTTGACGTTGAACGACACGGTCACATTCGGCATCACGTTGTAGTTGAGCGCGAAGTCGGTGACGTTCTTGGTCTTGAACTTGGTCTCCAGGTTGCTGTCCAGGCCAGCCTGGCGGAAGCGGGTCGGGCCGAACACGGTGTTGTTGATCGACAGGTTCAGCTTCTTGTAGTCCCAGTCGGCGCCGAGGATGGTCTTGAACTTCGGACGCGAGGTGAACATCAGCGCTTCCTGGGTCGCATCCAGCACGGACTGGCCGGCGTTGGCGACGATCGTTGGATTCTTCACCGCGCCGTCACGCTCGTTCTTGTGCGTGTAGTTACCGGACAGGTTCAGGGTCAGCTTGCCGTCGGCCAGCGGGATGTTTTTACGCGACAGCACGTAGTCCAGGCCTTCGGTCTGGGTCTTCACCGCGTTGACGAAGAAGCTGACGGAAACGATGCCGTTCGCAGCGAGGATCTGGTCCAGTTGCTGGGTAGGATCGCCGGTCGGCACAATTTCCTTGCCCAGGATGATGCGGTCCTTCACCTTGATGCGGTAGTAGTCCAGGGTCGCGCTGGTGTTTTCATCCGGCTTCAGGCCCAGGCCCAGGGTGATGTTGTCGGACTTCTCAGCCTTCAGCTTCGGCACGCCCAGTGCGGCAGCTTGCGCCGAGACGTTGTTCACCAGGCCCGATACCTGGATGCCGCCGCCAGGCACGAAGGAGTACTGCGCTTTCTGCGTGTAGATCTGCGCCAGCGAAGGAGCGCGGAAGCCCTTCGATGCCGATGCGCGCAGGGTCACCCAGTCGTTCGCCTTGTAGCGGGTGGACAGCTTCCATACGAAGGCCGAACCGAAGTCGGTGTATTTCTCCCAGCGGCCGGTACCGTCGATCAGCAGTTCCTTGCTGACGTCCCAGGTCGAGCCGGCGTACAGGCCGTAGTTGGAACGCGAGGATGGGAAGGAGTTGTCCGGATGGTTGCCGGCGAAGGAGTCGGCACCGCTACCTTGCCACGACGCGCGCTCGCCAGCTTTCACTTCAAACTTCTCGTGACGCAGTTCGGTACCGGCGTAGAAGTTGACCGTATCGGTCAGCTGCCTGGAGATGTCGCCGTTGAACACGTAGTGCTGGAACTGTACGCCGCCGGCATAGAAGTGGGTCGGCGAGTGCTCGGTGCTGGTACCGGCAAGCACGGCGTCTTCCATGCTGCGGTTGACCGAGTGGTCCACGTCGTACTTCTGCTTGTTGCCGCCGTAGGTCAGGCTGAAGTCCGCAGCCCAGCCGGCCAGGTCCATCTTCACGCCGCCGGTGGCGTTGTAGTCGTCCAGCGTGCCGTCGAAGGTCGGCTGGTAGCCTTCATACACCGTGCCGGCAGGGTGCAGCAGGCCGTAATCGGTCGGGCGCCAGTACGGGGTGCGGTAGTTGGCGAAGGAGTTGATCTTCTTCTGCACATATGCCGCGTTGGCGTAGATGGCAACCCCCTCGCCCAGGTCGTAGCGGGTGTTGAACAGGCCTTTGTAGGCCTTGGTCTTCGGCGAGCCGTTGATGTTGCGCGCGTCAGGAT
>Ga0209564_1002430_pt1 | contig 14756 bp, 7 predicted proteins | sample AraplaCol_mMF_r2_FD_184272 | JGI IMG/M metagenome (GOLD analysis project Ga0209564, IMG submission 184272) | Arabidopsis root microbial communities from North Carolina, USA - plate scrape MF_Col_mMF_r2 (SPAdes) (version 3) | ecosystem: Host-associated > Plants > Roots > Endosphere | place: USA... | reverse complement strand
CGGTTTGCTTGCAGCGGCCGACGGCCAACAGCAGGAATTGGCAGCATATCGCGCGCAATCCGATGCGTTTGCCAGGCAGCTGGCTGCCGTTGAGTCACATGCCCTTCAAAAGGAAGCGGAACTGCTAGAGCGTGATCAACAAGCCCAGGAGCTGGTGCGGCAGTTGACTGCTGCACAAACGCAGGTTGAGCTAGCTGCCCATCAAAAGAATGAGCTGACCAGCTATCAAGTACAGGCAGAGCGGATGATGGAATTGATTGCCGCAAAAGACCTTGAGCTGGACAACTATCGCGCGCAACAGCAGAGCCTGAACGAACAACTGGACGCTCAGCAAATCGAATTGAACAGCTCTCGCGCGCAAATACTGCAGATGGCGGAACAGATAAACATGCAACAGAAAGAACTTACCAACTTCCAGTCCCAGCTGCTGCAACAGTCGGCCCAACTCCAGAACTTGGAGCAAGCGTTGGTCCGGAGCCGCGCCGAGCACGCTGACGCGGTCGTCAGCCGTCACGCGTTGGCAAAGCTCAGTGCGGATCAAATCGCCGACCTCCAGGCGGAGCTTGCGCTCTGCCATAGTCAGGAAATGCAGCGTGCCGCTGAAGTCGATGCATTGACGCAGCACCTGTTGCAAGCTGAGTTGTCCTTGAAAAAAATGCAGCATTCGTCCAGCTGGCGAGTGACGAGGCCACTGCGCTACGTCTCCGCTAGGCTGAAACGAAGCCAGTCTGGCGCGGTAGCGGCGCCGGCGGCCGTTGGTCCCGAGGGGCGGACTTATGCGGGTGAACTGCCACATGACTTTGACAGCGTCCGTTACCTGCAATTGAATCCGGATATCCAAGCAGCTGGGGTCGATCCAGTCCAGCATTACCTGTTATTCGGGCGAGCAGAAGGACGCATGTTCGCGCAATATCCGGTCGGTGGCCGAGACGAGTTGCCGGATGGCTTCGATAGCGCGACCTACCTGGAATTGAATCCGGATGTCCAGGCAGCCGGCGCTGATCCGGTGGAGCATTTCTTGCTCCACGGCCGTGCTGAGGGGCGTGTCTTTGCTCCCGCCATGCAGCAAGCGGATGCTGCAGCACCGTTGAGCCTGGACGACTTACCGCATGATTTTGATAGTAGTATTTACTTGCAACTGAATCCCGATCTGCTGGCAGCGGCAGTCGAGCCGGTCCAGCATTATTTGCTGTATGGCCGCGCCGAGGGGCGAGCATATCTGCAAGAGCCAGCAGCTCCGAAATGGCGTATGGGCGACCTGCCGCTCGACTTCGATGGCGAGCGCTATCTGCAACTGAATCCTGACCTCGCAGAGGGCGCGGTCAATCCGTTTGAGCATTATGCGCAGTTTGGGCGCGCGGAAGGACGTGCTTACCGAGCTGACGTTGTCCAGTCTGAAGCCCATCCGCAAGCTAATCTGCCGGCCGACTTCGACCCGGCTGTGTACCGCAAGTTGCACACTGACTTGGCTGACCCGTCTATCGACGTCATTGCCCACTATCTTCAATTCGGGCGCCATGAGCAGCGCACTTATTCTTTCCCTGCTATTGAAATGACGGGCGAGGAGGGGTGGCAACCTGGTCGGTCAACAGTCATGGTGGTAAGCCATGAAGCTTCGCGCACCGGCGCGCCGATCTTGAGCTTGAACCTGGTGCAATCGCTGGCAAAGCGCCACAACGTTGTGGCTGTGCTGCTTGGCGGCGGGCCGTTGGAAGAGGCGTTCCGCCAGTCGGGCGCAATCGTCATTAATCTGCCCCAGGCTCGCCAAAGCGGCGCGGTGGCCGCGTACCTGGTCGAACACCTGATCAAGCGTTACCGGTTCAAGTTTGCCTTGGTCAACAGCATCGTCTCGCGTGTCATGCTGGCGCCGTTGGCCGAAGCCTTCGTACCGACCATCAGTCTAATACATGAGTTCGCTTCGTATACACGACCGCGCGATGCGGTCCGGAATGCGCTGCTGTGGTCGGGCGAGGCGGTGTTCTCGGCCAAGATCACGATGGAAAACGCCTTTGCCGAATATCCCGACCTTGGCCCGCGCAGCGCGCATATCTTGCCGCAGGGCCGGTGCCTGCTGCCTGAGGGGGAACTCAGCGAGGTCGAGCTGCTGGGCGAACAAGCGCGCCTGCGCCGCTTGATGCGTCCGCCTCAGGCACAGGATGCCGTGGTGGTGCTCGGCGCCGGGTTCGTGCAGTTACGCAAAGGGATCGAGCTGTTCATCGAATGCGCTGCGCGGGTAGCGCGCTCCCCGGGCGGCAAGAACTGCCGCTTCGTCTGGATCGGCACCGGCTTCAACCCCGATGAAGATGTCGCATATTCCGTGTACTTGGCCGACCAGGTGCGGCGCGCGGGCTTGCAACAGCAATTGATATTCATCGACGAGACGGCTGCCATCGAAACCGCCTACGAGGAAGCCGATATGCTGCTGCTTTCTTCCCGTCTTGACCCTTTGCCGAACGTCGCTATTGATGCGATGGCCAGCCGCATGCCGGTCCTTTGCTTCGACCAGACCACGGGCATCGCCGACTTTTTGATCGACAGCGGCCTGCGCGAACACTGCGTTGCCAATTATCTCGATAGTTCGGAGCTGGCCGAGAAGGTGCTGGCGTTGGCCAACGATCCGGCCTTGCGCGCGGAGGTGGCTAAGCGCTGCCATGAGGCTGCGGATGCCTACTTCAGCATGGCGCGCTACGTTGACAGTCTGGAGCAACTGGCGCAGGGCGTGGCCTCTCGCAGCGAGCAAGAATATGCCGATACCCGTACGATCATCGAATCCGGTTTGTTCCAGGCGGACTTTGCCAGTGGTCCGCAGCGCGGTGGCGAGACGCTGGAAGCACAGGTGCGGCGCTATGTGCGTTCTTGGGCCAGTGGCATCGACAGGCGCAAGCCCTATCCTGGCTTCCACCCCGGCATCTATCTGGAACAGCATGGCGTGACGGTTCCCGGCGCCGATCCGTTTGCCGACTATATCCGTGCCGGTCAACCGCAAGGGCCATGGAATTACCGTCTGGTGGAAGCCGGATTGGCTGCCAGCTTGGGCGGTCCGCCACCGCTGCGCGTCGCCTTGCACCTGCATGTGTACTATCCGGAGCTGCTGCCCGAAATGCTTGAGCGCCTGGCGCATAACCGTACCCAGCCAGACTTGTTCATCAGCATCAGCAGCGCCGAGGTGCGCCCTCAGATTGATGAGTACCTGGCCGCATATGCCGGACCGGTTGCCGCGGTCGAGGTGGCGCCCAACCGTGGACGTGACATCGGCCCGTTCCTGACGGCCTTTGGACGCCGCATGATCGATGATTATGACGTCATCGGCCACCTGCACACGAAGAAAAGCATGGATGTGAAGGATGCCAGCATGGGCGCAAGCTGGTCCCGTTTCTTGCTGGAGAACCTCTTGGGCAGCAGCAAGCAGGCCGCCATGGATGACGTCATGGCCGCCATGCATGCCGATGAGTCGCTTGGCATGGTATTCCCTGTCGATCCCCATGTTGTGGGCATGGGCGCAAATCAGGAATTTGCGCTCGAGCTCGCTGGTCAATTGGGCCTGGGGCCCATGCCCGAGCACTTCCTGTTCCCGGTGGGGAGCATGTTCTGGACACGTCCAGCGGCACTGGCGCCCATCATCTCCCTAGGCTTGGAGTGGGATGACTATCCGCATGAGCCGCTCCCGTATGACGGCAGCATGCTGCATGCGCTGGAGCGCCTGTTTTCCTTGAGCCTGCCGTTGAGCGGGCTGAGCATGGCCGCCATGCATACAGCGGGGGTGACGCGATGAAGATTGTGATTTTCGGTGGTGGCGGCTTTATTGGTTCGACTATTGCGGACCGCTTGCTGCGCGATGGCCATGCTCTGCGCATTTTCGAGCGTCCGCGGGTGCCGCCGTACCGCGAATTCCATGATGGCGAATCGGTTGAATGGATGACGGGCGATTTTGGCAGCCTGCATGACATCAACACCGCACTGGACGGTGTCGATGCGGTTTTGCACCTGGTCTCGACGACGCTGCCCAAGAGTTCCAACGACGACCCGGTCTACGATGTCCAAAGCAATCTCGTGTCAACGCTGCAGTTGCTGAACGCGATGGAAGCGCGGCATGTCCGGCGCATTGTCTTTATTTCTTCCGGGGGGACGGTCTATGGTACCCCCCAGTACCTGCCCGTTGACGAGAAGCACCCTACCGAGCCGCAGGTATCCTATGGCATCACCAAATTGGCGATAGAGAAATACCTGCAGCTATATCAGGCGCAGCATGGCATCAAGGCTACTATCTTGCGTGTCGCCAACCCCTACGGGGAGCGGCAGCGCATTGAGACTGCGCAAGGTGCCATAGCCGTGTTCACCAGCCGCGCATTGCGTGGCTTACCAATCGAGATCTGGGGCGATGGGAGTGTGATGCGGGACTATTTGTATGTCAGTGATGTCGCGGAGGCCTTTGCACTTGCGCTGGGATACGATGGCCCGGAGACAGTATTTAACATCAGCTCTGGCACAGGAATCAGCCTGAAAGATATGGTGGCAATACTGGCGCGTAGCATTGGGCGCGAAATCGTGCTCGACTACCGCCCAGGCCGGCCATTTGATGTTCCAGTCAGCATCCTTTGCAACGCCTTGGCCTTGCGCGAGCTTGGCTGGGCACCGCAAGTCAGTCTCGAGCACGGCATTCACAAAACTGTGGACTGGATGCGCAAGGGATTGCAGCAATAGCATACGCGGCAAAATGGCGCGCGACGCCGGCTGCGGTGTTACCGATCCGACGGCTTGGCTATACCAAAATGCTAAAATATCAGACTATTTTCCTCGGGGAGGGCTGGACCTCCCGCTCTTACAGGATCTGGTAATAGGCGGTCTGCAAAGGGGGGTCTTCCCGCCAGACTGCTTGCCCCTGGGGTTCGTTGCATAATTGGTCATTTTGCTCAGATACTTGCTATTTTGGCAAGTGCCCTTGCGCGGGCGGTACTGACTCTTTCGCCACATTTGAATGGTTAAGTTGTAGCATGAATTCGGAATTCAATGAAGTTGTCTATCTAAAGATAAACCCTGACGTCGCCGAGGCAGTGCAAAACAAGCAGTTTGCCTCCGGCTTCGACCACTATGAGAAAGTGGGGCGTGAACAAGGGCGTTTGACGGACTATGCGATGCAGCTTGAGCAATCGAGGCAAATCCTGCTTGATCGTGAGCATCAAATTGCTGAACTGAAGCAGGTCTTGCTTGAACGTGAAAGCCAGATCGCCGGGCTCAATCACATTGTGCATGAAATGCGCAGGTCGACCAGCTGGCGCCTGAGCGCGCCTGTGCGCTGGCTGGGCAGCGCGGCGCGCGGCCTGACCGGCGGCTCGGCCTTCTGGCGCAAAGCAGCGGCGGGACGGGCAGTGTTACTGCGTTTGCTGCGCAACGAATCGCTTCCATCGCTGATTCAACGTGCTTTGCGCATATGGCGGCGTGAGGGTTTGCGCGGCATCATGACGCGCGTCCGCCATCAGCACTACATGGCGACCGCCCAGCTTGGCGGGGCCGGCGGCCATGCCCCTGCGGCACTGGGCTTTGCGCTCAGCCCAGCGGCGCTGACACGCGACCAGGAGGGCAAGTACGCGCTGGAACCGGAGGCGCGCGGCTACACCTACGTCGCGCCGCAAAAGCCGGCCGACCTGGACGCCCGTCTGGCAGCGATCTCCAGCCGACCCCGCTTCAGCATTGTGGTGCCGGTGTATAACACTGCGCCGGACTTGCTGGAGGCGGTGCTGTCGTCGGTGCAAGCCCAGTGGTACCCGCACTGGGAGCTGATCCTGGCCGATGACGCCAGCCCGAGCGAGGAAACCCGGGCTGCGCTGGCGGCGATCGACCATCCGCAAATCAAGCTGCTGCGCCTGGAAAAGAACCAGGGCATCGCCGGGGCCACCAATGTCGGCCTGGAGGCGGCGCAGGGCGATTTCATCGTCTTCATGGACCACGACGACGAGCTCACCCCCGACTGCCTGTACGAGCTGGCCTTGTGCATCGAGCGCGAGCAGCCGGACTTCGTCTACAGCGATGAGGACAAGCTCGACGAGCAGGGCAATTATGTCCAGCCGCATTTCAAGCCGGACTGGTCGCCCGATACCATGATGAGCACCATGTTCACCTGCCACGTTTCCTGCGTGCGCCGCAGCCTGCTGGAGAAGGTTGGCGGCCTGCGTTCGCAGTATGACGGCTGCCAGGACTGGGACTTCGTGCTGCGCGTATCCGAGCATACCAGCCGCATCAGCCACGTAGCGAAAGTGCTGTACCACTGGCGCATTATTCCCGCCTCGGTAGCGTCCGACATCGGCGCCAAGCCCTATGTGCTCGAAGCGTCGCGCCGCGTGCGCGCCGATGCGCTGGAGCGCCGCGGCCTGGCCGGCAGCGTGGAAGCGGTGAGCCAGGTGCGCGGCTATTTCCGCGTCAACTATCACCTGCGCGGCACGCCGCTGGTTTCGATCATCATCCCGAGCCGCGACAACGGCGCAGTGCTGGCGCGTTGCGTCGCATCGATCCACCAGAAGAGCAGCTACCGCAACTTCGAAATCATTGTGCTCGACAATGGCTCGGTCAAGCCCGACACGCTGGCCTACCTGGAGCAGGCCGCGCAGGACGGCCAGATCCGCGTCATCCGCCACGATGCACCGTTCAACTTCTCCGAACTTAACAATATCGGCGCGGCCCAGGCCAAGGGCGAGCTGCTGCTGTTCCTGAACGACGATACCGAAGTGCTGGTGGAAGACTGGCTTGAGCGCATGGGCGGTTATGCCCAGCTGCCGCATATCGGCGCAGTCGGTGCCAAGCTGCTTTATCCGGGCGGCCATGAGATCCAGCATGCCGGCGTGCTGAACCTGGCCAACGGGCCGGTGCATGCCTTCCTGCGCCATGCCAGCGAGCTGCCTGGCTACTTCATGCGCAACCTGCTGGAATATAACTGGCTGGCTGTCACTGGCGCCTGCCTGATGATGGAACGCAGCAAGTTCGACGCCATGGGCCAGTTCGATGAAAGCTTCCCGGTCGCCTACAACGACGTCGAACTGTGCTTCCGCAGTGCTGAACGCGGCTATTACAATATTCTGGTGCCGGCGGTGACCCTGATCCACCACGAATCGGTCAGCCGCGGCCTCGACCATGTTGACCCGGCCAAGCTGGCGCGCCTGATGAAGGACTTGCGCCATTTGTATGAAATCCACCCGCGCTATTTCCAGCACGACCCGTTCCACAACCCCAATCTGCACCCAAGCGGACTGAATTTTGAGGTGCCATGCTGATGAACGCTCCCGCCCCTGCAGCGCTGGCGTCCGGCGCGTCTTTCCAGTCGAGTGAACTGGAGGCTTTGCTGGCGCGCGCCAGCGCCGTATCCTTCGATTTCTTCGATACCCTGTTTGTTCGTCCGCTGGCGCATCCGGAGGATGCCTTCGACATTCTCGGCAGCCGTTTCGGCATGCCGGATTTCCGCGCGCGCCGCCGCGCCGCCCAGGCCGAAGCATTCCGCCGCATGGTGGCGGCCGGCCGCAAGGAAATCACCCTGGCCGATATTTACGCCTGCTGGCCGGCCGGTGCAGTGCCAGCTGACGAACTGATGAAGGCTGAATACGAGCTGGAACTGGCGCTGGTCGAACCGAATCCCGAGCTGGCGGAATTGTTTGCCGCCATCCTCGCCTCCGGCAAGCCGGTGGTGATCACCTCGGACATGTACCTGTCGGCTGACTTCTTCGTCGCTGCGTTGCGGCCGCATGGCTGGGACCACCTGCCGCTGTTCATCTCGGCCGACCGCAATGCCACCAAGCGCGATAGCGGAGAACTGTTCGATGCCGTTGCCGCCCACCTGGGACTGGCGGCCGGCAGCATCCTGCACATTGGCGACAACGAGCTGGCCGATGTGACCCGTCCGCGCGACAAGGGCCTGATGGCCTTCCACTACCGGGCGGCCAAGCCGGCAGGCGAAGGCAGCAAGAAGCCGGCTCCGCTGGCGCTGTCGCTCGGGCAAGGCTTGCTGCGCACGCGTGCGCGCGACATCGCGGCCGACAGCTATACCGAACTGGGCTTCGCCTACGGCGGTCCGGCCAACCTGGGCTTCCTGGATTGGGTCAGCCAGCGTGCCCGCGCCGATGGCATCGAGCACGTGCTGTTCCTGTCGCGTGACGGCTTCACCATGGAGCGTATCGCCCGCGCCGACCCGGAGCGCAAGCTGCCGCCATTCTGTTACTTCCTTGGTTCGCGTACCGCCTACACGCTGGCGGCAATGAATGCTGACAATTTCAATGCCTTCCTGCCCTTCCTGCTGTCGGGCGCGGACGGCCTGGCGCCGCATGAATTGCTCGAGCGTATAGGCGTGACGCCGCCGGCGCCGCCTGTGATGGAGGACCTCGGGCTGGGCCACCAGGTGCGCGTCGCGCCAGCCCTCTACCCTAAACTGTCCAGTTTCCTTTACGCTTACCGCTGGGAGATCCTGAAGGTCTGCCAGCGCAACCGCAGCGCCCTGTACCGCTACCTGCGGCAAATGGGCCTCAAGGACGGCAGCCGGGTGGCCCTGGTGGATGTCGGCTGGAGCGGCACCAGCCAGGAAGCGTTTGAACTGGCCTTGAAGCCGCTGATGCAGCTGGAAGTGTTCGGTTATTACTTCTGCCTGGCCGACACGCCGGAGCGCCAGCGCCGCGCGCAGACCCAGCGCATGACCGCCATGGTGGATGCCGCCAGCACGTCGGCAGCGACGGTCGCCAGCGTGTATGCCAACCGCGTGGCGGCCGAGCTGTTCTTCTCGGCACCGCACAGTTCGGTGATCGGTTTGCAGGACGGTAAGGATGGTGTGGAAGCGGTGCTCGATGATGGCCGCGGCGACACCAGCGCCCTGGCCGGCATCGCGCAGCAAGTAAGTGATGGCGTGTTGGCCTATGCGCAGCATTACCTGCCGCTGCGGCGCCGGCTGGACGTGCGCGCCACACCGTTGCAAACCGCCTGGCCGCTGATCGAGCTGCTGACCGATTCCGGCAGCAAGGCGCATCAGCTGCTGGGCCAGGTGAAGAGTTTTGACGCCTGGGGCAGCTCGCGCAATCACCAGCTGTCATTGAGCGATTATTGAGACGTTCGGGTTTCAAAGACGCCAACGGAAGTCTGGCGCAGACACCGGCGCGCCTACCGGCATAATTATTTGGAGTTTGTATGTTTAAACCGTATTGGGAACCGCAATGAGCACACTGCCGCTGATCATCGACCTCGACGGCACGCTGATCCACACCGACATGCTGCACGAGTCGGCGTTGCGCACCCTGCGCGACAAGCCGGCCGAAGTGCTGCGCATTCCGTTCCTGCTGGCCCGCGGCAAGGCCGTGCTGAAGCGCCGCTTGGCGCAGCACGGCGAATTTGATGTCGCTTCGCTGCCGTACAACACGGCGCTGCTGGACTGGCTGCGCCAGGAGCGCAGCAGCGGCCGCAAGCTGATCCTGTGTACCGCCTCGGACCGCTCGATTGCCGACGCGATTGCCAGCCACCTGGGCGTGTTCGATGAAGTGATGGCCAGCGACGGCGTGATCAACCTGGCCGGGAAAAACAAGGCGGACGCCCTGGTCGAGCGCTTTGGCAAGGCCGGCTATGACTATGCGGGCAATTCGCATGCCGACCTGCCGGTGTGGCGCAGTGCGCGCCGCGCCGTGGTGGTCAACGCGCCGGCCGACCTGGCCAGGCGCGCGGCCGACTGCTGCGAGGTCGAGCGTTCCTTTGCGCCGCCCGGTGCTGGCCTCAAGGTCTGGCGCAAGGTGCTGCGCGTGCACCAGTGGCTGAAAAACCTGCTGCTGTTCGTGCCGCTGTTTGCCGCCCACCAGTTTACCGATACGGCGAACTGGGTGCCGCTGCTGCTGGCCTTCATCGCCTTCAGCCTGTGCGCGTCGTCGGTCTACATCGCCAATGACCTGCTCGATCTCGAGAGCGACCGCCAGCATCCGCGCAAGCGCAACCGTCCCTTCGCCAGCGGCCAGGTGCCGGCCTGGCAGGGCGTGCTGGTGGCGCCCGTGCTCTTGCTTGCCAGCGCGGCCGTGGCGTGGAACGTCGGCGGCACATTCTTTGCTTGGTTGGCGGGGTATTTCGTGCTGACCTGCGTCTATTCCTGGCTGCTCAAGCGCATCATGCTGGTTGACTGCCTGGCGCTGGCCATGCTGTACACGCTGCGCATCGTCGCTGGCGCCGCCGCGCTCAGCATGCAACTGTCGTTCTGGCTGCTGGCTTTCTCGGTCTTCCTGTTCCTGTCGCTGGCTTACGTCAAGCGTTATGCCGAGCTGCAGGTGCAGATCTTGCATGGCAAGAAGAAGGCGCACGGCCGCGGCTATTACACGACGGATGCGCCGCTGATCCAGATGCTGGGCGTCTGCGCGGGCTATGCCGCGCTGGTGGTGCTGGCACTGTACCTGAACAGCGAAACCGTCCTGACGCTGTACCGTTCTCCTGAGTTTGTCTGGGGCGCGGTGCCGGTGATGCTGTTCTGGGTCAGCTGGATGTGGATGCAGGCGCACCGTGGCCGCATGCACGATGACCCGCTGGTATTCGCAGTCAAGGACAAGGCCAGCCTGTTTGCCGGGGCCTGCTTCGCGGCAGTGCTGGCGGTGGGAACAACGGGGTGGCCGTGGTAATGGTCTCATCCTGGGGCAGGCTGGGCCAGTGGGAACACGAGGTGCGGCCCCTGGCCGAGCGCGCGCAAGTGGCGCGGCAGTTGCAGGCCGGCCTGCCGGGCCTGGCACACGGCATGGGGCGCAGCTACGGCGACGTCTGCCTGAATCCGGACGGCGTGCTGTGGCGCACGACCGGCCTGGACCGCTTCATCAGCTTCGACCAGCAGAGCGGCGTGCTGCGCTGCGAAGCCGGCGTGCTGTTGCGCGATATCCAGCGCATGGCGATCCCGCGCGGCTGGATGCTGCCGGTTACGCCGGGCACCCAGCTGGTCACAGTGGGCGGCGCCATCGCCAACGACGTGCATGGCAAGAACCACCATGTGGTCGGTTCCTTCGGCGATCATGTGCGCCGCATCGAATTGCTGCGCACCGACGGCAGCCGCATCGAATGCGCGCCGGACGAGAACGCCGGATGGTTCGCCGCCACGGTCGGCGGCCTGGGCCTGACCGGTTTCATCTGCACCGCGGAAGTCCAGCTGCGCCGCGTGGCCGGTCCCTGGCTGGCCACGGAAACCCTGCCTTACACCAGTCTCGACGAATTTTTCGAGCTGGCCGATGCGTCGGAGGCGGAGTGGGAACACACGGTGTCGTGGATCGACTGCCTGTCGGGAAGCGGGCGTGGCATCTTCATGCGCGGCAACCACTGCGCCATCGAAGGACGCGCGGAGCCGGCATCGCGCGCACGCACCATGCCGTTCGTGCCGCCGGTATCGCTGGTGAACAAGCTGTCGCTGGCGCCGTTCAATACCGCCTATTTCCAGTTGCAGAAGAGCCGCGCCGGCCAAGGCGTGGCGCATTACGAGAGTTTCTTCTACCCGCTCGATAACCTGCACCAATGGAACCGGATGTATGGCCCCAAAGGCTTCTACCAGTACCAGAGCGTGGTGCCGCGCGCCGTCGGGCGCGCCGCGGTGCAAGCCATGCTGGAGGCGATCAGCGACAGCGGGGAGGGGTCCTTCCTGGCCGTGCTGAAAACCTTCGGCGAGCGCGAGGCGCTTGGCATGCTGAGCTTCCCACAGCCGGGCGTCACGCTGGCGCTGGACTTTCCGAACCGCGGCGAGCGCACGCTGCGCCTGTTCGAACGCCTGGACGCCATCGTCGGCCAAGCCGGCGGCCGGATCTATATGGCGAAGGACGCGCGCATGCCGCGCGCACTGTTCGAGGCGGGTTATCCGCGCCTCGCCGAATTTTTGCAATACCGCGACCCGGGCATCAGTTCCGCGATGTCGCGCCGCCTGATGGGGAACTAAGTGTCTGAAAATAAGAAACGCATCGTGATCGTGGGGGCCACGTCGGCCATGGCTGAACACTGCGCCCGCCTGTGGGCAAGCGGGCAGGCGGTCGACCTGACCCTGCTGGGCCGCAACAAGGCCAAGACCGAAGCCGTGGCGGCTGACCTGCGCGTGCGCAGCCCGCAATCCACGGTCAACGTGCTGGAAGCGAACTTCAGCGACCCGCAGCAGATCCGCGCCATGGTCGATGCCATTGCCGGCGGCGGCGTGCCGGACATCGTGCTGATTGCCCACGGCTCGCTGCCGGACCAGAAAGCCTGCCAGGACGACCTGGCGCTGGCGGCCGAAGCGATGGAGGTGAACGGTATTTCGCCGGCCCTGTTTGCCGAAGCCTTCGCCGGCCACATGCAGCGCGCCAATCGCGGCACGCTGACCATCATCGGATCGGTAGCTGGCGAGCGCGGCCGTAAATCCAATTATGTCTACGGCGCCGCCAAGGGCCTGGTGACGCGCTATGCCGAAGGCTTGCAGCACCGCCTGGCCGGCAGCGGCGTCAAGGTGGTCCTGGTCAAGCCGGGCCCGACGGCCACGCCGATGACGGCGCACATGGCGCAGCGCGGCATGGCCAGCGTCGAGTCGGTAGCGGCGCAGATCGTTGCCGCCACGGCCAAGGGCCAGCCGGTGCTGTACACGCCGGGCAAATGGGCGCTGATCATGCTGGTCATCGCCAACCTGCCGCGCTTCGTGTTCAACCGGATGGACATATGACCGCTGCTGTCCTGCAGTCCCGGGCGCGCTACGGCTTTTACGGGCTGGCTGTGCTGTTTGCCGCGCTGGCAGTGATCGGCGGCATCCGCAGCTACTCGCCGGCGCCATTCTGGGACATGTGGATCAGCTACCTGCCTTTCCTGGACCAGGCCTCCAGCGGGGGCTGGGAGGTCTGGTGGAAACAGCACAATGAACACCGCATTGTGCTGGCACGGCTGTTTTTCTGGATGGACTTGCGCTGGTTCGATGGCGCCGGCTGGTTCTTGATTGTTGTGAACTACGCCCTGGTCACGCTTGGCGCCGTTCTGTATTGCCGCATCCTGCGCGAAGCGGTCGTGGGGCGGGGGCGTGAGCTCGAAAGGCACGCGCTGACGGCGCTGCTGGTGATCTGGCTATTTTCCTGGACCCAGTGGGGCAATTTGACCTGGGGCTTCCAGAGCCAGTTCTTCCTTGCACAGCTGCTGCCGCTGGCGGCGCTGTACCTGCTGTACCGATCGATACAGGATGGGGCAGGCATTTTTGCCTTGGCCTGCCTGCTCGGCGTCATGAGTGCCGGCACGATGGCGAACGGCATCCTGGCACTGCCGCTGATGACTGTGTACGCTGCGCTGACGCGCCAGCGTGCCGCGCGCATCGGTGCTCTGGCGCTGCTGACAGCCCTGACCCTGTTTGCCTATTTCTACGACTATTCAGCCGTGGTGGGCCATGGCAGCCTGTCGCAGGCGCTGCGCGAACAGCCGCTGCGTCTCGCGGTGTACATGCTGTATTACCTGGGCAACCCGTTTTATGAAGTGCTCGGCGGCCGTGCGCCCGGCAGGATCGTGGTACTGTCGGCCAGCCTGTTCATGGTGCTCAGCACGCTCCGTTTCGCCTGGCAGTTGCTGCGCCAGCCGCGCCCGCCTGCATTGCCGCTGGCGCTGCTGTTCTTCATCGTCTACATTATCGGCACTGCTTTTGGCACTGCCGGCGGGCGACTGATCTTCGGCTATGCGCAGGCGCTCGGCACGCGCTATGCGACCCCTGGCCTGATGGCATGGGCCGCGCTGCTGGTGCTGTATGCGCCGGCGCTGCTGGCCCTGGGCGAGCAGGCGCGCCGCTGGGTGTGGACAGGATTGGCGCTGCTGGTGCTGGCCATGCTGGTCTACCAGGTGAAGGCGCTGCGCTCGCAAGCGGACGAGTTGTTCGCGCGCAGTATCGGCGCGCTGGCGATCGAAATGCGGATCGCCGACAAGGCCGCCATCGGCAAGACCTATCCGGACACCGGCCCGGTCGTGTTTACGCAGGAAGCGTCGGACAAACAGCGCTCTTTCTTCGGCCTGTATCCTTACCGCGGTGCGCGGGCGCAGATGGGCCATGTGTTCGCTCCTGCGGCGCTGCCCGTTTGCCAGGGCGCCCTGGAGGAAATCAGCCAGGTCGAGGGGGATTACCTCTACCTGCGCGTCCGTGGCTGGCTGGCCCAGCCGGGCGCGCAGATGGCGCCGCCCGTAGTGCGCTTCCTTGATGCCGGCGGCAAGCAGGTTGGCTATGCGCTGGGCGGCGAGCCCCGCGCGGAAGCCGGGCAGGGGGCCGGCTTCCGCGGCTACCTTGCGCCAGCTGCGCAAGGCGAGCTGCTGACCGTACGCGGGGAGGGCCCGGACGGGCCGGTTTGCCAGCTGCAGCTCAAGACAAAGGCGCCGCCGGCGTTCATCGTCAAGGCCGAGGCGCCGTCGGCGCAAGGCGCAACGGTGGGCCGCGCCAATGTGATCGACGCCAGCGAGTGGGCTGGAACGGATTATTTCAAGTCGGAACTGCCCGGCATGCAGGTGTACGGCAGCTATGTGGCGTCGGACGCCGACCGCGGCACCATTGCCTTGCGCCTCAAGCGTGGCGACCGCCTGTTTTACCGTTCCGGACCGTCGATGGCGCAGCAGACCATGCTGATCGACGGCGTGAAAACGGTCCCGCTGCCGCTGGCCAAGGATTGGGTGTTATTGGAATTCGCAGGCGATGAACTGCCGGCACAAGCCTTTACCGTAAAACTGTCGGACAACGGCAGCGGCTGGGGCGAATGGTCGGCCATCGCGCTGAAAAGTCATTAAATACGAGGAAAAGAAATGACAAAGAA
>Ga0209564_1002428_pt1 | contig 14782 bp, 10 predicted proteins | sample AraplaCol_mMF_r2_FD_184272 | JGI IMG/M metagenome (GOLD analysis project Ga0209564, IMG submission 184272) | Arabidopsis root microbial communities from North Carolina, USA - plate scrape MF_Col_mMF_r2 (SPAdes) (version 3) | ecosystem: Host-associated > Plants > Roots > Endosphere | place: USA... | reverse complement strand
TTTCTCTTTCATGCCTAAAGATATATTTTATTCAATTTCGGAAAAACCGAATAAAAATCCATCATCATCGAAAAAAACACTATTCCCTATTTTAATGCCAACCACGAATTTTGAGACAAATCATTTCTACAGGGGACTATTTAATTGAACGCGCCACGTCAACCAGGCTAAAATTCATGTTATGAAGAAATTCTTTACATCCTTCTACCTTTTACTACTGGCCGCAGGTATATGTATCCAGGCGACCGCACAAACAAGGCAGCTGAGGGGAAAGGTACTCGATGCAGGCACTAAAAAGCCACTGCCTTTTGTGACCATTACCAACACAGTGAACAAAAAGGCTTCCCAGAAAACAGATGCAGACGGAAATTTTACCATTAGTATTGACGGAAAGGCTACACTGGTTTTTAGCTATGTCGGCTATAAATCTTTTACAGCCAGCGTATCGCCGTCAGATACTGCTATCACCGCTTTGATGGAAACCGATATCTCCGGGCTCAATGAAGTGGTGGTGATTGGCTACGGCTCGCAAAAGAAGAAAGACCTGACCAGTGCTGTGGCCAGTATCTCCGGCAAAGAGCTGAGCGAGCTACCGGTAACCAATATCAACAGCGCCTTACAGTCCCGGGTACCCGGAGTGCAGATCAACAGCGGAGGCTATCAGCCCGGCGCAGGCACCAGTATTCGTATCAGGGGCATCAACACCCTTAACACAGACGGATCAGGTCCTACTTATGTAGTAGACGGTGTGATCATGACGGGGGATATCAGGGAACTGAACCCCTACGACATTGAATCCATAGACGTGCTGAAAGACGCCTCTGCAGCCGCTATCTACGGCGCCAGGGCTGCTTCCGGCGTGGTGATCATCACTACAAAGAAGGCCAAAACAGGGCGATCCAGTATAGACTATAACGGCTACTACGGTATACAAAAGATCTACCGCAGCTATGATTTTATAGATGGGAAAGATTACGCTAACATCAGGCGGATCGCACTGAGCGATGAAGATCCGAATGCATGGCCACTGAATGACCCGGAAACGGATAAGCAGGTATTCAGTCCTACGGAGCTTAAGAGCCTGGCAGAGGGTAAAACATATGACTGGCCCAGCGCCATCACCCGCGTAGCGCCACTGCAAAGCCATACCCTGAGCATCTCTAACGGTATTGGCCGTAATAAGATCTACTTAAGCGGCAACTACATGAACCAGGATGGTATCATCGTTGGTTCCAACATGAAACGTTATTCTGTAAAAGGTAACATGGAGTCTGCTGTTACAGAAAAGCTTACCATGGGCCTGAACAGTAATTATTCTCATATAGAAACAGATGTGGTAAGCAATGAAACATACTATAACGCTGTTACCATGAGCCCCCTGAGGCCAATTTACGATTCAACAGGCAAGCCGGTGATAGAGGTAGACCCAGGCACAGGTAACATTAGTGTGAATAATCCGATAGTGTTGGCCAGGGATGCCATCAACCACAGCGTAGATGATCGCCTGATCGGCAACCTGTTCCTGGAATATAAAGTGCTGAGCAACCTGAACTTCCGTTCCAGCCTGGGGATTGATATCTACAAGAACCAGCGCTTTGAATATTATCCGCGTACTACCGTGGGCGACGGTTACCTCAAACAAGGTGTGGCAAAAGTGCAGAATTTCGGATACCGCGACTATGTATGGGAAAACACCCTGACCTACGACTATAATCCTTCAGAACAGCATTCCTTCAACGTGCTGGGCGGCTTTACCTTCCAGAAAAGGAGGCAGGAATGGAACCAGGAGGTGGCCTCCGGCTTTCCTACAGACGAGCTGACCTACCGGGATATGAAACTGGCTACCCGCCGGGATGCTATCTACAGCGATTATTACGACTGGGCAATCAGTTCCTTCCTGGGAAGGGTGATCTATAAATTCAAAGATCGTTACATCTTCAACCTCACGGCCCGCTATGATGGTTCTTCCCGTTTCGGCGCGGATAACCGCTATGGGTTCTTCCCCTCTGTAAGTGGCGCCTGGCGTATAATCGATGAACCGTTCATCGGCTTCAAGCTGAAGTCTAAAGTGAACGACGCTAAGATCAGGATCAGCTACGGCGTAATCGGTAACCAGGATATCAGTTACGACAGGATCTTTGCCCGCTTAAACTCTGCCAGCTATCCATTTAATGGCAGCAGTCAGACCACCGGCTATCAGCAGGGTTCCAGCGAGGGTAATCCTGCCTTGAAATGGGAAAGCCAACACCAGTTCAATACCGGCTTTGACCTGGCATTCTTTAACTCCAGGATACAGGCAACATTCGACTACTATAATAAGGACATCCGCAACCTATTGCTGGATCAGACGCTGGCGCCTTCCCAGGGCTTCAGTAGCAAAACCATCAACATTGCTTCCATGAACACCAAAGGGGTGGATATAGGATTGAAATTATGGCCGGTTAAGACCAATAATTTTGATTGGCAGATCAACCTCAACTGGTCTAAATATACTTCCAAAATCACTGGATTACTGCCGGGTCGCGACTCTCTTAGCCCAACGCTGAAGGTAGGAGAGGCGCCTAACAGTCTGATCGTTGACTATGTATTTGATGGTCTTTATCAGCAGGGGGATGACTTTAAACTGAACCCTAATGGTAGGCCGGGCGACATTAAAGTGAAAGACCTCAATAACGATGGTGTTATCAACCAATATGACCGTACCATCGTTGGTCGCACGAATCCTAAAGGATGGGGCGGTATCTGGAACTACTTCAGATATAAGCGGATCTCTATGACCATTTTTACCACTTATATGTATGGCCATGACGTGTATAACAAAGCATACACCGATTTCCTATACGTAGGTGCAGGCCGCAACGTGATCATTAAAGACGGTCTGAACTATTGGACGCCTACTAATACAAACACCGATATACCCAGGCCTAACGCCTTTGGTAGCGCACTGAGAATGTTGCCGAACGGCTCTTCCAGCTATGCGGTAGAGAAAGGGGATTTCATTCGTGTAAGGGACATTTCTATGGCCTACGATTTTTCTCCGAACCTGCTTAATAAAGTGAAAGTAAGGTCCCTGCGCGCCTATGTACAGGTAACAGAGCCCTTCCTGTTCACGGGCTTCCGTGGTATCGATCCTGAGATCACCGGCGCCACCAGCGCAGAGATCTATCCAAGGTACCGTACCTTTTTATTCGGCGTAAATCTGGGTCTATAATCTAAAAACTGAAACAATGATGTCATCAACATATAAATATTCCAATCTACGCGGACTCCTTTTGGGATGTTTGACAATGGCGGGCGTAGCGTTTACCGGTTGTTCAAAGCAGCTGGACATTAAACCCGAATCGTTCATTTCACCGGAAGAGCTATATAAGGATGAAGCCGGGGTTAAGTCCGGACTGGTAGGCATTTACCGCCAGCTGCTTGAATTGAAGCGCAGCGACTATGTAATAGTAGGTATGGTAGGAACTGATGAAGGAAAGACAACTTTGTTCGTACCAACCTGGGGCACCTACTGGCAGAACTTCTGTGCTGTGAACACTTATTCAACCCTGATGACAGCCCAGAATGATGTGGTGCAAAACTTCTGGGTGGTATGTTACAGGGGGATCGGCAATGCCAATGTTGCTATCAAATATATACAGAAGGCTGCGGTAAGTGATGATGTAAAGAACAAGGCAACAGGAGAAGCAAAGTTCATGCGTAGTCTTTTTTACTTCTACCTGGTACAGCTGTATGGCGGTGTGCCGCTGCCTACTGAAGCGGCGAATCCGGAAGCAGATGCAAAGGGCGGTTATCCCCGCAGCAGTGTGGAGGAGGTATACAACCTCATTATATCTGATCTGCAGTTTGCGATGGCCAATCTTGACGGTAAGGCAGGCGGCGGACAAACAGCCGGTAAAGCAACCAGGGAAGCCGCCAGGGCGCTGCTGGGGAAAGTATACCTGACCCGTAAAGATTATAACAATGCAAAAGCTACACTGGAACCTTTGTTAAATGCATCCAATGTGGCTTTAATGCCGGATTATGCCAATCTGTTTGTGGAAGCGAATGAAAATAACATTGAATCGCTGTTCGAAATACAGTTCTCCAATGAAGACGGTAATACGAGCAACCTGGCACAAAACCTGGGTTGCTGGCAGATCAATGATCCCAGGCTGCCCGGCGCAGGTGGTCATGTGATCATTCCTACAGATTATTACTTTAACAGCTTTGAAAACGGAGACAAGCGTAAAGACGCAACTTTCCGTACCCTCTTTTTTGATAAAGACGGCAACCCGGTAGATTACTCCTGGTGGTCTGACGTAGGGAAGCCGCACATGAAGAAGTTCGATATTACGAAAGATGTTTCCGTAAGCGCTTCCTATTCTTCCCGTAATCTTTATTATCTGCGTCTGGCAGATGTGATACTGATGTATGGCGAGGCACAGAATGAGTTAGGTGAAACTCCCGGAGGTTTGCAACAGCTGAACAGGATCCGTGCCAGGGCTGGTCTGCAGAGCTATGAAACAGTACATGGCGGTGTGCCCTCCCAGGATCAGCTGCGTAAGGAATTAATGCTGGAGCGTATGCGTGAATTGGGCTTTGAAGGATGGCGCTGGTTTGACCTGAAACGCACCGGTACCCTGTTAACAGAAGTAAAAGCTCATAATCCGGATGCTGCGCCAAACATGCAGGAGAAGCACCTTTTATATCCTGTGCCAGCCAGAGAGTTTGAGAACAATGCAGCTTTACAGCCTTCAGATCAAAACCCGGGTTACTGATGAATTGTATGTATAAAGAATGGATCCTGTCGATAACATGTTTTCTCTTGCTGGGCATGGCAAATGCCCGGCAGATAAACGACAGCCTGGTACTTTCCAACCAGCAGCTCAGACTTGTAGTAGACAAAGGGTCCGGTAAGGTCAGCTATTATTTTAAGAACGGCGTAAATCTGCAGAATACGGTAGCCTGTATGGAAGACATCCATGCAGGTTACCTTGTTAGCACTACTTACAGCAGGCATCATGTTACCACTGCTCCGGTACAGGATACTTTTGGCAGCGGCACTCATCTGCAAATTGAACATGAAGACGATAAGCTGCCTTTACGTTTAATACAGCATATTACCCTCTATGAGAACCAGCCTTTTTTATTGATTAGCGTGGACGCTAGTCCCTCCAGGGATTCAAAACCCTTGGAGGGATGGGATGGTCTGCCGGAAACCCGGTATATATCACCATTGTCAATCTTGCCTTCAGATAAAGGACGTGTATATATTCCCGGTAACGAGCCGCGCATCCTCGATGTGCCCTTCGATAATGACAACTGGGTAAAGATCCTTACACAACAATGGCCGGCTGACCAGGCAAAAGCGGTTACAGGTACCAGCTACGAGTTTGCAGCATTGTACGATAAGAGCATGCTGTCTGGCATAGTTACCGGAAGTATTACCCATGATTGCTGGAAAACAGGCATCGCCTACCATACCAGTTCTTCAAAAGGAGCATTGGATTCCTTCAGGATCTATGGTGGGGCTGCCGTAGAAGATAACAAAGGGCTGCCACCTGCATACGGAGGACTGGACGGAACACACGATCATGCGCCCCATGGCACTGTCCGCGGTGCTACCGTGCAATCACCTGTTATATATCTCGCCGGCAGTAATGATATGCGGAATGACTTTATTAGCTATGGTCAGGCTAACGTGATCCGGAACGGCCGGCAGGAATGGAAGGGATATGCACCCGTCTACTGGAACAGCTTTGGAGTGGAAGGTGTGCTGGGATATTCCAAGGTGATGATGCCATCGGGCGTGGCCAAAATATCAGATTTTATCTATACCCTGGATAATTTCAACAAGTACGCAAAACCGGTACTGAGCATCGATTCTTACGATCAAAACATCTACACCACAGACCTGCTTGCCTCGCTTGGCCGATACGGTAAAAAGCGGAATCAGCAACTGGGCTTTTATTTTATTCCCTTTGCTGTGTGGACCTGGAAGAATACAGTAGATCAGACTAAGTTGAGCGGTACCGATATTCCCCTGCGGGATGTAGTGCTGAAAGATAAGAACCGGCAGCCCATTGCTTATAAAGACGGCGATTGGGGCGCTTATGCTATTGATCCCACGCATCCGGCTGTGCGCGAATATATTATCAGCCAGCTGAAGAAGGCCAAAGCCATCAACGCGACCTTTATTAAAATAGATTTTTTAACAGCCGGATCACTGGAGTCTGTTACCCGTTACGACAAACGCGTTTGTACCGGCATGCAGGCATATAACCAGGGGATGAAGATGCTGCGCTCACTGGTGGATTCTATCATGGGGCCGGATGTATTTATCACCCAGGCGATATCTCCCATGTTCCCGCATCAATATGCGCATACCCGTTTTGTGTCTACGGATGTTTATTCCCATCTAAGGGATGATCAGCAGGGCTTTCCCAACTGGGGAAGTACGGAAGCATCGATGGCTACAGGTTCGTTTATGTGGTGGGTACAGGGCACATTATGGCCTTATACCAACCTGGATGTGGCCATTATGCGGCATTTTCAGAAGAATCCTGACCTGACAGAACAGGAGATCAAAGTGAGGATCTATAGTATGATGGCCATGGGCAGCATATTGGGAGATGGCTCTGATTTCAGGGAGAAGCTGGCCGCAGAAAGGGCTAAGCGCTTTTTGAACGACCCGGAAGTATGCGCTTTCTTCAGTCATCCAAAAGCATTTACGCCCTTGCGGATGTCGGATGGTGAAACAATGGACCAGCAGCTTTCTTTTTATTTAAAAGGGGACACTACCATGCTGGCTCTTTTTAATTTCGCAACACAGCAAACATTTACGGAAACCATACCGTTAAAGGATATAGGCCTGGATAACAGGAAATATGCTATTACGGAGTTGTTAACCGGGCAATCATTAGGACAGGTAACGCCGGGTCAGGCATCCATTTCACTGACAGTACCGGTGAAAGATGCCATGCTTGTAAAGCTGGTGCCTGTAAGTGAGTAGCCCTTAAATGATCTGTTTTGAATACCCAACAGCAAACTTTAACTGTAGCAAGCAAACAGTGCGGCTTCCTGCATGGAGCGCCCTTGCATCTCGTTACCTTGAGGAACGGAACGGTAACGGTACATATTACCAACCTGGGATGTACAGTGATGTCTGTATATACACCCGACAGGCACGGTGTTGTAAAGAATATCGCCGCCGGTTTTGAACAGCCGGCTGCATATGAGCACAACCCCTGGTATTTTGGTTGTGTGGTAGGCAGATATGCCAACCGTATTGCGGCAGGCCGCTTTACCCTCGATGGGCGCCCGGTGCAATTATCTGTCAATAACGATAGCAATCATTTGCATGGTGGTTTTGAAGGCTTCCATAAAAAAGTATGGGAGCTTAGCTCCCTGATCCGGGAGGATATTCATACCGGTGTGGTGTTTGAATACACCAGTAAAGACGGGGAAGAAGGTTACCCGGGCAACCTGCAGGTAAAAGTAAAATACCTGCTGAACCAGGACAACCAGCTGGTAATGGAATGCACCGCAGTATCCGATAAAAGAACACCGGTTAGTTTTACCAATCACAGCTATTTTAACCTTACCGGCTTTGAGCAGGCGCTGATCAGTGACCACCTGTTACAGGTACATGCGCTGCATTATACAGAGAAGAACGACCGTAATACGCCTACCGGCAGGATACTTGCATTGGCCGGTACGGCTGCCGATTTTTCCACGCCGGACAGGATAGGGGAGCGTTTCGTTCATTTTCCGAAGGATAAGGGCTTTGATCATAATTATGTGCTCACCCGTCAGCAGCCGGGGGCCATTGTGCCTGCTGCTTCACTGGAAGAAAGGCAAACAGGCAGGACGCTGCGTGTATTTACAGACCAGCACGGGCTGCAGTTGTATACTGCCAATTTCTGGGATGGCAGCATCACCGGACAACAGGGCAAGCCCTATGTGCAGCACGGCGCCATCGCGCTGGAAACACAGGCTTTTCCCGACAGCCCGAATCATCCGAACTTTCCTAACACCATTCTCGAGCCAGGGGAGGTTTACAGAACAGTAACCATTTACGAGTTTGGAGTGAAATAGGAGATATTGTGTAAATTTAATAATACACATATCTCCGCTTATGAAAACATATGCAGCCGTTGGCGCAATCCTCAACAGCACAGCTACTGTACGTCGGAAAGATCATGTATAAAACATTATCTTAAGCTTATGAAGCAATATATAGCACACATGGCTTTGGTAGTGGCTGACTATGATGAAGCCATCGAATTCTACACCCGGAAACTCAATTTCACATTGATAGAGGATACTGTTCTAAGCGATGACAAACGCTGGGTGTTAGTAGCGCCACCAGGCGCAAAAGAGACCTGTTTGCTATTGGCAAAAGCAGCGGATGCAGAACAGCAAAGCCGTATTGGCAACCAAACCGGCGGCCGGGTTTTTCTTTTTCTCTATACCGATGATTTTAAACGGGATTACGAGCAGATGAAAGACCGTGGCGTGGTGTTCGTCAGGGAACCTGTTACGGAAGCCTATGGTACTGTTGCCGTATTTAAAGACCTGTACGGCAACCTGTGGGACTTACTGGAGCCAAGCGCCGCAAAGTAATGTTCTCTTGTGCTGATGCGGACGACGTCCGTCTCAAAACCGGACAATTGATAAATATATTTATATGTAATCTGTTTGTTGTTAGTAACACGCAGTTTGGCATTCTATTCGTGCCCGCAGTGGAGTTAGTTGTGCCTATTCTCTACCTAAACAACAGTCATGATCAGGAATTACATCAAGGTTGCCTGCCGTAATCTTTTCAAAAACAAAGCGTTTTCCTTCATTAATATCTTTGGTCTGGCTATTGGCATGACCGTAGCCATACTGAACGGTCTCTGGATCTGGGATGAGTTATCTTTCAACCAGTATCACAAGAACTATGGCCGCATTACACAGGTAATGCTACGGAGCACCTACCAGGGAGAGGAGTTTACGAACCACACGATGTCCTATCCCTTTGCTGCTGAAGTACAAAATGTCTATAACAGCAGCTTTAGCCATGTTGTGAAAGCATCCTGGGTATCGGAATACATATTGTCGGCAGGGGAAGCAAAGCTATCCCGTAAAGGGCAGTTCATGGATGAAGGGGCGCCGGATATGCTGTCCCTGAAGATGATCTATGGCTCCCGAGCGGGACTACGGGATCCTTATTCCATTATGCTTTCAGCGGCTACTGCCAAGGCACTTTTCGGGGACATCAACCCGGTGGACAAGATTGTGCGGATCAATAACGAGAACAATGTAAAAGTGACCGGTGTATTTGAGGACCTGCCGCTTAACAGCGAGTTCAACGCAGTAAAGTTCCTTTCACCCTGGAAACTATGGGAAGCGAATAATGATTGGGTGCAGCAACGGGCCGTCAATGAGTGGAATAACCATTTTCTCAGGCTTTACGCTGAATTAAAGCCGGGAGTAAGTATAGTGCAGGCAACTCGTTCTATTAAAGGCGCTGAGCGCCAATACCAGGCACACGCTGATCTGCCGCCGGGAGCATCTTCTCCCCAGGCATTGCTGTGGCCAATGAGCAAATGGCATTTATCCGGTTTCGAGAGAGGAAGGTACAATGATAAGCCCATCCGTTTTGTATGGATGGTAGGGATCATTGGTATGTTCGTATTGTTACTGGCTTGTATCAACTTTATGAACCTCAGTACTGCCCGTTCTGCAAAGCGTGCTAAAGAGGTGGGCATCCGCAAAGCTATAGGGTCTGTACGCTCGCAGCTGGTGAAACAGTTCTTTAGTGAATCATTATTGATAGCGCTGTTGGCATTTGTGGTGGCTATTATATTTGCATTGTTGCTGTTACCCTGGTTTAACCAACTGTCAGCAAAAGCTATCAGTATGCCCTGGGCAAATCCCTGGTTCTGGTTGTGCGCTGCAACGTTTATCTTCCTCACCGGCTTACTGGCCGGAAGTTATCCTGCTTTATACCTGTCTTCTTTCCAGCCGGTAAAAGTGCTGAAAGGTACTTTCAGGGCCGGGCGTTTTGCTGCGACACCCCGTAAGGCGCTGGTGGTGCTGCAGTTCACCGTTTCCGTGATACTCGCGATCGCCACCATGATCGTATACCGGCAGATCCGCTATGCCAAAGACCGCCCGGTAGGTTATACCCGTGAGGGATTATTGATGGTGGAAATGAAATCTGCCGACTTTTATGGCAAGAACGAACTGTTAAGTAACGAGCTGAAACGCACCGGAGTGGTAGCAGAAATGGCGGCGTCCATGGGGCGGCTCACTGAAATAGCTTCGGGCAATAACGGCTTTAACTGGCGGGGTGCAGATACTTCCCTGTTGCAAAACTTTGGCACCCTGGTGGTAACGCCGGAATATGGCAAAACAATAGGCTGGCAGTTCGTGGCCGGCAGGGATTTTTCAAAAGAGCTGGGCACAGATTCGTCAGGAATGGTGATCAACGAATCTGCTGCAAAATCTATGGGCTTGCAAAGCCCTGTAGGAGAAGATGTAACCTGGAAATGGCGGGATGCGCCGCTTATACAGTACAAGATATTGGGCGTGGTAAAAGATATGGTGATGGAGTCGCCTTATGCTCCCGCAGAGCCTACTTTCTTCTTTTTAAAGGCGCCCAATGGCGGGTATAATTATCTGCATATCAAAGTAAAGCCAAACGTGAGTATGAGCCAGGCACTGGCTAAAATAGAAGGGGTATTTAAAACGCTGATACCCTCGGCGCCGTTTGATTATACTTTCGCAGACGACGAATATGCCCTGAAGTTTGCAGCGGAAGAGCGTATTGAAAAGCTGGCTACTTTCTTTGCCGTTCTGGCGATCTTTATTTCCTGCCTTGGTTTATTCGGGCTGGCTTCCTTTGTAGCAGAACAGCGTACCAAGGAGATCGGTATCAGGAAAGTGTTGGGGGCCTCGGTATTTAACCTCTGGCGTTTACTTTCCAGGGATTTTGTGGTGTTGGTGTTGTTATCATGTACAATCGCTACCCCGATAGCAAGCTGGCTGCTAAACAAATGGCTACAGCAATATGCCTATCGTACGGAGGTCTCCTGGTGGCTCCTTGCAGCAGTTGCCGCAGGGGCATTGACGATCACATTATTGACAGTAAGCTTCCAGTCAGTAAAAGCAGCGTTGACGAACCCCGTTAAAAGCCTGAGAACGGAATAAAGAAAGATGTTAAATGTAAAGCGGCGCACCGGTTACCAGTGCGCCGCTTTTTTTGTTGGTTTGGAATGAACGTTATTTCGTTTTATTAAGAAATGCCAGGGCTGTCGGGAACAATGCCGGCGACATAAAAATATTATAGTGGGTGAGGCCGGGCAGAATGGCCAGTTGTGAAGGGATTTGTCCGCTGCCATCCCATCCGCCATCACGCTGACCGCCGCCCAACAGTCCAAAGATCTCTATTGCATGAGAGGGCGGGAAAATGTCCGCATCTGCAGCAATTAATAAGGTAGGCGCTTTAATGGCTTTCACTTCAGCCGACAAGTCATAATCTACTTTCATCGCTTCCCCGATCTTGGTGATGAATTTTGTCCAGTCTTCCGGTTTAGGCGCAAGGCGGGCATACATCTCATACATGGGTGTTTGTTTCAGGAATTCGGCGGCCTGCGGCCCCATTTGTTCCTGTTGTTTGAGAATGTCCGGGTAGAATGCGTTACGTTTGATTGGGGTAGAAACCAACACGAGTTTCTTCACCAGCTCCGGATGACGGATAGCTGTTTGCAAGGCAACGCCTCCTCCCAGGGAATAACCCATGATGTCGGCTTGTTTGATGCCAAGGTGCTTTAACAGTCCGGCAATATCATCCGCCATAAATGCAATATTGAGCGGGCGATCGATGTCGGCGGTGCGGCCATGCCCCTGCAGGTCTACTGCGATTACCTGCCTGTTTTGGGCAAGCACCGGCAGATTAGGGCCAAACATTTCAATGGCGCCCAGGCCACCATGCAATAATACCAGTGGCTCGCCATTGCCATAGATCTCATAGTACAATTGGAGCCCGTTTACGGGTGCATATCCTTTTTTTAGCGGCTGGGCGCTTGCGCTGGCGCTAGCCTGGGCGGCAGCGCTCTGTGTTGAAGTTTGTGCCATAGTTTGTATAGATATTAATCCGGAGATAAGTGCAGTGAATATACCCGTGCTGCGAAGGGGGCGCGTCAGGTATTTTTGAATGCTGAAGTACATAACATATTTTATTTTTAGCAGTGATTGATTTCTGCTAGCAAAGCTAATGTACCCGCCGGACGAGGATGAGGGGTGAAAGCGACAAGTTATGGGGCTGAATGCGACGCGGACAGGTGCAATACGGTAGTGTCTTTATAATCTATGATCTTCCATACCATATGTTGCTGATCCTGAATGCTTATATAGGCATTTATCGGAATGTCGTTCCCGTAGATTTTGATCTTCATAATGTGTTTTGCACTGTCGTAATCGTATTGACCTGAGCTGAGCTTGCTTTTCTCAATCACATAGGGATTAGGGGAGAAGCTAATGTACCCGTACTGCTCTACATAAATATTTTTCCAGGCGGTAGCGTCATGTAGCCAGGCGTCTTCATCTACCAGTTGTCCATTCCTGATGAGTGTATCAACCTGCCATTTGCCTAAAAAGCGGAAAGATGATTTGACACTGTTGCCGTAAAAAGTAAAGATTAACACAAATGCCAATGCAGCAACTTTGATCAGAGGCTTAAACAGACCAATGCGTACAGGGGGCAGGTGGTCGGTTGGCCGCAGAAAGAATGCGGTTAGCTCTTTCCATCTTAGCAGTAACAAATATATCAGGCCGAGGGTATATAATACTGCGTTCAGGGTGGCAGCGAACGGGATGCTGTAGAAGATATCGATCAGCATGATATTGATCATTACGGGTAACAGTATAACGATGCCCAGTAAGTAAGTGCGCCGGAATATCAGCAATACCGATCCGCCAATCTGCAATAGCCCGATGATCAGGGTTAAGGCATAAGAATAAGCGAAATAATTCCAGGTAAGGTCAAATCCGGAAAGAGTGCCCACCAACTTATCGTCCCGCAGATAGGAATGACCAAATTGCAGTCCGAATATTTTGGCAACGCCGTAAGTAGTGATCTGCAAGGCCAGCCAGTAGCGAATAATTCCCCTGAACCAGGCATGTAGCCGGCCGGAGTAGATATTATTCTTTTTCTCTTTACGATGCCAGTAAATGGAGTAAGCAAATGAAAAAGCTATTCCACCAATTGTTAATGCAACTCCTGATAACTCGAAGATAGTGTTGATTATCTTGGGTAAATTGCGTGCAAAGCTTAATGACAGGAATACCTGCATATAAATGATGTTAACAATCGCAATAGATACCAGCAGACATTCAACAAGCTTAAGGAAGAATCTTGAGGTAACAGAAGGTGTAGGGTTCATTGGGCAAATTTTTCTAAAAGTAATATTTTAGTATAGAAAACAACATCCACTTATCATTATGTCTGTTACCGCATTAAGACAAACCTGGCAGGAGCTCATGTCACGGTATTGTACCAACGAAGAACTGATAAACAGTGAGTTCGATAAGCTGATCGGGCAGTACGCTACTCCCGGCAGGCACTATCATAACCTTCAACATATTGAAGCATTGCTGACTTTACAGGAGGTCTATGCAGCTGCCATCCGTAACAATGAGGTGCTGCAATTGGCTATTTTTTATCATGATATTATCTACAACGTGCTGAAATCTGACAACGAAGAGCAAAGCGCGTTGGCTGCCGGTGCTTTTTTACAGCAAACCACCTTCCCTCCCTATCTGATCGTTACGGTGATGGACTATATCAGGGCTACCAAAACACATACAGGCGATGAACATGATGATGACCTGGATTTCCTGCTGGATTTTGATCTTTCTATACTAGGCAGTCCCGCGAATGTTTACAGCCAGTATGCGCAACAGATCAGGCAGGAGTATAGTGTGTATCCCGATGAAGTATATAATCCCGGAAGAAAGAAGGTGCTGACGCATTTCCTGGAGAAGCCAGTAATATACCGGACAGCCGAGTTCAGGGAACAATATGAGGCGCAGGCCAGGCAGAATATCGCGCTTGAATTGCAAGGTTTATAAGGATACTTATTTCACTGCGGTTACCCGCCATATCCTGTCATTCACATCATCTGTCACCAGCATAGAACCGTCAGGAAGTACTGTTACCCCCACCGGCCGTCCATACACTTCTTTACTATCGGCATTATCCGGCCTGAAACCGGTAAGAAAATCCTCCGGCGGGCCAGCAGGCTTACCGTTCTTAAACGGAACGAATACCACCTTGTATCCTGCCAGTTTTGAACGGTTCCATGACCCGTGCTGCGCTATAAAAGCGCCGTTCCTGTATTTGGCAGGGAAAGCAGAACGGGTATAGAACGCCAGTCCCAGGGAAGCAGTGTGTGAACCCAGCGGCACATCCGGGACGATGGCTGTTTTAACCAGGTCAGGCCGCGGTACTTCCATGCGGGGATCCGGATGTTGGCCAAAATAGGCATAAGGCCAGCCGTAAAAACCACCTTTTTTCACACTGGTGAGGTAATCAGGTACCAGGTCATCACCAATTTCGTCCCGTTCGTTAACAGCTGCCCACAAAGTTTTGGTCCCCGGCGCCCAGGCCATTCCAACCGGATTACGCAGGCCCGATGCATATACCTGCTCGCCGTTCCCATCGGGGTTTACTTCTAATATACAGGCCCTTCTCGGGTTTACATCTTTTCCGTTGTCGCCGATGTTATCTACAGACCCTACCGCAATGTAT
>Ga0209564_1002420_pt1 | contig 14807 bp, 18 predicted proteins | sample AraplaCol_mMF_r2_FD_184272 | JGI IMG/M metagenome (GOLD analysis project Ga0209564, IMG submission 184272) | Arabidopsis root microbial communities from North Carolina, USA - plate scrape MF_Col_mMF_r2 (SPAdes) (version 3) | ecosystem: Host-associated > Plants > Roots > Endosphere | place: USA... | reverse complement strand
AAACTGGTTCCTGTCCGGCTATGCCGGCGCCTATCTCAACCGCCAGGGCTACTACTCGGCCGTGCTCTCCACCGCCAAGGCGCACATGGAGCCCTACGAGTGGGCGTACTGGATGGAAGGCAAGCCTGCCGAGAAGGACATCAAGGCGCCCGACGGCTCGCTGCTGGAGAAGGCCGGCGCGGTGCGCGATGGCGGCTCCTACGAGGACCGCATGGGCGGCGTCGCGTGCTGGAACGCCGTGATGGACGAGAACGACTACATGGTCCGCAAGTGGAATGAGTTCATCGCGGCGTGACGGACATGTCGGAAGAACTCCTGCAACAGGCGTCCCCGGGCTTGATCCCGGGGTCGGGAACAGCGCGCGCCGCAAAGCCGACGCGCCTGTCGCCGTCCTTCATCTCCTGGCTTCAGGCCGGGCCGATGATGCTGGTGTTTCTCGCCTTCTTCCTCATTCCGCTCGTCTTCGTCGTCATCGTGTCCTTCTGGGACTACAATGAATACCAGCTGCTGCCGGCGTTCTCCGGCCGCGGCTATACCGACACGTTCGAAGGCTGCATCGCGCAGCTCCCCGATCTCTGCACGATCGGCAAGACCTATCTGAAGACGCTCAAGCTCTGCTTCATGGTGTGGGCGATCACGCTCTTCATCGGCTTCTGGGTCGCCTATTTCCTCGCCTTCCACGTCAAGTCCAAGACCTGGCAGATGGGCCTGTCGCTGCTCTGCACGATCCCGTTCTGGACGTCCAACGTGATCCGCATGATCGCATGGATCCCGCTGCTCGGCCGCAACGGCCTCGTCAACTCGGGCCTCGTCAAGACAGGGGTGATCAACCATCCGCTGGAATGGCTGCTGTTCTCCGAATTCTCCGTGGTGCTGGCGCTGGTCCACCTCTTCACCTTCTTCATGGTGGTGCCGATCTTCAATTCGATGATACGGATCGACAAGTCGCTGATCGAGGCGGCCTATGATGCCGGCGCCAGCGGCTTCCAGACCCTCGTCAACGTCGTCATTCCCTTGGCCAAGCCCGGCATCGTGATCGGCTCGATCTTCGTCATCACCATCGTGATGGGCGATTTCATCACCATCGGCGTGATGGGCGGCCAGCAGATCGCGGCGGCCGGCAAGATCATCGAGACGCGGGTCAACGCGCTGCAATTCCCCGCGGCCGCGGCCAACGCGGTGATCCTGCTCATCATCACCTTCCTGATCATCACCATGATGTCGCGCATCGTCGACATCAAGAAGGAGCTCTGAGCATGAAGGAAGGACGCCCGCGCTCTTTCTACGTGCTCGCGGTCTTCTTCGCGGCCTATGTGCTGTTTCTCTACGGCCCGATGATCGCGATCTACGTGCTGTCGTTCCAGGGACCGCAGGGCGGCCTTACCTTCCCGATGAACGGCGTGTCGACGTTCTGGATCGCAAAACTGTTCCAGGGCACCGGCATCGTCGATCTCGGCGCGGCCTTCCGCCGCTCGCTGCTGCTCGGCATCATCGTGATGATCGTCACCGTCGTGCTGTCGGTCGCCGCCGGCATGGCCTTCCGCCGCAAATTCAGGGCGCAGAGCATCCTGTTCTATTCGGCGATCGCGAGCCTGATCGTGCCCTCGATCATCACCTCGCTCGGCATCTCGCTTGAATTCCGCATCATCGACGACCTCATCAAGGCGCACTGGAACGAGAATTTCGAGACGTCGATGGGGCTGCTGACGTCAGGCCTCGGCGCGCACCTGACCTGGACGCTGCCGTTCGGCCTCCTGATCATGTTCGCGATCTTCAACCGCTTCGATCCGCGCCTCGAGGAAGCCGCGCGCGATCTCGGCGCGACGCCGTGGCAGACCTTCCGCCATGTCGTGCTGCCGATCATCCTGCCCTCGGTGATCGGTATCGGCCTGTTCGGCTTCACACTGTCCTGGGACGAGCTCGCCCGCTCCAGCCAGGCGATCGGCGCGGTGAATACGTTGCCGCTGGATCTGCAGGGCCTCACCACGACGGTGACGAACCCCGACATCTACGCGCTCGGCACCGTGATCTCGGCCGTCTCGTTCACGGTCATCGCGCTTGCGCTCGGCACCATCCACGTGCTCAACAAGCGGCAGGCGGCCAAAGGCTCGGACGCCGGCCAAGGGCTTGTTTAATAGCTTGTCTCATAAAGGGCTCGTCTGATCCGATGCGGCTTCACGTCGTCAATCCCAACACCACGGCGTCCATGACGGCGAAGATCGCCGCCGCGGCGCGCAGCGTTGCGCTTGCCGACACCGTGATCGACGCGCGCCAGCCCAATATGGGCCCGGTCTCCATCGAGGGCTTTTACGACGAGGCTTTTGCGGTGCCCGGCATGCTCGGCTGCATCCGCGAGGCCGATCGCGACGGGGCAGATGCGCACATCATCGCCTGTTTCGACGACACCGGCCTCGATGCCGCGCGCGCCGCCGCGAAGGCGCCGGTGATCGGCATCGGCGAGGCCGGCTTCCATATGGCGAGCCTGATCGCGGCGCGCTTTGCCGTGGTGACGACGCTCGGTGTCTCAATTGTGCCGATCGAGCATAATCTGAAGAAGTACGGCCTTGCCGAACGCTGCGCCCGCGTTCGCGCCGCCGAGGTCCCGGTGCTCGCGCTGGAAGAGCGCAATGCCGATGCGCTCGGCAGGATTTCGGCGGAGATCACCGCCGCCATCCATGACGATCGCGCCGAGGCCATCGTGCTCGGCTGTGCCGGCATGGCCGATCTCGCCAATGAGCTTGCCGCCACCCACGGCCTGCCGGTGGTCGACGGCGTCGCCGCCGCGGTGACATTGGCAGAATCGCTGGTGCGGCTGGGGCTGACGACGTCGCGGCTCGGCCCCTACGCCGCGCCGCGGCCGAAGACCTATTCCGGGCCGTTTTCGCCGTTCCAGCCCTGATTTTTGCCTTCTGCGAGGAATGCAAGGGGGTATGGGTCGCTTTTTTGGCGGCTAGCCTCTTTTTGGTCCCAATTGTTGCCGAACAGTAACACTTTCGGGACATCCCGGTAGCCTGTTCGGGCTGCCGGTCTTCGCCACTCACCAAGTTTCAATTTGGGTTTTGTCAGCGATGATCGATCTCGCAGAGGACACACGTTCCAACCCCCTGCTTCGGCTTGGCGCCCAGCCGATCGCGCTGACCGCCGCCGCCCTGTTTCTGCTGATCGCCGGCGTGACCTCGATCGCGATCTGGCGTGCCTATACGGGCTCTGCCCCGGAGACCGACCGGGTGGTGGCTTCGCGGCAGCTTCAGGCCCGCACCGCCCAGGCCTCCGAGCAGCTGGTCGAGAAGACCAAGGGGCTTGAGGCGACCCAGCAGGAATCGATCGACCAGCTCCAGGTCGTGCAGGACCAGCTCCAGACCGTGAAGCGGCTGCTTGCGTCCCAGCAGGCCGACACCAAGCGCCTCTCCGAGCAGGTGGCGACGCTGAACGAATCCATCGACGGCCTGCGCCAGTCCTTCGCCAGCGCCCGGGCCACCGAGGCCGAAACGCCCATGGTTACCCGCAGGAAACCGGCCCGTCACCGCGTCAGTGCCAGCGCGCGCAAGCGCTCGCGCGGCTAAATGAGCCCGCGGCGGCCGCTTTAATTTCTCCACATGTGAACTGGATCACATTCCCCCGTATGATTCCGCGCGATGCTGGCCCTTACCGGATGGCGTGAGCCGATTTTAATATCCGGGGCTGGCAAGGTCGTTGACGGTATACTGCGTCAACGGCCTTGTTTTTTCCTAGGTCAGGTCGCCCCGCCTCACTCGCAGACGTCGACGCGACGGTATCGCCATCCCGCCGGCGTCATCACGCGCTTGCGGGCGACGTAGCAGCCGCCGTAACCGCCATCGTCATAGCCGGACCCGTAATAGTAGGGATCGCCGTAATACGGGGAGCCGTAGCCGTAATAGGCGCCGTAATAGCCCGCGCCGGCGAGGCCTGCGCCGATGGCGACGCCGGGCCAGAAGCCGCCGCCATGCCAATGGCCGTGACCGCCATGGCCCCAGCCGCCACCACCGTGACCCCAGCCGCCGCCATGTCCAAAGCCCCGCGCCTGGGCCATCTGCGGCATCGACAGTCCGACTGCCGCGACGGCCAGCGCCGCCATCATTGTCTTGCGTAACATTACTCGATCCTCCGCGTGGACACGCTCCACGCTTCAAAGCGGGATCAAGCTAACGTCCATTGGGTAATCCGGACAGCCACACTGTCTCACTTCCGCGCGAGCATCAGCAGCCGCGACAGATACTCTTCATCTTCCTGTCGAGCTGCCGGTTCTCGGAATTGACGGTGGCGTCGGCCGCGCCACCGGTCCCGGTGCCGGTGGTAACTCCGGCGCCCGGACCCGACGATTGAGCCGTCCCCAGGCTGTTGGTCCCCGGCGGCGGCGCCGGTGAATTGGCGACACCACCGCTCACCCCCGACGAGGTGCCGCTCGATCCCGCAGAGCCGCCGGTCGCCTGCGCGAACGAGACGGCTGGCATCGCCGCGAGGGCGAAGATCACAAGCATGGTCCTGATCGAAGCATTTGCGGATGACGCCATCGGAAAATCTCCCTCTGCCCGTCAACCGCTGCCGCGAATGCAGGTTCCGGAACAAATGCGGTGGCATCAGCTTGAAAACCAGGAGGCGACATCACGATGACCGATCGCGACCCCTTTGCAGAAGGCGAACGCGCCGCGCGCGACAACATTCCCGCCGAAGCCAACCCTTATACGGACGGCAGCGACGAGCACGCGCTGTGGTCGGCAGGCCACGAGAAGATCGCGGGCGCCAGAGAGGCCCGCGAGTCCGAAGGAAGTTAGCCGATCCGCTTCAGGCCCTTCTTGAAGCGCGGTCCGTTGGCGACGTAGAACTTCGCCGCACTTCCCATGCGCTGCACCTGGGCGTCGTCGAGCGTGCGGATCACGCGCGCGGGCGAGCCGATGATCAGCGAGCGTTCGGCAAACTCCTTGCCCTCGGTGATGACGGAGCCGGCGCCGACGATGCTGTTGCGGCCGATCTTCGCGCCGTTCATCACGATCGAGCCCATGCCGATCAGGGCGCCGTCCCCGATGGTGCAGCCGTGCAGGATGACGTTGTGGCCGACGGTGCAGTTGGTGCCGATGACCATGGGAAAGCCGAGGTCGGTGTGGCAGGTCGAGCCGTCCTGCACGTTGGCGCCCTCGCCGATCTCGATCCACTCATTGTCGCCGCGCAGCACCGCGCCGAACCACACGCTCGCGCCCGGCTTCAGGCGCACGCGGCCGATCACGGTCGCGGTCTCCGCGATGAAATAATTGCCGTCGGCGGGAAGTTCGGGCGCCTGCCCGTCGAGCTCGTAGATCGCCATCAAGGTCTCCTGTCGGGTTGACCCAGCCATAGCGAAACGGCAGCCCCGACGCAAAGGTCCGGCCGTGTCGGGAACGCTCGCACGAGCGTCCCGGGGAACGCTCGCGCGGGCGTCCCGGGGAACGCAGAGCCTCAGGCCAGGACGCCGGCGGCGCGCAGCGTCATCAGGAAGAAGGTGCCGCTCATCATGCTCCAGAAGCCGGCGATGAGGGTCGCCATCATGACGAATTCCACGCGGCGGCTTTCCACCTGCAGGCCGCGCAGCGTGTTGCGCATGATGATGAAGGGAGCGGCGAACACCAGGAACGGCACCGCCGCGAAGGTCTTCGGCGCCACGCCGTCCTGCAACAGGCCGAAGCCTGCGGGGCGCTGCGCGAACGCCTGGTATCCGTTCACGAGGGCGCCGGCGAGGGCGAAACCGATGCAGATCGAGAAGAAGGAATTGAGGGCTTCAGGTGTCATCGGAAACTGTCCGCACTTACGCAACGCCGGAGCCTTCCTGTGACAAATCGTGCTGGTTAACGCTACATTATCCTTAAGAGAAGGTTAACGAGGCCCGCCGGTCGGCGCAGGGCCCTCCTCCCGTCCCGCGGCCGGCAAAGCCTAAGCGAATTCGCCGCCGCGTGGCATATTCGCGGCTGATTCGTCGGCCATCGGCCGACCTCCGGTTCCACGCGCGCTCGTCATGACGGTGTTTTCGGCAGCTTCCCCCAGACCCTCGCGCACGCGCGCGCATGTCGTGCCGATCGTGCTCGGCGGCGCTGCTGCGCTCGGCGCAGTCGCGCTGGTCGCCTATCTGCTGTGGCCGACCTGGGGCGCCGGCGGCGCCAGCGCCCCGGACAGGCTGCCGGTGAGCGTCGGCGGCACGCTGTTCAACGTGCCGACCACGGCGATCCGGATGAAGATCCAGCGGCACTCCGGGCCGCAGGAGCGCATCGATCTGGACGTCCTCTATCCCTCGCTCGAGCCGCCCGGCGCGCCCAGGCACGTCACCGCCGACACGGTGGAGACGGCGGTGCAGTCGATCGACCGCATCTTCCTGTCGATCGCCGCCCATCACGATGCGCTCTCGCCCGAGCAGCGAACGGCCACGATCTATCCGCGCTATCTCGACCGGGCCTCGCCCCAGCCCGAGGACGGCCTGACGATGCGGATGTTCCGCAGCGACACGCCCTACGGCAGCGAGGATCTCTATTCCGCCGCAAGCCCGGCGCTGACTGCGCGCTGCACGCGCGATGCGGCAACGCCCGGCATGTGCCTCTCCGAGCGCCGCGTCGGTGGCGCCGACCTCACCTTCCGCTTCCCCCGCAGCTGGCTGTCGCAATGGCGCGAGGTGGCGGAGGCGATGGAGAAGCTGACGGCGCAATTGCGCGGGCCGAAGGGCTGAACTCCTTCCGCGCCCGGCCGCGGGATCGGTCCCCGGGCCTCCAAAGCAAAACTTCGAAAACAACCCCATGCACAGTAGCGAGGGGTCGGGCACATATTCGTATTTTTCGAAGTCGCTTCGACCCGTCATTGCGAGCGAAGCGAAGCAATCCAAAAATCCCTCGGCGGAAAGATTCCTGGATTGCTTCGCTTCGCTCGCAATGACGATGAGGAGGGAGGGCGCTTCGGTTTTTCGTTGCATGCCCCGGGCGCCGCGCAGCGGCGCTTCGACGGTGCGCGCTGGATGGGTCCCGGCCCTGCGCTGCAACGCCATAGTGCGTTGAAGACGCGCGTGAACGCGCTTATGGGCGGCGTCGCAGTGCGTCCGGGACGCGAGAGGCGTCTAAAACTATTCCTGATCGACGAGATCGTCCTCGAGGATCGCCATCTGGAACTGGAACGAGCGATCGTCGTCCTCGTCATCGACGAAGAGCACGCCGATGAATTCCTCGCCGATATAGACCTCGGCGGAGTCATCCTTCTTCGGCCGCGGCACGACGCGAATCTTGGGATTGCCGAATACGCGCTTCAGATACGCATCGAGCTTTCTGACTTCTTTGACGTCCACGGCAAGTCTCCGATCGAAATGGGTTGGCGGCGTTTTAGGACGAGACGCGACGAACCGCCAGCATGAATTGCCAAACAATTTGGGGACGAAAAAGGGCCGGAAAATCCGGCCCTTGCACGCAGGCTCAAAGCCCCATCGCGTTGATCATCTGATCCATGGTGCGCGACGGCTCGGCGCAGCCGGCCTCGCCGACGATCTTGGCCGGCACGCCCGCGACCGTGACGTTGTGCGGCACCGGCTTGACCACGACCGAGCCCGCGGCGATGCGCGCGCAATGGCCGATCTCGATGTTGCCGAGGATCTTCGCGCCGGCGCCGATCAGCACGCCGTGGCGGATCTTGGGATGACGGTCCTCGTTCTCCTTGCCGGTGCCGCCGAGCGTGACGCCGTGCAGGATCGAGACGTCGTCCTCGATGACAGCCGTCTCGCCGCAGACGAAGCCGGTGGCGTGGTCGAGGAAGATGCCGCGGCCGATGCGCGCGGCGGGATTGATGTCGGTCTGGAACACCGCGGAGGCGCGGCTCTGCAGATAATACGCAAAGTCCTTGCGGCCCTTCAGCCAGAGCCAGTGCGCCAGGCGATGGGTCTGGATCGCGTGGAAGCCCTTGAAGTAGAGCAAGGGATCGATGAAGCGCGAGGTGGCGGGATCGCGATCGTAGACGGCGACGAGATCGGCGCGGAAGGCGTTGCCGAGATCGGGATCGTCGCGCAGCGCCTCGTCATAGGTCTGGCGCACGAGATCGCCCGACAGCGCGGAGTGATCGAGCCGGTCGGCGAGACGATGGATCACCGAATCCTCGAGGCGGCTGTGATGCAGCACCGTCGAGTAGATGAAGGTTGCAAGCTCGGGCTCGCGGTGGACGATGTCCTCCGCCTCGCTCCGGACCCGGTCCCAGATCGGATCGAGGGATGCGAGCTTTCCTCCCGGATTGACCTGATGCACTGCCATGGGAACTGCTCTTTCGAATTGGCTCGTTTTGCGGGCTCTATAGCACAGTCTAGGCGACAAAGTCCTGACCGGCTTGCCTGAGAGTGAACAGTGCCTTGCCCCGCGAAAGCATGCCAACGCCTTGAAAGACAAAGATTTCTTCTGACGCCCCCAGGCGGCAAGGTTGTTTCAAAGTGGTCAGAGTTTCGCCGAATTCAAGCCGGGCGACGTCAAACTATTGGTGAATTCTCTCCCAGCCGCTAATGCGGGCATGGTCCCGGGGACGACGGAGCAGCCTTGAGCATCACCACCGAACAATTGCGCGCGCGCGCCACAGGCTCGCTTTGGCTGCGGCTGGCGGCGGTGGCCCTGCCCCTCCTGATGATCGCGCCGGCATTCTGGAACGGCTATCCGCTGTTGCAATGGGACACCGGCGGCTATCTGGCGCGCTGGTACGAGGGCTATCTCGTCCCCAGCCGGTCCACCGTGTTCGGCCTCTATCTGCACTATGGCGAAAGCTTCGGCTTCTGGATCAACCTCGCGGTCCAGTCCCTGACGACACTCTGGCTGCTGCAACTCACCTTGCGCGTGCTCGGCCTGATGCAGACGTCCCGCTTCGTCGCGATCAGCCTGCTGCTGATGGTGTCGACGGCCCTGCCCTGGCTCGCCAGCATGCTGCTCACCGACATCTTTGCCGGGCTCTCGATCCTGTCGCTGTTCCTGCTGGTCGTCGGCGGGCCACGGACGTCAACGCTCGAAAAGGTCTCGCTGTTCGTCTTCACCGCCTTTGCCGCCGCAACCCACAGCGCCACGCTCGGCGTGCTGCTCGGGCTCTGTGCCGCCGGCTGGATGGTCCGGCCGTTCGTGGGCAACCGGCTGCCGCTCGCGGGACTGGCGCAGGCGAGCATGACCATCGTCGCGGGCGCCCTGATGCTGGTTGCGGCGAACCACGCGCTGTCGGGAAAATGGGCCTGGACGCCCGGCGGCTACGGCGTCGCCTTCGGCCGCATGATGCAGGACGGCATCGTCACGCGCTTCCTCAACGACCATTGCCCGCGCGAAAAGTTCAAGCTCTGCCCCTATCGCGACCAGTTGCCTGCGACCGCCGACGAATTCCTGTGGGGCAAGAGCATGTTCAACACGCTCGGCCGCTTCGAAGGCATGAACGACGAGATGGGATACATCGTCGTGCATTCGCTCGCCGACTATCCGGCCTGGCAGGCCGGCGCGGCTTTGAGAGCCATGGGCCAGCAATTGCTGCATGTCGCGACCGGCGAAGGCGCCAGCGTCTGGCTCGGGCACACCTGGGGCATCATCGAGCGCTACATCCCGGGGCAGGTCGCGCAGATGCGCAAGGCGCGGCAGCAGAATCACGGCCTCAATTTCGACTACGTCAATTGGCTGCACGTCCCTGTCGCGCTGGCCTCGATGCTGGCGCTGGTCGCCCTGCTCGCGCATGCATTCGCCAACCGCCGGCTCGACGATTTGACACTGCTGGCGGCGACCGTGACGCTGGCGCTGCTCGGCAACGCCTTCATCTGCGGCGTGATCTCCGGCCCGCACGACCGCTACGGCGCGCGGATGGTGTGGGTCGCGACCTTCGTGGTGCTGATGGCGCTGGCACGCCGGTTTGGGGATGACGTCAAAGCGCAGTGAGATGAGATGAAGCGTCGTCGCGGTTCTGAAGCATGACCTGCGCGCCGACGCGGACTCAACCCGCCCGGGCACCGTCATGTTGATTGGGGCTCCCGCCCCGCCTGCTATTGGCGGGAAGCCGCATTTTGTTTTTCGAGCCGCGCGGCGGTTATTTCTGCGTCCCAACCGTCACTCGCGACTTCCCCGATCGAGCCACCGAGCACGATAGCGGCCGTTAGCGGCCAGACCGCTGCCATGACTACGGTGCCGGCGATACGTTGATCTTTGCCCGGCCGATTGTAGCTTTGCATTCCTGTGATCGCGAAGGCCGTAACAATGAAGCCGACCGCGTAACACTTGAGCCACTTCACTTCGAATACCTCCAAGCTGTGGTCGTTAGTGGCGGCTCCCTCTGGTTTGGTTCGATGGCATAGCGCTCCAGTAAGGCGAGGCAGCAGGTAACTTCCCTCCGCTGGGCCTTAGCCGAACCACCCTGCAGCTGGCGTGATGTCGGCTGACACCGGGAGAACGGCCGGGGGGCCGCACTCAGTTCGACCGGCGCTTGTGACCCCAAACCGACATAACGCAGGAACGCGCTGAAGTCGGTTTTTAACCGGAAATGTCCATCAACCTTCCGGCACGCCAGCGAGGCGGAAGCCTGCACACGTGCGCTCCAGCCCGGCAAGATAAAGCGGGTTGTCGCTTTTTTGAGCAGCGAGGAAACGACGGATAGTGAAACCTGAGTTTAGTGCAAGCCCCGTTCTTGCAGCAGTTCGCGCCTCATCGAGCGCGCCAGTCAGGCCCAACGCAGCGGCGAGCGCCAAATGAGCGATAGGAAAGTTGGGGTTCGCCTCAGTGCTTCGTCGGAGCCAACTGATGGCTTCGACGTCGGAACCAAGCAGAAGCTTGGCCACGCCGACAAAAGATGCCCACTGGTAGACTTCAGTATCGCGCGGAGAGAGACGTAGAGCTTCGAGTATATGGCCTTCTGTCTCCTCGGCGAGGCCTAGATAGATTTTGGCAAAACCGAGGGCGGCGTGAGCGTTGGCCTTATTCGGATCCAGCGCTATCGTATGCTCGAATTCACGGATAGCTTGGGCCGGCCGGTTGGTAAAGATTTGGACCCGCCCCCGAGCCAAGTGGGCCGACGCATGGTTCGGCCTCATGGACAATGCTTTATTCACCATCGCTTCGGCCGCTGCAAACCGCGCAGGCCCATCGTCCGTCGTAAAGCTGGCTCCATCTGACGTATCAACATTTGCCAACCCAATCATCGCTTCGACGTTGGCGGGGTCGCACTTTAGAGAGCGTTCGAAGAAGCTGCGCGCTTGAGTCATGTATTCGGGGGTAGAGCCTTTCCTCAACCAGGCCCGACCCTGGAAGTACAAATCCATTGCATCAGGGTCCGGTTTACGCTCGGCTCTTCGCGCCTCGACATCGATGAGCAGGGCACCCAATGTATTGGCGAGCCTGGATACAATCTCGTCATGCATGTCGAACAGGTCGACTACAGGCTTCTCGAAGCGCTCCGCCCAAAGATGCTGGCCGCTACTCGCATCGATCAACTGCACGTTCATCCTAAGCCGCTTACCGCTGCGTTGTACTGAACCTTCGACGACGTAGCGAACGTTCAATTCGCGGCCGACCTGCCGTACATCGATTGCCCTCCCCTTGTATGAGAATGCGCTGTTCCGTGCGATGACAAATGAACCACTGATGCGTGACAAGTCTGTGGTCAAACTCTCGGTAACGCCGTCCACGAAATAGTCCTGCTCACGATCACCGCTCAGGTTCGCGAAGGGTAGCACGACGATGGACAGGCGCGGCGTTGTGTCGCCGGTTCGCTCGACTGCGCCAACTGTCTCATTTGCGGGCCTCCGGGCCTCCTCTACTGCACCAACGAAGCGGAAACCTTTCCGTGGAAGCGTCTTGATCAGGTCCTGTTTCTCACCAGTGTCGCCGATTGCACTCCGGGCACCATTAATGCGCGTCGTCAGCGCGGCATCGGAGACGATGCGACCATTCCAAACGCCGGCGATGAGCTCGTCCTTACTGACGACGCGTTCCCTGTTCCGAATCAAATAATTCAGAAGATCGAACACCTGCGGCGCGACAGAGATTGTCTCTGCTCCTTGCCGCAGCTCCCGCCGTTCCGTATCCAGCGTGAAATCCGAAAAGGAGTAAAGCAAATGCATTCTCCTGCGGCACGATCGCCCCCGTGGAGCTGATATGTAAGCAGACGGTAAGAAGAATAGAAGGCGCCTGTAAAGCGCTTCTCATGACCTTGGCGCATCCTCGTGCGCGGCCGAACAATATGAACTGCTTACGGATTTCACGTCACGAGGGAGCATGTCATGAGGCGGATGGACGCGCTGACGTGGGCTGCCACGTCAGTGAGGCTCTTGATCTCGGTCGCATGCGTTCTCGCCTCTGCGAACCGGGCTCACGCTCAATGCTCGGCGCGCGATGTGTTGCAGAGGCACTTGGTGCTCAAGGCGCCGCCCGTTGTCCCGACACGCATGGGTCCGGTAACGTCGGTTTCGGACGTTGCCGAATGGAAAACCATCAGCATCGGGACGTTCCCGGATACGTTTGCACTCCTCGCCGCGCTGAGTGCGATTGGTTGCGGTGTCGGTAACTCGGCTGCGGAGGCTCTTGCCCGACCTGCGTTTACGCTCAGCGGCACCAGAACGACGGTAACACTGCTGACAGTGACCGCTGCCGATCTGGGCTTCAGGGGTGAAACATTGCCATTGCGGCAAATCTACAAGCTCGCGCAGCAACTGGGCTTCGGGCTTGCGCCGCCCGAAATCGCTCCGCAACTCAGGCTTCAATATCTGGACCAGCCCGTAGGTGAGTTTCTCGTCATCGGGATGAACCCGATCCAGACATGGACTGGTGAAGACGTCATCCTGACCGTGGCAAATGGGGGAGCGGGTCTCATTCTCATCGGCCAGGATGGTCGCGCCGACGCGGAAATACCAGTGACCTCCCGCATCGTGTTTCTGCGCTCCTTGCCCATTACGCCAGCCGCGCTGAATCAAAACTGATTTTCCGAGTGGCGGAGGTGATGAAATGCTGGCGACCAGAGCGATGAAGCGCTTGGCGGCTCAACTCTGCCTGCTGCTGGTGTCGACCGCGACATTTGCGCGAGATGACGGGCGCTATGCGAATTCCCCGCTAAAGCCCTGGTTCGAGAGCCTGCAAAGCGAATTCGGGAAGTGCTGCGAGGACTCCGACGCCTACGTCGTCTCCGAACCGGATTGGAAGTCCGACCACGGACAATATCGCGTTCGCATCGACGACGAATGGGTGCTCGTGCCAGATGGCGCTGTCATCAAGCAACCCAATCTTGCCGGACGGACCATGGTCTGGAAGCACTACATCGACGGACATCCTCGTGTCCGCTGTTTCATTCCGGGCAGCATGACGTGATACGCCGACCACCGTCTAGTGAACCCCGCGATTGATGATCTGGTCCACCATTGGGATCGGCTGCTCAGTTTCGTTAAAGCAAGAGCCTTCGTCTCTGTTGTTACGGTGCTTACACCCGGAAATGGCCCCTTCTGGTCCTACCGCCACCAGTTCCGATGTCTGGTGTCTGCGGAAGACCAGAAGGGACTTTTGGCGCAGCAAGCCAGCGCTCGTGACCTCTACCGAAAGTCAGTCGGTCCTACCTGGCCGTCCACAGTTGGCAGATATCGCAGCCATTCACCGGATCGGATGCCTCGAGGGTCAATACCTCGGTGCGAGGCGACGTGGTCGATCTCGCCGCGAATGGTGCCGACATCCATCAGTTCTCCGTCACTTAAGTCGGACAAAGCAGCGCTCAATTTACCCCGTTCGCGGCGCTCCTGAAAAGCATCCCAACATTTCCAGATGAAGCTGGTGACATGCCCGGTCGATACGGATGTCCATTCCAGCCATGTAGTGCCGTGCGTCGTGGTCATTGCGGCGTCTCCTGGACGGTGTATTTGCATCGACCAGAGAGTGCCGCTGATTTGGCGAGGACGCTTGACCGGCAGCTTACATTTTCCGTACCGGCGGCTTATTCCCGCGATTTTCTCGCCATCGGCCGCCGCGGACTCCAAATCTCCGTGCATGAAGGAGTGAACGGTTGCCCGAAGAGAGTGGCCGGCCCCGTGTGATCGGCCGCAACCGTGCCTCGGACGACACTGCCTCAGCCCCGCCGTGACAGGAAATCCAGCACGCCGGTCTTGTAGACCTTGTCGCCGACCGCGCGCATGTGGTCGCGGTTCGGAATGTCCAGCACTTCCGAGCCGGGGATGATGGCCCCGAGCGCGCTGGCCGAGCCCGCGACGTCGTCGGTCGAGCCGACCGCGATCAGTACCGGCACCTCGATCCGCGCCGCCTCCTGCCTCGTCATGAGATCGCGCGTCCCGCGCAGGCACGCGGCGAGCGCCCGGCGATCGGAACGGGTTTGGTCCGCAAACGCACGGAAAGTGCGTCCGACGGGATCGGTGACGTCGTCGAGTGAGGGCGCCTCCAGCGCCTTCGCCACGGCCTCGCCGGGGCCGGTGCCCTCGATGAGGCCGCCGATGCCGATGCCGCCGAGGATCGCCGAGCGCAGCCGCTGCGGCTCGTTCAGCCCGAGCCAGGCCGTCATGCGCCCGCCCATCGAATAGCCCATGATGTCGGCCTGCGGGATCGCGAGATGATCCATCAGCGCCAGCACGTCGCCGGCCATGGTGGGAATCGAATACTGCGCGGGCTCGTAGAGCTTTGCGCTTTCGCCATGGCCGCGATTGTCGAGCGCGACGACGCGGCGGCCGTTCTTGCGCAGCTCGGAGACCCAGGTCGGATAGACCCAGTTCACGTTCTTGCTCGAAGCAAAGCCGTGCACCAGGATGATCGGATCGCCCTCGCCTTCATCGAGATAGGCAATTTCAACGGCGCCGTTGTGAAAGCTCG
>Ga0209564_1002412_pt1 | contig 14859 bp, 10 predicted proteins | sample AraplaCol_mMF_r2_FD_184272 | JGI IMG/M metagenome (GOLD analysis project Ga0209564, IMG submission 184272) | Arabidopsis root microbial communities from North Carolina, USA - plate scrape MF_Col_mMF_r2 (SPAdes) (version 3) | ecosystem: Host-associated > Plants > Roots > Endosphere | place: USA... | reverse complement strand
GCCAGCACCACCATGATGAAGACCATCACCGAGGTGATCCAGGTCTCCTTGCGGGTGGTCCAGGTGATCTTGCGGGCCTCGGCGCGGACTTCCTGCGCGAAGCGAAGCGGGTTGATCGGCTTCTTCGGCGGAGCCGGAGCCTTGGCGGCGGCGGCCGCCTGACCGGCGGGCGCGAGCGCCGCGGCCGTCTTCGCGGCGCGGTTCTTGATCGCAGACGGGCTGGAACCCGGTTTCCTGGCCATGACTTAAGAGGCTCGCGACTTTCGATAGGTCAGCCCGAAAGCCGGGGTGACCGATGACATATAGTGGCAGGAGTGGAGGGACTCGAACCCACGACCCTCGGTTTTGGAGACCGATGCTCTACCAGCTGAGCTACACTCCTGCGGAACCGCGATCCCCTTAGCGGAGATTCCGGCTTTCCGGCAATGAACATCGCGCCGGTAGGCTCTTTGAAGCCCGCCGGCGCGTTGGTCTCATCGCCAGAGCCGCGTCGTTTAGCAGGGTCGTTCGAGCCCGGCAAGCGGCCGGAGCACGATCCGCGCATTCCGCCGCTCGCGCGCTCGGAAGGATCAGCCGCCGACGCAGCGCGTTAGGTCTCCGCACCCGCCGAAGCCGGGAGGAAACACCCATGCCCACATCCGCCAGTCACGCCCCCGGCCGACCGTCCAACCGCGAGGTGGAGAACGAGAACCAGCGTCCCGCTCAGGGCGGGAACCAAGGCGACGGCAAGGCTCCGCGTCCCGCGACGGAGCCTCGCGGCGCGGAGGACAGTTCGGATTCGCCGAAGACCCGGACGGATCCGGGCTCCGGCGAAGCCTGAGCCTCAGCCGATCAGCCGGCCTTTTCCGCTTCCGGCGTGGGCGCCGGGGTAAGGGCGGCGCATTGGATGTTGAGGTACGACCACTTCACGTCCTTCAGCTTGCGGCCGCATTCGGTGTTCTCGCCCAGGTCACGCCCGGTGAGGGAGATCGCCACGCCCTTGGTGGGATCCGGCGCCGGACTGGCGCCCGAGACGTCGTAGTAGCCGCCGCCGGGGCCGCGAACCACCAGGCAGGACGTCGATTCCACCGGCCGCACGCAGCCGGAGGCGGTGACCGCCTTGCCTTGGAGAGAGACTTGTTGAGGTTGCTGACCGGTGTTGCCGGTTTCCTGCCCGCAGGCAGCTACGCTTAACGCTAACAGACTGGCCGCCGCGGCGGCCTTTACGAACCTTACCCGCATACGTTCCTCCGTATCATTGGCCTCCGCGCCGTCTTCGGGCTTTGGAAGCGGAGGAAGAGTGCGCCCCGTTTGGGGAGGCGGCAATCACAATTTTGACACGGTTCAAAAAACAGGCGCCCGCCATTTTGACGCTTTTGGGGAAGATTTTCTCAAAGCCCTTTCAGACCACCAAAGTTGACATCCGGCCGGCTCTGCTCACATGAGACGCAGTCGCTTCTGGGCCGTGGCGACGCCATCTCAGAATTCCGCGGTCCGCCGCGCGTCCAGGACTTGAAACGCACATTATGACGGCCATCGAAACCACCGCCCCCGCGCCCCCGAAGGAAGCCGCCTGGCACACCGAGACCGTGCTGTGGGTCAAGCACTGGACGGACCGCCTGTTCAGCTTCGCCATCACCCGCCCGGCCAGCTTCCGCTTCCGCTCGGGCGAGTTCGTGATGATCGGCCTGCCGCCCCGCGAGGAGCTGGGCGAGAAGAAGCCGATCCTGCGCGCCTATTCGATCGGCTCGCCGCACTTCGCCGAGGAGCTGGAGTTCTTCTCGATCAAGGTGCCCGACGGCCCGCTGACCTCGCGCCTGCAGCAGATCAAGGCAGGCGACCAGGTGCTGCTGGGCAAGAAGCCGACCGGCACCCTGGTGCTGGACGCCGTCCGCCCCGGCAAGCGCCTGTTCCTGTTCGGCACCGGCACGGGCCTGGCGCCCTGGCTGTCGGTGGCCCGCGACCCCGACGCCTACAGCCGCTTCGAGCAGGTGATCGTCGCCCACGGCGTGCGCGAGGTGCAGGAACTGGCCTATCGCGACCTGTTCACCGCCGAAATCCACGACGACCCCTTGGTCGGCGACGAGGCCAGGGCCCAGCTCGTCTACTATCCCACCGTCACCCGCGAGCCGTTCGAGCGCCAGGGCCGGTTCACCGACCTGATCGAGAGCGGCAAGCTGTTCGCCGACCTCGGCCTGGAGCAGGTGAGGTTCGATCCCGAGCACGACCGCGCCATGCTCTGCGGCTCGATGGCGATGATCAAGGACACCGCCGCCCTGCTGGAGGCCCACGGCCTGACGGAAGGCTCCAACGCCGAGCCGGGCGACTTCGTGATCGAGCGGGCGTTCGTGGGGTAAGGGCCAACGCCCTCGCCTTACTCGTTGTCATCCCGGACAAGCGCGCGGCGCGTAGACCCGGGATGACAGCCAACGTGTTGTCAGCTCAAGTCAGGGGCGCGATGCACTAGGGCTCAGGATTGAGGGAGTGCGGGCGTGGGCGACGAGCTTCGACTGAAGAACCTGACCGTCGACGAGGCGCGCGGCCGGATGCTGGCCGGGGCCGCGCGGCTGGGGGTCGAGGAGGTCGTCCTGGCCAAGGCCCTGGGCCGGGTGCTGGCCGCCCCGCTCTTTGCCGACCGCGACCAGCCGCCGTTCGACGCCTCGGCCATGGACGGCTGGGCGATCCGCCGCGCCGACCTCGCCGCCGGCGCGCGCTTCCGGATCGCCGGCGAGAGCGCCGCGGGCCGGGCCCACCCCCGCCCCGTCGAAGCCGGCCAGGCGGTGCGAATCTTCACCGGCGCGCCCGTGCCGCCGGGCGCCGACCTGGTGGTGATCCAGGAGAACGCCGCGCGCGACGGCGAGACGGTGGCCTTCACGATCGACCGCGACCCGCCGCCCGGCAACATCCGGCCGGCCGGCGGCGACTTCCGGTCCGGCGACCTCCTGCTGGCCGAGGGCGCGCGCCTGGACGCCTGGCGGCTGGCCCTGGCGGCCGCGGCGGGCTGGCCCAGCCTGCACGTCGCGGTACGGCCGCGCGTCGCCATCCTGGCCACCGGCGACGAACTGGTCCCGCCCGGCTACATGCCCGCCCCCGACCAGATCTTCGAGTCCGGCTCCTTCGCCCTGGCCGCCCTGGTCGAGGCCTGGGGCGGCCAGGCGACGCGGCTGAAAGCCCAGGCCGACGACCTGGACGCCATCGCCCGCGTCGTCGCCGAGGCTCAATTCGACCTGCTGGTCACGGTCGGCGGGGCCTCGGTCGGCGACCACGACCTGGTCAAGCCGGCCCTGGCCGCCCTGGGCCTGGCCCTGCGCGTCCAGACGGTCGCCGTGCGTCCCGGCAAGCCGACCTGGTTCGGGACCCTGGAGGCCGATGGCGCGGGAGGCCGCCGCGTGCTGGGCCTGCCCGGCAACCCGGCCTCGGCCCTGGTCTGCGCCGAGCTGTTCCTGCGGCCGCTGCTGGCCGCCCTGACCGGCGCCGACCCGGCTCTGGCGATCAGCGCCGGCGTCCTGGCCGCCCCCCTGCCGGCCAACGGTCCCCGCGAGCACTGGATGCGGGCCGCGCGGACCATCGACGTCGACGGCCGGGTGCGAGTCGCCCCCTTCCCCGACCAGGACTCCTCGCTGATCGGCGTGTTCTCCCGCGCCGACTGCCTGGTCCTGCGGCCGGCCGGCGCGCCGGCGGCGGACGTGGGGGACGTGGTTCAGTTGCTGCCTCTGGCGCGGGGCTGATCGCCTCCGGTGGCGACGACGCACGCGGAGCGTGCTAAGTCCCCGGGCGAAGCGGTTCGCGGCGGCCGCGGCGGGAGTTTGCGTTCATGGGTCGTCTGGGCAAGATCGCGGCGCACATGGTGCTGGCCTTCGCGGCCATGCTGCTGGCCCAGGCGCTGGCCGCCGGAACCTTGCCCGACGCGTCCGCCCTGGCCCTGGCCGCCCTGTTCGCGGGCGCGGCCCTGGCGGTCGAGATCCTGTTCCGGGTCGAGCGCTCGCCCTGGCGGTTCTTCGCGGCCAGCGACGGCCTGCGCCTGGCGCGCTCGGCCCTGCTGTCGGTCCTGACCTTCGCCCTGGTCGCCCGCCTGGCCGACGTGCGCCAGCCGGGCGGCCTGCGCACCCTGGCCGTCGCCTTCCTGCTGCAGACCGCCCTGCTGGCCGGACTGCGGATCGTGCGCCGCGCCGTGCACGAGAAGGCGCTGGTCGACGCCCTGACCCGCCTGCGCCCCGCCCCCGCCTCGCCCGCCTTGCCGCGCCTGCTGATCGTCGGCCCGGCCAACGAGGCCGAGGCCTTCCTGCGCGCCCCCGCCGCCCTGGGCGAGCGCTACGCCCCGGTCGGCGTCCTGACCCCGCAGGCGCGTGAGACCGGCGACGAACTGGGCGGGGTCTGCATCCTGGGCGCCATCGACGATTTCGACGCGGTCATGGCCCAGCTGCGCGACGGCGGCCTGCAGCCGTCGGCCCTGCTGTTCCTGACCGACGGCCCGCTCAGCGCCTTCGGGGCCGAGCGCCTGGGCCGGCTGAAGACCGAGGGCGTGCGCCTGCTGCGTCGCCAGGGCCTGGTCGACGTGGCCGGCGGCTCGGCCCTGCGCGAGATCAGCCTGGAGGAGCTGCTGAGCCGCGCGCCGGTGCGGCTGGATCCCGAACCGGTCCGCGCCCTGGTGGCCGGCAAGCGGGTGCTGGTCACCGGGGCCGGCGGCAGCATCGGCTCGGAGCTGGCCCGCCAGATCGCCGCCAGCGGCCCCGCCCAACTAGTCCTGCTGGACGCCGCCGAGGCCAACCTGTTCCACATCGACCGCGAGCTGGGCGAGGCCTGGCCCCAGCTGCCGCGCCGCGACGTGTTGTGCGACGTGCGCGACGCCGCCCGCCTGGAGCTGGTGTTCGCCGCCGAGAAGCCCGAGCTGGTCTTCCACGCCGCCGCCCTCAAGCACGTGACCCTGGTCGAGAACCACCCCTGCGAGGGCGTGCGCACCAATGTGCTGGGCAGCCGCAACGTCGCCGCCGCCGCCAGGGCCTGCGGCGCGGCCCACCTGGCGCTGATCTCCACCGACAAGGCCGTGGCCCCGGCCAGCGTGATGGGCGCGACCAAGCGCGTGGCCGAGGCCGTGGTCCGCCAGTTCGCGGGCGGGGACAAGACCCGGGTCAGCGTCGTGCGGTTCGGCAACGTGCTGGGCTCGGCCGGGTCGGTGGTGCCGATCTTCCAGCATCAGATCGCCCGCGGCGGGCCGGTCACCCTGACCGACGCCGAGGTCGAGCGCTACTTCATGACCATCCCCGAGGCCGTGCAGCTGGTGCTGCGGGCCGTGGCCCTGTCGGCCGGCGACGTGGAGCCCCCGACCGGCGTGCTGACGCTCGAGATGGGCGAACCGGTCAAGATCATCGACCTGGCCCGGCGGATGATCGAGCTGCAGGGCCTGATCCCCGAGCGCGACATCGCCATCAGGATCACCGGCCTGCGCCCCGGCGAAAAGCTGACCGAGGCCCTGGTCGACGTCAACGAGATCGCCCGGCCCAAGGCGCAGGGGGTCACCGAGGCCGCGCCCGTCACGCCCCTGCCGCCGATCCCGGCCGAGGCCCTGGCCGCCCTGGAGGCCGCCGCCCTGGCCGGCGACGAGTTCGCCGTCCGCGCCCAGCTGTTCGCCCTGGTCGAGACGTTGCGGACCGTGTCGCCCGCTCCCGCGGCTACAGGGAAGACGGCGTCCGCTCCGGCGCCCGCCGGCAAGACCCGGGACAAGGTCGTCGCGGCCCGGACGCAGGCCTGACCGAAACCCGTCTTCGTCATCGCCTATAGGGCGAGCGGGGAAGCCAGAATCAGCCTCCCATGCTGTGTGTCGCCGCGCTCGCCTTGGCGGGCCGTCTCATCCTTGGGACAACGGTAGGGGTTGGTGGGAACCTGGATGTTCGAACAGACGGTGGACGTCACCCGCCTGGACGGGTTCGTTCGGTATACGCGCGGGATCATCCGCGCCCGCCTGGTCCTGGTCGCCCTGTTCGCGGGCCTGCTGGCGGTCTATGCGCCGATGCGCATGACCCAGTTCGGCCTGGTCGAGCTGAGCATCTACGCCGCCCTGTTCCTGGCCACCGAGGCGGCCCTGCGCCATCCCGATCCGATCGGGGCCTTCCGGCGGCTGCGCTGGCAATCGATCGGCCTGGTCTTCCTGCTGTCGGCCAACGCCTGCGCCCTGGCCGTGAAGATCCGGCTGACCGGCCAGCCGATCATGCGGGTGGAGGCGGCCCTGCTGGCCATCTGCGTGCTGCTGTTCGCCGCCCTGCGCGTGCACACCAGCAAGCTCAGCTACGTCACCGCCGTCGCCCCACCGGTGGCGACCTTGCTGTGGATCGGGTTCGACCGCCGCATGTCGCTGGCCTCCAACCACTACGGCGCCACCGTGCTGCTGTTCGTCGTCGCCGTGCTGACCGCCACCTGGCGCCAGCAGGCCACCGACCGGGCCCTGGCCCAGACGCTGCGCGACCTGGCCCGCAAGAACGCCGACCTGATCGAGGCGGTCGCCGAGGCCAAGGCCGCCAGCCGCGCCAAGTCCGACCTGCTGGCCGTGGCCAGCCACGAGATCCGCACGCCGCTGAACGCCGTGCTCGGCTTCGCCCACGCCCTGCGCCGCGACACCTTCCTGACCCCGATCCAGGCCGATCTGGCCCAGGGCGTGATCGAGGGCGGCGCCCAGCTGACCCGCCTGCTCGACACCGTGCTGGACCTGACCAAGGTCCAGGCCGGCCAGGCGACCCTGACCCTGGCGGCGGTCGACCTGCGCCGCCTGATCCGCACGGTGGTGCGGGTGTGGAGCGCCCACGCCCAGGCTGTCGGCGTGCTGCTGAGCTTTGACGACGCCGATCCCGGCCTGGCCTACGAGGTGCTGGCCGACGAGGCCAAGCTGGAGCAGACCCTGGTCAACCTGGTCTCCAACGGGCTGAAGGCCTCACCGTCGGGCGGGACGGTGACGGTGCGGCTGGCCGGCATGATCAAGGACCGGATGCAGACCACCCTGGTCGAGGTGCGCGACACCGGCGCGCCCGTGCCGCTGGAGGACCGCCCGCGGATGTTCGTCGCCTTCGACCAGACCGAGCGCGGCCGAAGCCTGGGCGGCAGCGGGCTGGGCCTGTCGATCTGCGCCGCCAACCTGGCCCTGATGGGCGGCGAGATCGGCGTGGAGAACTTTCCCGAAGGCGACGCCCAGCCCGGCAAGCCCTCCCGTCGCGGCGCGGTCTTCTGGTTCGCCTTCGAGGCGCCGGTTCTCCAGGCCCCGGCCGCGGGAGCCGCGGCGGAACCCGCCGTGGCCAGACCGATCCGGGTGCTGGCGGCCGAGGACAACCCCGCCAACCGTCGGGTGCTGGCCGCCCTGCTGTCCGCCTCGCCGGTCGAGCTGGTGTTCGCCGAGAACGGCGCCCGGGCGCTGGACGCCTGGCGGGCCGAGGCCTTCGACCTGGTGCTGATGGACGTCAACATGCCGGTGATGGACGGGGTGGCGGCCGTGGCGCGGATCCGCCAGCTGGAAGCCTCGGCCGCTCCGCCCCGACCCCGCACGCCGATCTGGATGCTGACCGCCAACGTCTTCGACGACGACGTCGCCCGCTACCGGGCCGACGGGGCCGACGGCGTGCTGCGCAAGCCGATCGACACCCCGGCCCTGTTCGCCCTGCTGGCGCAGGTGGCGGAGGGGAAGGTTGGGGTGGATCCCGTCATGAGCCCGGCCCTTTAGATCCGCTCGTCCCGGCGACGGCGGAACCTGGATCCTAGGGGCCGTACACAATTGAGCTGTGGAATATCCGCAGGATATCAGAAGCCTAAGATCAGTTGTCATCCCGGAAGCTTCGCAGAGGCCGTCCAGGATCCAGGGGCCGGCGCATTGCGGTGGCCCTGGATCCCGGCTCTACGCTTCGCTTCGGCCGGGATGACAACCGTGGGGTGTCGCACTTCGAATGGGAATCCACATCCCGGCCTTCGCCGGGATGTGCGGGGGATGGGGTCAATGAAAATCCCGGCTCCGCTGCAGCCGCCCCGACGTCCGCATCCGCACCGTGGGGGCCGGGGCCTCGGGGTCATCCCTCATACGCGCCAGCTCGGCCGACAGGTCGGTGAAGCCCTCGGCCACCACGTGGATGACGCCGTCGGCGGCCTGGACCTTGCCGTGGACGATCAGGAACGAGGCGCTCATCACCGTGCGGCGGTGGGCGTCGAAACAGTCCTTCCAGACCACCGCATTGGCCACGCCCGTCTCGTCCTCCAGGGTCAGGAACACCACGCCCTTGGCGGTGCCCGGCCGCTGGCGGATCAGCACCAGCCCGCCGACCGAGACTTTGCGGCCGTCGCGGACGCCCTTCAGCCGCTCGGCGGGAAGGACGTTCAACCGGTCCAGCATCGGCCGGAAGAAGCCGCAGGGGTGGGCCTTCAGCGACAGGCTGGTGGTGCGGTAGTCCTCGGCCACCGCTTGCGGCAGGGCCATGATCGGCAGGGCGACGGCGTCCTCGAACAGCGGCAGGCCGGCCAGCAGCGGCGCCTGGCTGTCGACCTTGGCCTCGCCCTTCAGCCCCTTGACCGCCCACAGGGCGTCGCGGCGGCCAAGGCCCGTCGAGGCGAAGGCGTCGGCCTCGGCCAGCAGCTCCAGTCCGCGCTGCGAGACGCCGGCCCGGGCGAAGTCGGCGGGCGCGCGGGCGCCGCCGGCCCGGGCCGCGACGACCAGCGCCGCGTCGTCCTCCTTCAGCCCCTTCACCTGGCGCAGGCCCAGGCGGACGGCCTTCCAGAGCGGGCGGGTGTCTTCGTTGGAGAGCTTGTCGGCGGCGATAGGGCGCTCCTCTCCCGTGAAACGGGGGAGGTGGCGCGATGCGGATACGCATCGTGACGGAGGGGGCGTCCCGGCGACGCCTTGCCCGCCGGACGCCCCCTCCACCACTTCGTGGCCCCCCTCCCCCGTTCCGCTTCGCTCCTCGGGGGAGGAGCGTTGCGCGCCCTCCAGCGTGCAGTCCCAGTCGCTCGTCAGCACGTCCGGAGCCCGCACCTCGACCCCGTGCTCGCGGGCGTCGCGGACCAGCTGGGCCGGCTGGTAGAAGCCCATCGGCTGGGAATTGATCAGGGCCGCGCAGAACACGTCCGGCCAGGCCCATTTGATCCAGGCCGAGACATAGACCAGCTTGGCGAAGCTGGCCGCGTGGCTTTCCGGAAAGCCGTACGAGCCGAAGCCCTCGATCTGCTTGAAGCAGCGCTCGGCGAAATCACGCTGGTAGCCGCGCGACACCATGCCCTCGACGAACTTCGACCGGTACTGGCCCGGGTCGCCGTTGTGCTTGAAGGTGGCCATCGCCTTGCGCAGGCCGTCGGCCTCGTCGGGCGTGAACCTGGCCGCCTCGATGGCCAGGCTCATGGCCTGTTCCTGGAACAGCGGCACGCCGTAGGTGTTGCCCAGGATGCTGCGCAGCTCGTCGGGCGGGCCGTGCTCGGGCGACGGGGCGGGAAACTCGACCGGCTCCTGGCCGTTGCGCCGCCGCAGGTAGGGATGGACCATGTCGCCCTGGATCGGGCCCGGCCGCACGATCGCCACCTCGATCACCAGGTCGTAGAACCGCTTGGGTCTCAGCCGGGGCAGCATCGACATCTGGGCCCGGCTCTCGACCTGGAACACCCCCACGCTGTCGGCGACCGACAGCATGTCGTAGACGCCCTTCACCTCGGTCGGCACGTCGGCCAGGTCGACGATCGGCTGGCCGTGGTCGGCGCGCAGCATGCCGAACGCCCGCTGGATGGCGGTCAGCATGCCCAGGGCCAGCACGTCGACCTTCATCAGCCCCAGACTGTCGATGTCGTCCTTGTCCCACTCGATGAAGGTGCGGTCCTTCATCGCCGCGTTGCCGATCGGCACGGTCTCGTCCAGCCGCCGCTTGGTCAGGACGAAGCCGCCGACATGCTGCGACAGGTGGCGCGGGAACTGCAGCAGCTGGGTGGCCAGGGCGATGGCGCGGGCGATCTGCGGGTTCTGCGGATCCAGCCCCGTCTGCTTGATGTGCTCGTCGGGCAGGCCGTCGCCCCAGCTGCCCCAGACGGTGTTGGCCAGGACGGCGGTGATGTCCTCGGTCAGGCCCAGGGCCTTGCCGACGTCGCGGATGGCGCTGCGCGGGCGGTAGTGGATCACCGTGCCGCAGATGGCGGCGTAGTCGCGGCCATAGCGTTCGTAGACGTACTGCATCACCTCTTCGCGCCGCTCGTGCTCGAAGTCGACGTCGATGTCGGGCGGTTCGCCGCGGTTTTCCGAGATGAAGCGGGTGAACAGCAGCCGATGCTCCATCGGGTCGATCGCCGTCACCCCCAGGCAGTAGCAGACCGAGGAATTGGCCGCCGAGCCGCGGCCCTGGCACAGGATCCCCATCTCCCGCGCCTTCTGGACGATGTCGTGCACGGTGATGAAATAGTTGGGGTAGTCCATCTTGGCGATCAGGCCCAGCTCCGTGCGGAGGTTGTCCTGGACCTTGGGCGGAACCCCGCCGGGATAGCGCCAGGACGCCCCCTTCCAGGCCAGGTCCGTCAGGTGCTGCATCGCCGTCTTGCCGGGCGGCACGGGCTCGTCAGGGTATTGTTCCTTGAGGTCGCCGAGGTCGAAGCCGATGCGCTCGACGATCTCCAGCGTGCGCTCCACCGCCTGCGGCCAGCGCTCGAACAGCCGGGCCATCTCGGCCGGGGTCTTGAGGTGGCGTTCGGCGTTGGCCTCCAGGCGAAAGCCGGCCTCGGCGATCGTGCAGCCCTCGCGGATGCAGGTCATCACGTCCTGCAGCGGCCGTCGCTCGGGGCCGTGATAGAGCACGTCGTTGGTGGCGACCAAGGGGCTGCGGGCCTCGCGGGCCAGTTTGGCCAGCCGGGCCAGGCGCTTGAGGTCCTGGGCGGCGTAGGCCCGGCTGGCGGCCAGCCAGACCCGGCCGCGCAGGTCGCCGGCCATGCGGACGAGGTCGGCCTCGAAGGCCGCGTCCAGCCGGGCCGGCGGCACGACCAGGGCCAGCTGGCCGTCGGCGTGCTCCAGGAAGTCCTTCCAGAAGAGGTGGCATTCCCCCTTTTCGGCCCGGCGCTGGCCCACGGTCAGCAGGCGGGTCAGGCGGGCGAAGGCCTCGCGGTCGGACGGGTAGCAGAGCAGGCTGGGCGCGCCGTCCATGAAGTCCAGCCGGCAGCCGGTCAGGGCGCGGATCTCCAGACCCTTGGCCTTGAGCTCCTTGGCCGCCGTCCAGGCCCGCACCACCCCGGCCAGGCTGTTGCGGTCGGTCACCCCCACGGCGCTCAGGCCCAGGGCCTGGCCGGTCAGCATCAGCTCCTGGGCGTGGGAGGCGCCGCGCAGGAAGGAGAAGTTGGTGGTGGTCTGGAGCTCGGCGTAGCGGTGGGGGCTCATGGGCGTGAAACCCCCACAGTCGCTTCGCGACAGCTCCCCCAAAGGGGGAGCATCTGGCACGGCCTAGCTCCTCCCCCTCTGGGGGAGGTGGCCCGGAGGGCCGGAGGGGGCTCAGCCGAACAAGCCATGCAACCACCACTTCGGGACCGTCTCCCCGTCGCCGTACAGCCCGGCCCGGAAGATCCAGAACCGCTCGCCCGTCTCGTCCTCCACCCGGTAATAATCGCGCACCTTGCCCGGCCCGATCGCGTCGAAGGCCTGGCGCCACCATTCCTGGCCGATCCGCTCGGGCCCCTCGGCCAGGCGCACGCGGCGCGACTTGCCGCGCCAGCGGAACTGGACCGGCGGGTCGTCGGGCAGCTTGGCCGTCACCTCGATCGCCTCGGGACGGCGCAGCAGGCGGGTCGGCCGGGGACGGTCCGGATCCCAGGCGTCTTCCGATGGCGGATCCAGCGGCGCCTGGCGGACCACCGAGCGCTCCGGCACGTGGCTCTGATGCGGGTCGGCCCGCCACACCCGATCCTCGCCCAGGCGGTTGACCAGCCGGTCGACCAGCGGCGCCAGGCCCTCCTCCAGGCTGACGCCGCCGTCGGCGTCGAGGCTGGGCTGGGCGGTGGACAGGGCCTCGACGTCGGCGGCCCACAGGGTGACGATCTCGATCCCGAAGCCGGGGTCGACCTCGCCCAGCTTGGGCTTCAGCAGCCTGGCGATGCGGGCGGCGTCGCGGCCGGGGCGCGACAGGCCGGCCCGCACCGGCTGGTCCCTGCCGTCCAGGCGGTGGAACACCAGCTCGAACCGCCGCGCCCCCTGCCCTTCGGCCTCCAGCCGGTCGCACAGCAGGGCGCAGATGTCGCGCGTCACCCGTTCCAGGTCCTCCAGGGCGCTGATCGGCTCGAAGAAGGCTAGGCGCTCGAACCAGGGGGTGGCGGGGCGGCGGAAGGTCAGGGCCTCGCGCGCGTCGCCCAGGGCCTGGTCGATGCGCATCATCGCCGAGAGGCCGAACCGCCGGGCCAGCTGGGCGCGCGGCAGGGCCAGCAGCTGGCCGACCTGGAACAGGCCCAGGCGCGGCAGCTGGGCCTGGGCCGCCTCGTCCAGCCGCAGGGCCGCCACCGGCAGAGGCGCCAGCAGCGGGGCCTGGCCGCCGGGCGGGGCGATCGTGCGGTCCGGGGCGTAGCGGGCCAGGGCCCAGGCCGCGCCGGGGGTGTCGGCGATCGCCCCCCGCGCCGGCGCGCCCCAGCGTTCCAGACGGGCCAGCAGGTCGTCCAGCATGGCCGCCTCGCCGCCCCACAGGTGCGAGACCCCCTCGACGTCGAGGAACAGGCCGTCCAGCCCGTCGAGGGCCACGGCCGGCGAGAAACGCACGCACCAGTCGCAGAGGATTTCCAGCGCCGCGCGGTCGCCGTCGGGGTCGTGGTCGGCGGTCAGCAGGTCCGGAACCAGGGCCGCGGCGTCGGCCGCCTTCTGGCCGACATGCAGGCCCAGGGCCGCGGCCGCGTCGTCGACGGCCGCCAGCCGGCGGGTCCCGCCCTCCGTGGCGACCAGGGCGACGGGCGGCTGTGCGGCGGCGGTCCCCCTCCGGCCCTGCGGGCCACCTCCCCCAGAGGGGGAGGATCTAGGCGGCGTTGGCTGCTCCCCCTCTGGGGGCGCTGTCGGCGAAGCCGACTGAGGGGGCCGGGGCTGGTTCCGCCGCCACGTCGTGATCGGCCAACTTAGACACCAGACGGAAAGGATGCGGGCCATCGACGGCCTCCGCTTGTTCGAGGATCCAGGCGCCGGGACGGCCGCCCCGGCAGCGTTCCAGTTCGACCCGCCAGCGCGGCGGGCCCAGACCCGGCTGGCCGGGCGGCGGCTGGCTGGGGGCGGCGGCGATGCGCCAGCGGGTCTGGGCGGCCGCGCCCGACACTTCCCGAACCCTACCAACCGGCCCGCCATACGGCCGTCTTCGCAGCAGGATCCCGGTCGCGCCCCGCCGCTCGCAGGCCAGCTGCAGGCGGCGCCCGGCCTTGAGGTCGGGGCTCTCGGCCTCGCCGATCGCGGCGGCGACCCCGACCGTGGCCAGGGCGTCCTCCAGCACCGACAGCACCTCGGCCTCGTCGCGAGCCCTGACCTGGATCAGCCGGCCGGTCGGAAAGCCCAGCCCGACCAGGCCCGGCGCGTGCAGGTCGGCGCGGCGCATCACCCAGACCACCGCGCCCTTGGCGGCCAGCGGCCGCAGCATCAGGGCCGTGAACGCCGCCGGCGCCGCGCCGGTCTCTTCCTCGAGGCCCGAACCGCCCACCTCGTGCCAGCCGCCGCGTTGCAGGCCGCCGGCCGGGAAGCAGCCGTCGATGCGCGGATCGCCGAACGGCAGGACGGGCGGCGCAGTGCGAGTCCCCGCCTCCAGGGCGGCGATCCGGGCTCTCAAAGCCGAAAGGGCGGGCTTCGCCCCGGCCATCTCCGCATCTCCAATGTTCGCTTTTTGTTCTGATCCTTCGGGACTGGAGAGTCAAGCCGAGCCGCTCATCCCGGCGAACGCCGGGATGAGCGGATCTATTAGAAGCCTAGAACCGCGCCGCGGCCCGCCACCATTTCGAAACCAGCATCGGTCCGAACGCCGCGCTGATGCCGCAGCCGTCGGCCAGCAGATCGAACCACGAGGCGTCGCGGCCGACGAAGGCCTGCAGGACCTCGATCGCCCCGCCGAACGCCAGCATGGCCAGGCCGATGCGGTGCAGCCGGCTCTGCGGCAAGGCCAGGCTGGCCAGGACGCTGAGCACGTAGAAGACTAGGAAGTGCTTGGCCTTGTCCCAGGGGATCAGGCCCAGGCTGTCGTTGTCGGGCAGCAGGGCCTTGGCCAGGGCGAAGGCGGCGGCGGCCAGGAAGACGATGAAGACCAGGCGGTTGATCTTGCGGGCGCGGAAGAACATCGGGACTCCTGGCTGGGACGCCCGCACCTAGCCGGTCCGGTGAGGCTTGAAAATGGCCAAACACGGCCTTCGCCACATCCCCTCGCCGGCTGCACGGGATCTGCACGTCGACAAACGCAAAAGCCGCGCCCGGTCGAGCGACCGGACGCGGCTTCGAGCGTCTGGAAGACCCCTTATCCGGCCCTTCGGGCCGCCTTCTCCCGCAAGGGGAGAAGGATCAGGATCAGAACGTCAGGGCTCGCGCTTCCTTGACGTGCGGCAGGGCTTGGATCTTGGCCAGCAGGGTCTCGTCCGGGGCCTGGTCGACGCCGACCAGGGCGATGGCGTCCTCGTCGGCCGAGACGCGGCCCAGGTTGAAGGTGGCGATGTTGACGCCCGCCTCGCCCAGCAGCATGCCCAGAGCGCCGATGAAGCCCGGCTTGTCCAGGTTGTTGATGTACAGCATGGCCGGCGAGAAGCCCGCGTCCAGCTCCATGCCCTTGACCTCGACGATGCGCGGGGCGCCGGCGATCACCGTGCCGGCGAAGGCGCGCTTGCCCTTCTCGGTGGTGATGGTGATGCGCATCAGGCTGTCATAGGTGGGGCTGACCTCCTGGCGGCTCTCCGAGA
>Ga0209564_1002409_pt1 | contig 14882 bp, 13 predicted proteins | sample AraplaCol_mMF_r2_FD_184272 | JGI IMG/M metagenome (GOLD analysis project Ga0209564, IMG submission 184272) | Arabidopsis root microbial communities from North Carolina, USA - plate scrape MF_Col_mMF_r2 (SPAdes) (version 3) | ecosystem: Host-associated > Plants > Roots > Endosphere | place: USA... | reverse complement strand
TTTCTCGGTCGCTGGCGGGGATACTGCATCCGCCCTCGCCGCTGGCTGCCCGGTGGTCGTGAAGGCCCACTCGGCGCATCCGGGCACCTCAGAGCTGGTGGGGCGTGCCGTGCAGCGGGCTGTCGCGGCCTGCCGACTTCATCCCGGCACCTTCTCACTGCTTTTCGACACGGGCATCGAAGTGGGACAGCAGCTCGTCGCCGATCACCGGATTCGTGCCGTAGGCTTCACCGGATCGCGCCGCGGGGGAACAGCATTGATGGACATCGCGTCGAGGCGGCGGCAGCCGATCCCCGTGTATGCCGAGATGAGCAGCATCAATCCCGTTATCCTGTTCCCGAATGCGCTCAGCCAAAACGCCGATGCCATAGCGTCGGCTTTCGTTTCGTCGCTGATCCTCGGTGCCGGGCAGTTCTGCACGAACCCAGGTCTTCTCCTTGCCGTCGACGGTGCAGCACTCGACGCCTTCATAGCGAAGACCACTGAACTTCTTCCCGACGTCGCGGCCCAGACGATGCTGACCCCGTCGATCGCTCAAAATTTCTGCAAGGGAGTGGCTCAGCTCCGGGTGCATCCCGAAGTGCGCGCCATCGCGTCCGGAAAGTCTGGAAGCGAGTTCGAGGGGACGGCGGCGCTGTTCGAAACCACGGGGTCAGCCTTCCTGACGCATGAGGAGCTGCAGAACGAGGTGTTCGGTGCCGCGGGCCTGATCGTTCGCTGCAGGGACATGGGTGAACTCGATGCCGCCATCAACGAACTCGAAGGACAGCTGACGGTCGCGCTATTCGTCGACAAAAACGACGAGGCCGAGGCCCGCCGTCTCGTGCCGAAGCTGGAAATGCTCGCGGGCCGTTTGTTGGTAAACGGTTTCGGAACCGGGGTCGAAGTCTCTCCCGCGATGGTCCACGGTGGCCCCTACCCGGCCACTGCCGATGGCCGATCCACTTCGGTGGGCACGCTCGCGATCTACCGCTTCCTTCGACCTGTCTGCTATCAAGATTTTCCGGCCGGAATCTTGCCGACGGCACTTAGGGATCAGAAACTCTAGGGCACGCGATCCTTCGAACCTCCTGCACGTTTTGGCGCAGGAGGAGCACCCTGATGGATTCTGAGAAGTCACCCCGCCGCCGACTGCAAAGCCGAGGTGAAATCCTGGCAATCGTTCGTTCGGGTCGGGAACCATTGTCCTGCCATCAGTCCAAAAGCTTGCGTATCGCCATGATGCCCTTGGCGGTGTCCGACCACGACTGGCGCCAGATCAGCAGGCCGACGCCAAGCACAGTCGCCAGAACGAACGGGATCGGGCCAAGGAACCAGAAAGCCGCGGCCACGGTGAAGTAATACGACCTCACGCCAACGCTGAACGAGCGGAGTGCCGGATTGAGCACCATCGTCAGAGCGTCCGTCCATGCCGCTATGTCACGCTCCTCTTGCCGGGACGGACTGGCGCCTATAGCGGCTAGGCAATAGTTGAGCTGCCGCACGGCCCAGATGAAGTCTGACAGACCTCTCAAAAGCGTCGCAATGACCAATAGCACCTTGGTCTGGAACAGCCATGCGGGATCTTTGGCCGCGAACATCGCGATCAGGCCGTTGCCGTTTCCATAGTTCGGCTCCATGAACAGGGCGCCGCTCAAGCCCACGATGACAATCAGGTTCGCGGACCCGAAGAACGACGCCGAATTGATGGTGTGCCCAAGGATAGCTGCATCGCCGATGAAGTTGTTGTCGCGCGTCAGGGTTTCGCACATCCACGCAGATCGAACGCGAACCATGTCGACGGAAAGGCTGTCGTTCGGGCGCGGCCACCCCAGTGCCATCAATGGCTCGATCGAGATCCAGACAACGATGAAGAAAACGATCGACGCAATGTTCAGCGTGTCCATATGGCCCCCACCCAGACTTTTTCGCACCCTATCGCGGGCGGCGACGTCCTCCAAGGGCTGGCCCGCGCCGAAGCGATGTCGGCTAGGGCTGCTCGCGCATTCCCGGTGTCGCCTCTCGCTGATCGGCGTCGATCAGATCGGTGGCTACGATGAAAGCGTCGGTGTGCTCTCGAGCGGCTTCGCGCAGAGCTGCGAGGTTGGGCATGTCGTCACCCTCAAGGATGTCGAATTCGTGCAGGATCTCGCGCTCCGCCTGGAGCCAGTGGTCCTCGTGGCGGTTGTCAGGATTGCCTTCGCGTTCCCAAATCGAATATGCGCGCAATCTTATTCGGTCCGTGACATCGACGCCCCACAGCCGATTGGGGCCGCTTTTGGTCGATCGTCCCGAGCGACTGCCTTTAGTCGAAATGCGTGTGCCCTTGGCCATATTGGTTGCCTCCTTGCTAGTTTGGCAACGCGACGATACGGCAATCGAACCTAGCAGGATTTCCAAAAACGGCGATTATGAGTGGCCGAATTCTGTCGCCGTTCAGAGCTGTTTGCGTTGCGGATCAGATTTCAACTGAAACGTCGCTGCTTACTGCTTGAGCCTGTTGGAGAGTGGAGAGGCTTTTCAGGGAGAAGATGGCGAGCGAAACTCCGGGAGGACGGGTATCTCACCGCTGTCCCGGAGTCCTTGGGGCGCTCTCACGGCCGTCCGACAGGTTTCCCTATCGACCCGGTGGTCGTGATTTCATAGTCGAATTGCATATCGAGCCCGCTTTCCGAAATCAAGGACCGCGAACGAACTTCACGAGACCGCCGTCTTCATCCTGATCCAGAGCGTCTAAGACCTCCTTGCCCGACAGAGGGCATCACGGAGGATTCAAAGTGGATTCAAACAAGCTTCGTGTCAGTACGCCCGAGCTTACGGACGTGGCGGCTGGCTTGCGGGCTTTCGATGAGGACGCAATGCCCGGCGCACGCGATGGCAGCGTGCCCCAGAGTGAGATCTCAACGAAGTTCGCCCGCGAGCTTAGGGAGCCGCGCGCGCGGACATCCTCTGCTTCCCTATCGAAGAAGCGGTCGAAAGAGGCTATCATAGAAGCGAAGCGCCGCGGCGAAACTGTGCCTGTGGTGGCGCCGCCTGGAGCAAATTAGCGCAACCCGGCCGGGGGACGACTTGCTCCACCCAACGTGCGCATCGTTTACCTTTGCCGCGTAAGTTGCCTGACGCGGCGTCCGTGTCGCACATCAGCCCGCCGTTTGCGGAAATCGAGGCGATGTTCGGGAAAACGAGTGAGACGGTTTGGTGCGCATACGTCAGCAAGTATTAGCCAGGCTTTTCAGGAATCCTCTTGGCACCTCGCCTGTTGCGATTGAGTTAGACGGCGATCGCATCCAAGTTACCCGTAGGGGACAGCCTGTTTCGCTGCCCTTCGAGGATATCAAGGGTGCGCCCCTGCACCAAAGAACCTGGCTCGGAACGACGGTCAGGATACCGAGGCTGGACGGAAGCGAAATCGTGCTTCACGGCACCCCGAACGATGAGGCGGCCGCGTTCGTAGACGCAATCGCAGACCGATGGGCCGACTTCCACATCACCGCCCTCACCTCGGAGGGCGAGCGGATTGCGCGGATACTAGGTGTTGTCGAAAGCTTGACAAAGGCCGAGCGATATTCTGCAGCCTGTCTGATTGAACCCGCGCTAAGCGACTCAAAAGCCCTTCATAAAGCGGTTCTATCGAAACTCCATCCAGATGCGATCGGCGCAGAGGCGTACGGCTTGGTTGCGTCCGTCGAGCAGTTCATCGCGAACGCTAAGACGATGAGGTCGAGTTCGATCGATAAGTTCGTGGCCACCCAGCTCGAACAATGGAAAGATTTCTTCGATACCATCGAAAGCAAGCCGCTCACGCCGGAACAGCGCCTCGCTGTGGTGGTGGACGAAGACGGCACGCTCGTTCTGGCGGGCGCCGGATCCGGAAAGACAAGCGTGATCACGGCCAAGGCTGCCTATCTCGCGAAATCCGGTATACGCAAGCCGGAAGAGATCCTGCTCCTCGCTTTTGCCAAGAACGCTGCGGCCGAGATGTCGGAACGCGTCGAGGCGCGTTCAGGCGCTCCCGTCGCGGCGCAGACCTTCCACGCCCTTGCCTACGGCATTATCGGAACCGTCGAAGGCTCGAAGCCAGCGCTTGCCGAGCACACCACCGACGACAATGCGTTCCTAAATCTCATCAAGGACATTCTGAAGGAGCTCGTCCGCCGAAACCCGGATATCTCCAACGCGGTGATCAAGTGGTTCGCGCACTTCCTCGTAGAGCCGGGCAGCGAATGGGATTTCAAGACCAAGCACGAATTCTACTCCCACCTGGAGAAACAGGATCTTCGGACCCTCCAGGGCGAGAAGGTGAAAAGCTACGAAGAGCTTCAGATTGCGAACTGGCTCTACGAAAACGGCATCGAGTATGAGTACGAGCCGCTGTACGAGCACAAGGTATCGAACGAAGGGCGCCGCGACTACAGTCCCGACTTTCGATTGACCGAGAGCGGGGTCTACATCGAACACTTCGGCGTCCGCCGGCGGCAGCTGCCGGACGGCACGGACCACCTTACGACGGCACCATTCGTCGAGCGGGAGAAATACCTGGCCGGAATGGACTGGAAGCGACAAGTCCACGAAACTCATGGCACAACGCTGATAGAGACGTACAGCTACGAGCGCCAGGAAGGTAGGCTTCTGACCGCACTGGCGGAGAAGCTCGAACCACACATTACGTTGGCTCCGCGCGCAGCAGAAGACATCTTTGATCGCATCGTCGGTCTGAACCAGGTCGACACTTTCTCCCAGCTGCTCGGGACGTTCCTACGCAAGTTCAAGGGCGGCGGCTATACGCTCGAAGGCTGCGCCAAAAAGTCGAAGAAAATGAAGTTTGGGCGACGTGGGGACGCGTTCCTCTCGCTCTTCCAACCTGTCTTCGAGGAGTATCAATCGCGGCTTACTGGCCGGATCGACTTTGAGGACATGGTCTTGCGCGCCGCCGCCTACGTCGAGACAGGCAGCTATCGCAGCCCCTACCGCCACATCCTCGTCGACGAGTTTCAGGATATATCTCAAGGCCGCGCCAAGCTGGTCAGAGCGCTGAAGGCGCAGCACAGCGACTGCCGGATATTTGCCGTCGGCGATGACTGGCAGTCGATCTTCCGATTTGCCGGGTCCGACATTCATATAATGCGCAACTTCGGCCAGGTGTTTGGCGGCACCTTCGATGGAGAGAATGGTATCCATCGGACCGTAGATCTTGGACGCACCTTTAGGTCAGTAGATCAGATTGCCTTCGCCGCCAGGACTTTCGTTCTGAAGAACCCGGCACAGATCCAGAAGCAGATCGTGCCAGCAGGTACGGCTACGGAACCTGCACTTCGCATCTTGCTGACCAAGAAGGACGACAAGACGCAAAAGCTCCATGAGGCGCTGGCATCGCTGTCCGGTACGCCGGGAGTCTCCGACAGCCCGAGCGTTCTCATCCTCGGGCGATATCGATACCTCGAGCCGAACATGGCGGATCTTCGGCACCAACACCCGGGATTACGCATCTCATTCAAAACGATCCACGCCTCGAAAGGTCTCGAGGCCGATCATGTCATCCTCTTGAATGCCGACAGCGGCCGCGGAGGATTTCCGTCCGAAACTGTCGATGATCCGCTGCTCACCCTGGTGTCCCCGGAGGAAGAAGCTTTCGAGTATGCCGAGGAGCGGCGGGTTATGTACGTTGCCATGACGCGCGCCCGGCGAACGCTGACGATCCTCGCTTCGAATTCAAGACCGTCTTCCTTTATAACCGAGCTCCAAACGGAGCCCGGCTATGCACTGCTCCCGGCTACGGAGCACAAGCCCGAAGTTCACGAGTGCGGCGAATGCGGTGGTCGCCTGCTGTCTGTCGAAGGTAAGGACACGCGCACCTGGTATCGCTGCGAGCACGTTCGATACTGCAGCAACCTCCTCCCTGCCTGCCCCGCCTGCCAGGTCTCCCTTCCGCGGGCCGAGAAGGATTCGACTACGGCCGTCTGTGGATGCGGCGCAAGCTATCCCTCCTGCCCGGAATGCGAGGATGGCTGGCTCGTCGATCGTTCTGGCCGCTACGGCAAGTTCCTGGGCTGCGTGCGGTTCCCGGAATGCTCGGGCAAGGGTCCGAAGTCACCTCGCAACGCGCGCGCCGCCGAGGCTGGTGATGGGGTCGCAGCGCGACAGCCCTGACGATCACGCGGTCAAGCCTGATAGGGCCTCGGCAAATCGCTGTCGTACGACATCTCAGTTGCCGGGTCGGCAAGTTTCGGAGATCTCCCTCTCGATCTCGCGGCAAATCGGGCGGTATTCCTCAAGAAGTCACTGGTCGAGATCTGCAAGCACCTCCATTTGCTCGAGTGCGTCCGACGCATCGTCGTACGCCTCAAAGAGGCTGTCGATCGCGGGTTGCCGCAGATGCGCGAGCTTAATAGCTTCCCTCAGCTGTGGAAGCCTCAGCATCAGTTTGAGCATACCGCGTTTTTGCGAGACTCGGCCGACCATCTGCTCCACCCGTGACAGATCGCGAGAGAGCGTGCGCCCGTTCAGCGTGGAGCGGAAGCATGTTCGGCAACGGGAGAAGCGCCAGGATCGTACCGCCGGGCTTCTTTGGCCGAGCTGTCGTATTCTTTGATCAGCTCCTCAACGCCCCGGTCAGATGACTCCACTACATCGGCGAAGAATTCCTTTTCAGTTATTCTTCTCTCGGGATGATTCTGGCGAGGCGGAATGAGCAAGCAGACAGGCGACCACGGAGTCAGCGATTGGCCGATGATCACGGAAAATCATTGGTACACCTTTGCAATCACCAGCGCGATATTCACGGCGCTCGCGATCTTCATTGCTTTCGTATGGATTTTCGGTGACGGCTTCGACGGCGAGGCTGACGTGAGATCTGCCCAAGCCCTCGCTCCGTTCGGCGTAGCGCTGTTTGCGCTGGTAACGTTTTGCACGGCCGGATGGCGAGGTTCCATTAGCACCCGCCAAGCCAATCAGTCTGAGAACGAAGGCCGTGCGAAACTCCTCCAAGAAGGAGCAAAGCTCTTGGCTGATGCCGAAAAAGCGTCGCACGTTTCCGCAGGTATCGCTTCACTTGGGGTTCTCGTCGGTGGGCCGGACAAAGATTACGCCTTCCAAGCCATGAATTTGCTAGCGGACTTCGTGGAAGATCACATGAGACATGACCACACCAACCGCCATCGTCCTCAGATCTCAGGCGTAATGCGTACGGGTGTCCAGAACGGCTGCGATACGGGCCGCGAAATTTACTTCGACTGCACCAACTATAATGAAGATCAGAGCTACTACGATGATGACTATGACACTTATTGGCATTTTATCCCGGGTTTCGAACTGATCCGTTATAGGAGCGGCATCTTCGCCTATGACGTTCACTACGAGCTGGATTCGTTGACCAATGTTCAATTCAACGGCGTCGACATCAGAGGCTGGCGCCCCCTCAACCTTGATGGTCGCTTTCACCGATGCTCGTTCACGAACTGCACCATAGCTTCCGTGTCATCGCTTCTGGCCTTGAACAATAATCAGGACTTCGAGTACGCCTTCGACCAATGTGATTTTTCAGGATGTCAGATTCACATTCGCGACCTAGCCGGGAAGGACCTGAAGAAGCAGCGCAACTACTTCATTTCGGGAAACCCGCCCGTATTGGTGGGAAGCAACGAAGTCATCGACTGGTCGGAAGTGCTTTTCTGCGAGGAAAAGAAGCCTGACCGCTTTGCGCCTTTTTAGGCACGTCGAAGTTCGTCGACGTTGCCAGCATCTGATGCCGCATCGGGGTGGCACTTTCGCTTCAAGCCACTGCTACGAGCTGATGCTTCCTTCCGCAGCGGGGATGTCGAACTGCGGACCTTCTGACCCCAAGATCTCCGGTACACAGTTCGACACTGTCATGCACTCGGCAGCGCGCCTTTGTCCTTGGGGAGCACGACCGTGCCAGTCGCTTTCCGGCTGTCCGTAGACTTTATCGCTTTCGCGGCCTGCAAACCGGGTTGCCGATGATCGGTTTAACAGCGAGCACAAGCCAATTCAAGCTTCAAGTCTTGCTTCAAGCGGAGCAAATTCAATGGCTTATGAAAACTTTTTATGTAATAGCTTTAATTGTTGACAATGAATCCTTTGGAGCATTTCCTGGTGGAGGAGCCTCGAAGGATCCAACATTGAGTGAATTCCGCTGCTCCGGCAGGACTCGCCTAACCGAATTGATGTGGTGCAGATAAACCACGGGTTGGGCGTGCGGTTGCATCGACTCTAGCGCGAAGCTATGCCTTTTTTGAAACCTCAGAGAAGTAGCGCCATGCCAGAAATCATTCCTGCCCAAGGCCCCGTGACTGTTGTTGTCGCGCGTACAGTTGCACTAGCCCACGCAGCGGATCTTCCGCGTCCATTTTTGGCGGTCGTTCCGAATTTAGACAACTGGAACGACTACGGGCGTCGCTACTTCGCACACTATGTCATTGGAAGCGCCGAGGGTCCCGATGTCGATGACGGGCACTTTCGGCTAATGGTGGAAGGACAGGACACAACTGCAACAGCGCTCACCGACGCTCTTGGCGAGCAAGATGTTGTGCCCGTTGAAAACATCGGCGCGAGCTTTGTCTCACTATTTCCGGATGTCGACCAGTATGGGGAGTTGGTTGCCAAGCTAGGTTTCGGTGCCGCTGTCAGTGCGCTCCGGCTGCTTGGGGACGCAGTCGTCCTCAACATCGAGGAAACTGACGCACATCTCCTGCAGCTCATAAGAAGCGTTGATTTTCACCTTGGCGTGCTGCGAATGACCGGATCTTACGCGGCACTGCAACGCGGATCGCGATACTTCCGAGCGACACCACCGCCCCAGGTCGAAGACGCCGCCCAGTCGTTCAGCTTTTCGACGACGCTTCCAAGTGCTGACAACGAATACCTTGTCGAGTTCGATTTCGAGGAGGATCCAATCTTCCAAGATCGGGCTGCCGTGCTCATCGGAAAGAATGGAACTGGCAAGACCATGCTCCTTAACTCGATAATTGGTGGCCTGATCAACGACTGGGGAGACGAAGTTCCGCCCACGACATTCGATCCAGCCTTCCAAGCGACGCGGGTCCTAGTTTTTTCCTCGGTCGTCAATGATCCTTTCCCACGGCAGATCGGTGCATGGCGTGGGATTGACTACGAGTACTTTGCAATCGGTGCTGGTCAGGAGGAAGGCCGGACAAGCGGCACTCTCTCGGCAATTGCGAGTTGCCTGAGAGGTGACCACGGTGTCGACTTCGGAGACGAAGCAAATCACATTGGGCGAATGGACCTGATCAAGCTATCGTTGGGATCCCTCGGCCTATGGCGCGATTTGCACGTGCCATTGGTGACAGACAACCCGGAGGATTTGCCGCACGTAGTTTTCGTGCACGGGATGCGGCTGTTTCCTATACGACGCCCACTCAATGAGCAGAATTCACTTAAGCTTATCCAGCAATTTGACTGGACCCGGCCACCTGTTGTTCTCGACGCTGAGGGCGAGATCAGAAGACTGAGTAGCGGCGAGCTCTCAATGCTGCGACTGGCCGTGCAAATGGCGGCTGCGATCGAGCCAGGGTGTCTTCTTCTGTTTGATGAGCCTGAGAACCATCTCCACCCCAATTTTGTGTCTCAGGCTATGGAGCTACTCCATCAGATACTGTCGGCGACAAAATCCGTAGCGGTCATTGCAACGCATTCAGCCTATGTCGTCAGAGAGGTTCCTCGGCAGCGTGTACACATACTGACGTTGGAAAACCGGGAGATAACAATCGCCCCCCCTCGGCTCCAGACTTTCGGGGCTAGTATCGACACAATCTCCCAATTCGTTTTTGGCGATACAAACATCGACCATCGTTACCAGCGCACACTGGAACAATGGGCGCTGACCACGGGGCGCGCGATGGGCATCGACGAAGTCATTGCCCAACACGGCAGCGAGCTCAATCCGGAGAGCCTGTCGCTAATTGCATCGACCATCCAGGAAGCAGACGACGATTGAACGATGCAGTATATTGAGGTTCCGGCAACTGCTGCCGAAGACGACGCTGTCGTAGAAGCGATCTGCTTGCATCCCGACTGGTCGGATCATCAAGAAGAATGGCTGAACGCCTATGCAAGCTACCGCGCCTCCGGCGGTAATCCGTGGTCTGTCGAACCCGGAGATTTTGACGAGGATGTCAGAGAGAGGATGTACAAGCTCTACGACGGGAGGCGAAAAACAGCTGCGCTCAGTAAAATGAGAGATATGCAGCTGTCATCCTGCCCGATGTGCGGATCGTTGACGACTGGCTCGCTCGACCACCATTTACCGCGCGAAGAGTTCCAAGAGTTTTCGATCCTTCGCGTGAACCTGGTTCCAGCTTGCAGTCATTGCAACAGCTCATCAAAAGGCAACACATTCAAAGGAGACGAACCGGAGCGCTTCATACATCCCTACTACGACGCGTGGGCTGGCGAGCCTCTTTGGCAGGTTGAAATAAAGGCGCCATACCCGGCCGCGACTTTCGCCGCCTCTCCTGTTCCAGGACTCGATGAAGAGCGAACACGGCTGGTCGCGTTTCACTTGAAGCACGTACTCGGCAGGCAGTTTACCCGCTCAATGATCTCGCTATGGAGCACCTATCCGGAATCCTTGCTGGATGCCCTCAGCACTTACGATTTGGAATCCGTGATCAACGGGATAACGATTGACCGTAACCGAGCGATTAGAACTTACGGGAGAAATTCCTGGAACGCTGCGTTCTTTCGAGGGCTGCTGGCAAATGCGGACGCTATTGAACACGTCAGGATGAAAATCGCTTTAGTCCTCGCGAACCTGGCTTTTGGGGTAGCGGACTGACTGCGTTCGCCGCCGGCTTGGTTCCGCTCCTATTTCTCAGGAAGCGATCGCCAAGTAGGGTTCTGAGATCATCAGCGACGCCAGAAGCAGCTGCCTCAAGTAGCATGTCAACACTATCCTGAACGGGCGCTCCTCGCGAAATCCTGATTCCTCCGCCGTGCCCTTGCCGACCGTCTACGTACTGGATTACGGGAACCTTGTTGTCGCGTGCGTTCGCCCAGACGAATATAGCGCCAGCTAGGTCGTCCGAAGGATTCATGACAACGGCGAACGGCTCTATGCGCCACATCAATTCAAGAGTATGGCGCGCATCAACCGTCGTAAACACGGTCGCGCCTGCCTGGCCGAGAGCGAGTTCGATCCGTCGTGCAGTTGGAAGGTCGTCTTGCACAATTACGACCTCGCCTTCCAGGGTAGATGCTATCCGCATTTCGCAAGCCTTGAGTTGAATCCTTCAGAACATGCTCATCCGGATTCAAATCGGGAGCAAGAGCATGCAACACCCAGGATCCCACGCGCCTGCTAGGCCGCTCCGATCAATGGGCTGTCGATATCTTCTGTAAGCCAACCATCGCGGCGACGACGTCTTCGACGGGCCTCGCTCGGTAGATGATATATGGATCCTTGTAGTAGTGCTTGTCGTCCGCCGGGAACTGGTCGTCGTAGAGGATCGAAACGCATTTTTGATCCAACAGTTCGTTCGCGAACAAACGGATCCGCCGAAACTCGAGAGATCCGGGATAAATTATGACGACGTTGGGCAGGGCCTCGAGCTCCGCCTTCGCCAAGGACACCTCATCATGAGCCAACACCACCTCGGCACCAGCTGCAGCGAAACCTTCCACGACGCTCGATGCTGTGTCGCTCATGTCGATGATCATGACAGTCACCCCCGCGAGTGGTTTGTCAAACTCGATCATGCATTCTCCTGCAGGTATCCACGAGTTGCATCGGTAGTATCAAGCTATCGTTTCGAGGCAGTTACCCGTGTCTATGGGATTCGTGAAGTCGAGCGCTGGGTGGCAGTGTCTCGACCTCCCAACTGAAACTATGCCGCCTTCGCCTCCCCGGTGCGCTCGATGCGGATCGTCCCATGCGCCATGACGTCTGATGCCAGCGCCAGGATTCGGTCCCGCTCTTCTGTCATCATTGAAAGCGCACCTTGATACTGGTCGCGGAGGATTTGCATCGCTTCGTCTTCCAGTGCTTGCGGCAATGGGCGATCACCAACATCTCGCGCGGAAGCAACAAACATTGGTGTGGAACCGAACCCGTAAGCACCAACGAATTTCCGCGCCAATGCGGTCGAGAACTCAAGATCGCTTCCAAATGTACCGCCGGAGCCCAAGGATCGGTCGCCGAACACGGCCTGCTCGGCAGCCATTCCCGCCAAGCTTATCGCGATCCTATTGAGTAGCGATGTCTCGGTCGGAAGGTAGTCAGGCGTGAGATCGTAGACTGTCTGTCCGGTAGGAAGCTTGTCGTCATCAAGACTGAAGTCTCGTCTTATCTCGATCACCGCGCTGTTTGAATGCTTGAGAGCCAACGAGGCGACAGCGTGCCCGACCTCGTGAACAGCAAGGCGGAGCTGTTGCTCGGCTGTATACTGAATCCTGTCGGGAAGTTGATCTTCCAGATCTTTCAGCTCCAGATCGCGATTCCGATTTCTGGCAATTGTGAGTGCCTTCCGAACGAGCCGTTCGAGCTCCGCCCCCGATTTACCGGGTAGTTCCTCGGCGATAGCCAACAAGGACTCAAGTGGCAGGTCGCCTCCTGTATGGTGTCGCAGGATCTCCGCACGTGTAGCAGCGTCCGGAAGCGAGAATTTGAAATGGTCGTCGATCCTTCCAGCCCGCAAGATCGCGGGATCAATCCAATCTGGAAAGTTGGTCGCCGCAACAAAGATGACGCCCTCGTCCAAGCTCGAAACCAGTGCAAGGAAATCGTTGACGACAACCTGCCAATATTGGTCGTTGTTGCTTCCTGAGGGCCGGGCAATCCTCGTGCCTATCGCATCGAATTCGTCAACGAACAACACCGCGCCCTGCCCGTCGTTCACGCTGTCGAAAGTCTTGCGCATCGCCGCCAGCATGTCGTCCAGCGCGCCCGCTGCTTGCCAGCCGCCTACCGTAGCCGAGACAAAGCGCATTCCAAGCGCGTTTGCGAGCGCGGACGCAAACAGGGTTTTGCCAGTACCAGGTGGTCCCGACACCAGAACGCCTGCTCGCGCTAACTTCCAGTCAAGCTTTCGCTTGCGCCATCGCTCAATATTCGCCGCCAAATCCCTCGCCCATGGCATTACCTCGGGGAACCCAGGCAAATCGAAGAGGCTCGGTCCGACAGCCTCTACCCGGTCTACTTCATCAAGCTCATGAATCCTTGTCTCCGCGGAAATTGGCTTGAGCGTTGCCGCCAATATGAGGTTCTGCGGGCGCTGACTCAGGGATGACGCGAACTCTTGAGAGAAAGTGGGCTTCCGCCACAGCCGCCGTGCGGCGTTGATGTGCCCCGACGTCGGTGGCTCGACTTGAAGAACTGCAGTGGCCGCGAACCGGACATCGCGTGGGACGTCAGCGAGATTCTTGGCAACAAGGATGTCAAGGCCCCTAAGGTCATGGATCGAGATCGGCTTGTGAGCCGTGCCTTTGATCCTTGGGGGATTGGCCAGTCTTACACGCGTCTCCTTGTTGGCCCAGACTTCGGCCCACTCGTCGCGCTTCACTTCCATGATCTCGAAAGCGGCAGTTTCGTAGTCAGAAGTGTTGTATCCGGGAGGGACTAGGAAGACCAAGAAGCCGCGGATGCAGAAACGCAAGGGGCCGAGCGTCTTCGCTGCGCGCAGCAGGCCACAGCTCGCGAGGAATACGCCCGGATCCTTCGTGACTCTTTTGAAGCGACCGATCTTGTCTGCAATAAGCATGTCAGTGCCCCTTCCCTGCGCGCGAACCCAAGCGGTACCATCGGTTCATTGTTCGGCAGATTCCTAAGTCCTGATTCGCATAGAAGAGCTGGCTGGTGACGATCTCCTTGCCGTCGGTCAGCCGCGGATGGCCGGAGACAAGCCCGGTAAGCGCGTAGGCAGTTCCGATCGTAACGCGGTACCCCTCTAGCGTTGGAGCGTCTGCGACAGCACCCATGTCAAACGTGCCATCATTGACGCGACGGATATCGTCCAGCAGGCGTTCCGTGGCCTCGCTGTCTAGCCAATGAAATTCAGTCAAGCGATGTCCCTCAATGATCGATTCGGTTTCGACGCTTTTATATGCTGATGATCCGCATTTTGAATCTTATCTAGCGCATATAATTGCTGCGAATCAGCAATTGTCAACTATCGTTTGATTGAGGAAGGATTTGATGACACTCAATCCTTATGAGACCGCCTTCCCGCCTCTTGGTAGCTGCTCGCCTGATCCTCGGTCGGACCCAGATCGAGGTGAGCAACGATTCCGGGGTTAGCTCTCGGACGATCTACATGGCGGAAAATGGGACGGCGGGCATTGCGAGCGTTGAGAAGCTCGTGCGTCACTATGCGAAGAAGGGCGTGACTTTCACACCGCCAACTGATGGGGCGGGATGGGTCATCCACACTAAACACCTAACTCACCAGTATGACGACGAGCATCTCCGCGCGAGTAACTGAGCCAGCTCTCTATCTGAGAGGTAGATTAGAGCGAGATCACCGAGCCTGAGCGGAATACTTTGGCAACAAGCGACGTGGCTGTAGCCAGCCGCATTTGAACAAATAAACGATTCAGCACCAGCTTTGAGCGTTCGAACTATTACGATATCCAGTATGACTGGTTAAGGTTCACCAGCCAAAATTTGCGTTCAATGAACGAACCTGAATGAAAAAAATGACTGGTCGCGGCATAAAAAACAAAGACATACGCGCGGCTTCCCAGCAAACCTGAATGGAATTTTTTCGCAAAAGAATGCGTTTGAATTGATTGCATAAAAGGCTAAGGCCGATACGGAGCCGAATGACCAATTCCTCGCAGTTTACTTGGGACGACCTGCAGTTTTTTCTAGCGGTGGCCAGAACCGGTCAGCTGTCGACGGCGGCGCGGCAGTTGCGGACCAGCCATGCGACGGT
>Ga0209564_1002405_pt1 | contig 14932 bp, 10 predicted proteins | sample AraplaCol_mMF_r2_FD_184272 | JGI IMG/M metagenome (GOLD analysis project Ga0209564, IMG submission 184272) | Arabidopsis root microbial communities from North Carolina, USA - plate scrape MF_Col_mMF_r2 (SPAdes) (version 3) | ecosystem: Host-associated > Plants > Roots > Endosphere | place: USA... | reverse complement strand
ATGGCGCAACGCTCGAAACGGGCGGCGCGATACCCGAGGGCAAGGGCTTCTTCTATCCGGCTACGCTGCTGACGAACTGCCGCCAGGACATGGAGATCATCCGCGAAGAAACGTTCGGCCCGATCATGCCCGTCGTGCGCTACAGCACGCTCGACGAAGCGCTGCAAATGGCCAACGATCACCAGTTCGGTCTGTCGTCGGTGCTCTACACCGAGAACTACCGTACCACGATGAAAGTCGCGAACAACATCGAAGCGGGCGAACTTTACGTGAACCGCACGCCTGCCGATCCGTATCAGGGCTTCCACGCAGGCTGGAAGCGCTCGGGGCTCGGCGGCGACGACGGCAAGCACGGCATGCTGGAATTCACGCAGACGCGTCTGGTCGTCATGAAGTACTGATCCTGTCGGGGCGCATTCCGCGTGCGAAAGCAACACGGGATGCGCTCTCTTTTTAACCATAAAAAGCACACGCTGCATTCATAACAAAGTAATGGAGACACGACGGCCACGGCGCATGCTGTGCTCCTCGCGCGTCTCCCAGGAGCATTTCAGTGGCAAGCCAACCTCTTCAAGCGGACGCCTCGGCGCGCCGTTCCGCCAGCGCAACCGACCAGTCCGGCAACAAGACACAGCGCTATGTGCAGCTGTTGCTGCTCGTCATCGCAGCCGGCGCGATTTATCCGATTCTCTATCTGCGTCAGGTCTATCAACCGACGATGCTGGACGTTTTCCACATCAGCGAAAGTCAGCTCGGTTATCTGTATTCGATGCTCGGCACGATCTTTCTGCTGAGCTACCTGCCTAGCGGCTGGCTCGCGGACCGCATCGCGCCGCGCCTGCTGATCAGCTTTTCGCTCGTCGCCACGGGGCTGCTCGGGCTGGTGTACTCGACCGCACCGTCGTTCAATCTGCTGCTGGTGATCTTCGGCGGCTGGGGCCTGTCGACGGGGCTGACGTTCTGGGCGGCCGTCATCAAGCGCGTGTCGATGATCGCGGGTGCCGACGAACAGGGCCGCTTCTTCGGCTTTCTCGACGGCGGCCGCGGGCTGATCGAAGCGATGCTCGCGACGATCGCCATCACGCTGTTCGCATGGCTCACGCAGACGAAGGGCGAACCGGCCGCTGTCGGCTTCAAGGTCGTGGTGTATATGTACGCGTTCCTGTGTATTGGCCTCGGCGTGTTGCTCGCCCTGGTGAAAGATCCGTCGTCGAAAGCGGAGCAATCGAGCCGTGCGCAAGCGGCCAAACGCAGCAACGTGATCGCCGATCTGATCACGCTCGCGAAGATTCCCGAACTGTGGCTGGTCGCAGCGATCGTGTTCTGCGGTTATCAGGTGTTCTGGGCGACCTACAGCTTCTCCGCGTATCTGCATGAGGGCGAGATTGGCTTGTCGGTGGTGATGGCGGGCACGATCACGACGCTCAAGCTGTGGATGCGTCCCATCGGCGGCATTGGCGGCGGCTTTCTCGGCGACCGCTTTTCGAAAGTGACCGTGCTGATCATCGCGCTCTTTCTCGCGTCGCTTTCGCTGCTCGGCCTGATCGCCGCGCCGCAAATCAGCAGCCATGTGTTGCTGGTGTTCCTTGTGCTCTTTATCGGCGTGCTGACGTATGCGATTCGCGGCCTCTACTGGTCGCTGCTCGATCGCTGCAATGTGCCCGTTGAAACAATGGGCCTTGCGATTGGGTTGATTTCGGTACTCGGCTATTCGCCCGATGTTTTCCTGCCGCTCATCAACGGATATCTGACGCAGAACTATCCGGGCGTGCATGGCTATCAAATGTACTTTGGCTATGTGGCCGCCGTGTCCGCCGTCGGCGGCTGCGCGGGGCTCGTGCTGCGCAATATGCTTAACAGGAAGGAAGCGTAAATGAAAGTCGTCTCGCTCGAAACGCATATCGTTGCCGTGCCGCCGCCGCACATCGGCGGCATGTACTGGATCTTCGTCAAGCTGAAGACGGATTGCGGCATTGAAGGCGTCGGCGAAATCTATTCCGCCACGTTTCATCCGAATGCGATGGCGCCCATCATCGACGACGTGTTCTCGCGCTATCTGCTGGACAAGGACCCGCATCATGTCGAGCGTCTGTGGCGCGAAGCGTATTCGAGCGGCTTCACGCAGCGTCCCGATCTGACGATGATGGGCGTTGTGAGCGGCCTCGAAATGGCATGCTGGGACATCATCGGCAAGGCGGCGAACAAGCCGGTATACGAGTTGCTCGGCGGACGCGTGCATGAGCGCCTGCGTTCGTACACGTATCTGTATCCGAAGAACCGTCGTGGCGAATACGACTACGACGATCCCGATCTCGCGGCCGAATGCGCGGCGGAAAACGTCAAGCGCGGCTTTACGGCGGTGAAGTTCGATCCCGCCGGTCCTTATACGGCTTACTCGGGCCATCATCTGTCGCTCGAAGTGATGGACCGCTGCGAAACGTTCTGCCGCAAGGTGCGTGAAGCCGTGGGAAGCAAGGCCGATCTGCTGTTCGGCACGCATGGGCAAATGGTGCCGGCTTCGGCAATCCGTCTTGCGAAGCGCCTCGAAAAATACGACCCGCTGTGGTTCGAAGAACCTGTTCCGCCGGGGCAGCATGACGCCATGGCGGAAGTTGCGCGCCACACCAGCATTCCGATTTCAGCCGGCGAGCGCCTCACCACGAAGTACGAATTCCACAAACTGCTGGAAGCGGGCGGCGCGTCGATCCTGCAACTGAACGTGGCGCGCGTCGGCGGCCTGCTCGAAGCGAAGAAAGTGGCGAGCCTCGCCGAGGTCTATTACGCGCAGATCGCGCCGCACCTCTACAACGGTCCGGTCGGCGCCGCCGCGAGCATTCAGTTGGCAACGTGCACGCCGAACTTCCTGATTCAGGAAAGCATCGGCACGTGGGGCGGTTTCCATGCGGAGGTTCTGAAGACGCCGATCCGCTGGGAAGACGGCTACATCATTCCGTCGACGGAACCGGGCCTCGGCGTCGAGCTGAACATGGAAGTGGTCAATCAGCACACGCCATACAAGGGCGAGCGCCTGCATCTGCAGATGGCGTCGAAACCGGCCGACGTGAAGGATCTCGCGCCCGCCAAAGGTTGAGTGCGCGAGCGAGCCATAACGGACTCCACGTATCCACGTATTGGACGCCTGCGGGCGAATAGAACATGAATTACGACTACATCATCGTCGGAGCGGGATCTGCGGGCTGTATTCTCGCCAACCGGTTGTCGGCGTCGGGCCAGTACTCGGTGCTGCTGCTCGAGGCGGGGCGCAGCGACGATTCGTTCTGGTTCAAAATTCCAGTTGGTTTCACGAAGACGTACTACAACGAAACGTACAACTGGATGTACTACAGCGAGCCGGAGAAGGAACTCGACAACCGCTCGCTGTATTGCCCGCGTGGCAAGGTGCAGGGCGGCTCCGGTTCGATCAACGCAATGATCTACGTGCGCGGCCAGGCGCAGGATTACGACGACTGGGCGGAGGCGGGCAACAAGGGCTGGTCGTATCGCGACGTGCTGCCGTATTTCCGCAAGCTCGAATCGCATCCGCTAGGCAACACGGAGTATCACGGCGCGAATGGCCCGATCGGCATTTCGCCGATGAAGGATGCCGCGCATCCCATTTGCCACGTGTTCATCAAGGGATGCGAGCAGGCAGGCTACCGGCGCAGTGACGACTTCAACGGCGCGCAATTCGAAGGCGCGGGCATTTACGATGTGAACACGCGCAACGGCCAGCGTTCGTCGAGCAGCTTCGAATACCTGCACCCGGTGCTCAATCGCAAGAACCTGACGGTCGAACGTGAAGTGCTTGTCACGCAGGTGCTGTTCGACGCAAAGCGGCGCGCAACGGGCGTCGTCGTCAAGCAGAACGGCAGTGCGCGCCAGTTCACCGCCAGCCGGGAAGTGATTCTTTCGGCGGGCGCCGTCGATACGCCGAAGCTGCTGCAACTGTCGGGCGTCGGCGATAGCGCGCTACTGGCAGAACATCGCATTCCCCTTGTGCATCATTTGCCCGCTGTCGGCCAGAACCTGCAGGATCATCTTTGCGTGAGCTTTTACTATCGCTCGAACGTGAAGACGCTGAACGACGAAATGCGCCCGTTGCTGGGCAAGATCAAGCTGGGCCTGCAATACATGCTGACGCGCAAAGGCCCGCTTGCGATGAGCGTAAATCAGGCTGGCGGCTTCTTCAAAAGCAGCGAGAAAGAGGCACTGCCTAATCTGCAACTCTATTTCAATCCGCTGTCGTATCGCATTCCGAAGAGCAACAAGGCGAGTCTCGAACCGGAACCGTATTCGGGGTTTCTGCTGTGCTTCAATCCGTGCCGTCCGAGTAGCCGCGGTTCGATCCAGATCGCGTCCGATCGCGCCGAAGATGCCGCGAAGATTCGCATCAACGCGCTGACGACGCAAAAGGATATCGACGAAGCCATCGAAGGTTGCGAGCTGGTGCGCAAGATCATGTCGACGGCGGCGCTCAAGGACATCACGGTCGAAGAGATTTCCCCCGGCCCGCAGGTGCAGGATCGCGATGCGTTCCTGAAGTACTTCCGCGAGCAGTCGGGCTCGATCTATCACCTGTGCGGATCGTGCGCGATGGGACGGGACGACGGCAACTCGGTCGTCGACGAGCGTCTGCGCGTGCATGGCATGTCGGGCTTGCGGATCGTCGATGCTTCGATCTTTCCGAACATCACGTCAGGCAATATCAACGCGCCGACGATGATGGTCGCGGAGAAGGGCGCCGAGATGATTCTCGAAGACGCGCGGGCAGCGGCGGGTGCGCAAGCGAAGGAATCGGCGAAGGCGTTTGCTGCGGCGCATTGATCGCCGTCGATAAACGGTGTTTCGGGCGGCCACGTGTACGGAGACTTTTTCCGGCACGCGGCCGTTTTGCTTTTGATGCGCTCAATCGTTGTCGGCGAAAACCGCGCGGCCTTGGGTCATGTCGCGCAAGGCTTCGCGCGCGGCCTTGATGGCTGTGACGGGCATGCGGATCGTCAGTTGCACGTTCATGTCGTACGCACTCGCTTCGAGCGCGAAGTTTTCCTGTTCGATCCAGCGTCGCACGCGGGCTTCGTCGGGATAGCCGATTTCTACCTCCAACGACGCGAGCGCGATCCGCTCGACACGCGGCGCGTCCTGCAGCGCGGTGGCGATCGCGTCCGTATAGGCGCGCACGAGGCCGCCCGCGCCCAGCTTCACGCCGCCGTAATAGCGCACGACAGCGGCCAGCACACCATCCAGATCGTGATGACGCAGCACTTCGAGTATCGGGCGTCCCGCCGTGCCCGAGGGCTCGCCGTCATCGGACATGCCCGACTGGCCGCCCGCCAGTAACGCCCAGCAGACATGCGTGGCCGTGGGATGCGCTTCGCGCAGGCGGCGCAGTTCTTCCATCGCGGCGTCGCGGTCGGCGACGGGAATCGCGTAGGCGATAAAGCGGCTTTTGCGGATGTCGAGTTCCGCCTGCAGCGCAGAGGGGAGAGTGAAGGTCGGCAAGGCGGCAAGCGTCGGTTGGTTCGGGTGGGGTCAGGTGGTTATCTTAGCGGATATGGCTGCGCGGTCCGGAATGGGTCCGGCGCGCGATGCGACGGGATGGCGCTATTTTGACGCATCCGGAAAGAGTCTCTTGCGCACTTGTGTGATGACGCGGTCGCCGCGCGAGCCGATAATGCAACGCATGGCGGATCTAGCTCTGGCTGGGGCGATGCCGGACTCCTCATCCGGCGCGATCCGTCTCCCCATTCCCGTCCAGTATGGCTGGATCGCTTGCCGCGCGGTCACGACTCCAAGGCAAACGGCGCGAATAAATAAAACCGAAAAGACTCCGACCACTACATAGCCAGAATCTCCCTTACCGCACTGTCGATGAACTTGACATCGACAGCATTGGCTGCAGGACCGCCCGCAAAATGCCCCCACACCGACTCGATGGGCCGCAGACGCGCATCAGGCATCTTCGAAACCTCGTACTCGCTATCTTCCGGCGGGAAATACAGATCCGTGCGCCCGGGCATCACAATCGCCTTTGCTTTGATACTGCCCAACGCCCGATCGAAATCTCCCTCGTAAAGTGAGTTTGCGGAAATATCGCCGTTCTGCCAGCTCCACATCATCGACAGAATATTGTTGGCGTCCTTCTTCAAGAAATCGCCTTCCCAGAACTGGGTAATGAAGTCCTCAAGCGACCCATACCCCATCGCTTCCATGTCGAGGCGTTGACGCAAAAACGCCTGCGAAAATCCCCAGCCGGCGAACACACGGGCAGCAGCGCGCATTCCACGCGTCGGCGGCGCATCGTAGAAGCCGTTCCTGAAATCGGGGTCCAACAGCAATGGTGCCTTAAGTCCTTCGATAAACACAAAGTTGTGCCGCGAGCACCGAGCCGCCCCGCAAAACGGCAGAATGCGCTCGACCATCTCCGGATACATCGCCGCCCAATGGAATGCCTGCATCGCGCCCATTGACCAGCCGGTGACGAGCCTGAGAGACTCGATGCCAAACTTCTCGGTCACAAGGCGAAACTGCATCGCGACGTTGTCGTATAGCGTCACATGCGGAAAGCGGCCACGATCATACGGGGGCGGATAGTTGCTCGGCGAGCTCGATACGCCATTGCCAAACATGTTCGGCACGATGATGAAATACTCCCGCGGATCGAGCCCCATGTGCTCGCCGATCAGCCACTCATTGTCGACATGGCTGCCGCTATAGAAGGTCGGATAGACAATCGCGTTGTCTCGCGCTGCATTTAGCCGGCCATAGGTCTTGTAGCTGAGCCGCATGTCAGGCAGCGTCGCACCGGATTGCAGCGCGACGCGGCCAAGATTGAAAGTTTCGAAGTCGGTCACTTGAGCCTCATATTTAGTTGGCAACGACGTTAAGAAATTTTCGGGTGCGTTCTTCGGTCGGATTGTCGATGACCTGCTGCGGCGTGCCTTGCTCGATCACTTCGCCGCCGTCCATGAAGACGACGCGGTCAGCGACATCGCGGGCAAAGCGGATTTCGTGCGTGACCACGATCATCGTCATGCCGGCATCGGCGAGCCCGCGCATCACGCCAAGCACTTCGCCGACCAGTTCTGGATCGAGCGCCGAAGTAGGTTCGTCGAAGAGCATCAACTTGGGCTTGATCGCGAGCGCACGTGCAATCGCCACGCGCTGCTGCTGTCCGCCCGATAAGCGGTGCGGCAGAAAATCCGCGTGTCCGGCCAGGCCCACGCTCTTCAACAGCTCGCGCCCGAGCGCTTCCGCCTCCGCGCGCGGCACGTCATAGACCCGGCGCTGTGCTTCAACGATATTGCCCAGCGAACTCAAATGACTAAACAGATTGAAATGCTGGAACACCATGCCCACGCGTGCTTCCGCGCGTGCACGTGCGAGATTGTGCAGCGGCCGCACCGTGCCGCCGCCGCCCGGCACTTCGCGATAGCCCACATACTGCGAATCGACCTTGATCGTTCCCCAGTCAAGCGGTTCGAGATGGTTGATGAGCTTGAGCAGCGTGCTCTTTCCGGAGCCGCTCGGGCCGAGTATCACGACCACTTCGCCATGCGCGATGGAAAGGTCGACGCCGCGCAAAATCTCGCGTTTGCCATATGATTTCCAGACGTTCTTGCAAACGACAAACGGTTCGTCGCACCGCCGCGGCGTGCGGCTTTCGTCAGGCAGCAGGGTGCTGATCCATGCGTGATCGTTCGTCTCTGGCGCTTTGGCGGCGACGGGCAAAGCAATCGGTGCGTCGAGAGGTTCCACGTCACTCGATGCACGCAGTCCGAACCACGAGAACGTGAGCTTTCGGTCGCGCTCGTGATCGAAGATGCGTTCGAGCCACACCTGAAGCAATGAGATGCCGCTCGTCAGGACCAGATAAATCACCGCCGCCGCGCCGAACACGGTAAAGAACTTGAAGTTCTGCCCGACGACCTGTTGTGAGCGAAAGGTGAGCTCGTTGACGAAGATCACCGACGCGATCGACGTCAGCTTCAACATGCCGATGGTGTCGTTGGCGAGCCCGGGGATCACCGCGCGCATCGATTGCGGCAGGATAATACGGCGCAACGTCAGCAACGGTCCCATGCCGAGAGCGGCGGCCGCGGTCGATTGCGAACGGTTCACCGACAGGATCCCGGCACGAAACAGCTCAGCGCTGAACGCCGCTTCGTTCAAGGCGAAGCCGATAACCGCAGTCGTGACTTCATCGAAACGCAAACCGATCAGCGGCAAAGCGTCGAAGATGAATACGAGTTGCAGCAGTTGCGGTGTGCCGCGCACGAACCAGATATAACTCCAGGCCGCTGAGTCCAGGGCCTTGAACCGCGACAGCCGCATCAGCGCAAGACCTAGCCCGAGCATGAGCCCAATCGACATCGCAATCAGCGTGATCTTCACTGCAATCCACGCGCCGCCGAGCAGGAACGGCGAGCCGACGTAACCTGCCAACTCTTTGAAACCGTCGAGCACCTGAACGCCTTCGAGGCCGGCGGCCATCGCCGGTTGCAATACGAACATGGCCGCCATACCGAGGGCGCCGACGATCTTGTGTTTGATACGCAATGCCTTCATTTCCGGGCCTGATCCATGACGCTGCCGGCACACGCTGTGGTGTGCCGCGCAGGCAGCCTTTATTGAGTAAGTAGCGTGGTCGGCATTTCCAGCGACGGGTCTACGCCGTACTGCAGAAAGGTCTTCTTCTGGGTCTGATTGGCCTGCATGATCTTGAGTCCATCGGATACGGCAGCGATCATATCGGCGTTGCCTTTCTTCACGCCCACGCCGATCTTCATGCCGCTCGTCACCATGAAGCCGCGCATGTAGAGCTGAGGGTTTTGTTTTGCGAGTCCGTCGACCAGCGCGAGGTCATACATCATGACGTCGGCGCGATGGCTTGCAACCAGGCGCGCGCCAGACGCGATATCGGCGGATGTCATGATGGTTACGTCGGGCTTGTTTTCCGCTTTGCATTTGGCGCCTTGCGCTTGTGCCATCGTCAGTTCGACAGTGCCGATGCCTGCTGTGACCGTCAGGCCGCAAAGCCTGGAGATGTCATCGATCTTCTTGGGGTTGCCGGCTGCGACCAGACCACCCGTACCGGCCTGCATATAGGTGACGAAGCTGGTCTCCTTTGCGCGCTCAGGTGTGTAATACAACAAGTCCCACATCACATCGATCTGTCCGGCACGCAGTGCGGGCAGCAAGCCAGGCCAGCCAGCCGTAAAGAATTCGGTCTTCACGCCAGCGCAGGCGAACACGGCGCGGGCCATGTCGGCGTCGGCGCCGATGATCTTGTTGAAATCCTTGCCGTCACGAAACGCGTACGGCGGCGATTCTGGGTCGACGCCGATCTTGATCGTCTTGCCTGCTAGCGACGGGTATTTCTGCGCCACCTTGGACGGTTCGCACGATTGCGCCGACGCGGCTTGCGCGAGGAGGAGGCCGGTGACTGCGCATAGCAGCAGCTTGATTGCCTTTGACATGAACATGGCGAATCCTATTCAGGTTGAACGATATAAGTGCGAAAGAAGGAGTACAGCGAAGCAGGGATGAAGTGGTCTAACGGCCGAGAAAATCCATGTGGCTTGCGATCGAACCCGGCGTAGTGATGCAGGCGAGGCCCTCGTCGCGCGCCCGCGCAATATGTTCGAGTGCCCGCCGCAAGTGACACAAACGATGTGGCTGACCCATCAGGTATGCATGCAATGCAATGCCCATCACCAGCGGCTGACGTGCGGATTGCCGCAGCATTTCGTCGAAGTGATCGATCACCAGATCGGCGAACGACCTGGCATCCATCTGGCGTGCGAGGATCATCGGGATATCGTTGACTTCTTCCGGATACGGAATCGCCCACAGCGGCTGACCGTTGCGTGTGTGCAAGCGCGTGGGCTGATCGTCGTGACACCAGTTGAGCGTGTACTGATAGCCCGCTTCGGCTACCAGATCGCTGGTGACATGACTTTCCGAGAGCCACGGCGACAACCAGCCCGCTGGCTGTTGCGCGCTCTCCGCCGCGATCCGCTCCCGGCATGCCGTGATCAGCGCGCGTTCGTCGTCTTCCGTGAGCGTTCCTTGCCGTTCCGAATTCGTATGACCGTGCGCGACCAGTTCATCGCCGCGCTGAGCGAATGCGGCGACCAGCTCCGGGCAGTGATCGTAGAGCGCGGTGTTGATGATGGCGGCCGTCGGCAGCGCCAGTTCATCGAAGAGATCGAGACAGCGCCATGCGCCCACACGCAATGCGTACTCTCGCCACGCGTGGTTCAGCACATCGGGTTCCGGCATCACCGGACCGATAGTCGGCCCCAGTCCCGCGCCGAATGCAAAGTGCTCGATGTTGAAGCCGATATAGACCGCGAGCCGCGAACCGTCAGGCCAGCGATAAACAGGGCGACCGTTGATCGGCAAATAAGGAAAGCGCCCGTGGCCGGGCAGCACGCGATGTGCGGGAGAATTCATGATCCAAAGAGTCCTGTCGAGCGGCGCATACGCCGTTGGTCACGTCAGAACCCATGGTAGGGATGCCAAAATAGCCGCATCGAGCCTGTTGCGAACAAACTCTTGTCTGCACGCGCATCGAAGATGAGACGCGCTGCTTCACGAGTTGAACAGCGCTTTTCGGATGATCGCGTGAACACCCCAGTTGCCGTCCACTACCTGTGTCACGCCGAAGTCGACCGCCACGGAGATCAGCGAGATCGCCTCATCTTCGGACAGGCCTTTGGTCGTCATCAGGAAGCGCCGCGTTTTGATGAACGCGTCGCGCATCGCGAGGTCGAGGGTCGATTTTTCATACACCGCGCTTTGCGCGTTCGCGCCAAACTCGGCGAGATAGTTTGGATAACTGAAGCCGTGAAGCACCCATTCGTCGGCGGTTTCGACGAGTGGATAGGTGAGGTCTGCAAACGGTTGTCCGCTTAACGTGTCTCTCTTATGAAGCACCAGTTGGAAGTCACCCGTAAGAGAACACTCGATCGCAGTGCCGCACAGTTCCGAGTCTCCTTGCGATGCATGCGGGTCGCCAACGGAGAGCAGCGCGCCGGGTACTCCGATTGGCAGGAAGACGCTCGCGCCGCGCGTTACACGCCAGTTGTCGAGATTGCCGCCGAAAGTGGACGGTGGAATCGAATCTATCAGACCGTCCTGCTGCGGTGCGACGGTGACCACTCCGAAGTGCGGGCGCACCGGGATTTTCACATTCTTCAGGATGTCGTGATTTTCGACGACCGTCGAATGATCGACCGGCACGCCGGGATAGTCGATGGTCGGATGCATCACGCCAAAGGGATCGCGCTGAGGCGTCCAGCGGAAGTTGTAGACCGCACGGGCGTAGGCGGTTTCGTCCGCGGTGGCGGCGTCGTCGATTTCATAGATGGTGACGACTTCGCGCGGTTTCGGTTCGGTCAATAACTCGCGATAGTGAAAGCCCCACCACGCAGCGGCATTGCTGCCGAACGCGCGGCCGGCGAATTTCGGATTGGCGCAGCCGCGCGGATGAATATCGACTATGCGCACTTCCAGGACATCACCCGGTTCCGCGCCGCGCACGGCGATCGGCCCTGTGCAGATATGCACGCCGATACCTTCTCCCGCACCGCGTCCATAGATGGACGCGTCCATGGGCCCTGCGCCGCGGCGGTTGACGTTCTTGCGCCCAGCCGTCCAATGGAACACACTTTCGGCGCCAGGATCGCCTTGCACCATGCGCTCCCAGTCGTCCGCCGCGTGTTGCGTGAGGGTTTCGATCGTTACCGTGTCGCCGCTATTCACTTCGAGCACGGGCTTAAGATCGTGACTGAAGTATCCCCAATGTATGGTGTTGGCCGTTGCACGCAACAGATGGTGACGCGGCTTGCCGGACTCGCGCTGTACTTGTGCCGCAGGGGCCTCAGGCTGCCCGGCAGAGTCGGCCTCATCGGCAACTTCGTGAGCCGTAGCCTGCCCGGCAAGTTGTGCATGTACGATCAAACTCCCGGCATTCACCGGCAAGCCGCGCGAGATTCGCCGCACGAGATGGCGTGCTAGTTCGAGACCCGCTTCGTGTCGAAAGGTGCGCGGCGATGCGCCATATTGCTCGCGGAACACCCGGCTGAAATACGCGGGATCGTTGAAACCCCAGCGGAAACAGACATCGGCAATCGAAACCTTTTCATACAGCGGATTCACCAACTCCGCGCGGCAGCGCTCCAGCCTGCGCGAGCGCAAGTAGATCGAGAAATTCTGTCCGACCGCTTCGAACAGCTTCTGCAAATAGCGCGGCGAGACGCGCTCTTCTTTGGCTATAGACGTGAGCCCCAGATCGGGGTTGGCGAGATTGCCCTCGATGGTCCGGCACACTCGCGAAAAGATCGCGGCCTGAGAGGGCGTGAGCCTGCTGAAACTGCCTTCCTTGTCGTGAGCGGCGAGACTCGCCACCAGAAATTCCGCGAGCGCGAGTTCGAGGGGGCGCAACTCGTCGAGCGTCAATGTCTCCACGCTTTCAGCAATCGAGCGCAGAAAGCCGGAGAACACGTGACCGATGCCGGCCTCGCCTGGCAAACGCCCGGCACGTAGCGAGAATGGTGTAAGAAGGCGTGCATTGATGGCGGATCGGGGCACGCGGATGGCGAACGCGCGGAACTCGGATGGGTACGCCAGGTGGGCTTCCTCGCGCGACGACGCATAAATGATATCGCCGGTTGCAATCCGCGCACGCACGCCGTCGGCGACGAGCGTGGCGCCGCCGTCGAGATGCAGCACGATCATGAGACTGTCGGCGCCGTCGACCTTGAACTCGATGGTTTGCGCGAATGCGGCCAGCGCGATCAGCTCAAAGCCGCTCGTCGACCTGCGCGACATAATGGTTCCATGCAATGGGCGCCCGGCAACGGAAGGCGCGCCGCAGTGCAGCCCGAGCCGGTCGAGCGCCTCGGTCCATGCGCGCAGGCGATCTCTCTCGGCGTACGACTCGGTGGTGAAACGCAGTAAGTCCAACCTGGGCTCCCGGACGCTGACGAACGTCAGCCGAATGATTCAAAGGCAATGTCCGTGCCATTGATAATGACGCCGCTAGCGCTGCGGCGCGCGGTAACGGTGCGTGGATGCACCGTTACCGCGCGCGCACGCACTGCTCACACGCGAGGCTTTTTCTTAGGAGGAAAGACGCTGCGAGGGATCTTGCAGTGAATGCCCTGACGGCCGTCGACGACCTGGGTCACGGAGAAATCCGCGGCGACGCTCATCAGCGAATACGCATCGTCACGCGAGAGGCCTTGCTGCTCGGTGAGCAACAACAACATATCGCGTGAAGCGTTTTTCGTCGCGATGTTGAGATCTTCATCGAAGCCGTGGACGATCCAGAAGTCCGGTGTTTCCAGCAGCGGCGAGGGAAACGCGAAGTCGCGCCGCAGCACGATCTGGAACATTACATTGAGCGATGCCTCGATCGCGGTGCCGCTGATCTCGCCATCGCCTTGCGATACATGCGGATCGCCAATCGAGAACAACCCGCCGTCCACGGCGACCGGGTAATACATGGTCGAACCTGCGCCGATGCGCCAGTTATCGATATTGCCGCCATGCGCGCCCGGCGGCACGGTGCTCACACGGCCCGCCACATTGGGCGCGACGCCTGCTGTGCCCAGATGAGGGCGCACGGGCACGCGAATGCCTTCAAGCGCGAGTTCGCGGCAGCAGTCGCGAATCTCCGAACGCTTGCCCGGCACCAGATATTTGCCGGGATAGTCATACGCATAGAGAGCGTGAGCGGTATTTGAAGCCTGATCGAGTTCGTAGATCGTGACGCGCTCTTTCTCGAAATCGGTGAACAGATGGCCCCAGTGCGCCGCGAGATTCGAGCCGTAGTTGAAGCGCGGGGTCATTTGCAGATAGCGCACTTCGAGCAGATCGCCGGGTCTGGCGTCGCGCACGAAGATCGGACCCGTCATCAGATGCACGCCGGGCGCGCGATCGGACTCGGGAATCGTGTCGTAGAGGGCACGCACCTTGTCATCCATCATGAGGTCAGGTGCGTCACCTGCATGATGCGTGATCGCTTCGGCGCGAATAAAGTCGCCGCTCTCGACAATCAACGCGGGCGCTAGCGCCGCATCGAAATATCCCCAATGAACATTTTTCTGAATGGCAGGCAAGTCGTAAAGCATGCTTTCTAAAGCTCCGTAAGAGTGTCCAATGGATGCGGCGCGACTGATGACCGATCGTACGGGCGACAGAATTGACAGACTTGGTTGACTGCGTACAAAAGCTTGTGCGTGGACGAATCTGCTTCGCGTCACTCCGCTTGGGGAGTCTTGCGATGTCCGGGCGGAAACCATGCGGTCAACTTCCACGTGCGCCACGTCCTCGTTCAAATAATGCCGCGCGAATCCGACGCCCCCCCTGCAGGCAGACTTCCCCTTCATCACCGTACAAGGATTTGTGCGCACCGGGACAAGTCCGGGAAATTTCCTCCACCTACGCTTGCGCTGATGCGATGCAACAAGGCTTACATGGGGTAGGCCATTGACATCTGCCGCTGAGGGAGTCTTCCGGATGCATACCAAGCTCATTGAACACGGACCTAGCTTGCTCGACCAAGGTATTGGCTTTCGTCGCTGGCACGAGTTCGTCATTGGCGCCGTCTGTTTGCTGGCACTGTTGATATCGGGCCACGCAAAGGCCGCCGCACCGGCCGCGCCCGCCGAGTGCAAGGCGCTTCAGGCCCGGTATCCGCAATTCAAGGGGAAGTCGCTTGTCAACGCGATCAATCCCCACACACCTGGCTACGAAGCGCTGGATCCGAGCGACCCCAGCAAATACATCGGCTTTGATATAGACCTCGGCGAGACGATCGGCAACTGCCTCGGCTTCACGATGACGTACAAGCCGGTGACGTTCGCCGCGCTATTGACGACGCTGCAAAGCGGTCAGGCTGACATTGTGATCTCCGACATCTATG
>Ga0209564_1002397_pt1 | contig 14971 bp, 14 predicted proteins | sample AraplaCol_mMF_r2_FD_184272 | JGI IMG/M metagenome (GOLD analysis project Ga0209564, IMG submission 184272) | Arabidopsis root microbial communities from North Carolina, USA - plate scrape MF_Col_mMF_r2 (SPAdes) (version 3) | ecosystem: Host-associated > Plants > Roots > Endosphere | place: USA... | reverse complement strand
TCGCCAAAAGAAAAGTAAGCAAAAGAAAAGGCGACCCTGGTTGCTGCGTCCCTTCGCTTCGCTACGGGCAACCTGCGGTGCTCGGTCTAGACGGGGTCAAAAACAACTCGCTTCGCTCAAACAAGTTTTTGCCCTGATCCGTCTGGCCCTGCGCTCCTCGGCGCATCCACAAGGGGACCCGGAATACCGAACAGCCAAATACCAATACCAATACCAATACCAAACAGCCGAAGACAGAACCCCGCATACCAAAAACCACAAGGACACGCCATGGCGTGTCCTTGTTGGTATTGGTCTTTTGTCTTTGGTATTCGGTTCCCGATCCCGATTGCCCCGTCCTGGCTGGGCCGAGGAGCGCAGAGACAAGCGGATAAGGGATCGCGTTGTTTGAGCGTAGCGCAGCGGAGCGAGTTTAGCGAGACCCCGCTTGGCTCGAGCACCACAGGTTGCCCCGGAGCGAAGCGCAGGGGACCCAGACTGCGGGTCGCCTTTTCTTTGGTGACTTTCTTTTGGCGAAGCAAAAGAAAGTTACTGGCCGCCGGGCCACTCCCGGCCAGCAGCTCCTAGCGGAGAGAGCAGAAGCAAAAGAGGCAGAAGAGGGAACAGCGCGCCCAGCTGGCGCAAGACCCGGCTCTACACCGGCACGGTGTAATTCAAAGTCATCCTCCCCCCATCCACCACCACAATCTCCCCGGTGATGTAGCTCGCCGCATCGCTGGCCAGATAAGCCACCGTGTCGGCGATCTCGGAGGGCTCGCCCAGGCGCTTCATGGGCGTGCGGCTCATGATTTTGGCTTTGGCTTCGTCGCTGGTGAGCACGGCCTTGGCGGCCAGTTCGGTGGCGATGGTGCCGGGTGCCACGGCGTTGACGCGCACGCCTTGGGCGGCCAGCGACAACGCCATGACGCGGGTGAGCTGGTTGATGCCGCCCTTGCTGACGTTGTAGCTGGCAATCGTGGGAATGGCGAGCACGCCGTTGACGGAGCTCATGTTGACGATGCTGCCTTTGCCGGCGGCGGCCATGACGCGCGCCACGGCCTGGCCGGCGAGGAAGGAGCCTTTGAGATTGATGCGCAGCACGGCGTCGAAGTCGGCTTCCGTCACCTCAAGGAACTCGGCGGCCTTGAAGATGCCGGCGTTGTTGACCAGCACGTCGATGCGGCCGTGCGCGGCCACGGTTTGTGCGACCAGCGCATCGACCTGGGTTTTGTCGCCTACGTCGCAATGCACATACAGGCCGCCCAGTTCCCTGGCCAGCGCCGTGCCGCGCGCATCGTCGATGTCGGCGATCACCACATGGGCAGTTTCGCGCGCGAAGCGGCGCGCGCAGGCCTCGCCTATGCCTTGCGCGCCACCTGTGACGATGCAGACGCGGCCGGCCAGGCCGAAAGAGATGGTGGGTGCCGGCGCGGAGGAGTGGGTGTTCATGCCCGCATGGTACCTGCGCAGGCCGCGATGAAGTTCTTCGCGCTGTCGGCGACCTGGGCCGCCGTCATGCCGGGCTTGTACAGCGCCGAGCCTATGCCGAAGCCGTTGGCGCCGGCCGCGAGGTAGGCGCCCATGTTGTCGGGGGTGACGCCACCCACCGGCATCACGGGAACCTGCTTGGGCAGCACCGCCCGCAAGGCCTTCACCACAGCGGGTGAGATCATTTCGGCCGGGAACAGCTTCAGGCCGGTGGCGCCCGCCTCAAGCGCGCCGAAGGCTTCGCTGGGCGTAATCACGCCGGGAAGGCACACCATACCCAGGCGCGCGGCCTCGCGCACCACGGCCGGGTTGAAATTAGGCGAGACGATGAGCTGCCCGCCCGCGGCCTGCACATTGCGCACGTCTTCGGGGGTCAGCACGGTGCCCGCGCCAATCAGGGCCTGGGGGTAGGCGTTCGCCATGGCGGCGATGCTGTCCAGCGGCTGCGGCGAATTGAGCGGGATCTCGATCAGCGTCCAGCCTGTGGCGACCAGCGCCTCGCCGACCGGAATGGCCTCGGCCGGAGTGAGCCCACGCAGGATGGCGACCAGGGGGAGGGTGACGAGCGCCTGGGAAAATTTCTGGTGTGCGGTGTTCATGGTGTTCTATCGATGCAATGCGAAGGGTCAAGCGAGCGTATCGGCAATCGCACGCAAGCCGCGCCAGGTGGCACCCGCGCCCACGCGCCGGACGGGCACGCCAAGCTGCGCCAGCGCTTGCTCGTAGCGGGCCGTGAGGGCTTCGGCGCCCATCACCACCACCGGCTCGCCGCGCGGCAGCGTCTGGGACTTGAGTTCTTCCCCTATCACCAGGCCCGACAGGTAGCTGGGCAGGGCCTCGCCGCCCATGCGATTGAACAGCGACAGCGTGCGCGTGCTGAAGGCGGTGTTCAGCAGGCCGGGGCCGGCCAGCGCGTGGGCCACGCCCTGGCCGAAGGCGGCGTCATCAGCCGCGGGTTCATCCTCGGGCAGCATGCGCGCGAGGATGGAGTGGCGGCGCAGCAGCGCATAAAACTCGCCGGTCATCCAGGTCGAAAAATCCGTCACCTGGCGATCCTTCACGCTCACCCATTTGCTGTGGGTGCCGGGTAGCACCAGCCGGGCATGGTCCAGGCCCAGCAGTTGCAGGGCGCCGAAAATCTGCGTTTCCTCGCCGCGCATCACATCGGGCACGCCGGCTTTGTCAATGCTCAGGCCCGGCACGATGGCAATGCGGCCGGGCTCCACCCATTCGAGCGCGGCGGCAATCGCGCCAAAGCCCGCCGGGCAGGCACAGTAGGGTGCTTCGCGCCAGCCCTGCTTGCTGCCGGCCATGCCGGAAATCAGGCACAGCGTGCCGGGCGTCATCCAGTCGCCGAAGCAGCTTTGGAAAGCATCGGGAAAGCCGCCGGGCTCCACGGTCAGGATGCCGCGCGGGAAAGCGCGTTCTTCAGTCGCCGCGCCATCAGCGCCCAGCAGCGCGCCGCGCAGCGACGAACTGCCCCAGTCGACTGCCAGCAGGCGGCTCACAGCAGGGCCCTGACCTGGTCGGGGCGCGGCAGCGGCGCCACGGCGCCGTAACCCTGCACCGTGAGGGCGGCGGCCGCGTTGGCGTAGCGCGTGGCGTCGAACACGGAGTCGCCCCGGGCGATGCGCGCCAGCAGGTTGCCGCAGAAGCAGTCGCCCGCGCCGGTGGCATCCACCAGTTTTACGCGGTGAACCGGCACGCGTTCGCGCCGCGTGCCGTCGCTCACCAGCGCGCCGTCGCCGCCCAGCTTGAGCACCACGGTTTTCGCGCCCAGGGCGTGGCCCCAGTCCACCACCTGGTCGGGGTCCGTCATGCCGTTGAGCGTTGTGATGTCTTCCAGGCTGGGCAGGAAGATATCGCACAGCGATATGGCGTGGCGGGTGCATGCCAGTGCGCGGTCCAGCGGCCAGAGCTTGAGCCGCAGGTTCGAGTCAAAAGACACTAGGGTGCCGGCTTCCCTGGCGAGCTTCATCGCGGCAAAGGCCGTGTCGCAGGCGCTCGCGGAAATCGCCAGCGAGATGCCCGAGACATGCAGCACCTTGGCCTGGCGCACGGCATCGGCCGCGCCGGCCTGCTGCAGCCAGGCCGGCGTCATGCGGCTGGCCGCGGAGCCCGCGCGCAGGTAGCTGAACTCATGCCCCTTGGGGCCGTGGGTGACGAAGTAGAGGCCGGTGCTGGCTTCGCTGTCCTGCTGAACCGCGGCGGTGGAGACATTCTCGGCGGCCCACAAGGCCATCAAAGACTGGCCGAAGGTGTCGCCGCCCAGGCGCGTGAGGTAAGCGGTGCTGGCCCCGGCGCGCGCGGCGGCGATCACGGCATTGCTGGTGTCGCCGCCAAAGCCTTGCAGGTAGTTGGGCTGGCCGGCGGTGGTCTGGTTGAATTCCACCATGGCCTCGCCGAGCGCGACGACATCGAATCTTCTGGCTTGCATTGGGTTTCCTGGCTTGTCGCCTTCCGGCATCCCGGCGCGGGCTGTTTCAGGCAAGAAAAACCGGAACAGGCACGCCGCGCCTCAAAGCCTTAATGGTACCCGCCGCCCGCGCGGCGCGTGGTACCCATGCTGTACCCGGGCCTTCACCCAGGCCTTCATCGCCTCAGTGGTTGTCGCGCGGCACAAAAGCACCGCGCTTGCCCACCAGGAAATCCAGGTCCACGCCCTCGTCGGCCTGCAGCACATGGTCGACATAGAGCTTCCAGTAGCCCGAGTTCAGCGGGGGCTGCGGCGGCTTCCAGCCGGCCATGCGTTTGGCAAGTTCCTCATCGCTCACATGCAGGTGCAGGCGGCGGTTGGGCACGTCGAGTTCGATGATGTCGCCGTTCTGCACCAGGGCCAGCGGGCCGCCGGCGGCGGCTTCGGGCGCGGTGTGCAGTATTACGGTGCCGTAGGCGGTGCCGCTCATGCGCGCATCGCTGATGCGCACCATGTCGGTAATGCCTTTGCGCAGCACCTTGGGCGGCAGCGGCATGTTGCCGACCTCGGCCATGCCGGGGTAGCCCTTGGGCCCGCAGTTCTTGAGCACCATCACGCAGTTCTCGTCGATGTCGAGGTTTTCATCGTCGATGCGTGCGTGGAAGTCTTCAATGGTTTCAAACACCACGGCACGGCCCTTGTGGACCATGAGCGCGGGCGTGGCGGCGCTGGGCTTGATGACGGCGCCGCGCGGGGAAAGATTGCCGCGCAGCACGGCGATGCCGGCTTTGTCCTTGAAGGGCGCCGAGATCGGCTTGATCACGTCGGTGTTGAAGTTCTCCGCGTCGGCGATGTTCTCGCCAATGGTCTTGCCGTTGGCGGTGATGGCGCCGGTGTGCAGGTGCTGTTTGATCTCCTTCATGACCACCGGCAGGCCGCCGGCATAGCAGAAGTCTTCCATCAGGTATTTGCCGGAGGGCTGCAGGTTGACCAGGCAGGGCAGCTCGCTGGCCAGCCGGTCAAAGTCATCCACAGTCAGGTTCACGCCAATTCGCCTGGCGATCGCGATCAGGTGGATCACGGCGTTGGTGGAACCGCCAATCGCGGCCAGGGTCTTGATGGCGTTTTCAAACGCTTCGCGCGTGAGGATTTTGGACAGCGTGAGGTCTTCGTGCACCATCTCGACGGCGCGGCGGCCGGCCAGGCGGGCGAGAACATTGCGCCGGCCGTCCACCGCCGGGTAGGCGGCGTTGCCCGGCAGGCCTATGCCCAGCGCTTCCACCATGCTGGCCATGGTCGAGGCCGTGCCCATGGTCATGCAGTGGCCGTGGCTGCGGTGCATGCAGCTCTCGGCCTCGAAGAACTCCTGCAGCTTCAGTGTGCCCGCGCGCACCTGCTCGCTCATGCTCCAGACGCCGGTGCCCGAGCCCAGTTCCTGGCCGCGCCATTTGCCGCTCAGCATGGGCCCGCCGCTGACACCCACCGTGGGCAGGTCCACGCTGGACGCGCCCATCACCAGCGAAGGCGTGGTCTTGTCGCAGCCCATCAGCAGCACCACCCCGTCGATGGGGTTGCCGCGAATGCTTTCCTCCACGTCCATGCTGGCCAGGTTGCGGTACAGCATGGCGGTGGGGCGCAGCAGGGTTTCGCCCAGGGACATCACCGGGAACTCGAGCGGAAAGCCGCCGGCCTCATAGACGCCGATCTTGACCTGTTCGGCAATCGTGCGGAAGTGCGAGTTGCAGGGCGTCAGTTCGCTGAAGGTATTGCAGATGCCGATGACGGGCCGGCCGTCGAACTGGTCGTGCGGAACGCCCTTGCCCTTGACCCAGCTGCGGTAGGCAAAACCGTCGCGGTCCTGGCGGCCGAACCATTGCTGGCTGCGGAGTTCGTGGGCGGGTTTCTTCTTTGGCGTGTTCGGAGGTGTGCTCATGCGGGAAAGTCCTTAAGTCGTCAAACATATTATCGTCATACCATTGACCCCGCTATCTTAGTGAAAACCATGACCGCAGGAGCCCGCCCGTGTCCGTTTCGTCCAGCCGCCCGCACATCCTTACCGTCGCCAAACTTCCCCCTTTTCTGATGGAGCCCCTGCAGGCGGCTTATGAAGTCCATGACCGGTTGCATGAAACCGATCCGGCGGCATTTGCCAGGGTGGCGCCGCTGATCCGCGGCATCGCCGGGGGCGGGGAATCCAGGGTGCCGCGCTCCCTGATGGACCAGTTGCCGGCGCTGGAAATCGTTTCCATCATGGGTGTGGGTTATGACGGCGTCGACGTTCCCGCCGCGCTGGAGCGCCGCATCCCGGTCACGCACACACCGGGCGTGCTGAATGACGAGGTGGCGGACCTGGCCATAGGCCTCATGCTGTCGGTGGCGCGCCGCATCCCGCTGGCGGACCGCTATGTGCGCGCAGGGCGCTGGGCCAGGGAAGGGCCCATGCCGCTGGCGCGCAAGGTCTCGGGCGCGCGCCTGGGCATCGTCGGCCTGGGCCGCATAGGCCAGGCCATCGCGAGCCGGGCCGAAGCCTTCGGCATGTCGATTGCGTACACGGGCCGCGCGGCCAAGGCAGAACTCGCTTACACCTTTTACCCCACGGCGCAGGCACTGGCCGCGCAGGTGGATTTCCTCATCGTGATCACCCCGGGCGGTGCCGGCACGCGCCACCTGATCAATGCCGAAGTGCTCAAGGCGCTGGGCCCCGAGGGTTACCTGATCAATGTGGCGCGCGGTTCCGTGGTCGATGAAGCGGCACTGGTTGATGCGCTGCAACAAGGCGTGATTGCCGGCGCGGCACTGGATGTGTTCGAGAAGGAGCCGCATCCCACCGAAGCGCTCTGGTCCATGGACAACGTGGTGCTGACGCCGCATATGGCCAGTGCCACGGTGCAGACGCGCCACGCCATGGCCAAACTGGCGGTCGACAACCTGCACGCCCACTTTGCCGGGCAAGCCCTCTTTACCCCCGTGCCGGAATGGCATTGAATCGATCCCGGGCCTGTGCCGTGAGCCGGACGCTCCGGGTTTTCCATAAAAGGCCCGGGGTTTAATCATCATATGATAACAATGCGTCAAAGAACGCAGGCGCCGAGTTTTTTAAGTTCAACAACCCACCCACCCGCAGAGGAGACAAGCAAAATGAGATTCAAGACAGTTCTTGCCGCCGCGATGGTCGCGGCAGGCCTCATATCCGCAGGCCAGGCCGCCGCCCAGGAAAAGCTCACCGTCTGGTGGGTCAAGGGCTTTTACAAAGCCGAGGATGACGCGCTGTTCGCGGCGATCAAGAAGTACGAGGAAAAGCACAAGGGCGTGAAGGTCGAGCTCTCGCAGTACCCGGTGCAGGACATGATCCCGAAGACGGTTGCGGCGCTCGACTCCGGCAACCCGCCCGATGTGGCCTACGCCGACGTCTATGACTTCCAGGTCGCAGGCAAGTGGGCCTTCGACGGCAAGCTCGAAGACATCAGCAGCGTGATCAACCCCATGCGCGCGCGTTTCGCGCCCAACACGGCGGAGACCGCCTTCCTCTACAACGACGTCACCAAGACGCGGGCCTATTACGCCTTCCCGATGAAGCAGCAGACCATGCACATCGAGTACTGGGTCGACATGCTCAACGAGGCCGGCTTCAAGGAGTCGGACATTCCCACGGGCTGGAAGGACTACTGGTCCTTCTGGTGCGACAAGGTGCAGCCCGCCCACCGCCAGAAAACCGGCAACCGCACTTTCGGCATCGGCCAGCCGCTGGGCGTGGATTCGAGCGACTCGTTCTACTCCTTCCTGACCTTCATGGACGCCTACAACGTGACCCTGGTCAACGACAGCGGCAAGCTGCTGGTCGATGATCCCAAGGTCCGCGCCGGCCTGATCAGCGCACTGACGGACTACACCCAGCCTTACGCCAAGGGCTGCACGCCGCCCTCGTCCACCAGCTGGAAGGACCCGGACAACAACGTCGCCTTCCACAACAAGACCACCATCCTGACCCATAACGCCACGATCTCCATCGCCGCGAAATGGCTGGACGACATGAACAACGCGGCCCTCAAGCCCGAGGAGCGCGAGATCGCGAAGAAGAACTACACCGAACGCATCCGCACGGCGGGTTTCCCGAACAAGCCGGACGGCAGCAAGATGGTGTACCGCGCCGCCGTCAAGGTGGGCGTGGTGTTCAATCAGGCCAAGAACAAAGCCCGCGCCAAGGAGTTTGTGTCCTTCCTGATGCAGGAAGAAAACCTCACGCCTTACGTGGAAGGCTCGCTGGGCCGCTGGTTCCCGGTGACCAAGACCGCGCAGCAGCGTCCGTTCTGGAAGGCTGATTCCCATCGCACCGCCGTGTACAACCAGTTCATGAACGGTACGGTCAACTTCGAGTTCACCAAGAACTACAAGTTCACCATCCTGAACAACGAGAACGTGTGGGCCAAGGCGGCCAACCGCGTGATCAATGAAAAGATGCCGGTGGACAAGGCCGTTGACGAAATGATCGCCCGCATCAAGACCGTGGCGAACTGAGCGTGTACTGACTGAAAAAACCGCGCCGCCCGCCTGGAGTTTCCCAAGAATCTCCCGGGCTGGCGGTGCGCGTCAACAGAGCAAAGCATGAGCACTGCAACCCTTCAACAGGCCGCGCCTTCCGTGCGTGCCGAGCGCGCCGCCATGACTTCATGGGAGAAGTGGGGGCTCGCGCTGGTCATTCCCTATTTGCTGATTTTTCTGGTCTTCGTGATCTATCCCGTGGGCTACGGCCTGTGGCTGGCACGCCATCCCGACAGCTATACCCGGCTGTTTGCCGACCCGATTTTTTTCCGCTCGCTGGTCAACACGGTGGTGTTCATCATCGTGGCGGTCAACCTCAAGATGATCGTCGCGCTGTTCCTGTCGGGCTTTTTCCTGAACACGCGCTGGTGGATCAAGGCGCTGTCGGTGATTTTCATCCTGCCCTGGGCCGTGCCCTCCATCCCGACGATTTTGTCGATGCGCTTCATGCTCAATCCCGAGTGGGGCGTCATCAATACCCTGATTTTCAAAATGACGGGCATAGACGGCCCCAACTGGCTCAACGACCCGACGCTGGCGCTGTCGTTTTCCATGCTGGCCCACATCTGGAAATCCCTGCCCTTCTGGACGCTGATTCTGCTGGCCGGGCGCATGGCGATTCCCGCCGAGCAGTATGAGGCGGCCTCGGTGGATGGCGCCTCGGTCTGGCAGAAGTTCCGCTTCATCACCTGGCCTTCCATGCGCTCGCTCTACCTGACCTCGACCATCCTGTCCATGATCTGGACGCTGGGCGACTTCAACAGCGTTTACCTGCTCACGGGCGGCGGGCCGGCCGACCTCACGCACGTGCTGGCCACGCTGGGCATTCGCTACCTGCGGCTGGACCAGGTCGACCTGTCCCTGGCCTCCATCGTCGTGGCCCTGCCGCTGGTGCTGCCGCTGGTGTACTTCATGATGAAAAGGTTGTCTAAATGAGCCGCGTCACATTGCGCTCCGTCACGCGGGAAGCCAGGCTGCTGCTGGTCGGCATCCCGGTCCTGCTGTGGACGCTGATTCCGATCTACCACATGGTGCTGTTCGCGATTTCGCCGCGCAACGAAGCCACCACCGGGCGGCTCTGGCCCAAGAGCCCGACACTGGACAATTTCCATACGGTGTTCTGGCAGAAACACTTCTACCTCGACCACTTCTGGGTGCAACTGGGCAACTCGCTGGTAATCGCGCTGTCCGTCGGTGTGTTGACGCTGGTGGTCGCCACCACCGCGGCCTTTGCCATCAGCCGGCTCAAGGTGCGCGGCGGCCGCACGGTGATGAACATGGCGCTCTTCACCTACTTCATTCCCGCCGCCTTCCTGGCCGTGCCCATGTACAAGACCATGGGCAACTACGGCATGCTCAACCACCAGTGGTCGCTGATCCTGGCCATGGTGACCATCGCCTCGCCTTATTGCATCTGGGTGCTCAAGCAGGCCTCCGACAAGCTGCCTTATGAACTCGACGAGGCGGCCCGCATGGACGGTGCCACGGCCATGCAGTTGTTCCGCCTGGTCTACCTGCCGCTCATGGTGCCTTCGCTGGTGGCGGTGGGCACCTATGCGCTGCTGCTGGCCTGGAACGAATACCTCTACGCCTTCCTGCTGCTGTCCAGGGACACCAGCGTGACGCTGGCGGTGGCTCTGGGGAATTTCCTCGCCGCCGATGACTCGCCGTGGGAACTGCTGATGGCCACTGGCCTCATTTACGCGCTGCCGCCCGCGGCCATTTATTACGCTTTCAAACGCTATATGGTGTCGGGCCTGACGGCCGGCGCCGTGAAAAGCTGACCGGGAAAATCCAAACATGGCATCTGTATCGTTTCGCAATATCGAAAAGGCCTTCGGCAAGGTCAAGATCATCCACGGCATCAGCTTCGACATCTCCGACGGCGAATTCGTCGTGCTCGTGGGGCCGTCGGGCTGCGGCAAGTCCACGCTGCTGCGCATGCTGGCCGGGCTGGAGGAAATCAGCGGCGGCGAGATGTCGATTGACGGCAAGGTCATCAACCAGCTCGACTCCAAGGACCGCGACATCGCCATGGTGTTCCAGAGCTACGCGTTGTATCCGCACATGACGGTGCGCGACAACATGGCTTTCAGCCTGAAGTTGCGCAAGGCCGATGCCGAGCTCACCCACAAGCGCGTGGGCGATGCCGCCCGCATCCTGAACCTGGAAGCGCTGCTGGACCGTTTCCCGCGCGAGCTCTCGGGCGGGCAGCGCCAGCGCGTGGCCATGGGCCGGGCGATTGTGCGCGACCCCAAGGTCTTCCTGTTCGACGAGCCGCTGTCCAACCTGGACGCCAAGCTGCGCGTGGCCATGCGCGCCGAGATCAAGGCCCTGCACCAGCGCCTGAAGACCACCACGGTGTATGTCACGCACGACCAGATCGAAGCCATGACCATGGCGGACCGCATCGTGGTCATGCACGACGGCATCATCGAGCAGATTGGCACGCCGCTGGAGCTGTTCGACCGGCCCGGCAACCTGTTCGTTGCTCAATTCATCGGCTCGCCCGCCATGAACGTCATCAAGGGCGTTCTGCGCAAGGAGGGCGGCAAGGCCTGGGTCGAAGCCCAGGGCCACCAGTGGCCTATCGGCGAAATCGCCAAGGCACAGGACGGCCAGCCCGTGCATTACGGCGTGCGGCCCGGCGACCTGCGCCTGTCCGCCACCGGGCAGGGCATCCCGGCCAAGGTCATTGTGGTGGAGCCCACCGGCGCCGAAACGGAATTGCTGCTCGATGTGGGCGGCGCCAAAGTCATCCTGGTGATGCACGGCCGCACAGCGGTGCGCCCTGACGAAACCGTGTACCTGGAGGTCGCGGCCGGCAAGACGCATGTGTTTGACGATGCCAGCGGCAACCGGCTGGATTGAAGGCCATCCATGGTTCTGAATTCTTTCAGGCTTGACGGGCGTCTGGCGCTGGTGACCGGCTCTTCGGGCGGCATCGGCTTCGCGCTGGCGCGCGGCCTGGGGCAGGCAGGCGCCGCGCTGGTGCTCAACGGCCGCGACAGCGCCCGGCTGGAGCGCGCGGCCGGCACCCTGCGCGAGGAGGGCCTCACCGTCCACACACGCGGCTTTGACGTCACCGATGCCGCCGCAGTACAAGCCGCGGTGGAGGACATTGAAGCCACGTTGGGCGGCATAGACATCCTCGTCAACAACGCCGGCATGCAAAGGCGCATGCCCTTGCAGGATTTCCCGGTGCAGGACTGGCATGAGCTGATGCGCACCAATGTCGATAGCGTGTTTTTTGTCGGGCAGGCGGTTGCCCGCAAGATGATCACGCGCGGCAAGGGCAAGATCATCAACATCTGCTCGGTGCAAAGCGAGCTGGGGCGGCCCAACATCGCGCCCTATGCGGCCAGCAAGGGCGCGGTCAAGATGCTGACCAAGGGCATGGCAATTGACTGGGGGCCCCACGGCATCCAGGTCAACGGCCTGGGCCCTGGCTACTTCAAGACCGAACTGACCGAGAAACTGGTGGCCGACGAAACATTCAGCGCCTGGCTCACGGCGCGCACGCCCAGCAGGCGCTGGGGCGATGTGGCCGAACTGGCCGGCGCGGCCGTGTTCCTGGCCAGCGATGCATCCAGCTTTGTCAACGGCCATGTTCTGTATGTCGATGGTGGGGTGACGGCGACTTTGTAAAGCGCCGCCGGCCCGCGCAACAAGGGAGAAACATCATGCGTGGACTTGTCTGTCATGCGCCGCTGGACCTGCGCCTTGACGCGCTGGATACCGAACGCCTGGGCCCGCAGCAACTGCGGGTGCGGGTGGCCTACGGCGGTATCTGCGGTTCGGACCTGCACTACTTCCAGCACGGCGGCTTCGGCACGGTGCGCATCAAGGAGCCCATGGTGCTGGGCCATGAGGTGTCGGGCGTGATCGAGGCCGTGGGCAGCGAGGTCAGCGGCCTGCGCGTGGGCCAGCGCATCGCGATTTCACCGTCGCGCCCCTGCGGCACCTGCCGCTTCTGCCAGCAGGGCCAGCACAACCACTGCATGGACATGCGCTTTTACGGCAGCGCGATGCGCTTTCCTCACATCCAGGGGGCTTTCCGTGAAACCCTGGTCATCGAGGCCGCCCAGGCGCATCCCGTGGCGGACGACCTGCCACTGTCGGAGGCCGCATTGGCCGAGCCTTTGTCGGTGGGCCTGCACGCTATTTCGCGGGCCGGTTCGGTGTTCGGCAAGCAGGTGCTGGTGACGGGCTGCGGCCCCATAGGCGCTTTGCTGATCGCCGGCCTGCGCCGTGCGGGCGCGGCGCGCATTGTCGCGGCCGACATCGCCGAGCTGCCCCTGGCCTGTGCCAAAAAAATGGGGGCCGACCAGGCCATCAACCTGGCGCAGGAACCGGACGGCCTGGCGGCCTTTGCCGAGGGCAAAGGGCGGTTCGACGTGATGTTCGAGGCCTCGGGCAATGAAAAGGCCCTGGTTGCCGGCCTGGATGTGGTGGCGCCGCGCGGCGTCATCGTGACGGTGGGCCTGGGCGGCAACGTTTCGCTGCCGCTCAACACCCTGGTCGCCAAGGAGCTGGAGCTGCGCGGCACCTTCCGTTTCCATCCCGAATTCGCCGTAGCCGTGGCCTTCCTGAACCAGCGGCTCATCGATGGCCGGCCGGTGATTACCGACATCGTCGGGTTCGAGCAGGCCACGCATGCCTTTACACTCGCCGGCGACAAGCGCCAATCCATGAAAGTGCAGATCGCCTTCGGCGGCGAAACTTCATGACGCTGGTGTATCCGCTTTCCATATCCATTCACCGGAGTCCTCTGTGACTGTTTTCTCCAAAGTCATTCTTTACACCGACACCGACGGCCGGGCCAGATTCCGGGAAGAGGCGATTCCGCTGGGCGAGGGGTCGCCGCAGGCCATGCTGTCGGAGCTGTTTGCGTCAGGCGGCTACCAACTGCGCCACAGCCCCCTCGGTTTTCGCAGCCAGTTCCATTGCACGCCGAACCCGCAGTGGGTGTTCATCCTGGGCGGCCAGATGGAGATAGGCCTGCAGGGCGGCGTCTCGCGCATCTTCAAGCCGGGCCAGCATTTCTACTCGGCCGACGTGCTGCCTGCGGGCGCCACCTTTGACCCGGCGCTGCACGGCCACTGGAGCGCGCAGGTGGGGCCTGATCCGCTGGTCACGCTGTTTGTGCGGGGTTGAAGGGTCACCATGGCCACCATGAAAAACGTCCACGGCAACACGGTTGACCATATCGGGGAGGCCATCGTCGCGGGCCGTTATGCCCCCGGCATGGCCATGCCGCCGGAGCCGGTGCTCTGCGAGGCGCTGGGCGTGAGCCGCACGGTGGTACGAGAGGCCGTCAAGTCGCTGATCGCCAAGGGCCTGGTGACCACCGGCCCCAAGGTCGGCACCCGCGTGCTGGCCGAGGAACACTGGAACTGGTTCGACCCCGACGTGATCGCCTGGAAGGCCAAGGCCGGCATCACGCCCGAATTCCTGCGCGACCTGCTGGAGCTGCGGCGCCTGGTGGAGCCGGCCGCCGTGCGCATGGCCGCCGAGCGCGCCACGCCGGAAGAGATCGCCGAAATCGAAGAGGCCTATGCGGGCATGAAGCGCGCCGTGGAGGGTGGGGGCGACTATGTCACCTACGACCTGCGCTTTCACCAGGGGCTGCTGCGCTCCGCGCACAACCGCATGCTGATCCAGATGAGCAAGGCCTTGAGCGCCTTGCTGCGCACCAGCTTTGAGATTTCCACCGTTCGCAAGGACGGCCCCAAGCGTTCGCTGCCATTGCACAGGGCCGTGCTCGACGCGGTGATCGCGCGGAACCCGGCCAAGGCCGAGAAGGCGATTCTGGTCCTGATTGACGGCGCGAACGAGGATATCGAGCTGGTGCTCGGCTCGCGGCGCCGCTTGCCCAAACTGAGCCAGCCGGCCAAGCAGCTCAAGGCCGCCTGAACCTTACCGGCTCACGCGGTGGGCGACCGAACAGGGCTTAACGGCCGGTAAACGGGCCGGAACCGCCTGGCCGGCGAGGTCCGTTGCCCCGGCCACCGCCACCACCCGAACGATTGCCACGGTAATTGCCGCGGTTGCCGCCTGCGGGCTGCCCGGAAGACGGGAAGCCAGAAGAAGCGTGGCTGGTGGGTTGGCGGTCGTCGAAGTCATTGTGCTGCTCCCTGGACTCGTTGCGGGGCGCGCGCGGCTGGCGGTGCTGGTCGTCGCGCGGGCGCTGGGCCTGCTGCCGCGGCGGCTGGCCGTTCTGCGAATAACCGGAGCTCTGGCGTGGCTGGCCTGGATTCGGTGTGCGGGGGCCCCGTCCGCTGCCGCCGCCATTGCCACCACCGTTGCCGCCATTGGCGGGGCCACGACCGCGGCCGCCACCATTGCCGCCGCCGTTCGCGCCACGCGCGGGCTGGGCGGCCTTGTTGTCGCGGATGCGCTGCATCATCTCGCTGCGGGCGGCCTTGGCGGCGGCCTGCATGACTTCGCGGCTGGGCGGCTTGCCCAGGCCGCCCCAGATGGTCTGGCGGCCCATGGCCAGCGGCTCGGCGCGTTCGCCGGGCTCGGCTTCAAAGCCGGGGACGATGA
>Ga0209564_1002387_pt1 | contig 15036 bp, 8 predicted proteins | sample AraplaCol_mMF_r2_FD_184272 | JGI IMG/M metagenome (GOLD analysis project Ga0209564, IMG submission 184272) | Arabidopsis root microbial communities from North Carolina, USA - plate scrape MF_Col_mMF_r2 (SPAdes) (version 3) | ecosystem: Host-associated > Plants > Roots > Endosphere | place: USA... | reverse complement strand
TCCAGGGTGATGGTGCTGGCCCAACCTGAACCAATTAAGCGGCCCTGGCTGGTCTGCGGTATGAAAGTGATCACTGAATTACCATTTGGATCTGTGCTTACAGCGATCTTCGTGCTCTTAGGATCGATATCCGGGAAGCGCACATAAAAGCTTTCCTGGCGGAAGCGCTCAATAATGCCTAATGCAGTATCTTTTCCGCTGATCCGGTAGATGGCCTGGTATACGCCTGCTACTTTCAGGTCGTTAAAGGTGCCGGTATAGGCTTCCGCTGTTTTGTCGTATGTGAGCGTAATGCTGCCCTGCTGGTTCATGATACGTTTCACAAAGCTGCTGTCTTTCATCAGCTCCGCCAGTTTTGCGGCGCCTGGACTGCTGGAGTCGCCGGGCTGTGGCTCGAACTTGGTTTTTGAGCGCGCCACCAGGTCGTTAATATCATCGCCGGGTTTCACGATCCATACTTCCACTTTTGCATTATCCAGTGATTTGCCGCGATAGCGCAAGGTCACCTTGGGCTGGATGGTCTGGCCTACCTTGATGTTTTTGGCGCCCAGTGAGTAGGTGGGTTTTAAACCATGATCATCGGCAATGATCATCATACCATAGGGTAATGATTTACCGGGATTGGCGCCTAAAGCAGTCTTTACGATCCATTCTCCTTCAGAGCCGATGTTGGGCAGGCCCGGAACAGGGAACCTGATGGAGAAGGATAGATAGCCGTCTTTAGAGCGTTGCTTTACGTATTGAATTAATTCTTTTCCATCTTTTGTGATGGAAGTGAAATGCGGTTCATACCGTGTTTTGGTTCCCAGCAAGGTAACGATCAATGTGCTGGCGCCTTTGTTCACAACAAATGATTCGGATGATACCGGGGCGCCGGCGGGTGTAGCCGGGAAAACGGAAGTACGGAAATCAATAAACTGTGGACTGTTGCCTGCCAGGATATCGGTGACCGCATTGGTAAATGCCATAGACATGAAATAGGTATTGATGTCCGACACTGTACCGCTGATACCGTTGTTAAGGAAAGAGCCGCCGTTCTCTTCGCCAATCTTTTGCATCATATCCGGCGCTATTCCACTGAAGCCCAGGTTAACGGTATATATTTTAATGATGTCATTGGGCGGATTACCGCGCAGTGTTTCATTCAGCACTGTCTTTGTATATGCATCGGGCATGGTGGTTTTCACCTGTTGATTGCCGGTGTTCTGTTCACCGTCCGAGAAAACGATCATGGCCTTGGTATGGTTATTCCCTGCGATGGCGGGCAGCAACAGCTGATCCCTGCCTGCCAGGATACCATTACCAAGCGGGGTGCCTCCAAGCGGGGTGAGGCCGCTTCCTGTCCATAAGCTGCCGGACACTTTATCCAGCGCAGCCAGGTTGGCCGGATTCATGGGAACCGGCGCTGCAGCATTGAATGGAGCAGCAGAAGGAAGCAGCGCATCGGCGTTGGCAAACATTCTTACCGCTATCTGATCATCTGGTGCTGCAAGCATCTCAAGATGGTTGGCCATGATGTCAACGCCTTGTTTTAACAGTTCCCAACGGCTTTCACCGGGGGGCGGTGAAAAGTTGGCGCCATCCAGCGACCAGGCCATACTACCGGAACGGTCCAATACCAGCGCAATATCTACGGGCTTACGGAGGATATTGATCTGGTAATCACGCTGGCCCGTCTCGAAGCCGGGACCGGCGCCTTCAGTCGTCACCCTGATCCTGAAATTAATGGGGAAGCCCACTGGCGTGGTGGCATCGGGAGTAAGCGTGATCTGTGCGGTGGCATTACCGGCTGTGAAGTTCGGAGGTGTTGCAGCCCCGGTAGGTAAACTGATCTTAAGGCCGTTTATCTTAAAGCTAACCAGCTCTCCATTTTCCGTTATTTCATCCGTTCTGCCTGCCGGTAAATTCTCAAAGGCCCAGATCACCTTGTTTTTGGTAGTAGGGGACAAGGGGATGTTAATTGTTCCCACGTTTGTCCCAACCGTAAAATTAAAAACAAATGGGGTTTGCGGCACCATCGGCTCAGGCACTATTATTTCCTGCGCCCTGCTTAGTACCGGCAATAAGCTTAAGGCTACTGCCAATATCAGCAGCCAGCTTTTTTTGGGGTGTTTTTTTCGTGTATTCATTGTAGTTTATATGATGGATTATTTATTGCTTTCTTAATTCCAGTCAACATACAGCAGACCTTTCATCCAGGGAAGCCTGACTGTTGCAAAGCCCCAGGGCAGGTGAGTTAACAATACGTCCTGCGCTTTTTGCGCTACCTGCAGCTTGTATCCGTTGCTTACCTGTATGAGCTTGCCGGGACGCAGCAGGAACGCTTCCTGCAATCCCGCCGGACCGGTGCTGCGTAATGCCTTCCAATGACTGATCACTGCTTCCAGCAGTTCGTTGCACATGGCAAAGGCGCTGTCTGGCAGTGGCGGTGCTGCCTCCAGGGCGGTATCAATCTCCTGGCCGGTTAATATCTTGGATAAGGTGAGCTCATATTCAGGTAAGCCATCTTCACCATTGAGAAGCCAGCTTAGCAGCTGTATGGCCTGTCCGGGTGCATATTCGGTACACCAGGCCTGGTCTTTCCATAAGCCGGTGTTGGTAAATAATTCTTCGAGGAAGGGGTGCAGCAGAATAATACCTGCATCCGCAACCTGCCAGTAGGGTTCGTCACCTTTCACACTGTTCCTGCTGCTGCTGTTTGCAGCAGGCGTTAACCGCTGCATGATCTCACGCGCTGCCTGCATGTGGTCAGTGTTGGCAGGCGTGGTGGTATTATTGGTGTTGGCAGGATGGCTGGTGTTATCCGGGCCACTGTTATTGGCAGCAATATCTGTAGATGTATGCGCCGCGCTGGTACGTCCGTCTGCATCAGCTGCAGCAGGTGTTCCCACATTGTTTGCTGAGGCGGAATTGCCTGTGCTGCTTAAGCTATTGTTACTGGTAGAATTGTTGGCGCCATCCTGGTCACTATTATTGGTCGTAGTGCGGGCAGCAGATATCGTTGCGGTTTCAGCTTGCGTTCTTTCCAGGCAAGCTGTAAGCGAAAGGGTATAGGTTTCAAATGCGGAAGCGTGGTGCTGTTGTTTGCAGACATCTAACATTGCAGATACCACCTGCCGGAGCAATGCCTGATCTTCCCTTATAGTTCTTGTCAGCAGCTGCGGCAAGTCTAATAAAGGTGCACTGTTTTCCGCGATGATGATCCAGCTGGTCCAGAACTGCTGGTGAAATACCGGCAGCAATCCTTTAAATGATTGAATAGCCTGTGCAAGTGGTTGCCATTGCTGCAGGGCAGTATGGCCGTTCAACTGCATAACATCCAGCAAGCGGCTTAAACGTTTCGGAGTAAAGAGATTCGCCATCCTGATGCGGGCCGCTGGTTCCTGCTGCAACACCAGGCGTAGGGTATCTCTTTCACCCGTGCTGATGGCATTGATCCATTGATCAGTAAATTCGTCTGCCAGGGGTGAGGAGGATGTAGTATGCCACCAGGGCAGACTACCTGATTGTAAAAAATGGAGTAGCGCCATATAGAGGGCCTGTGCGGCATTTGCCAGTACAGGCGGCTGCTGCGTTATGTCGCTTTGAGCGCTGCTTATATTCGTGGCATTGCTTCCACCGGTAGTTTCTTCAATGCGCACACCCGCTTCGGTGGAACTGCCTGTTTTCGTATACACCGCAGTGTTATAGCAGGCGCAGAGCTCTTCCGACAGGCGATGTTGCAAGCGCCGCCGGGCCTCTTCCTCAAAATCACCGGGCAACAACACGCCCAGATCTATTTCCAGCTTGTCTATGATCAGGTGCCTGCCTTCCAGCGGCAAGGTTTCAAAACAGGATTCCACCACCGGCATGATCACTTTTTTCAGCATCCGGTTGGCCTTGATATCCCATTCAAGCCCTGTTGAGGCGCCGGTGGCAGCGTTTAACAGGAATACCTGCCGTTGAATAATATGTGAGGAAGGCGTTTGCATGTGTATTAACTATACCTGACAAATATTGCGTTGAGTGTTTTTACCAGCGCTTCTCTTAAAGTGCTGATCGCGGTTGTTGCCATTTCATCTGTAAACCAGGCCTGCTGCCATGCTTTATATTGTGACTCTACGTTCTCGAAGCAGGGATCAGTGGCCGCAGGGAGTTTGCCGGGTTCCATATGGTCTACCCATATTACCCGCGGCAGTATGTGCGCCGGACAGGCTTTTCTTACCTGCTGGCTTACATATTTCCGGTATTCCGGGTCCATATTGTTGGTGGCGTGTGTAGGCGCCTGCACATTGTCCGTTGGATTGCTGGTATAACCGGAAGGGAACAGGAATGTCAGCTGGAAGGAATAGGGATCCAACACCCCTGGTATAGCCAATGCCGTAATCGTATCCTTGTCAGGAGCTAATAAAGCATGTTCTATCATGTAAAATCCTTCCAGGTTAAACAGCCGGTATATATGGAAGAGGATGCGGTTTATTCCCTGCCTGGCCAGCTCCGGTGTATCGAATGTGTCCGGGCTGCGGGCCAGCACAGTATTACCGGCATCCATCAATACCGGCTGGTAATCGGTAGGGGATAGTTGTTCTATTGTATAATGCTCTAACAGCACGCCCCTGTTGATCACGGTTTGAATGGCGGATTGTGCTTTTGCAGTGGCAGCTGTGTCGCTGGCATCTGTATATACTTTTTCACTTTCCAGTAAGGTAGCGCCGCCAAAGCCGGCCAGCTCCCATAGCCGGAAGCCTTTATGGAACTGGGGATCAGGCGGCGTATCGTTAAAGATCTGGAAGCGCTCCGCCGGTGCATGATATGTCAGTTGTCTGCGCTCCTGTAGCACAAGGCCCAGCAGGAGATACAGGCGTCTTTCTATAGGCGCCAGGGTGTGAAGTACCCACATTTGCAGCATGGTTTGCACCAGCCCGGGGATGGCCGCCTCTGCAAGCACCTGGGAGGCGAAAGTAGCAACCGTTTCTGCTATCTCCTCCATGATCGCGCCCGTACCGGCTTGCCGGATCACGAGGCGAAACTGTGGCCCGGACAGCACCGCGTTGTAATTGCGTGCTGCGGTAGCCAGCATACAGGTAGTCGCAGCCTGTTTGCGGCAGGCTGCCAAATCCGCCAAGGGCAGCGGAGAGCGGAACAGCGGCGTACCGCTGGGATCCGATAAGGTCCAGCGAAAACCATCTCCGGCGGATTGTATGATCAGCAGGTCTTCCCTGCGTATTGCGGGATTACCAAATGACTGTGCCCTGTCGCGGTTAAGTGCCGGTAAGGTATTTAAGAAAGCGGCCTTTTCGCGGATCAGTTGTTTCGAGGCAATGTTGCGTTCAGCTGATTGTATTTTAAGCAGCTCAGTAGCATCCGTGTTATCTGCAGGTGTGATGCGGACAGCCCTCCGGTAATTCAGCTCTGCTTTGTCGTACATGTCTTCTCCTACTACGGCCAGCAGATGATTCAGCACGCGGTTGCGGCGGTTCAGGAAATCATCTTCCTGTTCGGTAGCCGCTTGCAGCGCTGTAATATATTCTGCAGGAGCATCCAGCAGGGGCGCTACCTGCGGCAGCGTATGCAGGGGATAGGAGAAAAGTGTTTGCGCAGTTTGCTGTTCTGCAGAGAAAAAGGCGTTGAAATTGGTCAGCTGGCTGGCAATGCCGGCGGTTAACTGTTCAAAGAAAAACAGGTAACCATTCAGCTGTAGTGCCTGCGCTTTGCGCGGTACACTTGCTGTTGAGGGCAGCCCGGCTTCTCCAACGCCATATGTTAATGGAAGATCGTTCTGTATAGGGTAATATTCCCCGGTAGGATAAACAGTTCCCGCCGTAATAGGAATATCTGCGGGGCCGCTGATGACCGGGGCTTGCATACTTTCCTTCTTATATTTGAACAGGTCCGTCACCTGGTTAATATCATAGCTCACCTCTATACCATTTCGCAGGCATACAATACGCGACTTTAAAAGGCTCAGCCGGAGTATATGCCGCTGGCTTTGCACCAGGTGCAGACAGTTGCGTGCATTGATCGTTACCGGCAGGTTATCCAGGTAATTGGCCATGCTTACATTACGCACGGCTGCTATATTGCGTGAGCTGGTGTTTTCCTGCTGTATAATATCGGTGCCGCTGCCATCGCGCTGCTGCAGTATGATCCGCAGTATATCGGATGTATACAGTACTTGCGGTTGTTGCGAGGTGTTCAGCAGATCGCCGGACATAAATCCCGAATGAAGGAGCGGCCCTTCGAAGATCTCTTCTGTGGATAGTCTTTGCCGTAATGTATCCAGGTCTTCAAACACCGGATCAGGTGCAATAAAGCGGTCAATCTCATAAAAGATATCGGCCAGCAGGTTCTCCGGGTTTACGCCGGCGTTGATCTCCAGGGCAGCGGAGATCGCAATTTCCTGCAGGCGTGCAGCATTGAATTCAACAAAATCCTCGCAGAGATTGCGGTGGTTCCTGAGATAACGCCGTATGATGCGCATATTGTTATAAGCATCGCGTACACGGTAGTTAAACTGCCGTACGAGCGCTACCTCATCGGGACTGTCCGTATTGTTAAGTAGTTTGGTTTTTACTGCCTGCAGGATCAGCGGAATTTCCGTCAGTGGGTTTTGCAGCGGTGTAATGATCCTCATTACTACCAGCAAAATGGCTTCCTGGGTGGGCGGTCCGGATGGAGGCGTGTACTTTACCTTCAAACGTGCAAACCAGGCGTCACTGTCTTCAATAGCGTTCCAGTCTGTGCTGCCGTCTATCTCTATAGTTCCCAACGTTACTTCCTGCCGGAAAGGCTCTGCCACGGGCTCGTCCCAGGAGGGAAAGCCCAGCTCTATCACATAAGCGGCCGGCAGCACACTCGTCTTGAAAAGGTTGCTGTTCAGGTTTTCATCGGTGAATTCCACCAACACATTGTGCCTGCCTGCAGGGCTTGTTAAGGACGGATATACACGGGCGTTATGTACCAGGGGGTGATCCGTCAGCAGCCTGCTGGTATCATTGATCGTCACAGGCGCAGAGGGCAGGATCTGTGCTGCCGTGAAAAAAGCTTGCTGCTGACCGGAAGTATCGCTGGCCACGAGGTCCGGAATATCCATACCAAGGCGTAGGCCCATTTCCGTTAATGCGTAGCAAGCCGCTTCCAGCAGCGTAATACCGGGGTCATGAAGGTTGTGGTTGGTCCAGGAGGCGCCGGCGATGCGCTGCAGCAGCTGCATGCCTTCGTTGCGCAGAAAGCCGAAATCCTGGCTTTTCATTTCCGGCGGCAGGGGTGATATTTGTGTTGCTTGACTCATGGGGTTACATATTCCTTCAGTACCGCAGGGTTATACCTTTTTAGTAGCTGTCTTCGTTTTCTCCAGCTGTTTTTCAAGTGCCTGTACGCGCTGGGTAAGCTCCTGTACGGCATTTACCAATACATAGGTAAGCGCGCTGGCATCAAACATCAGCATACCGGATTCTTTTTGATCGCTCTTTTTGCCGTTTTCGGCAGCTATGGGCAGGGGCATACTGGGATCTGCCGTTACCATGTAAGGGAACACGGGCTGCAGCTCATGAGCGAGTATCCCCACATATTCCTTATCAGTAGGGAGATTCAGCATGCCGTTGTAACGGTAGCGCACCGGCTTTACCTGCATCAGTTTCTCCAGTCCGTCTTCAAAGGGCTGTATATCCTTTTTTAAGCGTGCATCGGAATTGGCCTGCCAGGAGCCTCCGCCTGCTTTACAGGCATCGCCGTTCACCTGCAGAATATTGGTGGCCGTGCCTACCAATGCATTATTGCCAATTACGATCTGTCCGCTGGTGGGTATCACGCTTAAACGCGGGGTACCGCCGGTACCGCCTTGTGTGAGGTAAATGCCTCTTGAGGTGGGCGCATTCACGTAAACGTCCCCATTGCTGGTCTGACGCAGCCCAAAGTTGGTATTGTTACTATGGTTCTGATGGCTTATCTGTGCATCGACGCCGGCTGTGAGAGAACCATTGGAGATAACGACATTGCCAAACTTCACCTTGTCGAAAGGACCGCTGTTAGGCCCGAGCGGCACTTCCAGTTTGGCGGTAGGCGTACCGGCGCCGATCATTACACCATTGCCGTCTCCCGGGTCATAGCCGATGTTGGCGCCGCTTCCCACAGGGCCAAATCCGCCGGTGCCTACATCGTTCCAGGTGGTGCCGTTATTGAATTGCAATTTACCGTCCTTAAAACGGAGGGTGCCGGGCTTACCGGTTTCTACACTGCCCAGGTTAAGGCCGGCGGGCAGGTTCAGGTTTTTGCTGGGGTCAAAATCGTCCGCTTTATTTACGAAGGATTCTATCAGGTCGCCAAAGTCGGTCCCGGATGGGCGTTCTCCGTCACGGAACTCCTGTTTCAGATAGGCTTTACTACGTTCTGCCATGGTGAATGGTTTTTTTATTTTTATGAAATAGTTACAAAATCAAGTCCGATGATCATCTTGCCAACGCCTATCGCCTGTGTACCCTGGCAGAAGGTGCTTTCTGCCTGTAAGGACTCTATGCGATGATAACGGTTGGATACCAGGATGCTGTCCGGACGTGTAGCGGCCGCCGTTTCTACCGGCTCGCCTATTACAAAATCCACGTTGATCGCTTTACCACCGGTTTTTGCCCCGCTCATGGTATCCAGCACTGTGGCAATACTGGCTTCCGGGCTATAGCCCACGATAAAATCCTGTCCGATGACCATGTTGCTGATACCTTCATCCAGCACGCCCTGGTGTTGGTGGTACAGTTCAAATCCCACTACATTGTTGACATACGCTCTGCTTTCAATGAAAGCCTGTATTTCGGAAGCGTATACCTTGCCGCCAAATACAATATCCCTTCCTGCTTCATAAGCCCAGGGGCTCAGGAACTGCTTTACTTCTGTTTCAAGGATCACCGCATAATAGCCGGGATCGAACGCTGCGTTGAAATTTACTTTGCAGTTTACCAGCAGTGTTTCGTATACCGGGTTGGTGACCTGCAGCTGCACAAAGGGATCACAGAAATTGCTGCTGATAAATGATGCCATTTCCCGCAGCTGGTATTGATTGATCATCGGCTGCAAAGGGTTGCCGGCTTTACGTTTGCGCCAGTCGGGCACTACTACCAGCTGCACTTGTCCGGGCATCAATACGCCCTCGGCGCCGGAGTGGGCCAGGCATTTTACTTTAAAGATGTCAGGATAATATTCCAGCAGCAGATGCTCATAATCGCCAGGCGTCACAGCCCTGTTCTTATGTCGCAGGCGCTCGCTTACACGGCGGTAATAGGCATTGTCTATTTCCCGGTTGCGGCCTCCGAAAGAAGGGTAGGGTTGCTGTATCTTTTTGATGGAAGGGATCTTCTGTACCAGCTTTGTAATGGTGGATGACGGCAGCGGCGCAGACAAATGCGTTTCATATAAGTCTGCTGTTGCTGCAGGCAATACCAGGGTAGCCCTGGCGGCCTGTGTGGCAATGGCCTGTATGGCGCCTGCACCATCCTGTTTGCTGCTTACGCTCACCCGCAGCCAATGGCTGCCCGCGGGCAGCAGGGTATGTTGTAATGAAGCATCTGCTCCTATATTCAGGCGGATAAGACCGGATTGCTGTAAGCCGTTGGTGCTGTCTTCCATGATGTCGGCAGCCTGTATGGAGATCCAGCTGTCGCCGGATAAATAGGCCCAGTGCAGATCCTGCTGTACCAGTAATTCATTGCCTACCGCATTTCCTTCTTCTACCTGGAACAACATGGAAACCGTTTGCGGTAAGCTGGCCTGCTGTAATCCTATATACAGCACGCCTTTGCCCGGCTGGGGCTGTACCAGCACCGTTCTGTCATTTTTACCCACTTCAGCTACGCCAAATGCGCCCTGTATAAAGTACTGGTCTATATTATTGGGTTGGTTGGGGGTAAATGTTTCCTTCGCCGTATAGTCCAGTGAAATACTTTTCAGTGTTGGCGTGTACGGTGGCTTGGGCAGTACCGGCTTAGGGTTTGAGCTGTTCTCGTATTTGGCCAGCTCGATGGCTTTTTGTGTATATACCACCGGGTAAACTTTATGTCCAAAGGCTTCAAAAGGGCCTCCGTCCGGCAGCGTTACATTAACAGGCAGCTTTAACACCAGTCGCAAATAACCCTGGCTCAGTGTATTACTGAACTCGCCGGGCAGCTGTAAGCCGGGGCTTCTTTTGAATGGCTTGTTCACTGTCATGTTGGCGAATTCAAATTTCTTCACCACAAGGCTCCAGGGTTTTCTGGCGTCGGTAGTGTCAAAAATGGTGATCCCCGTGTGCAAACTTGTATCCCAGCTCCTGCCTGCCAGCAATTCCATATTCACCTTAAAACTGCTATTTTCTATGTTAAGGGCATTGTCATAAGTACGGTAATGGTCCATTAAATTATAAGGTGGGTCTTCCCATTGCAGATTCACGTTAATAGAAGTAAGTGTTTTGCTGAAGACCTCTTCGCTGCCAATGTAAAAATTGGAGCCTATTGCAGGCGCACTGCCAAAAGGAAGAATAGGCTTATCTACCGGCTGAACGGACTGGTCGTTCTGCAGTAGGAGATTCTTTACGCCGCTTGCGCCCACCTCGATACTGATGCTTTCTGCGCTGAACTGTGAAAATAATTCCAGCAGATAGTTCTCCGGCGGCAGCAGTACCCGCATTACCGGCGACTGTGTAGTGAGACCAGCAAGATGTACTGCCTCTTTGTACCCCGTTATAGCAGGCGATGTATTATTCAATAATGCGGCGATCTCCAGCTGAAATCCGCTCGCTGTTTTAGACAGCTGCGTTTTCACAATACTGTCGGGTGACAGCCAGCCTTTCTCCCCGCTCAATGATAACTGCAATGCGCCTTTCAGGTCAAGCGGCTGTTCAAGGTCGTCATCACCAATGATAATGGTGGCGCCGTCTAAATTTTTCAATGCAATGTTCAGGGTGATGGTACGGGTACCTTCTGCCAGCAGTAATGCAGGCGAAGCGATGGACCATCCGAAGAAGACCGCCTCCATGCTCCTGGTTTCGGGAGATGATAAGAGCTGGCTGCTGCCAAAAGGCCGCCAGGCAGTAGCGGTATCATTCGTCACCTTTCGCGCATCGGGCGCTTTAAAGACGATGGCGTCACCGTTTACATTGATATCCGTATAAGTGGATTTTAATTCGCCGATAATGGTTTGAGAAACTACCAGCTCATTGTCCAGCGCATATTGCAGGGGAGCGCCGGTATCGGTCTTGCCCGCATCCAGCAGCACGCCGGCTTTTATAAGAACAGGCTTTGCATTTTTAGCAGGTTCAAACAGCACATGTACCTGGTCCGGTTTCGCCGCTTTCCGTTGGATCTGCAGCACATCTTCATAATAATATTTTAAGCGTTTGGCGCTAAGGGCGTTCATGTCCTGCTGCACATAGGAGAACGCGCGCAGAAAGGCGAACAGCAAAGCCAGGTGCGGGGGCAGATCATTGCGGGTTTGCAGCAGGGTATCAATCTCTGCATCTGTCAGGGTATCTGATAAGTCGATAGTGCCGTGGTGCAGCAGATCGAAAAGTTGCGCCCAGCTGCCCTGCTGCTGCAGGTCAAGATTATAATAGCGGATGCGGGATGACAGCTCATAGATGAAGCGCACCAGGTCGCCGGCAGAACGGTCGTCTATTTTCAGCTTCGTGGGGTCCAGGGCCACCTGCGCGCGTTCCAGCTGGTTGATGCCATCGGCGGCCAGCAGGTATTGCCAAATATTTTTTTCAGTGCTTGTCATACCTTATTTCTCGGTTAAGTAGAAAGGAAACACCAGGTTGTTGCGGGTATTGGTGCTCCTTACCGTATAATCTATATGTATTTCCACTTTACCGGTTTCCTGTTGTCCGGGCGCCAGTCGTACCTGGTTGAGATTGATCCTGGGCTCAAAGAACAGCAGGGCGGTTTCAATTTCTTTTTCTATGGCGGTGGCAGCGGTGACGGTCAGCGATTCAAAGAGCCAGCCTTCCCTTCTCCATCCGAAGCCGGGCAGCATAACGCGCTCACCCAGTTCGGTAGATAGTACTACTTCAATGCTGCTGCGTATATTCTCTTCCCCGTCCAGCATCTGCACGGTCTTCTGCTGCCGGTCAAATACAGGAGGAAAGCTCCAGCCACGTCCTAAAAATGTATTATCGTTTGCCATATGATTTCATTTGTGAGTGCTTAACCGCCGATCATTACTGTAGGACAACCGGCTACAATGCTGCCGCCATGCGCGGTGCTGTCGCCCATGCGGGCTGCGGGCATCCCGCCGATCATTACCGTGCCGGAGCCTTTTATTACAGTATCCGGTGGGCCGGTGCAGGTGCACATATCACCTACCCGCAGGGCCGGCATGCCGCCTATCATTACGGTAGGGCATCCGGGTGGCAGGGCAGGGCCGCCTACGTGGGGCACTGTGCCGGTAACCATGGGGCATACATGCATGTCGCCCGCTCTTGCTGCCAAAGACATGTGTTGTTAATTTATTTGTACCATGCCGCCTTTTACCACGGTTTGTCCGCTGGACTTCAGTTCGGCGCCGGCGCTGCCTTCTGCCTTGAGCTGTGTGCCGGCTTTGGCTTCGAGCGCCATTTTACTTTCCATTTTAATATTGCCGGCTGCCTTGAGCACAATATCCTTTGCAGAATCCAGCGTAATGCCGTCTGATGAGAGGACCAGCTTATTCCCGTCTTTGTCTGTGAGGCTGATCTCTCCTTTGTCTTCATCCAGCAGCACTACGTTACCGGCGGGTGTATCTATGGTAATGCTCTTTTTGTCGTCGTTGAATAGAATGCGCATGCCGCTGCGGGTAAAGAACCCTTTTTCGTGATTATCATCGGCAGCCGTCAGCGGCGGCGCTTTGGCGCTGCTGTTCAGTGCGCCCAGTACTACTGCCTGCCGGGGATCATCATTCAGAAAACCAACTACTACTTCATCACCGATCTCCGGTAAAAAGAAAGAGCCCCGTTTATCTCCTGCGTCCAGCGTCGCCACGCGGGCACGGCTGCCGTCTCCATCGGGGCTGATGGATGGTATCTTCACACGGATGCGCGCTTCACTGTCAGGATCTCCCTCCAGCGCTGTTACCACAGCAGTGTGCAGTCCGTTGATGCCAGGCAGCAGCGCGGCTGCCGCCGTGGTTTGTGTTTTAAAAGATTCTGTGTGCAGGCGGGCGGGCATTCCCAGCTGCAGATCGATCAGCCAGTTGCTGTTGCTGATCTCGTGCCGTACGCCGCTCACCCAGCCATTGCCGTTAAAGTGAGTGCCCAGGCCTTCCAGGGCCACGGTAATGCCCGGTAGGGCGGTGGCAAATCCCTGTACTCTTGCTCTTCCGCAAACAAAGGCCATCCTGCTGCGCAGCAGGCGTGCATCTGCCCATTGCTGCACTTCCGCCTCCGTAAGGTGTCCTGGCTGCCGCAGGGTATAGGTGGCGGTACCGCTGGCAGCGCCCAGTTCTGCAGGGTCCAGGTTACCGGGTGTTACCCAGCCCGGATCATTGGCTTCCGCTTCCAGCAGTTCCTGGGCAGCAGGGTCCCATGACTGTGCCTTAATAGCGCCGTATTGCTGACAGCCGTCTATCTCGGCATCGAATTCCACCAGGTTGGTGCCAAAGCGGAGTGTAGCCGCCGCCGTGCTTTCCACGGCGGGCTTTTGCATATCCATTTTATCCTCCTTTGCAATGATCACAGCACCCACGGCTTCCGCACGGCTGATGAGGAAATCCCAGTCCGTACAGTCATACTGCACCATTTCGGCGTGGGTTACCGTCGTGTCTTCGATGCTACCGGTAAGCCCATAGGTATCCAGCAGGGTGGAGGCAATGTCGCTGTCCTTCACTTCTTCAAAAAGCTGGCTGTTACGGCCAATGGTCATCAGCACGGCCTTGTGCCTGCATTCTACCTGTAGTTCTGTTTTCTGTCTGCGCATGCGCAGTGAATGGCGGGTAACAATGCCCTTAAAGATGGACTCCTCTATGCCGTGGTAACCGGCCAGTATTTCAATTTCATTACCGGGCACAAAGATGTCTTCGCTGCTGACAGGCCAGTCGGCCGTAGAAGCATCACCATCTGCCATAGAGATGTAGGCAGCCGGTATACGGTTGGCCTCATTGTGCACAGACAGCGAATACACTGGTATGGTATTCGGTATTGGCGCTCCGTTCACTTTGATGGTAAAGCTTACGCGGCTGGTATCCAGTTCTATGGGTAATAGTCCGTTCATGAAACTGATTTTTTAAGCGGCGGAAAAAAGAGCTGTTGTCCGGCCCGGAGCTTACGGAAATTGAATAGTTTGTTGGCCCGCGCTACTTCCAGGTAGTAATCCGGCTTGCCGTAGATATCCTGGCTCATCAGCATCAGCTTATCTTCTGCGATGACGGTTTTGCGGTGCGTCAGGTCCGGAGAGTTGTTTTTGTCCCGGTTATTACGTTCTATAACAGGGATGGATTGTTGAAAGCTGCACCTGGCTTCTGCGCGCAGGGGAGTGCCATTCGGCTTAAACAGTTTATAAGTAATGGCAAGACTCGTCAGCACGCCGTCAAATATCTGGGTACCCCAGCTTAAGCGCAGCCTTCTGGGCCGGTGGTCTGTGCCGCTGTAGGCATATACCACCTTCGAGAATTTTTGCATCTCGGTGTTTACATCGTAATCATCAGGTCCGCCGGTGATCGCGCTGGCAATCGCGCCGGCGATAGGAACGTTATCCAGTGGCCCGGCCGGAGGCGGTACAACGCCGGTGCCGTCAAACAGGAAAGTAAATTCCGCTGTAGGATTAGTGCTGCCTAAATACCTGGCTTCGGCGCCGCTATCGCCCTGGGCCGGATCCTGGTTGTAATTCACCTGGTAATTGACGGTATAGCTCTCCGGGTTCATCTGCACTACATAGGAATCACCCGGCTTATTGCTTGGCTGTGTGGGCGCTGCAGTATTGGTAGGGAGGATCTCCAGCACCGTAATGGTCATCTTAACCAGCTTGCCTGTATCAAATAAAGCGTCCAGCATTTATCGCTCGTTTTGTTTTTTAATGATCTTCATCACCGCTTCGGTGCAGAGTGCTACAACGGTCTGCAGTTCCC
>Ga0209564_1002369_pt1 | contig 15153 bp, 17 predicted proteins | sample AraplaCol_mMF_r2_FD_184272 | JGI IMG/M metagenome (GOLD analysis project Ga0209564, IMG submission 184272) | Arabidopsis root microbial communities from North Carolina, USA - plate scrape MF_Col_mMF_r2 (SPAdes) (version 3) | ecosystem: Host-associated > Plants > Roots > Endosphere | place: USA... | reverse complement strand
GGTCCATAGTCGAGCCGCTCCGGCGCGCGCAGAAACGGCCAGTCGGAACCCCACACGCAGCGTTGCGGGCCGAACGCAGCAAGCAGCGCGTGCGCGTAAGGCCACGCGTCCTCATACGGATACGCGTTGCGCGAGTACTTTTGCCAGCCGGACAGCTTGACGCTCGCACGCGCGGAATCCGCGAGCCGCAGCAGCGCCTGGAAGCCTGGCTGAGCGACGCCCGCCTCGATGTCGGGCCGCCCGCCGTGGTCGATCACGAGTTGCGCTTCCTGCTGCGCGAGCCAGGGCGCCAGCGCGACCAGTTGAGCGCCGCACACCTGAATCTGCGCAAACATCCCGAGGTCGGCGAGCAGTGCAAACAGCGCACCTGCATCGCGCACGAGTTCGACACCTTCCATCGCCGGATTGAATGCGACACCGGCTACGCCTGCGTCACGCAACGCCAGAAGCTCGCTTCGGCCGATATCGTTATCGACCACCGCGATGCCCCGAAAGCGATCCTGGTAAGTCTCCAGTGCGTCGAGCAGACAACGGTTGTCGGTCCGGTAGCCGCTCGTCGGGCCGACCAGCAGCGCATGCCGCACGCCATACGCGTCCATCACGCGAACGAACTGCGCGGCCGTGCCGATCTCCTGCTGTGCAGGCCGGTACGCGGTGTCGTCCCGGTAGGGGAAGCGAACGGGGTCGAAGATATGACAGTGGCAGTCGATCTTGTCTTCGTCGAATACGCTCATCTCAGGTTTCCTGTGCCGGCCGTAGTGTTCGCTGCGCGCAGCGCAAATCGCGGCACGGCAATGCTAATGGCTTGCCGTGCCGTTGTCGTATGCCGTGTTTAGGCTACCCTATAACCTTTGGTTAATCTCTGCACGATACGGAACAACGATGCGTTTCAAGCTGCGACAGATGGAAGTGTTCCGCGCGGTGATGCTGACGGGTTCGATCAACGCGGCGGCGAAAATGCTGTACGTCTCGCAGCCCGCCGTCAGCAAGCTGGTCGCGCACACCGAGACGACGCTCGGACTGCGGCTCTTCGAGCGCGCCAAGGGCAGGCTCGTTCCGACGGCCGAAGCGCACGCGCTGTATCGCGAGGTCGAGCAGGTCTATCAATCGGCGCTGCGTGTCGATGAATTCGCGCGGGCGCTCGCGCTCGGCCCGGCCAGCCTGCTGCGCGTCGCGTGCAGCCCCTCGCTTGCGCCTGGCGTGGTCGCGCCCGCCATCGTCGAACTCAAGCGGCAGTTGCCGGGGCTCAGCGTCGACTGGCATACCGCGCTGATGGCCGATTTGCCGCTCGAAGTGCTGAGCAAAACTGTCGACGTCGCCATCACGTCGCTGCCGATCGAGCACGAGCACCTGGAAGCCGTGCCGTTCATGCGCGGGCGAATGGTGTGCGCATTGCCGCCGGACCATCCGCTCGCCGCCCGCGAACGGATCGCGCTCGCAGACCTCGCACAAGAGCCGATGATCCTTTTCCGGCGCGACATCCCGTTCGGCACGATCATCGTGCGCGCATGCCAGCAGGCCAACGTCGAACTGACATCCGTGGTCGACGTCACGCGCGCCGATCAGGCGCTCGCACTCGTGCGCGGCGGACTAGGACTGGCGATCGTCGACGAGTTCGCGGCGGGCGATGTCGACTGTATCGTGCGTCCGCTCGTCGAGGATCTGGAAATGGTATCGACGTTCGTCTATTCGAAGTTCTCCCCGCCGTCACGCAGCGCGACCATGCTGATGCAAGCCGTCTGCCGGCGCGCCGACGAACTCGGCAGACGGATCTGTTGAGCCTCGAACTCAATCTCCGAATGGCGTGGTCAGTTCGGCTTTATTCGTATCGACCACGAAGACGGCGAGAAGCTTCGCCGGCTTCGTCTTGCTCCCATTCGCACTGACGCGGTGGCGGTCGCCGGTCATTTCGGAAAAGCTTTGCCCGGCCTTGTAGACCGTCACGGGCCCGTCATTGATCTGACTGCGGATCGAACCTTCGAGCACGGTCGCGTAGATGAACGCGGACTTCGCGTGCGTATGACCGGACGAATAGCCGCCCGGCCCATATTCGACCAGCCCGCCCTTGACGCTCTTGCCCGGAATATGCGGCACCTCGTGCTGTTAGACGAGCGTCACCTTGGCGCGCTTTTCTTTTGGTGTCTGCGCAAGCACGCTGCCAAATGGCAAGCTCGCAATGAGCAGCGCACAGCGGATGCGTTTCATGTCACACCTGTTGTCAGTTTGAAGGATGCGCAATCAGGCTTTGCTCTGCGAGCGGCGAAACCATTCGTCGAAACCGATGTTGCCAAGGCGCGCTTCGCCGAGCGGCACGAGCGAAAGATCGCCGACCAGGCCGCCGAAGTAACGGGCCTCCGGGTCTCGCACGACTTCGCGTGGATCGCCGACCGCTTTCAGATAACGCGCGATGATCTCGTTGAACGGCGCGCGCTCCGGTCCGGCAATATCGACGATGCCGTTGCGCGGCGCGGCGAGCGCGACATCGGCGACGATCGCGGCGACGTCATCGGCCGCGATGGGCTGGAACATGCCCGGCGAGAGCCGGACTGCATTCGCTTGCATGCCTGAATCGGCGATGCCGCCAAGGAATTCGAAGAACTGCGTCGAGCGAACGATCGTGTACGGAACGCCGGACGACTCGATCAGCTTCTCCTGCGCGACCTTCGCGCGAAAGTAGCCGTTCTCGGCCGTGCGGTCGGTCCCGACGATAGACAGCGCGACATGATGCTGGACACCCGCCTGCGCCTCGGCCGTGCGAAGGTTGCGGGCGGACGTTTCGAAGAATTCCAGCACCGCCTTGTCTTCGAACGAGGGCGAATTGGACAGGTCGATCACCACCTGCGCGCCGGTCAGGCACGCGTTGAGCCCTTCGCCCGTGATGGTATTCACGCCGCTCCTGGGCGACGCGGCGACGACCTCGTGACCCGCCTGACGCAGGATTGCAGCCGTCTTCGAGCCGATCAGGCCCGTGCCGCCAATGATAACGATCTTCATGATTCACCCTCCGGGGTCGATCGTTGCAGAACTCTCAACCGTTCGAACGCAACCGCTCGCTCAGTGGCCCGAATTCGGGTTGCACCGGGCCAGATGGCCGCAGCTGGCAGGCGGTGCCCATTCCGCGCGGGCCGCGTTGCCCATCGCCATGCTGGTTCCGGACACGCCGCCGTACTCGGTGCTGCTGGACGTAGCGGTGGTTGCGGCTGGTTGCGCATTCTGTTGGGCAGGCGTGCCCTGAGCGTGCGCCACGTTCGTCAGGGAAAGCGCGACGGAACACGCTGCGAAAAGGATGAATCGTGTCTTCATGATTTGACTCCTTCAAAACGACAGCAGGGTTTGGAACCTGTAGCCGCGCCGGTGCAGATCAAACCCGGCGCAGCGGCAAGCGGTGCTCGACAGGCACTGCTCGCGATTCCCGCGCGACCGCAACGAGCCGTTGCATGGCTGCGCGCCTGGCCTGCTGCCTGGTCTATGGAAAATGGGACGCGGCAAACGCCGCGGATGGCGTTCGAGGTGGCAGATGCACCTGAAGAATCGTCAGAGGGCCGGTAAGCCCGCGCACGTAAAGAAAACGCACCATAAAAACATAGACGTTCTTCAGGAAAATGGAACATCAATTTGTAAGGCCGTGTACGGCGTTTTGAATGCTGGTGCGCTCCCCGCTGCGCATCGCCATGCATCGCCGTTCGCGCTGTCAGTCGATGGGCTTTGCCTCGACCGGCTGATGCATGCCAATCGCCATACGATTCCACGCGTTGATGGCGGCCACGGCCCACGTCAACTCGACAATTTCCCCGTCGTTAAAGTGCTCGCGCAACGCCTGATATTCGACTTCACGATCCGCATAGCCGTCGGGAAGGCACGTCAACGATTCGGCCCACGCCAGCGCGGTCTGTTCCCTGGCGGTGAAGAAGTGGGTCTCGCGCCACGCCGACAGCACGCTCAGACGCTGCCACGATTCACCGCCCTTGCGCAGCTCGCGCGCATGCATGTCGAGACAGTAGGCGCAGCCGTTGATTTGCGACACGCGCGTGTGCACGAGTTCGATTAGCTGGCTGCCAAGGGACGACTCGGCCAGCGACTGGCTGACCGCATACAGCGACTTGTACTGGACGGGTGCGAGCGTGGTCCACGCGAGACGAGGTGCATTCATGATGTGCTCCGGAAAGTGATGGTTAAGCAATAGAAGTAGGGCTGGCTTCGCATGTCTCGTGGCGCTGCGGGTTGTCGCGCAGCCACTGCGCCGCCTTTGCCTCGACGAGCGCAAGCGGCTCGTCCGTCGATACCAGGCCCGCCGCCTGCATGAACGTGATGTCCTTGAGTCCGATCACGCCCAGCACGGCGGACAGATAAGGTCGAAAGAAGTCCGGCTGATAAGCCGGTTCGCGGAACATCGCGCCGCCAGCGGTCACGGCAACGAAAGTCGGACGGTCGCGCAGCAAGCCGACCTTGCCGCTCGCGCCCGCCTTGAACGTCACGTCGATACGCACCACGTGATCGATCCAGTTCTTGAGCACGGCAGGCACCGTGAAGTTGTGCACGGGCGTCGAGATCCACAGCATGTCTGCCTGATCCAGTTCACGAATCAGTTCGTCGGATACAGCGAGCGCCGCGCCGAACCGCTCTTTCGCAACCTCACCGGGCAGCACCAGCGACTCCGCGTACGCCTCCGTGATGGGCGGCAGCGGCTGCGCGCCAAGCTCGCGCCGCGTGATCCGGATGTCCCGCCCCAGACGTTCGGCCATGGCAGGCAGCAAATGACGGGTGAAGTGCCGGCTCGTCGAGTTGTCGCGCCGGGGGCTGCAATCGAGCAGCAACACGTTGAGGCTGTTCATGCCAGCTCCATGGTGAAGTGAAGGCCACGGGCAAGCAGGCCGCAGCGGAAATAGAAGCGTTGCGCAAGCGCGTTGGCGAGCGCCGTATCGAGCACCAGACGCTGGCAGTCGTCCGCGCGACCCAGCGTGCCCAGTTCGACCAGCAGGCGTTCGCCATGGCCGCGGCCACGTCCGGCCTCGTCCGTGATCAGATCGTCGACGTAGATGAAGCGGCCGTGAATCAGGTTGTCGATGCGCCGGTAGCCGGCCAGCGCGACAGCCTTGCCGTCTTCCCAAACGCCCAGCAGGCGATAGCCCTGCGCGCGTTGCAGCGCGACACGGGCGAGGAACTCCTCGCGCGAATTCAATTGGGGACGCAGTTGATGCATGACGTCGAAACAGGCCATCACATCGGCATCTGTTTCGGCGTGTCGGAGGGTTGGTGTGTCAGTCATGATGCCGATCGGGAGGGGTTGGTGTAGGCTTCAGTGTCGTCGTTCCATGACCCAGCCAACAGGGCCATTTTTTCTGCTTTAGACCAGGCCATGACACAGCCAGCGGCCCGGGCGAAACCGGGCGCACCTCCCATCCACGAGCAGATCTATGCGCGATTTCGCGCGATGATCGAGCAGGGACAGCTCAGCCCCGGCCAGAAGGTGTCGTCCTTGCGGGCGCTGGCGACCGAACTGGGCGTGGCGCGCGGCACCGTGCAGGTCGCCTACGACCGCCTGCTCGGAGAGGGCTACCTCGTTGCCCGCGGTCCGGCAGGGACCTTCGTGTCGGAACACACGGCCCCGGCGCAACCCGCCCGCGCGAAGCAAGCTGCCGGCGCCGCAATTGCGCTGCGGGCAGAGGGCGCGCCCGATAACATCATCGACGTGGACGGCGGCAGTCCCCCACCGTTTCAGATGGGGCTGCCCGCGCTCGACGAATTCCCGAGAAAACTCTGGTCGCGACTGATGGCGCGGCAGGTTCGCAGGGCGGGATCGCTCACGAAGCCCGCGCCCGCGGGCTACATGCCGTTGCGCGAGGCGCTGGCGGCCTATCTGCACCGCTCTCGCGGCATCGACGCGGACGCGGGCCAGGTGTTCATCGTGCCCGCCTATACCGCTGGCCTCGCGTTGACCGTCGACGCACTCGGCCTTGCGCGCGAAAGCGCCTGGGTCGAGCATCCAGGCTATCCGCCCACTGCGCAGACGCTGAAGCGCCTCGCCCTGGCCGTCTGCGACGTACCCGTGGACCAACACGGCATCGACGTCGCCTTTGGACGTGCGCACTTCCCCAATGCGCGGCTTGCCGTCGTCACGCCGTCGCATCAGAGTCCGACGGGCGTGGCGTTGCCGTTACAGCGTCGCGTCGAGCTTCTCGATTGGGCGGGCGAGCGTGACGCGTGGATCGTCGAAGACGACTACGACGGCGAGTACCGGTATCGCGGTCATCCATTGCCGGCGCTGAAAAGCATGGACTCGGGCGGCCGGGTGATCTATTGCGGCACGCTGAGCAAGGTGCTGTTTCCGGGGCTGCGGCTTGCGTATGTGGTCGTTGCGCAAAACCTCGTTCCGCAGTTCGAACTGGCGTGCAGGCGCACCGTGCATGGCGGCTGCCCCGAACTGCTGCAGGCAGCGGTCGCCGGGTTCATCGGCGAAGGCCACTTCTCCCGGCATATCAAGCGAATGCGAACGCTCTACGCGCGACGGCGCGCACTGCTGGCCGAAGCGCTCGCGCCGTACGCGGCCGAAGGTTTCGTCGTTCATTTGCAGGACGGCGGCATGCATCTCCTCGTCGACGTACGCGACGATCTCGACGATGTGGTGCTGGCCAGCCGCGCCCGCACAGCGGGCTTCGCCGTGCATGCACTCACGACATGGCGCAACGGCGCGCCGGGACGGCGCGGCCTGTTGATGGGATTCACCAACGTGCGCGATCGCGCCGAGGCCGACCGTCTGGTTGCGGACCTGATCCGCTCGTTCGAATTGCAGGCGGGTTAACCGCGTAGTTCTTCCGCGTCAACGCATTGCTCGATATTTCCGATTCGTTCCATATGATTCGGCATCCGAATCATATGGAAAATCAATTCCTTCACACACAAAGCGGCACTGTACCGGCGAACGCCTGAGTCAGCGGATTCGACTCATCACGGCCCCGAATTCGAGGGCGTCTCGATTGATGTTCCGGATGCAACACCGTGCTCCCCTCCGCGTGTCTTCTGCGCACCGTTGCTTCCTCCTACGATTCATTCTGCGCAGACAGAGCGCGACGAATCAAGCCGACACTACACACCGAACCGAATGACAACGCCAGGCCCACCGCCATTGACGCTGCCCGACAAGCATTCCGGACGAGAGCCTCGCATCCTCTATTCGACCACGGTCACCGTCACGGGCGGAGGCACGGGCCATGGACGCGCGTCGGGTGTCGCGCGCCCGGATGACGGGCAACTCGCCGTCGAACTACGCATGCCCAAAGCGCTCGGCGGCCCGGGTGGTGGAACCAATCCGGAGCAGTTGTTCGCCGCAGGGTATGCGGCCTGTTTTTCATGGCGCGCTCAGCCTGTTGGCGGCCCGCACCGCGGTTCGCATTCACGACGCGTCAGTCGACGTCACCGTCGACTTCAGCCGGGACCCGACGGATGGCCTGTTCGTGCTGAGCGCGCATACGCGCGTCCATTTGCCGGGCGTCGAACGCGCCGTCGCCGAAGAACTGGTTCGCAAAACCGAATGGTTTTGCCCGTACACGAAGATGGCAAGGCATCGTGAACGTCGTCGCGCTCGTCGCGGCTGGCGAGACGAGCGAGTCGTGACGCAGTTCGCCACATCGTAGAGAGGTTGGAAATGAACAGAATCGATCCATGGTTCCAGATTGTCAGCGGGTTGCACGGTCGCGGCCGGTTCGCCGCGCAGCGACATCCCGCATCCGCAGGACGCGGGCCTCACGAACGCTGCAGTCCGATGACCACCGCAATGGCCAATGCTTCGTCGATCCGCCGCATCGAGTGGCAGACCACGTGCACGATTCTGGTGACGTGGAGCGATTCGACGCTGGGCCGATTCGAAGATCAGACATGGCGAGCAGGGTTTGCGCGCACTTCAGGCATTTGCGGTCTGACGGGAGTGCCCGTTCGTCGCGGCGACCCGGTATTCCGGCCGCTACAGCGCGCCGGCGCGCTGCCGAAAAACGCGTTCGACATGATTCTCGCGAACACGCTAAAGGCGCCGACGGTGAGTTGAAGACCGAACGAGTCACGGATTTATCGCAAGGCATTAACACAGGGGCAATCACTATGTCGGAAAGCAGTAATCAAAAGCAGAATCCTATGCGTCGAAACATTTTGCTCGGCAGCGCCGCAGCCGCTGGCGGCCTCGCGGCAGCGCTGATTCCTGGCGCGCTACAGGCAGCGCAGCCGGGTGCGTCGCGTGACGCGCCGAGATCTCGCGGTCAACACGCGGCAAGCTATATCGCGACGAAAGACGGCACGCAGCTGTATTACAAGGACTGGGGAGCCGGCCGCCCCGTGGTGTTCTGTCACGGCTGGCCACTCAGCTCCGATAGCTGGGAGTCGCAGATGATGCTCGTGGCGTCGCACGGCTATCGCGCCGTCGCTCACGATCGTCGCGGGCATGGTCGTTCGAGTCAGCCCTGGAACGGTAACGACATGGACACGTATGCAGACGATCTCGCCACCGTATTCGACACGCTGGGTCTGAGGGATGCCATTCTGGTGGGCTTTTCCACGGGCGGCGGAGAAGTGGCGCGCTATCTCGGCCGGCATGGCACGAAGCGTGTTTCCAAAGTGGTGCTCGTTTCCGCCGTGCCGCCGTTGATGCTGAAAACGCCCGCCAATCCGGGCGGATTGCCCATCGACGTGTTCGATGGCCTGCGCGCGGCCCAACTGGCGAACCGCTCGCAGTTCTACAAGGACGTGCCGGCGGGTCCGTTCTACGGCTTCAATCGTCCGGGCGCCAAGCCGTCGCAGGGGCTGATCGATTCGTGGTGGATGCAGGGCATGCAAGGCGGCCACAAGAACACCTACGATTCGATCAAGGCATTTTCGGAGACGGACTTTACCGACGACCTGAAGAAGATCGACGTTCCCACGCTGATCGTGCATGGTGACGACGATCAGATCGTGCCCATCGACGCGGCAGGGCGCGCGTCCGCGAAGCTGATCCGGAATTCGAAGCTGATTGTCTATCCCGGTGCGCCGCATGGTTTGACGGACACGCATAAGGAGAAATTCAACGCGGATCTTCTTGCGTTCATCCAGAGCTAAACCGAATCGAAAGCCGACCAGAAAGGGCAAGCACTGCCGTGCTTGCCCCTTTTTATCCGCAATCGCGCTTCGTGCCCGATCGTGCCCGATCGTGCCTGATGGCAGAGGCGAACGGCGACATGGAAAGCGCCCGTATTCTGCGAGGCGGCGGCTACACCTACGATAGACATGAGCGACCCGCCTGCGACACCCGACGGAATGAGCGAACGCGCCGACGAAGCATCACTCGCATTCCTGATGCTGCTCGAACGCCTTTCTCCCGAAGCACGCGCGGCATATCTGCTGCACGAGATCTTCGGCGCGGACTATCGGGAGATCGCAGCGGTGCTTGGTAAGTCGAAAGCCGAGTGCCGGCGCCTGGTCATTCACGCCAAAGCGCAACTGCGTGATGAGCGGCTGCGCTAAACGCGAATCGACGCAGCCGCCCGTTCGGCTTACTGCAACGTATATCCGTTATCGACGATCAGATCCTGGCCGTATATACCACGTGAAGCGGGCGAAAGCAGGAACATGATCGCATCCGCAATAGCAGCGGGTTCGAGAAAGCGGCCGGGAAGCAAACGTTGATTGACGCGCTCCGCCACCGCGGAAAGCTGCTCTTGCGGCAATCCGAGGCTGGACCAGATCGCGGTCGCGGTCGGACCGGGCGACACGATATTGATTCTGATGCCGTCCGCTGCGTGTTCGACTGCGAGCGTTCTTGCGTGCGCCTTGAGCGCGGTCTTCGAGGCGATATAGGCGGCGAGTCCCGGAAACGTGACCTGTGACAGAAACGTCCCGATGAATACGACCGACGCAGACTTTCCCAACTGCTCTTTCAAGCTCGACAACGTATTCAGCGCACCCGCGCCGTTCACGGCCCATTGCCGCTCGAACGCGGAGACTTCCAGGCCATTGGCCAACTCGGCAATGCCCGCATTGGGGACCAGAAAGTCGACGGTGCCCAACTGACGGACCCGTTCGGAAAGCGCCATGAGATCGCCGCTTTGCGTGACATCCCCTTTTATCCATTCGAGCGCGTCGCCACATCTGGACTGCAACGAATCCAGTTCACCCATCGTGCGACTCATCGCCAGTACCTTGGCGCCGCTTGCCAGCAGACGCTCAACCGTCGCAAGTCCAATACCGGAACTTGCACCCGTCACTACAGCGAGGCGATTCTCAAATCCTTCAAACATGATTCTTTCCTTTTCATTTGTCGATTACGTTCTCTTGTCGTTGGTCCATTGCGCAGGCCGTCACGACCCAATTCATATATCAAGGATCGGGCCAGCATAAGAACGCTTTGTTTTCAGCGAGTTGACGACACGCGATGTCGAATTGACCCGAAACGATTCGACTACTTCAGTAGTCTTATCGACAAGGAAAGGAAATGAATTGCGCCATGCGTAGCGCACGGGATGTTCCGCAACGAAGCCGCGTGCAACACGCGTTCGCCGCCCTCGCCACTGCGGCTCGGGCGGCACCAAACGGCTTAGCCGAAAGACGCTTGCGGATTACCCGCTGCCAATGCCTCTGCGCGATTCGGCGCCGGCGGATAGATCCATTGCGTGTTGATCATCTGCTTGCGCGCCTTCCCTTCGGCGTGCGTCAGCTTGATCTGTCGATCCCAGCCTTCCGAATAGACCGCGCCCCATTCGCCGAGATCGACGCACGTGGCGTAGAACGGCTGTCGATACGTCAGCGTCGGCACGCCGAGCAGATCCGCAGCGACGTTGTGTCCGCCGAACTGGCCCATCACGATGGCGTGCTGACAGGACATCAGCGCGTAGCGGCCGCTGTCGTCCGTCGATGCCTTCGCGACGTCACCCGCGACGAATACATTGGGCGCTTCGGGCACGCGCAAATCCGGCGCCACTTCGACGCGGCCGAGCGGATCGAGATTCGACGACACCTGCGCGGCCAGCGGGCTCGCGCGCATGCCGCCCGCCCAGATCACCGTGCCCGCTTCGATGCGTTGGCCCGACGCCGTGCGAACGCCGCCGGCATCGACGGACACCACGCCCGATCCCAGCAGCGCCTCGACGCCGAGCGATTCAAACGCCTCGGCGACGAACGGGCGGGGATTCGGCCCGAGATCGGGACCGATCGCATCTTGCGTGCCGATCACCACGACGCGAATCGCCGCGTCCGCGCCGAACTTCTCGCGCAGACGCTTCGGCAGTTCCGTTGCCACCTCGATGCCCGTAAAGCCGCAGCCCACCACGGCAACCGTATTGCGGGCTGGTGAAGCGGCCTGCTTCGCCAGCTTGTCGAGATGGTTATCGAGTTCCACTGCATCCTCGATACGGTCCACCGAGAACGCGTGCTCCAGACCCGGCACAGGCGGCCTGCTGAGTTGACTGCCGCTCGTCAGCAGCAGACGGTCATACGCGAGCGAGCGGATTTGCCCGTTCGCAGACACGACGCTCACCGTCCTGTCTTGAACGGAAATTGCATCGACGCTGCCTTCGACATATTTCACGCCAATGGCATCGAGCAGCGGCAGCAGCGGCGCAGCCATCTTGTGCGGCTCGGCTTCATACATACGAGGGCGGATCTGCAGTTCGGGCTTCGGCGAAATCAACGTGATCTCAACGTCGCTGCTTCTGACGCCTGCGCCGTCGAGCACGCGAGCAGCGCCTAGCGCGCCCCATACGCCGGCAAAACCGGCACCCACAATCAGGATCTTCTGCGACATGAAATTGCCTTCGTTTAGAAAGTTGCGAAGTCGACGACCGGCGCGGCAACGCTTGCGGAAAGCATCGGCGAACGCGCCCGATCGACGTTGGAGACATTGCTCATGCGACCATCGTCGAGACGGATTGTAGGTTTGGAGATCGAACGCCAGAAGCACCGCGAACGCGTTCACCATGTTGCCTGCACGACAACAATAAGCGGTGAAGCGAGAAGGGATTTCGCAGAGAGGGCAAGCAGTGCCCGCCAGCAGAGCTAGCGCGCGAACTCCGTCGCCTTTGCCGCCTCGGCCAGATAATCGACGAACGAAGCGATGCGCGCCGATATCGCCGTGTTGCGATAGTAGACGGCATTGATCGGCTGCCGCACGTCCTGCGTCTGCCGCGCAAAAAGCTGGACGAGCCGGCCTTCGCGACGGTCGCGGCCCGTCATGAAATCGGACAGGCAAACAATGCCCGCGCCCTCCAGCGCCAGTTGCCGCAGCGTTTCGCCGCTCGACGATGCGATGGCCGGCTCGATCCGGTACAACTCGTTGTCCGGCCCGATCAGCGGCCAGACGTTGAGCGACTCGGGCTGCGTAAATCCCAGCAGCGAGTGCTTCGCGAGGTCGTCCACGCGTTTGGGATGACCATGCGCCTTCAGATACGCCGGCGTCGCCAGCACCCGTATGCGACTGCTGCCCACGGGCCGGCTATGCAGCGTCGAATCCTTGAGCCGTCCGATCCGGATCGCGACATCGGTGCGGCGTTCGAGCAGATCGATGATGCCTTCGTTGCTGTTCAGTTCCAGTTCGACCTGCGGATAGCGCGCGCGATAACCCGCGACGAGCGGCACGATCACATGCAGCATGAACGGCGTGGCGGCATCGACGCGCAAGCGTCCGGATGGCCGCTCGCGGCGCGCCGCGAGTTGCTCTTCGGCGTTCTCGACCGCACCGATGATCTCGCGCGCGTTTTGCAGAAAGGCCTTGCCCTCTTCCGTCAGTTCGAGGCGCCGCGTGGTCCGCCGCAGCAGCGTGGTTTGCAGCTTTTCCTCGAGCCGCGCCAGGGTCCGGCTCGCGCCGGAAACGGTCTGCTCCAGTTGTTCGGCAGCAGCCGTGATCGAGCCCGTGTCGACCACGGTCGCGAAGGTTTGCAGTTCGTCGAGAGTAACTTTCATACTTGATCTGAAATCAAAAGTGTTTCCTTTATAGACCAGTTTTTCTGCAAAAGTAAAGCGGGCACACTTCGTCCATCCGATAAAGCCTTTCAATCATGCTTTCTGGTAGACGACCATGCCACTTGCCCTCTTCGCGCTGACGCTCAGCGCCTTCGCAATCGGGACGACCGAGTTCGTCATCGTCGGACTCATCCCGACCATCGCCGCCGATCTCGGTGTCACGCTCCCCTCCGCGGGTCTGCTCGTCAGCCTGTATGCGCTGAGCGTCGCCATCGGCGCGCCGCTGCTGACGGCCCTGACCGGACGCGTGCCGCGCAAAACCTTGTTGATCGCGTTGATGGCGCTCTTCACGATCGGCAATCTGGTCGCGTGGCGCGCCCCGTCGTATGAATCGCTTGTGGTGGCGCGCATTCTGACGGGGCTCGCGCACGGCGTGTTCTTCTCGGTCGGCTCGATCATCGCGACCACGCTCGTGCCGAAAGACAAATCAGCCAGCGCGATTGCCACGATGTTCAGCGGCATGACCGTCGCATTCGTCGCGGGCATTCCGCTTGGCACGTTCATCGGTCAGCATTTCGGCTGGCGCGCGACGTTTCTCGTCGTCGCGCTGTTCGGCCTGGTCGCGATGCTCGGCGCGTTGTTCTTCATGCCGAACAACCTGCCGCACAAGCGTCCGGCGTCGCTCGGCCAGCAGGCTCGCGTGATCGTTCATCCGCGCCTGTTGCTGGTGTATGCGATGACGGCTGTCGGCTATGGCGGCTCGCTGATCGCGTTCACGTTCATGGCGCCGATTCTCGAACAGATCGCGGGATTCACGCCGTCGCAGGTCAGCATGGTGCTCGTCGCGTATGGCGTTTCCGTCGCGGCCGGCAACGTGTGGGGCGGCAAGCTCGCCGACGCGCAAGGACCTGTGAAGGCATTGAAGCGGATTTTCCTTCTGCTCGCTGCCGTGCTGCTGGTGTTCACGTTCACGTCGCACAACGCGTGGCTCGCCGTGCTGACCATGCTCGCATGGGGTGCCGTCGCATTCGGCAACGTGCCCGGCCTGCAGGTCTACGTGGTCAAGCAGGCGCAGCAGTTCGCGCCGCAAGCAACGGATGTCGCGTCGGGCTTCAACATCGCCGCGTTCAACCTCGGCGTGGCGGGCGGATCGTCGCTGGGCGGCGTGATCGTCGCGCACCTCGGGCTGGGCCACACGCCGTGGATCGCCGCTGCCGTGACCATGCTGGCGTTCGGCTTGACGGCGTGGAGCGGCCGCCTCGACCGCCGCGCGGGACTCGCCGCGCACACGGCCGAAGCCGTCGCGGCGACGCATTGAACTTGAGTCGAATCGCACGGGGTACGGCAGGTCTGTACTCTTGATCGAAAATCAAATTTCTTTCGCGTTTCGAGCGGTTTTTCGAATGAATCGAACGGGCCAGAATGAAGCTTGTTCATCGCCTGGCGAATCTATCAATCAAGGGGTATCACCATGAGTCACATTCCGGCATTTGGTCTCGGCACGTTCCGGCTGCAAGGCCAGATCGTTATCGATTCGGTGCGCAACGGCCTCGAACTGGGCTATCGCACCATCGACACCGCACAGATCTACGGCAATGAAGCGGAAGTCGGCGAAGCGATCGCCGCTTCGGGGGTTGCGCGCGACGAGCTGTTCCTGACCACGAAGATCTGGGTCGACAACTACTCGCGCAACAAGCTCGTTGCGAGCCTTAAAGAGAGCCTGACGAAGCTGCGCACCGATCGCGTCGACCTGACGTTGATCCATTGGCCCGCGCCGGAAAACGGCGTCCCGCTCGAAGAATTCATGAGCGCGCTCGCGGATGCAAAGACGCAAGGACTCACGCGACAGATCGGTGTTTCGAACTTCAACATCGAGCTGACGAAGCAGGCCATTGCGGTGGTCGGCAAAGACAACATCGCAACCAATCAGATCGAGCTGAGTCCGTATCTGCAGAACCGCAAGCTCGTCGAATTTCTCGGCGAACAGGGCATTCATGTCACGTCCTACATGACGCTCGCTTACGGCAAGGTGCTGAAGGACCCGGTTATCGGCGCGATCGCCAAACGGCACGACGCCACGCCGGCGCAAGTCGCGCTCGCCTGGGCGCTGCAACTGGGCTATTCGGTGATTCCGTCATCGACGAAGCGCGAGAACCTCGCCAGCAACCTGCTCGCGCAACAACTGCCGCTTACTGCCGACGACATGGCGCAGATCGCCGCGCTCGAACGCAACGGCCG
>Ga0209564_1002366_pt1 | contig 15161 bp, 22 predicted proteins | sample AraplaCol_mMF_r2_FD_184272 | JGI IMG/M metagenome (GOLD analysis project Ga0209564, IMG submission 184272) | Arabidopsis root microbial communities from North Carolina, USA - plate scrape MF_Col_mMF_r2 (SPAdes) (version 3) | ecosystem: Host-associated > Plants > Roots > Endosphere | place: USA... | reverse complement strand
ATTGTCGTCAGCACGAGCCAGACGACGGTGCCGCAAAGCGCTGCGACTCTCGCAACCGTCCCCAGCCTTTGCAGCCAGCGCTTCATGCCGCCCTCGTCATGCGCGGATCTCCGCTTCGCTCTTGCCGGACTCGTTCCCACGAGCTCCAGGCTCCAAGCCTTTAGTCGCCGGGATGCCCCATGATGTTCAGCGCGGGGATTTCCGGCGCTTTCCGATCGCCCTCGCCCCGGCTGGCAGGATGCTCCCGCTGTTGTATATGGTCGGATGTTTCTCGCGAGGGCCTGATGAAGCTTGCCATTGTTATCGCCGGTGTGATCGTTGTTGTCATTGCCGCCCTCGTGGCGATCCAGCCGGGCTTCCTGAAGCCCGCATCGCTGGCCGACGTGAAGAAGTCCGACATCCTCGGCTTTTCGCCCGGGATGACATCCGAGGAGACCAACAAGGTCATCACACAGCGCCGCTACCGCTGCCGCCAGCTGCGCGACACCTTCACCCTCGAATGCGCGGTCGATGGCGCAAAACTCACGATCGACAGCGACGCTGCCGATGACAGGCATCCGATCCGGCGCGTCACTGCGGAGCTCAGCAATCCGGGGCCACAAGACGCCGCCGTGAAATCGATCTCCGACCAGTTCAACGCCCAGCCGGTCAAGGACGCCCGCAAGGGATGGATATGGATCGTCGGCCGCGGCCTGAGACTGAGCTACGAAGGCGCCGCCTTGAAGCTCGTGGACGAAGCCGAGGAGAACAGGCGCAGCAAGGACGGATCGAGGCGCTAGAACGATCGACATCGATCATCCTCGCGTTTTGCCCTTGCCCGTGCCCTCGCGCGGCGAGGATCACGCATGCACGGCCCGCACCTTGCCTTGGCCGCGAGACGGGCTAGCATCCCCTGCAACCACAAGGCGCCAATTCAACCGGCGCCACTCAAGGGGAGATCACGATGACGACACGCCACGCCTGGCGCATCCTGCTGTTGCCGCTCGCCCTCGCCGCCACGCTGAGCGTCGCTCCCGCCGCCGAACTCAATCCCGCCGCCGTCACCTACAAACTGCCCGACCAGATCCCCTGGGGCCCGGTCGACGCGCGCGGCGCGCAGACCGCCGTGGTGGTCGGCGATCCCACCAAGCCCGGCTTCTACATGGTCTACAACAAGTGGACCAAGGGCAACCATTTCAGCCGCCCCCACTTCCACCCCAACGACCGCTACATCGTCGTGCTGCAAGGCACCTGGTGGGTCGGCTCAGGCCCGAAGTTCGACCCCGACAACGGCACCGTGCCGATGCCTGCGGGAAGCTTCGTCACCCACACCGGCAAGCAGGTGCATTGGGACGGCGCCAAGGACGAGGACGCCGTGCTGCTGATCATGGGCGAAGGGCCTGCGACGGCGGCGGAGGAGAAGTGAAGGGGAGAGCGAGCGACTATTCCGTTGACCGCTTTGTCACCGTGATTGCAATCAGTGAGGTCACCCTCACCTAACGGGGCGATATCTTTCATCTTGAAGCCGGCTTTAAAGCTGATACTATCTAGCTACTGAGTTCGGCACCGAATTGGGACGTTCCCAACGGGCCTCTCTGTTTTTCTCAATTCTCAAGCATTCTCAACCTCCATTCGAACTTGACGGATGGAGGACTGACGTGCGTTTCAGATGGATATTCCTCGCGGTTCTCGGGCTGACACTCTTCTCGGCCGCAGCGGCCATCGCGCTCCAAATCATGAGCGCGTACCTTCACCTTTCAGACTTTGAATCGCTGGCGACGCTCTTCGCAGACACGTACAAGCTTGGAGTAGGAGCGATACTTGGCATGCTTGGCGCATACTCCGCAGGCAAATGATAGCGACGCGATACAAAAGTCTGTGCGTGTGACGAACTCCGGTGACGGCACACTCAATGCGTGGCCGCCCTCCTGCGGGTTCTGCGGCGCCATCGCCAATCGAGTGCGCTGTCACCGCAATTACCGAGAATGCTAGGGTGGCACCTGATGTGGCGATTGCGGGATTGGCGATATTTGCACATTTGCATTTTCGAATGGCTCGAAAAGCATTCGAGGTGGCGACAACTAAAACAATTGGGCAGTTCAAATATCGTTCGGGCCTCCGTTCTAATGCCCGCGTTCGGTTACATGCTGTTGCTCAATGAGAACGTGCACCAGTACCTGACGATTAAGTACGATGGTTGGCTGCTCAATTATCTTCCCAACGTCTGGCGCATTTGGTTTTTGTTCTACGGCAGCTTCTTTGTAGCTCTGGCTACGATCCTTTATAGCATCTACTGCCCTCCCGAAGTGAAGAACTACGTCAGCGCGTTCGACATGGCGGAAACCGAGGCGAAGCATCAAATCAGCCTCAAGCAGGCAGAGGTCGTTCGAGACAGGTTGAAGTGGCTGTGGGACACCATGCCGAAGTGGATGTTTCCCTACTTCGACCTCAACAGCATCAATCTAGACGGCAATCTTTACGACCGCGCCGACCCTATCGCGCATCTTGCGAACATGTCTCTGGTGCAATGGATGATACTCGACATGTGGCATCGGGGCCTAAGGTGCGTCATCTACACCATGTACGCGATAGGTCTAACACTCGTCGCTGTACCGGCTGCATTCACCTTCCTACAGGTGACGTGGCTTGCCATTAGGCGCACTGTTTAAGCACCTTGTTTGTGGGCTACCATTGGAGCACCACTCGCCCCGCCGATGCGTTTATCAGACAGCCCCGCCCAGCCTCTAGCTGGGCCTCAATGCGGCGACAGTGCACCAAACTCAGTGGCTACCGCCGCCGGCCAACTCTGTGGTAGGGGTCCTATTGTCGGCGAACAGCGATTGAGCGCACTGCCACAGTAGTTCTACTTCCGGAGTGATTCGGCGTCCCTGAACCCGCTCAAGCCATTCCAAAATTCCCGCCGGTCAATTGCTCGAGTCCGGCCAGGACAGCTCCCATCAGGATGGAAAACTGCACTTAATTGCGGTGACAGTGCACTAAACGCCCAGCGAAGTTCATCAATCTTCCACCGCTGATGGCTTGGGCCCGCGCTTGGCTGGCTTGAGGACTCGCCCGGTCTGACGCTCAACGCGAGCCAGAAAGCGGTCATCCCCAAGCGGGCGGCCGATGCTCTCCGCCGAACGCAGCGCACCGAACAGATCCGCCTCCGGCTCGGCTGCCAGCAAATCGGCAGAATCGGGAAAGCGATCGCGGATCGGAGCCAACGCGGTGAGGCCGTCGTCCCGCCCGCGCAAATGGGCACGTGTGCTCGCCCACCGCCAATCCTGCGCCCGCTGCACCAGCCGCGCCCGCACGGGGTTGAGCGATACGTAACGCAGCGCCGCCGCAAGATGATGCTCGTCCATGGCGACGGCGCCGAACCGACCTTGCCAAAAGTGACCCGTGCGCCTGCGTCGTGCCTGTATGGTACCGGCATAGCTTCGATGCACACGGGCGAGCGCGCGGCGCAGTCCGTCGGGATCGGAGGGTACCAGAATGAGATGTACATGGTTTGGCATCAGGCACCACGCCCAGACTTCGACGCCGGCGTCCCTGCAATTTGCGGCAAGCAAGTCGCGATAGAGCGCATAGTCGCCGTCGTCGAAGAACGTGCGCGAGCGGCCATTTCCGCGCTGGGTGACATGATGCGGATGACCGGGAATGACAACACGAGCAAGACGCGCCATGCCAGATCTTGATCGCGAAATCGGGCGGCGTCAATTTAGTGCACTGTCACCGTAATTTCCGCTTGTGGTAGCTGACTATTTGCGGGTCAGGCCCTTGAATGAGCTCGCCCGCAGCAGACCCTCAGACGTGATGTCCAGGTACTCCACGTCGTAGGAGAGCGAGCCCCGTAACCAGTCGGTGGCTTTGCTTATTGAGCTTCTCAAGAGCGAAGCTCATCCACAAACCGGCCTCTGACAATCTTCAGCACTTTCAGAACTCTCTCCGCTTGCAAACTACTGTCGGCCTCGGTGAAATCCCCACGTCCGGTGTGCGTGTACTGATGCCAGGCAGATGTCTGCTCTACGTCTTCGAGGTCCTTTCTGTTTTCTTCGCTCAGAAAGACGCCATGAACAGCCAGGTACCCGGAAATCTTTGACGACATGCTACCAAAATTCTCCAAGGCTTCCTCTATGACCTCAGCAGCTCCCTTGTCAGGGTGCGAGTATCGCGGTTCGAGCTTTGCGTAGAGATCGAAGTAAGCCGAAGCTGCGTCCATCTCTTTGCCGAACAGAATCTCTTTTTTCCTGAGGCTGAATTTGTGGCTCTCGGTCTCTTTTGAGAGTTCGCCCTTCAAGCGCTCCGTTTCTTGCCCGAGCAGCGCCTTGTGCTTTTCGATTGACCGGTCTGCGACCCCCTTCGAGACGAACGCGGCGATACCTATGGTAATGGGGGACACGAGCAATCCACCCCACTGTACGATCATAGATGTTGCTTCGGCCGACGTCACAGGAGCCCCCTATAAGCGGTAAAATGCCAGAAGCATTGCCACCACACTAACAGCGGCGACTATACCAATCACCCCTTGGGCGCTGACGCGGCAGCCCCAGAAGTCGAATTCGAATTTCGGCGGTTCGGACATGACACAGCTCTCCATTGAGGAAGTTCAGAGCTGTTTTTCCGGGGGATTTAGGTTTGTCGGCTGTTTCGCGAGTCGGCGCAAGAGTCCGCCGACTCGCTTCCACGCATTTTGTGGCGTGTCATACAAGAGAGAGAAGATGTATGACATTGGAATCATTTATAATTCGCTGTCAGCAAAGGGAACTTATCCACAACCCGTTCAGGTACCCAACCCAACCAGACCGCTCGCTTCGGTACCATGCCCTCGAACATCCATGGCCCTGGACTGAGCCTAAGGGCTTCCCATTGCCTTTTGACGAGTTCGGCGTGAGTGACACCGTGACGGGTTTCAAAACCGCAGGGGTGTGAGCGCTCGACCGCTCGGAGGTTCGGGTAGATCGGGCATGGCCGCCAATCAATTTGCAGCCGCATTGCTAGATCCTCGAAATACCTATTCTCGACGGCAGAGGGCTTGCTCACTTCAACAGCAGCTCTCGCTCATAGTCGCTCAGTGGCGCAACAGGCCAGAGTTCGTGCTCAAGCAAGGGAGTGGCTTCGCTGGCTATGCTGCCTTCGGCCAAGGGGCTGGGCGAGGAAGAGGTCGGCTTGCTCATCCATTGGCACTTCCAAGTTGGAAGAAGGTTCGCCAATTTTTTTCGAAGGACGTGCCTTTCAATCCGACACCGATGCTGTCAAAGGCGCGAACCAAAACATACATTGCGCCGTACGAAAGAACCATCTGCAGAAGCACTGGCTGGTCTGCCAGACTTTCGCCGGGGGCATAGTATGCCTGGAATACTGAATATGCTCCAACTAAACCGACCAACAATTCGCCAAGCCCATAAATAAGTCGTTCCGTTTCACGTATTCGATAGAGCCCAGCCGCAATCGCGATGAGGGTGAGCGTGAAGAATATGTGCCCAAAGGTTTGCGCCCCGAGAGAGTCTAAAATGACCCCAATTAGCGCGAATGCAGCTGGTAGACCGACCCACAAACGAACACTCATGCACCCCTCATCAATTCTCGAATTTCGGCTTCGCTCTTCCCCGGAATTACGGTGACAGTGCATTTAATTCGTTCGCCACCGCCACCCTGCGCGCTCTGACTTTGCTCATCGTTCTGCCGGCTTGAGCGCCGGGGGCCACTTCGCGATCTCGTTCTTATAACTGCCCGTCCAACCTGCTCTCGATGTTGCGAGCCTGCCAGCGAGTGGACACGAGAACGCTCAATTCGCTGTAAGGCCCCTTGGTCTTCTTCCATTTGCCGCGGTGGTAGATGTGGAAATCACGGCGCAGGAGAGCTGTGGTCCCTATCTGTTGAGGTAAGGGTTAATACGCTTTGGTCGCTCGTAACCGGATTGGTCGAATATTTTCTCAAAAAGCCCGAACAGGTAGGCGTCCTGGGCCGCGTGGGAATCGTCCTTGAGGACCATCGTGTGCTCGACGTGGTCGGTCATCATTTTCCCGTAGCTGCCCACAACCGCATTTGTCACGCCCACGGTTCGGCCTTTCAACCCGGTGACGCCTGCAACGACCTTGATGGGCAATTCTATGCCGGCGACCTGTCTCATGTACTTCAAACCGTTGCTGAGCGTGGCGATGAAGGCATCCTCGGCTGGTAGGACGTAATAGAGCTGCCAATCGCCTCGCATTCCCTGCCGCATGATGTCGGCGTTGAGAGCCCAGACCTCGCCAGTGTGGAAATACTGAGTAAGCGCATCGACGTTTCTGGTGTTGCCCGCTGGGGCAAAGCACATCGCGCCGTACTTGTTCGCAATGGGAATGATCGGGCCAGGGCTGCCCATGGCGCCGAACGGATATGTTTTCTTGAGCATGACGTCTTCGGGGACTGGCCTCTTCGGCGGCACCTGTGGAATGAGACGCATATAAAGGACATCCCGAAAGGGCATCTCGACTTCACCATCCAGCCGGTTGCAGTGCCCCAGCTTCTCCTTGTCCTGGAAGTAGAACGGCGCGCCTAGGCCGTGTGGTACCTCGGGCGGTCCTACGCTCACCTCCGGCTCTGGCCTGTCGAGGAAGCCTCTAAGCGCGGCTATGAACTGCACCCGAAGCTTTGCACGCTCGGCGTCGATCTCCGGCTTGGTCGCCCCCTCGACTAGGCGGTACCGAACCGGCCAGCGCTTGTGGATGATGTCGAACGGAAGATCCTGCGGACTGCCGAAAGCTTCGTTCAACACCCCGATTACGGCGCTATCCGTCAGCTTTCGGAGTGCGAAGCCGTACTCAATGGCGACGTTGGAGTTGACAAGTGGGCGGCCGGGCTTCACGCCCTCGTTTCCCTCCACGTCGGGCGTCTTGCCGACCGGGGTAATGTCACCGACGAAGACCGTGCAGGCCTGGATCTTCTCCAAGATCGACCGGGCCACGTCTGGAGATCCGGTGAGGCCTTTGGTGTCGTGGTCGAGGTGAAGATCGCCACGGGACTCATCTGGAGCCTCGATTAGCTCGTTCTCTGCCTTCAGGTGCTCGATCGCTGCTTCAAGCGCGGTACGGACCACGTCTCGGGAGATCGCGCGGGGGTGGTCAGACTGCCAGGCCCAGAAAACCTTCATGAATGTCTCTCACCAAAATAGCTCGGAGTTGGTTACCGCCCGTTATTCTAGCTTTTGTTCGTATACTTCAGATCATCGCCGGTTGGCGGCGGCCCGAGTACCTGCACGTCCCAAGCATGGTTCGTATGGACAAAATCGTTTCCGCCTTCCTTGTCCGTCAATTTGGCGTAGACCAAGAAGCGTGTGCCGCGTGGATGCGCGCGTCGCAGGGCCTTCGGGAAACGAACGCGCAAGTTTGGCGAAACTGATTGACCCGCGATCGGCCGTACATGCAGGTCACCATGAAGACCCCCACCACTTTCAGTGTAAGTCTCGACTACCATTAAGATGTAAGGCTCTTCAGGCTTTCCCATCGGCGCCTCCCAAACCCCATGATGTTGGCGTATGCAACTTGGGAGTGCAATAGTCTACCTGCACTAGACTTTTCAGCCGCATTTGTTGGCAGGTCGCATGGCTCTACTTCCCTCACATTTACTCCCACCCCTGCCCCTCCTCCCACTTTCCTGCTATCTCCTGTCCCCGCCGTCCCGGCCCAAAGCAAAACCCTCCGTCCATCAAAGGGAGCAACAACCATGCGTTATCTCCACACCATGCTGCGCGTGCGCAATCTCGATGTCGCGCTGAAGTTTTACCAGGATGCGCTGGGGCTGAAGGAGGTGCGGCGGATCGAGAACGACAAGGGGCGGTTCACGCTGGTGTTCCTGTGCTCGGCGGACGATCTCGAGGCGCTGAAGAAGCAGCCGCAGACGCGCGGCGCGCCGCTGGTCGAGCTCACCTGGAATTGGGACGAGGAGAAGTACGGCGAGGACCGCTTCTTCGGCCATCTCGCCTATGAGGTCGACGACATCTACGAAACCTGCGCGAAGCTGCAGAAGGCCGGCGTCACCATCAACCGTCCGCCGCGCGACGGCAACATGGCCTTCGTGCGCTCGCCGGACCTGCACTCGATCGAGATCTTGCAGAAGGGCGAGCCGAAGGCGCCCGCGGAGCCGTGGGTTTCCATGCCGAATACCGGCCATTGGTAAGCCTTTGGCGCAGGAACAAGCCCCTATCCCCGGCGTTCACCTCAGGACAATGCGATTGGAGGAGAACGCGATGGGACGCGGAATTTTGCTGTGGCTGCTGGGCGTGCCGATCCCGGTGATCATCTTGCTGTGGCTGTTCTTCGGCCACTGACGTCAGGTTCGATTTGCGATGAAAAGCTCCGCCTTGGGCGGAGCTTTTTGCATGAGGGGCCCGACGCAATCGCCGACGCTGCCGTGAGGAAATTCCGCTACGAGATGGCTCGAAGCCCGGACGGAGCGAAGCGCAATCCGGGGGTCTTGCCACAAGCAACAACGGTCCCGGATTTCGCTTCGCTCCATCCGGGCTACGACACGACGACGCCGGGAAACGCGCGGAGGAGCTTCATGCCTGACACCAAGCTGACGATCTGGGGCCGCGCCAATTCGGTCAACGTGCAGAAGGTGCTGTGGTGTCTCACCGAGCTCGGCCTTGCCTATGAGCGCATCGACGCCGGCATGCAATACGGCAAGACCCGCGAGGCCGACTATCTCGCGATGAACCCCAATGCGCGGATTCCGACGCTGGTCGAGGGCGACTTCGTGCTGTGGGAGTCGAATTCCATCATGCGCTATCTGTGCCTCGCCCATGGCCGCGGCACGCCGATCTATCCGGAAGCGCCGAAGCTGCGCACCAGCGTCGACCGCTGGCTCGACTGGACGCTGTCGGCGGTGCAGCCGGTGGACCGTCCGGTGTTCTGGGGCATCGTGCGTACGGCGCCCGCCGAGCGCGACATGATCCAGGTGCAGCGCGATGCCGACACCGCCGCCGAGGTCTGGGCGATCGCCGACCGCCTGCTCGCCACGCGCCGCTTCATCGAGGGCGAGCAGTTCACGCTCGCCGATATCGCGATCGGCTCCTATGCGCGGCGCTGGCTCGGCGTCGAGGGCATCACGCGGCCGGCCCAGCCGCACCTGACGCGCTGGCTCGCCGAGCTCGGCAAGCGGCCCGGATTTGCGCAATTCGTCGCACCGCCGATGTCGTGAGCGGGCGGCGCGGCCTAACGTCCGCTGCGCGCGCGGGAAATCGCCGCTTTGACGCGGGACGTCTGGCGTCACCGTCGCGCTTGACGCGCTACTGTGCATGGGGTTGTTTTCGCACTTTTTTGTTTGGACGGTGCGATCAGCGCCAGCCGCGCTCGACCAGCAGCACGCAAAAGATCAGCACGAGCGTCACCGCGGCGGTGGCGAGCTTCGCCGTCCAGCTGAGGCCGCGGCCGACCCACCACAGCAGCGCGCAATACATCAGCACGGGGACGATGATGTCGAGCCGCACGAGATCCTGCGCCATGCGACCTCAGCGCCTGACGGTGGCGTCGACGCTGGTCGAGCCGCCGATCTTCACGCAGGTCCCGGTCGCCTCGACCATGTGGAAACCACGGCCATAGGAGGCGCAGGCGTTCGCCTTGGCCGTGCCGGCGCTGCCCTTGAGCGGCAAGGTCTTGCCCGCCTGCGCCGGCTCGGCGGCCGGCAGGCGCAGCGCCTCGGCCTGAGCCACGGACGACGTGATGAGCAACGAGATCAGGATCAGGAGCGGTGCACGCATGCGGACGTTCTAGCCCGACCGGCCGCCGCGCGCCATCGGGCCCGGCGCGAAGCCGTCAGATGAACCGGACGCCGGCCGACCGGCCGCGGCGCCAGATCACCTGGCAGCTCCGGCCGGTCCGGGCATCGCGCGCGAAGGCCATCCGGATCACGCCCGGCAGCTGGCTCGCGTCGTCGTCCATCATGATCTTGGCGCCGGTGTCGGAGATGTCCTCGACCAGGCAATGCCGCGCCGCGAACCCGCCGTCGAGCGTGATCCAGGCATGCCGCGACAGCAGCTTGCGGGCCGCGCGCTTCTTGGGTTGTGGCATCGGCGAAATTCTCCCACCCCAGCGCTATCCCAGGGAACCCTAAGAAACCGTTGAAATCGCCTCGGAATGTCGGCCGGGGCTGCGCTGTCCACCGGTTCCAAAAGAGGCTCCCGGACGGCTTGCCCGCGGCCGCAAAGGCCACTATACGTTCGCCCGCTGCAAGCCGCCGGGCACGACTCGGACTGGCCAGCGGCCGTGCCGCCCAAAGCGGCGGGGCCTTGCGTTTGCTCCCTTCGTCTATCGGTTAGGACGCCACCCTTTCACGGTGGAGAGAGCGGTTCGATTCCGCTAGGGAGCGCCATCCGCGACACGGCTCGCGGGATGCGGCAGCGAAATTCACCCCCCCTTGATGAACCTCCCTGCCCCTGGCCGCCGACCAATCGTCGATTGGAACCCGGACGAGGCCATGGACCCGCGCAAATCCCCTTCGGACGGCCAGCCCGGCATCGCCCCTCCGGCGCCCGCCTGGATGCGCCGCACCGCGCCTTACGCGCCGGAGCGCCGCGCCAGCATGCTGGAGCACATGGCGCGCGCTAGGTCGCTGCCGCGGCCGCAGGCCGCGCCGAAGCCATCGCGCACCGACGGCGTGGAGATCCTCAGCGACGTCATCGGCCATGTCGTCCTGTTCGGCATGATCGCCATTCTCTGCATGTCGCGCATCCCCCTCTATATCGGCGCATTCCTGTTCCTGACCGACGGCGAGCGCATCGAACGCATGTTCGCTGCGACCGGCATCCGGTTCGAGCCGGCTGCGTTCGGCCCCGACATCGTCAAGAGCTTTGCGTCCTGGTTCGGATGGTTCGCCCTGCTCGGCGCATTGAAGGGCTCGGTCCCAGCCCTGATCGCGCGATGGCTGCCTCCGGCCGAGTCGTGGTCCGTCATCGCCGGCATCGCGCTTCTGCTCGCCTGCATCGAGGTGTTCGGCTCGCTCGCGATCCGGCGCATCCTCGTGTGGTCGGGACTGGAGCACCGTGTGCGTGGCCCGATCTGGACGGCGATCAAATTGCTGATCGCCCTCGGCGTGCTGGCTCTGCTGATACTGCTCGGATAGGTGCCGCCGGGCGGCCTCAGCCGCATCCGGCAATGACGATGCCGTGAGACTGCATAATTTCGTCCACGATCGCCTCCGCGCATTTACCGGAAATTTACCCCTGCTCGTGAGCGCCGGTATCATTTGCTTAGATTTTGATTGCTACCGTGAATTTACGGAAGCAGTCCGAAACACAAATTGGCGCCCATGTCCGTCGCAGAGTTCCTCAGGCAGCGTGCAGTGGAAGTGACGGTCAGCGGCAGCTACTCGCTGCCGCGCTGGTACGATTGTGAGGGCAAGCTGCGCAGCTTCGCCTGCCGGACCAAGCGCGTGTCGCCGTTCCGCATGATCGTGGACGTGCCCGTCGTCGGCAAGGTCGGCGAGCGCCTGACCTCCTATTTCCAGGACTTCGGCGAGTTCCAGTGCACCATCAGCGCGACGCTGAAATCGGGCTTCCTGATGGAGCTCGAGATGACGCGGGCGCGTCGCGCCTGGATGTCGGAAAAGCTGACCTGGCTGGAGAAGAAGCAGAAAGACGACAGCATCCAGGAGCTGCGACGTGACGCGCGCTTCGTCCCGCAGATCTCCCATACGCTGCTGACGCTTGCCGATGGCAGCATCCATCCCTGCTTCATCATCGATGTCTCCACGGCCGGGGTCGCGATCTCCTGCGAGTACGATCCGCCGCTGGGAACCGCCCTTGCCGTCGGCGCCTGCGTCGGGCGCGTCATCCGCAAGTTCGACAATGGCTTTGCGGTCAAATTCGCCGAAAAGCAGTCGCGCGACGACCTCGATCGCCTGATCGTGCGCTCGCCCCTGCTGCAGTCGGCCTGAGCAGCACCGGCCAATCTTAACTCTTTCTTAACTAAACGCTGGAGGCGGAGGCCCCTGCGCGTTAGGGTGTGACCCGGTACGTCCGCAATCATTGCGGGCCTTCAGTATTGGAAGTTCCGGAATGTCCATCGCCGAGTCCGCCCCGGCTGCAATCGCAAGCACCACCGTCAGCGCAGTTAGGCCGCAGCTTCCGCCGGGTGTCGTGACCGAAGGTCCGCTGGTCCAGGCCAAGCTGCGCGAGAGCTATCTCCTGCTCGGCATCCTCTATGTCGGCGCCGTCGCGGGCATCGTCTGGGCCATTACGCAAGGCGTCGGCAAGGTCGAGCTGTTCACGTTCGCCTGGATGTTCGCGCTGACCACGTTCGGCATCGGCGCCGGCATGCACCGCCTGTTCGTGCATCGCAGCTTCCGCACCGGCCCGATCATGCGCGTCTTCTTCTGCGCCATCGCACAGATGGCCGTGCAGGGCTCGATCGCCAAATGGGTGGCCAACCACCGCCGCCATCATCTCTATGCCGACGACGTCGGCGATCCCCACAGCCCGCAATTCGACGGCTTCGGCAATCGCTATGTCAGCGCTTTGAAGGGCTTCCTGCACGCCCAGGGCAGCTGGGTGTTCGACCAGGCGACCACCGACAACGAATACTACGCCAAGGATATCCTCGCCGATCCCATCGCGATGTTCTTCGTCCGCACGCGCTGGGTCTGGTACGGGATGTCCGCCGTGTTCATCCCCGGCGTGGTCGGCTACACCTTCGGCGGCGTGCACAGCATGATCGGCTGCGTGCTGTTCTCCGGCCTGCTCCGCGCCTATCTGCTGATCCTCACCAGCCAGCTCACCGGCTCGGTCTGCCACGCCTACGGCTATCGCCGCTTCGAGGTCGACGATGCCTCGACCAACGAGTTCGTGACCACGATCCTCACCTTCGGCGAGGGTCTGCACAACAACCATCACCGCTTCCCGCGGGACGCCTATATCTCGCATGCCTGGTGGGAGATCGATCTCAACGGCCTGATCATCCTGGGCCTCGAAAAGATCGGCCTCGTCCACGACGTCTTCCACGCCTCGCACCGCCAGCTGGAGCGGGCCGAAGCGCAGGCGGCCTCGACGGCGCGCTGAAGCGGCAGGCGGCGGCCGCGCCTCGCGGCCGTCTTGCCTCCGCATCGCCGCCCTATCCTGGCCCCATTGCGGGATCAGCTTTTGAGCGTCCGTGCCGCGTGCCGGACGTCATTTGCGGACTTGCGATCGGGGGACCGGATGGCAGTCAACAAGATTACCTGGGACAGGGTCGGCCGGGTCACCGAGCCCGGCCGCTACATGTACACCTTCGGCTGGCTCACGATCACCGCCGGCGATCTCGAGATCTGGAAGCAATATCCCAACGCCGCTTTCACGCTGCTCGCGGACCACGCGGAGCCGGAGACACTTGTCGGCGAGGAATTCCACCTCGGCGCCTTCGACATCACCCCCGAAGCGCCACCGCCCTTCACCACGCACTGACGCCGGCCGCATCGCGAAGGCCGGCGATTCGAGCTGCGCAAGCAGCGCTGTGGGAACGGCTCTGCTGCGCAAAGTGCAGGTCACGGCGGGAACACCTGGCATGTGCGTTGCTTAACAAATGCCATGATACACATCCCAGCCGTCGACCAGGCCTTCCTGCTGCTGCTCATCGTTTTCTGCCTCGCCACGTGCCTCGTGCGCGTCTTCTGGCAGCTGGAGCAGGTGCGGGCCCGCCGGATCGCATCGCCGCCGCGCCGCCCGCACAGCGGAGCGTGACGAGACCGATCCGGGCCGCCGTGCGTAACACGGGAAAACCGTCCGTGATCGCGCGGACATCCAGCATGAATCGAAGAAGCTCGCACATTTCGTTGATCTGACTTGCCAATTCGCCCGCCGCCAGCGAAATGACGTCGTTGCCGTGGATGACGAAGCGATCCTGTCATGCAATTGATTGTGCACGTATTCTACACATGACGGCCCGGATGAACGTTGGCTGTCGCGCTCGTTAAGCGAGGCGACAGCCGGCGCATGACACATGGTCGCATCGGTAGAAGTGGCTAAGCGGGCCAAGGGAACCTATTTTCGGCGCCGATGTACCTGATTGAAGCGTTACCCACCGTCATCGGAACCGCCGCCATCGCTCCGGCGCTGCTGATGCTCTGGCTCGTCATTGCCGCCGAGGAGCGCCCGGGACCGCCGGCCCAGGTCTGGACCGCGTTCCTGCTCGGCGCCGCCAGCATTTCCCTGCTGGGCCTCGCCCGCGCCCCCTTCGCCAAGATGGTCGCCGCCCCCGACAACCCCTGGGCCGCACTGGCCATGCATTCGGTGTTCGGCGTCGCGCTTCCCGAGGAGGCCGTCAAGGTGATCGCCATCGTGCTGGTCTCCTCGACCAAGCGGCGGACCTTTGCGAACCCCATGGACACCGTGGTCTATGGCGCGGCCGTCGGCCTCGGCTTTGCCGCCTATGAGAACCTCGCCTACCTGGTCCAGCACGCCGAGATGTGGCGGTCTCTGGCGGCCCTGCGCAGCGTGCTGACCGTGCCGTTCCACGGCGCCCTCGGCATCATCGCCGGCGCCTACCTGACCATTGCGCGCGCCGGCACGGCGCTGGGTGCGAACCGACACAACCGCGATTGGGCCCGTCTCTCCAGCCGCCTGCTGATCTTCGGCGGCCCGCTGGCGCTGCATTCGGCCTTCGACTTCCCGCTGCTCACGCTCCAGCGCATGCCGGACCTCGATCCCACCCTGCGGATGTGGCTGGGCGGCGCGAGCCTCTTGATCGGCTTCAGCTCGATCGCTTTCGCCATCCGCCTGGTCCGGCGCGTTGCCCGCCACCACGCGCCCCGCACCGAGATCGCGCGGGAGCGGCTCAGCCAGCTACGGCGGATGTGGGCCCTGCTGCTGGCCGGCGGCGGCGTCGGCTTTCTCGGCCTGGCCTTCGTGCTGACCTCGATCCATCACTGGCTGATCAACCCCGAGCGCAACCTGACGCTGGCACTGATCCCGATCGGCTTCGTCTCGATCCTGCTCGGCCTTGCGCTTCTGATCGTCACGATCGCGATCTACATTCTCGGCCGCAACCGCGTTCGCACCAGTGGCGAAGGTTTTTCGTCGGCGCACGGCGGCGGTTGAGCCGCGGGATGGCGAGCGCGCTGCGCAACGGTTAGATTGGGTACATCCGTTGCCAATCTGGGGGTCGCCATGACTTCGCCCGAGGATTTTTCACGACTGCAATCCGCCATGAGCGAGGCGGTGAAGTTGCATT
>Ga0209564_1002359_pt1 | contig 15198 bp, 9 predicted proteins | sample AraplaCol_mMF_r2_FD_184272 | JGI IMG/M metagenome (GOLD analysis project Ga0209564, IMG submission 184272) | Arabidopsis root microbial communities from North Carolina, USA - plate scrape MF_Col_mMF_r2 (SPAdes) (version 3) | ecosystem: Host-associated > Plants > Roots > Endosphere | place: USA... | reverse complement strand
GGCGGTCCGGAAGGGTCGTCAACCTTCCGCCCGTCGGGGGCCTCCATCGGAGCGGGTTAAAAATCCGCGATCCGAAGGCTTCCGGATAACGGCTCCACGCGAAGCGCCTGCACTTCGTCGAAACGGTACACAACATCAAAGCTATTCCGGGCGAGGCCCGGGCGCTTCGCACCCTTCCCACCCATCGCAGCGAAAGCGCGTGGCGGCCAGGCCGTGCGCGCGACCCCCTCAGTCGCTCCGCGACAGCTCCCCCAAAGGGGGAGCATCTGGCGCGGCGTCCATGGATCCTGCCCCTCTGGGGGAGGTGGCCCGGAGGGGGATCGCGGCGTCGGCGGTTCAACCGGCCTTTGTCGCGGTGTCGACCGGGGCGTGATGGTCGGTTTCGTCCGAGCCGTGCGACCACTTTTTGAGGATCGGCGCCAGGGCCAGGAAGCCCAGGCCCATCACCATGGCGATCCCGCCGATCCAGTTGAACACCACCAGCGACCGAGCCAGGGCCGCGCTCGGGTCCAGCACCTGGCCGCCGACCGTCTCGGTGGCCGTCAGGCCGGCGATGAAGCCCCCGACCTTGCCGGCGATCGACACGGCCATGAACCAGACGGCCATGACGAACGACACCATCGCCGCCGGCGACAGCTTGGTCATCTGCGACAGGCCGACCGGCGACAGGCACAGCTCGCCGGTGGTGTGCAGCATGTACATCAAGAGCAGGAAGATCAGCGGCATGCGGAAGGCGCCGTCGACCAGATGCGCGCCCAGCTGCAGCAGCAGGAAGCCGCCGCCGACCTGCAGCAGGGCCAGGCCGAACTTGACCACCGGGTTCGGATCCTTGCCGCGCTGGCCCAGCCAGGTCCACAGGAAGGCGAACACCGGGGCGAAGATCAGCAGCCAGCCGGACCCCAGGGCCTGGGTCTGGGCGGCGTTGAAGCTGGTGTTGATCCAGAAGGTCGAGGCCCTGTCGATCCCCGCGGCCGCCAGCTGTCCGGGCGCGGCCAGGGTGACGGCGCCGCCAAGCAGCCGCACCGGCTCGGCGACCAGGTCGAGGTCGACATTGGTGGCGGCGAACAGGTTCAGCGACGAGCCGGCCTGGTCGAACAGGGTCCAGAAGATCACCGCGCCAAAGATCAGGAACACCGCCAAGCCCAGGCGTTCGCGCTCGACCTTGTCGCACTTGGCGATCATGAACCACAGGATGTAGCCCAGCGAGGCCAGCATGCCGGCGATCAGGGTCCAGTTGACCATCACCGTGTAGCGCACCAGCAGGCACACCGCCGCGACGCCGGCCAGGGACAGGCCGTAGATCAGCCCTTCACGGTTCAGCGGTCCCAGCAGCGGCTGGGCCAGCAGCTTGGCCGCCGGCGGCTCGCCCTTGCCCCTCAGCAGCGGCCGGCCCAGCACGAAGACCACGAAGCCCGCGACCATGCCCAGGCCCGCCAGGCCGAAGCCCGCCCACCAGCCGACTGTCACCCCCAGGAAGCCGCACAGGATCGAGGCCCAGAACGAACCGAGATTGATGCCGTAATAATAGAGCGTGAAACCCGGATCGCGATGGCGATCGCCCGGCGGATAGAGCTGGCCGACGATGGTCGAGATGTTGGGCTTGAGGAAGCCGACGCCGACGATGATCAGGGCCAGGGCGAACCAGAAGACGTTCAGATAGGCCGGGTCCCGACCCGTGACGCCCAGCTGGTACTGGCCCTCGGGCAGCACGGCCGGGATCGGGGCGCCGGCCGGCAGGCCCTGGACGGCGAAGTCGCCGGTCTTGGACGCGGCCACGGCGTAGGGCTTGCCGCCGACGACCAGCCTCGAGACCCGGCCTTCGCCGCGGCCCTCGGACACGAACGCATAGGTGTGGCCGGCGTAGGTCAGGGTCTGGGTGGCTGGCGCGCCCTCGATCGCCATCGTCAGGTGGCCGGCGATCAGCAGGACCGCGCCGAAGATCACCGCCTTGCGGGCGCCCAGATAGCGGTCGGCCAGGAAGCCGCCGATCAGCGGCAGCAGATAGACCAGCGAGGTGTAGGACCCGTAGTGGGCGCTGGCCGTCTTCGGATCGAACAGGAAGTGCTGGGTCAGGTAGAAGATCAGGATGCTGCGCATGCCGTAATAGGAGAAGCGCTCCCACATCTCGGCGAAGAACAGGATCAGCAGCCCCCGGGGGTGGTCCCGCAGCAGCTGGATCAGCACGGGGACGCCGGTCAGCAGCGTGACCAGGGCGCCCATGACGATGACGATGTTCATGGGCGGCCCCCGTGGCGTTCGATCCTGGTCATGTCGGTCTGGCCTCGCGGATCAGTTCGGGGTCAGGTCGATCGTGGTCGGCGCATCCGTCAGGGGCAGGGTGTAGGCTCCCCGTTCCAGGACGCCGCCGGCCGGTCTATAGGGGCGGGCGCCCTTGGTGGTGGCCTTCACCCGCAGCCGGGCCGCCGGGGTGGCCGCGTCGCGCGCCGCCAGGGTCAGGGTCAGCTTGCCGGTGGCGGGGGTGTAAGCGGCGGCGTCGATCTTGCCGGCCTCCAGGGTCAGCCAGGCGCCGATCGGAGCCACGAACAGGCGGGTGCGCGCCCCGTCCTTGGGCTCGATCCGAACGACGCCGTCGCCCTGGCTGACATTGCCGCCGAAGCCCAGCCAGCCGAAGGTCGGATCGTTGACCAGATAGGTCGCCGCCGCATAGGCGTGGCCGAAGAAGCCCATGCCGTAGTCGCCGCTGTAGGGATCCCAGGACATCATGTCGGGCGCCGAGTGGAAGGCGGCCGACGAGAAGCCTTCCTGGTCGATGTTGGTGATCCCGCCCATCAAGCCGCCATAGGCGACGCGCAGCAGGTGCAGGTCGCCGGGATCGGCGCGGTAGGCGTCGAACAGCGGCACGGCGTTCAGGGTCGAGCCGTAGTGATGGATCTGCCGCTCGATGCGCGGAACCTTGCCGCCGTAGAGGAAGTCCCAATAGCGCCGGGCGTTGCCGTTATAGCCCCAGCTGGGGATGGTCGGATCGTAGGCGAGGATCACCTCGCGGGTCTCGTCGGCCTGCTTCTGGTGGCCGAAGAACCGCATCCAGGCATAGACCTCGGCCTGGCCGGTGGAGTCCCAGGCCATTTCGCTGCCGAACGGGTAGGGCAGGGTCTTCCAATGGTCGGCCCGGCTCTTCATCAGAGCCTCCAGCGCATCGGCCTTGTCAGTCAGGCCCTCGCGGCGCAGGTCCTCGAGGATGTCTACGAAGACGTCGCCCTCCATCTGACCGAACTGGGCGTAGTAGGGGGCGTCGCGCATCATCGCCACGGCGGTCATCTGGGCGTGGTCGAGATACCAGCGCCAGTCGTGGGCCTTGACCAGGCCGTCGTGGTTGCGGGCCAGGCGGTAGAGCACCCAGTGGCCGATCGCCACGTGCGGATAGTTGTAGGATCGGCCCAGGTCGTCCGCATCCTTCTTCGACCACGAGGTCCAGGTCTTCCAGTTGGTCTTGGGATCGTAATAGGTCGGCAGCGCGTCGGGGGCGTAGTAGAACAGGCTCTTCTTTACCGCCCCGGCGTGCTCGCCCTCGGCGACCTGCAGCCCGCCGACGATGGTCTCGTCGACCACCCGCTCCAGCCTGGCCACCTCGCCGGCGTCGGGATTGTCCAACTGCTTCATCATCGCCGCGACCCAGCTGCCCGCGCCGCCTTCGTCGCTCATGCCGGAGATCCAGACCCGCGGATCCTGGGTGACGATCCTGTCGGCCTGGCGGTCGTAGGTGAGGATGCCTGGCGAGCGGTGGAACGGATCGGACGGGTCCTCAAACCACTGCCGGGTCGTCGAGAACCGGCCCAGGTCGGCCATGGCCTGCTCGAGCGGCTTGGTGATGAAGTAGGAGACGGTCTGGACGCTGTCGTCGGCATAGGTGATCGACAAGGTCGCCCGGCCCCATCCCGTCGCCCGGACGGCGTAGCGCGACCAGCCGGTCCCCGACTTCACCGGCGTGGCGGTCAACGCTCCGGCCGGATAGCTCTCGATCCGGGCCACCGGCTTGGGCGACTTCAGGAACAGCGTGGCGTCCTGGTCGGTGGGCACGACATAGCCGGGGATGCCGACGGCGACCGGACGGCCGTTGGCGGTCAAGGTGTCCTCAATGGCTCGGATCGACGGCGCGGTGACCAGGCGAACGCCGATCGTGCGGCTGGCTCCGGGAGCCAGGGAGAAACTGGTGGGCGTGTTCCACTGTTCGCCGGCGGTCTTCCAGTCCTGCTCGGCGAAGCCCTTGCTGGCGATCGTCCAGTCGTAGAAGCCCTCCGAGGTCTGGCCGCGCGCGCTGCGGTCGGTGAAGATGTCGCCGGGCCTGGCGCCGTGGCCGGCCTGCTGGATCGGCCGATAGGCCTCCAGCGGCGTCGCCTTCTCGGGCAGCACCAGCAGGGCGGGACCCTTGCCGTTCAGGCGGGTCACCTGCAGGTAGCCGGCGTCGCGGCCGATATAGGGATCCACGAAGCTGGCCTGGGCGTGGGCCTCCTCCAGCGAGCGGTCGGTGATGATGTTGTCGAACACCATCGGCAGGCCCAGTCCGCCGACCTCGACGGCCTGCCTGGACGTGTTGGTCAGGACGAAACGCAGGGCCAGCGCCCCGCCCTCGGCGACCCAGCGGCGCTCGACGCGAAGCGGCGAATCCGGATCCAGGGACGCGGTGATGTCGGCCGCCGCCAGGGTCGCGCCGCCGGCCGCCAGCCGGCGGATGGGCTTGCGCTGGCGGGCCGAACTGAAGTCGCGCCAGGCGCCGCCCTCGGTGCGCAGGCGCAGGTGGATGTCGCCGACATGGACATAGCCGTCGCCCTGGCGCTCGGCCTCCCGCGCGCCGGGGACGAAGTCGAAGCCGGCGTCGGCCGTCGGCGACAACCGGGCCAGGGTCTGGGTGTCGGCGCGCAATTCCAGCCGGAACTGGGCGGTGCGATAGCCGGTCCTGGCGATCGGCTTGAAGACCTTCTTGGCCGGCGCCGCGGGCTCCTGTGCGTGCGCCCTGCTGCTGGCGGCCAGGTCCAGCGGCGTGGCCGCCAGCAGCAGGGCCGCCAGGGCCGCCAGGCGACGGTTCGTCATCGGAGCCTCGTCATTTTCCGCCGTTCGTGTTCGCACAAACCGGTTCATCGATGCGAGGTCAAGGAAATTATACGGTATATGATCTTGTGGGGCGAGCGCTCGATGCGCGTGGAGGCGGCTCCCTGGGGATCGCCGCCTTTTGTCCGCAGCCGGATTGACGAGCGAAAGGCGTAATCCTAAGATCGTATACGGTATCAAATGTTGGGGAATGACCGATGGCGACGCGCCGTGATCTGATGCTGACGGCCGCGGCGTTCGCTGGAATGGCCCAGCCGATCAGCGCCCTGGCCAAGGCCCGCGACGCTGCGCTTCCGGCCAAGGCTGCGCCCCTGCCGCTGTCGTCGGTCCGCCTGCTGCCGTCGGAATATGCCACCGCGGTCGAGGTCAATCGGGCTTACCTGCTGCGGCTGAGCCCCGACCGCTTCCTGCACAACTTCATGACCTTCGCCGGCCTGCCCGCCAAGGGCGAGATCTATGGCGGCTGGGAGTCCGATACGATCGCCGGTCATACCCTTGGCCACTACATATCGGCCCTGGTTATGATGTACGAGCAGACCGGCGACGCCGAATGCCGGCGGCGCGCCGACTACATCGTGAGCGAGCTGGCCAGGGCTCAGGCCAAGCGCGGCACGGGCTACGTCGGCGCCCTGCAGCGCAAGCGCAAGGACGGCAAGGTCGTCGATGGCGAGGAGATCTTCGGCGAGGTGATGAAGGGCGACATCCGCTCCGGCGGCTTCGACCTAAACGGCTCGTGGTCGCCGCTCTACACCGTGCACAAGACCTTCGCGGGCCTGCTCGACGTTCATCGCGCCTGGGGAAACAGGCAGGCGCTCGACGTGGCGGTGGGGCTGGGCGGCTATTTCGAGCGCGTCTTCGCCGCGCTGAGCGACGAGCAGATGCAGACCTTGCTGGGCTGCGAATATGGCGGACTCAATGAGAGCTATGCCGAACTCTACGCCCGCACCGGCGATCGTCGCTGGCTGGTGGTCGCCGAGCGGCTCTATGACCGTAAGGTGCTGGATCCGCTGGTCGCCCAGCAGGACCAACTGGCCAACCTGCACGCCAACACCCAGGTGCCCAAGCTGATCGGGCTGGGGCGGCTCTACGAGCTGACGGACAAGCCGCAGGATGCTGCGGCGGCCCGGTTCTTCTGGAGCACGGTCACCGACCACCACAGCTACGTGATCGGCGGCAACGCCGACCGCGAGTACTTCGCCGCGCCCGACACCATCGCCGCCCACATCAGCGAACAGACCTGCGAGCACTGCAACACCTACAACATGCTCAAGCTGACCCGGCAGCTCTACAGCTGGCGGCCGGAAGGCGGGCTGTTCGACTATTACGAGCGCGCCCACCTGAACCATGTGATGGCGGCGCAGAACCCCAAGACCGGCGGCTTCACCTATATGACGCCACTGCTGACAGGCGCGGAGCGGGGCTATTCGACCAATGACGACGACGCGTTCTGGTGCTGCGTCGGCACCGGCATGGAGAGCCACGCCAAGCATGGCGAGTCGATCTTCTGGGAAGGCGAGGGGACGCTGCTGGTCAACCTCTACATCCCGGCCGAGGCCCAGTGGACGACGCGCGGCGCGAGCCTGAAGCTCGAGACCCGCTATCCCTACGAACGGGAATCGCGCCTGACCCTGACCAAGCTAGCCAAGCCGGGGCGCTTCACCATCGCCCTGCGCGTGCCGGCCTGGGCGAAGGGCCAGGCCAAGGTCAGCGTCAACGGCCAGGCCGTCACGCCCGAGACGGCTGGCGGCTACGCCCTGGTCGATCGTCGCTGGCGGGCGGGTGACGTGGTGGCCATCGCCATGCCGCTGGACCTGCGGCTGGAGGCGACGCCGGGTGACGACACCACGGTGGCTGTGCTCCGGGGACCGATGGTGCTGGCGGCCGACCTGGGACCTAACAGCGAGCCCTGGAAGGACGTCGATCCGGCCCTGGTCGGCGAGGCGGTGTTGACGGGCTTCCAGGCCACGGCGCCGGAGAAGGCCCTCTATGTCGCCCGAGGCGTCAGCCGGCCCGGCGACCTGACCTTCGTGCCGTTCTACAGCCAGTACGAGCGCCGCAGCGCGGTCTATTTCAGGCGCTTCACCGAGGACGCCTGGAAGACCGAGGAAGCCGCGTTCCTGGCAGAGCAGGCCAGGGCCAAGGACATCAGCGCGCGCTCGGTCGACATCATGCACCTGGGCGAGATGCAGCCCGAACGCGACCACAACCTGACCTCCGAGCTGTCCTATCCGGTGGCCTACCGAAACCGCAACGGCCGCGACGCCCGCTCGGGCGGGTTCTTCGAGTTCGACATGAAGCTGCGGCCCGGCCCGCTGGTCCTGCAGGCGACCTACTGGGGCGACGAGCGTAAGCGTGACTTCGACATCCTGGTCGACAACGTGAAGGTCGCCTCTCAACACCTTGAGGCCGACCATCCCGGTAAGTTCTTCGACGTCGAGTATCCGCTGCCCGAGGCGCTGACCAAGGGCAAGACCAAGGTCAGGGTGCGGTTCGCGCCGCGCGAGCGCAGCACGGCGGGTCCGGTCTTCGGCGTGCAACTGTTCGCCGCCAAGCCCGCGTCCACGGCGTGAGGCCGGGAGGCATCCCGGGGCTCCATCGGGACATCATGATGTTGCTTGAGCGGAAGGGCTAAACATGCGGCGAACCGGGTTTTCGGATACGGCGGTGCTGTGTCTGGCGGCGACCGCGCCGATGCTGGCCATTTCGCCGGCCCTGGCCAATCCCCCGGCCGTGCGGGCCAGCTCGGCCGACAAGCGGTTCGAGACGATCTCCACCGAGGAATACGCCTGGCGCCTGGCGCAGAGCGGGCCCAGCGAGGACGGTCCCAAGGGAGGGACGTTCAAGCTTCCCGACGTCGGCCCGTCGACGCAGGCCGCGCGGCTGGCGCGCTGGACCACGGTGGCCCAGCAGTTGGCGGACCTGCCGGTCGCCAGGCTGTCGACGAAGAACCAGGTCAACTACGCCGTCTACAAGGGCCAGATCGACGCGCTGCTCGCCGAGCAGCACTACCGCGAATACGAAAAGCCGCTGAATGCCGACAGCAGCTTCTGGGGCGACGTCGCGGAAACGGCGCGGGGAAGCTTCCGGACCGAGGCGGACTATCGCAGCTATATCGCGATGATGCGGGACATCCCGCGCTACTATGACCAGCAGATCGTCAACATGCGCGCCGGGCTGGCGCGAGGCTTCACGCCGGCTCAGGTGACCCTGCTGGGACGCGACGCCGGCGTGGCCCTGGTCGCCGACGCCGCCACGCTGGAGGCTTCGCCCTTCTATGCGCCGTTCAAGACCTTGCCGGCCAACATTCCGCCGGCAGGACAGGCGGCGCTGCGCCGCGAGGCCGTCGAGGCCATCGCCCAGGCGGTGGTCCCCGCCCATGCGCGCCTGCGCACCTTCCTGCGCGACGAATACATCCCCGGCGCGCGGCGGAGCCTGGCGGCCTACGACCTGCCGGATGGCAAGGCCTATTACCGGTCCAAGATCCGCGAGTTCACCACCACCGGCCTGACGCCGGACCAGATCCACCAGATCGGCCTGACCGAGGTCGCCAAGATCCGCGGCCGGATGCTGGACGTGATGAAGGAGGTGAAGTTCGAGGGCGACCTTCCGGCCTTCCTGACCTATCTGCGGACCGACCCGCGCTTCTACGCCAAGACGCCCCAGGATCTGCTGGATCGCGCGGCCTGGGACGCCAAGCGCTTCGACGGCAAGGCGTCCCAGTGGTTCGGCCATCTGCCGCGCAGCCGCTTCGCCATCCGCCCGGTGCCCGATGAGATCGCGCCCTTCTACACCGGCGGTCGCGGCGGCCCGGGCATCTATCTGGTCAACACCTACAACCTGCCGTCCCGTCCGCTGTACTCACTGATGGCCCTGACCCTGCACGAGAGCGCGCCGGGCCACGCCTTCCAGATGCCGCTGGCCGCCGAGAACAAGGACCTGCCGGCCTATCGCCGCGACACCTACCTGTCGGCCTACGGCGAGGGGTGGGCGCTGTATTCCGAGGCGCTGGGCGAGGACATGGGCCTCTACGAGACGCCCTACGACCGGTTCGGCATGCTGAGCTACCAGATGTGGCGCGCGGCGCGGCTGGTCGTCGACACGGGAATCCACACCCAGGGCTGGAGCCGCGAGCAGGCTCAGGCGTACCTGCACGACAACACCGCCATGGCCGACCATGAGATCCAGACCGAGGTCGATCGCTACATCGCTTGGCCGGGGCAGGCCCTGTCCTACTACATGGGCATGCTAGCCTTCATCGACGCGCGCAAGCGGGCCGAGCAGGCCCTGGGTCCCAAGTTCAACATCCGCGCCTTCCACGACGCCGTGCTGGAGCTGGGCTCGGTCCCGCTGCCCGTGATCGACGCTCGCGTCGACCAGCTGATCGCCGAGGGCGGCAAAGGCCCCTATCCCGATGAGGAATGAGATATCCCTCGCCGGCGATACTTTCGACCGGCCTCGTCAGGCCGACAGTTGCTGTTTCAGGTCCGACAGCGTGCCGAGGATGTGATTGGCGGTCAGCGCCTCGACCTCCGCCGCGTCGCCTCGCGTCCAGGCGGCCAGGATCTCGCGGTGCTCCTGGCTGGCCCGCTCGTCGCGTCCCAAGGGCTCGAGATGCACCCGCACATAGCGTTCGGCGAGGATCTGCAGCCGTTCCATCAGCTGGAAGGTGATGTGGCCGCCGGGGCGCACCAGCGCCAGGTGGAAGGCGCGATTGAAGCTGACATGGTCGCCGTCGGGCTTGGCCAACTCGGCTTCCAGCGCCAGGAGGGCTTTTTCGGCGGCGGCGTGGTCGGCCGGCGTGGCCCGCAGGCAGGCCTCGGCGACCGCGCCGGGCTCGAGTTTCAGGCGCAGGGCGAAGACCTCGCTGGCTTCGTCGGTCGACAGGTCGCGAACCACGTAGCCGCGGTTGGGATAGGAACTGAGCAGGCCGTCCTGCTCCAGGCGGCCCAGGGCTTCGCGCAGCGGAATCTTGCTGACGCCCAGCTCGGCCGCGATGACGTCCTGGCGTACGGCGGTTCCGGGCTGCATCGCGCCGACCAATATGCGGCGCCTGACGATCTCATAGGTCTGGTCGGACAGCGTGCGGACGACGATGTTCATAGGCGCAGGCTGAACCTCTTGGCGGACCGCTCCAGCGCGGTGCGAGCACGATCGTATACTGGATTCCGCCCGTTGGCGGGAGTCTAGATCACCTGAAAGCCCGCCCAGAACGGATCGGCGCGGTCGATCCAGAGGATATTGTGGCCGGTGGCGATCGCCGATCCCTGAATCGAGGGAATGATCGCGTCCCGCCCGCCGAGTTCGACCTGGGCCTCGACGCGCCCGATGAAGCGGCTGCCGATGATGCTCTCGTGTACGAAGGCGTCGCCGACCTTCAGCCGGCCCTTGGCCGCCAGGTGGGCCAGGCGTGCCGAGGTGCCCGTGCCGCAGGGGCTGCGGTCGATGGCGCGGTCGCCGTAGAACACCGCGTTGCGGCCATCGGCGTCCGGGGCCCGGGGCGCGTCGGCCCACAGCACGTGGCTGACGCCGCGGATGGTCGGGTCCAGCGGATGCACCGGCTCGACCTTGTCGCGAACCAGGGTGCGGACGATCGGGCTGAGCCGCAGGATCTCGGCGGCGCCCAGGGCGTCGATGCCGGTGTAGGCGCCCTGGGGTTCGATGATGGCGTAAAAATTGCCGCCATAGGCCACGTCGATCGTCAGCGGGCCAAAGCCCGGCACGTCGATCGCGATCCCTTCCTCGGCCAGATAGGCCGGGACGTTGCGGATCTTCACGGCCGTGACCCTGTCGCCCGCTGTTTCATAGGCGATGTCGATGACGCCCGCTGGCACCTCCAGCTTCAGCTTGCCGGGCTCGCGCGGGCTGATCAGGCCGTTCTCCAGGGCGAAGGTGACGATGCCGATCGTGCCGTGGCCGCACATCGGCAGGCAGCCGCTGGTCTCGACGAACAGGATCCCGGCGTCGCAGTCGGGCAGGGTGGGCGGGTAGAGGAAACCGCCCGACATCATGTCGTGGCCGCGCGGCTCGAACATCAGGCCGGTGCGGATCCAGTCGAAGCGAGCGAGAAAGTCCTGCCGCCGCGCGCTCATCGTGTCGCCATGCAGCAGCGGCGCGCCGCCGGCCGCCAGGCGCACCGGATTGCCCGCCGTGTGGCCGTCGATGCAAAAGAACGTGTGGCGCATGGACTTCCTCTTGCGCTCTAGAGCGTTTCCCGACCTGATTGCATCAGGTGGACGCCCTAAATATTTGTTTTAAAGCACTTTCTTCATGCGAACCGGTTTCCGCTTCGCTCGAAAATGCTCTAGCTTCAGGCTGCGGCCTGGGCCAGGAGCGGTCGGTTGGCGGCGGCTTCCTCGACCATGGCGGTCACCTCCGCGCGGCGAGCGCCGGCCAGGGGCAGGCGGGGCATGCGCACCCGTTCCGACCCGCGGCCCATGATCTGCTCGGCCAGTTTGATCGACTGCACCAGGTCGTGTTCGGCGTCGAGGTGCAGGAGCGGCATGAACCAGCGATAGATGCGGCGGGCTTCCTCCAGGTCGCCGCGGTCGACGGCCGCGACCAGGGCCACCGATTCCTGCGGGAAGGCGCTGGTCAGGCCCGAGACCCAGCCTCGGGCGCCCATCAGCAGGCCTTCCAGGGCGACGTCGTCGAGGCCGGCCATCAGGATGAAGCGCTCTCCGAACGCGCGCGCCAGGTCGGTGAAGCGGCGCGTGTCGGGCGCGCTTTCCTTGACCGCCACGATAGTCGGCTCGTCGGCCAGGCTGGCCAGCACGTCCAGGGTGATCGCCGCGCGATAGGCCGGCGGATTATTATAGAGCATGATCGGCAGGGCGGAGGCCCGGGCGACGGTGCGGAAATGGGTTTCGAGTTCGGCCTCGGTGGGCACGTAGACCATGGCGGGCAGGACCATCAGCGCATCGGCGCCGAGCGACTCCGCGTCCTTGGCGAAGACGGCGGCGCGGGAGGTGGTCAATTCCGAGACCCCGACGACGATCGGAACCCGGCCGGCCACCACCTCGACGGCGGCCCGCAGCATCTGGCGCTTTTCGTCGGCTTCGAGTGAATTATTTTCGCCACAGGTGCCCAGCACCACAAGGCCGTGCACGCCGTCCCGGACCAGGGCGTCGAGCACCTGCTGGCTGGCGTCGATGTCGATCGACAGATCGGTCTTGAACTGGGTCGTGGCGGCCGGGAACACGCCCGACCAATTCATGGAGCTCATACGACTTGCACCTCTAACTGCTTCGTCTACGGTATACGAAATGGTGATACGGAGGTAAAGCCCAGGTGGAGCAGGCGGCGGGAACATTGGTGATCGGCGGCGGGGTGGTCGGCATGGCCTGCGCCCTGGCCTTGCGCCGCGCCGGCGAGACGGTGCTGGTGCTCGATCCGCAAAACCTGTCACGACCCGCCTCCTACGGCAACGCTGGCCACATCGCGGTGGAGCAGGTCGAGCCGCTGGCCTCGCCCGCCGCCCTGGCCTCGGCCTTAGGCCGCCTGTTCCCGCTGGGCGGTGCGCTGGATTTCCGCCTGGCGGACATCGCCGCCTGGGGACCCTGGGCGGCGCGCTTTATAAAAGCCGCGACCCCCGAGGGCGCGGCCCATGGCAGGCGGGCGCTGAACAGCCTGCTGGAGGACGCCCTGCCGGCCTGGCGGCGCCTGGCCGGCAGCCTGAACCGTCCCGACCTGCTGGTCGAGCACGGCCATGTCGTCGTCTGGGAGAGCCAGGAAACCGCGCGCGCGGGCTTCGCGGCCTGGCGCGCCGCCGATATCGGCCAGGCCCGACTCAGCGTGTTGTCCGATCCGCTGGCGCGGCGACTGCGGGAATCGATCAAGACGCCGATCGCCGGCGGCGCGCGGTTCGAGAACACAGGCCAGGTGCGCGATCCCGCCCTGGTCCTGAGGTTGCTGGACGAGGCCTTTACGGCCTCGGGCGGGCGGCGGCGGACCGGTCGCGCCACAGGGCTGCGAACCTTCGGCGGTCGCGTCGAGGTCCTGCTTGAGGATGGCGAGCGGTTGGCGCCGGAGCGAGTGTTGGTCGCGGGCGGCGTGGGGTCGGGCGCGCTGCTGCGCGACCTGGGCCATGTGGCGCCGGTGATCGCCGAGCGCGGCTATCACCTGGAAGGCGGCGCGAAGCATTGGGGCGACCTGCCGCCCGTGGTGTTCGAGGACCGCTCGCTGATCCTCACCCGTTTCGGCGACCGGCTGCGGGCCGCCAGCTTCATCGAGTTCGGCCGCGAATCCTCGCCGCCCGATCCCCGCAAGTGGGCGCGCCTGCGTCGCCACCTTGCCGAGCTGGGGGTGCGGATGGAGGGGCCGGTCGCCGAATGGATGGGCGCCCGGCCGACCCTGCCTGACTATCTTCCGGCCATCGGCGTCGGTCGGCGGGCCGACAATCTTTACTACGCCTTCGGCCACCAGCACCTGGGCCTGACCCTGGCGGCGGTGACCGGGGAGCTGGTCGCGGACCTGATGGGGGGAGCGACCCCTGCGGTCGACCTAGCCCCCTTTGACCTGGACCGGTTCGCGCGACCGCGCGACCTACGCAAGAGGAACACGGCATGACCCTGGGCGTCGGCGGCTCGACCATGGATCTGCAACTGGCGGGCTTGTCGCCCCGGCCCGGACGGCCCCCGGCCATCGCCGTCGTCGAATACGAGGCGCGGCTGGAGCGGGCGCGGGTCCTGACCGCGGCGCTGGGCGCCGACGCGCTCCTGGTCGGGGCGGGGGCCAGTCTGCGCTATTTCACCGGCGTGCCGTGGGGCGCGACCGAGCGGCTGGTGGCCCTGCTGCTGCCGCGCAAGGGGCGGCCGATCATGATCTGTCCGGCCTTCGAGCTGGGCTCGCTGCAGGCCGACCTGAAGATCGAGGCCGACATCCGCCTCTGGCAAGAGCACCATAGTCCGGCGGCCCTGGTGGCCCAGGCGCTGTCCGAGATCGGGGCCGACCTCCTGGCCCTGGATCCTGCCGCGCCGTTCTCGCTGTTCAGCGCCCTGGACAAGGCCGCGCCATCCCTGCGGGCGGTGGACGCCGCCTCCGTCATCGACGGTTGCCGCGGCCTCAAGTCGCCGGCGGAACTGGCCTTGATGCGCTACGCCAAGGCCATCACCCTGGACGTCCACTGTCGCGCCGCCGCCATGCTGGCGTCGGGGATCGCCGCCAGCGCCGTCAAGCGGTTCATCGACACGGCCCACCGCGCCGCCGGCGCCGATGGCGGCTCGACCTTCTGCGCCGTGCAGTTCGGCCGCGCCACCGCCTACCCGCACGGCCTGCCGGGCGACCAGATCCTGGGGGAGGGCGAACTGGTGCTGATCGACACCGGCTGCCAGGTCGAGGGCTACAACGCCGACATCACCCGCACCTATGTGTTTGGCGAGCCGGGCGACGAGCATCGGCGGATCTGGGACATCGAGCACGAGGCCCAGGCCGCCGCGTTCGCCGCCGTGCGGCCGGGCGTTCCTTGCGAAGTCATCGACGAGACGGCGCGTCGGGTGCTTCAGCGCTACGGCCTGGGACCCGACTACGCACTGCCGGGCCTGCCGCACCGGACCGGCCACGGCATCGGCCTGTCGATTCACGAGGGGCCCTATCTGGTGCGCGGCGACGCCACGCCGCTGGCGCCGGGCATGTGCTTTTCCAACGAGCCGATGATCGTCATTCCCGATCGGTTCGGCGTGCGGCTGGAGGACCATTTTCACGTCACCGAGGACGGCGCGGCCTGGTTCACCGAGCCCTCGCCCTCGATCGATGCGCCGTTCGGTGCGTCGTGAGGCCGATGAGTCCCGGTTTGCACGCGCTTGTTTTCACATCCCGGCCGGTCGTCCTCGGCCCGTCAAAGACCACCCTGGGGGTAATCGCATGAACTTCTGGACCCGCCGCAAGGCGCTCGACGCGATCGTCTCGGTGGAGGCCGACCGTCGACTGAAGCCGACCCTGTCCTGGCCGCACCTGCTGGCCCTGGGCATCGGGGCCATCATCGGCACAGGGATCTACACCCTGACCGGCATCGGCGCCGAGCGGGCCGGGCCGGCGGTGATCCTGGCCTTCGCCGCCTGCGGGGTGCTGTGCGTGTTCGCCGCCCTGGCCTATGCCGAGGTGGCGACCCTGATCCCGGCCGCAGGCAGCGCCTAC
>Ga0209564_1002354_pt1 | contig 15236 bp, 11 predicted proteins | sample AraplaCol_mMF_r2_FD_184272 | JGI IMG/M metagenome (GOLD analysis project Ga0209564, IMG submission 184272) | Arabidopsis root microbial communities from North Carolina, USA - plate scrape MF_Col_mMF_r2 (SPAdes) (version 3) | ecosystem: Host-associated > Plants > Roots > Endosphere | place: USA... | reverse complement strand
CGGCTTTGCGGCATCCTTCCCGCCATCGCGACGAAGAGCGCGTCTGGAGATGGATGTGGGAGGGACCCGAATGAACTATCGCCCGTTGCTGGCCGGCGCATCGGCGCTGGCCCTGGTCTGGAGCGGCACGGCCGCGGCGCAGACCGCTACCGCACAAGCGCAGGATGCCCCTGCCCAAGCGAACGCTTCGGACACGGAAGATGGCGAGATCGTCGTCACCGCGCAGCGCCGCAACGAGAACCTGATGACCACCGCGGTCTCCGCCTCGGTCCTGTCGGGCACCCAGCTGGACAACAAGGGCGTCGCCAATGTCGACGCGCTGCAGTTCGCGATGCCCAGCGTCGTCGTCAATAATTTCGGCCAGGGCAACGACTTCAACGTCCGCGGCATCGGCAAGGCCGAGCACAACACCCAGACCACCACGGGCGTGATCACCTACCGCGACGGGGTGCCGACCTTTCCGGGGTACGTGCAGGGCGAACCTTACTACGACATCGCCAACATCCAGGTCCTGAGGGGACCGCAGGGTACGATCGTCGGCCAGAACGCCACCGGCGGCGCGGTGTTCGTCAACACCAATGACCCGATCATCGGCGGCGGCATCCACGGCTATTTCAACCTGAACTATGGCAACTACAACGATGCCGGCTTCCAGGGCGCGGTCAACCTGCCGTTGAGCGATACCTTCGCCGCGCGCGTCGCGCTCTACGCCTCGCGCCGCGACACCTTCTACAACATCACCGGCCCGAACGGATCGCCCTACCCGTTCGACAAGGGCAATGTCGGCATCATGGCCGGCCGTATCAGCTTCCTGTGGAAGCCGACCGACCGCCTGTCGATCCTGTGGAAGACGGACGTCGGGCACCTCGACATGGGCGCCTATCCGGCGACGCCCTTCTCGACCTATTTCGAGACGCTGCCCGGCACCTCGACGCCCAACCCGAACCACCGCGACCTGTTCGACGTGTCGTTCAACACGCCCCAGGCGGCGCGCGACGAGTTCGTCCGCTCGACGCTGAAGGCCGAATATGAGCTGGCCGGCGGGATCAAGCTGCGCTCGGTGTCGAGCTATCAATGGGCGAACACCATGTACCGCGCGGACCTGGACGGCACCGCGACCGGCATCAGCACCTTCTACGACAGCGTCGACGAGCAGCAGGTGACCACCGAGCTCAACCTGATCTCGCCTGATACCGGCCGCGTCACCTGGCTGCTCGGCGCCTTCGGCCTGTGGAACGACTATTATTTCCGCAAGCCGTACCAGTTCATCATCGACCTGGCCTATCCGTTCAACCTGCCGACCGCGCAGTACAAGCTGCAGGGCACCAACCCGACCCGGTCGCTGGCGGCATTCGGCCAGATCGGCTTCGCGATCACCCCGCGGCTGAAGATCGATGCGGGCATCCGCTACACCGACAGCCAGTCGACCAACCATGTCGACGTGCTGCAGTATGGCGCGTACATCCGGCAGGACCAGACGGTGAAGTCGGACAATGTCTCGTACAAGGTCTCGCTGGGCTGGAAGGCGACCGACACCCAGTATCTCTATGGCTTCGTCGCCACCGGCTTCCGCCCGGGCGGCCTGAACGTGCCGGTGGGCCTGGGCCTGCCCGCGCCGTTCAAGCCCGAGGAAGTGACGTCGTTCGAAGCGGGCTGGAAGGCAAACTGGGCGGGCGGCAAGGTGCGCACCACGCTCACCGGCTTCTACAACGACTACAAGAACTTCCAGGTCATCATCGGCTATCCCGACTTCCCGACCTTCGGCATCGAGCTGAACGTGCCGGGCAAGACCAAGATCTATGGCTTCGAGGCGGAGACCGAGTTCCACTTCGGCAAGCTGCAGCTCGATGCCGGCATCAACGTGCTGCACAGCGAACTGGGCACCTTCTACGCGGTGGACACGCGCAACCCGCCGGCGGGCACCATCGCGGATCCGGTGCTGCCGTGCCGCCCGGCGACCGGCCCGGCGAGCGCCAAGTGCCTCAACCTGACCGGCCGCCGCCAGACCTATGCGCCGAACCTGACCTTCAACCTGGGCGCGCAGTACGAGATCGAACTTGGCAATGGCGACAAGATCACCCCGCGCGCCAATTTCGGCCATGTCGGCGACCAGTGGGCGACCCTGTTCCAGAACAGCGCGCGCGGCGACCATCTGGAGGCGCGCAACATCCTCAACGCGCAGCTCGCCTATCAGCACAAGAGCTGGACGGTGACGCTGTACGGCACCAACCTGACCGACCAGCATTATCCGGCGGCGCTCAACTCCGGCCTCTACTTCGCGGGCCCGCCCCGCCAGTACGGCGTCAAGCTGCTCAAGACCTTCTGATCCCACCCTGGCCGCCGGCTCCTCTCCGGCGGCCCTTCCTTCTGTCGAAAGCGTCCCAGACTTCATGCAGCCCTTCGGCCTGACAGTAGACAAGTTCCTCGATCATGCCGCCAAGTGGTTCCAGGACTGCGAGGTCGTCGAGGCCGATGCGGGCAGGGTCGTCAGGCGCTCGACCTATGCGGCGCTGCGCGCGCGGAGCAACCGTATGTCGGGCGCGCTGGCCGCGCTGGGGCTGCGCCAGGGCGAGGTGGTCGGCACGCTCGCCTGGAACACGATCCACCATTTCGAGATCTATTATGCCGCGATGGGCATGGGGCTGGTGTGCCACACGCTCAACCCGCGGCTGACCGCGGCGCATCTGGCCGCGATGGTCAACGAGGCGGAGAACCGGGTGCTGGCGGTGGCCGCCGACCTGGTGCCGCTGGCATGCGAGCTGGTCGCGCAGTGCCCGACGATCGAGCATGTGATCGTTCTGGACGCATCGGCCGCGGATATTGGCACCCTCGGGTCGCACCGGGTGCAGGTCTGGCATCACGACGCCTTGCTGGAGGCGCATGGTGCCGCGGCCGCCTGGGGGGCGTTCGACGAGAACGCCCCCGCTGGGCTTTGCTATACCAGCGGGACGACGGGCAGCCCCAAGGGCGTCGCCTATACCCACCGCTCCAACTATCTCCACACGCTGCGCGCGCTGCAGGCCGACGCGGTGGCGATCACGGCGCGCGACACTTTGCTGCTCGGCGTGCCGATGTTCCATGCCAATGGCTGGGGCATGCCCTTCGCCGCGCCGGCGGCGGGGGCCAGGCTGGTGCTGCCCGGGCGGACGCTCGACGGGCCGAGCCTGGCGCGGCTGATCCGCGACGAAGGCGTGACTGTAGCTGTCGGCGTCCAGACCGTCTGGTTGACGCTGGCCGACCAGGCCGAGGCGAGCGGCGAGGCTTTCCCGACGTTGGAGCGCGTGCTGATCGGCGGATCGAGCTGCCCCGACGCGCTGCTCAGGCGGCTGGAGGAGAAGCTCGGCGCGCGGGTGCAGACGAGCTGGGGGATGACCGAGCTGTCCCCGGTCGGCGCGATCGCGCCAAGGGACCTGCCCGCGGATGCGGCCCCGGCTTCGGGGCGGCCGATCATGGGGCTGGACCTCAAGCTGACCGACGCGGAGGGCAACACGCTCGTGCCGCAGCGCAATGTGCTGGGGCATCTCAAGGTGAAGGGGCATAGCGTGATCGAACGCTATTTCCGCGCCGAGGAGAGTGCGCTGGACGCCGAGGGCTATTTCGATACCGGCGACCTGGCGATGATCGACACTGCCGGCAACCTGACGATCTGCGGGCGCGCCAAGGATTTGATCAAGTCGGGCGGCGAGTGGATCAATCCCAACGAGATCGAGGCGATCGTCGGCACGCATCCTGCCGTACGGCATGTCGCGGTGATCGCGCGGGCGGACGAGAAATGGGGCGAGCGGCCGGTGCTGATCGTCGAGAGCCAGGGCGAGGACCCGCGCGCGCTGCTCGAGATGCTGCGGGGCAAGGTCGCCGACTGGTGGATCCCGGGCGAGGTCGCCGAGGTGCCGGCGATGCCGCTGGCGGCTTCGGGGAAGATCGACAAGAAGCGGCTGCGGGAGGAGTATGCGGAGGGGCGGATCGCTGGGCGGAAGGTTTCGAGGTAGGCGCGCGCCTCTCCGCCCGTCCGTCACCCCGGCCCCTTCCCGTCATCCCGACAAAAGTCGGGATCTCGTGCGGCTCTATCCCCGCGCCATCGCCTGAGATCCCGCTTTCGTCGGGATGACGGTTATGGGGTGAGCAGTGCGCTGACCTGCTCCCCTTTCCCCGGCGAAGGCCGGGGTCCAGTCCCTGAAATCACGCGCCTTGGCGCGTCTTCGCCGCGCACTGCTTAGTCTGGGCCCCGGCCTTCGCCGGGGAAAGGCTGGTTTCTTGTCTTCTTAAGCCCCTCCCCTTCAGGGGAGGGGTTTGGGGTGGGGGCTGTCCATCAGCGAAGGCCTCGGTGAGACACATGCCCCACCCCAACCCCTCCCCTGAAGGGGAGGGGCTTTTCAGTTCTCAATCGCAGCCCTTGGCCTTTGCCGGCAGCTTGGGCGAGGCGAGACCTACGTTCCAGTTCCAGGCCACCCCGGCCGCACGGCGGCGGCAGACCACCGCCTCATACTGGTCGTACATGCCAGGCATCAGGCCGGTCTCGGCCTTCGGCGCATCGGTGATGTGGAGATAGGCGCGGTCCTTGCCGAAGGCCGGCCAGGCCGCGCCCGGGTTGCCGGTCTTCACGAAGCCTGCCCAATGGCCGAGCATCGCGTCGGACAGCGGCCGGTCGCTCTCGGGGATGGCCGGCCAGAGCGGCGGCAGCGGGGTGAGGTTGCCGAAGACATAGGGCAGCTCGCTGGCGTGGAAGGCGTGGAGGTCCTTGTCGTCCATCGCCGGATAACCGTGATCCCACAGGTACACGTACGCCGGCTTGCCCAGCGCACCCTGCCTGCGGGCGAGGCGCTCGCTGGTCCAGCCGTAGAGCGCGTCGCGCGTGGTGGCGAGGATGCTCTCCTTGTAGGTCGCCGCCGGATAGAGCTCGAGGAAGACATCGGCGAACTCGCCATATTTCTCGCGGATGCTCTTCTCATACTCCTCGGGCGTCGCCGGGGCCTTGGGCGCGAGGACGCGAAGCGAGCGGATCTCGCCCTGGTTGAAGCCGGTCAGGATCGGCACCGGGGCCTGCTTGCCCTGGTCGAACGCCTCGACCATCTGGCTGGGCAGGACGAGGCCGTCGACCACGCCGAAGGGGAAGAAGCCGAGCTTGGCGGCGCCGTCGGTGATCGCCTGGGCATCCATGCCGCGCAACGCGGCGAGGTTCGGCGCCTGGAGGCCGGCGGAGAGCATCGTGCCGATCGCCTCGGCCGAAGGGGTGCCGTACGCCTCCTTCCTGAGGTTCGGCATCGTCACCATGTACGCGCTCTGGGCGATCGCCTGGTGGAAGGTGCCGCGGGCAAGCGGAGATTCCATCAGGAACATCACGCTGAGGCCGCCGGCGGATTCGCCCGCGATCGTCACCTTCGCCGGGTCGCCGCCGAACGCCGCGATATTGTGCTTCACCCAAGCGAGCGCGGCCATCTGGTCGAGCAGGCCGTAATTGCCCGAGACCTTCTGCGGCGACTCCGCCGAGAGCTGGGGATGGGCGAGCCAGCCGAGCACGCCGAGACGATAGTTGATCGAGACGACGATCACGCCCTGCTCGGCGAGCTTGCGGCCGTCATACATCGGCTCGCGGCTGGAGCCGCCCGAGAGCGCGCCGCCATGGATCCAGAAGAAGACGGGGGCCTTTTTCGCGTTGGCCGGCGCCCAGATGTTGAGCGTCAGGCAGTCCTCGCTGACCGGCATCGGGGCGGCCGGGGAATAGACCGAGGTTGGCGTCTTGGCCTGGGGCTGGACGCAGGCGGGGCCGAACTCCTTCGCGGCGCGGGTGCCGCTCCAGGGCTGCATCGGCGCGGGCGGGCGCCAGCGCATCCGGCCGACCGGGGGCACGGCATAGGGGATGCCCTTGAAGGCGCGGATGCTCCCTTCGAGCGTGCCGCTGACGCTGCCCGAAGGGGCGTCGACCACCGGCTCCTGGGCGAGCGCGGTGCCAGAAAGCAGCAGCGCGGTGGCGAGGGCGGCGTGGCGGAAAGGCTTCATGCGGGCACCTTTGCGGTCTGCTCGGCGCGGAGGACCCGGGCGAGCGTGAGGAAGAGCGCGATCGCGATCAGGTAGAAGGGCGACAGCGTGTAGAGGGCGAGCTGGAGGCCGTGCGCGTAGCCATGGTTCTTGAACCAGTCGCTGGCGGCGCCGACATAGGTCGGCCCGAGGCCGAGGCCGATGAAGTTCATCACCAGCAGCAGCAGGGCACCGGAGAGCACGCGCTGGTTGGGGGCCACCTCTTCCTGGACGAGCGCGACCGAGGCGGAGAGGTAGAAATAGTTGAAGCAGTTGACGACAGTCAGCAGCAGCAGCGCGAGCGGCCAGGCGGGCGCCCAGACGAACGCCAGGTAGAAGGGCAGCGCCACGGCGAGCGAGATCGCCGGGCCGAGCGCATAGACGGTGCGGCCGCGGCGGCTCAGCCGATCGATGACGCGGCCGGAGATCAGCATCGCGGCACTCATCCCGATGGCGACGACCAGCGCGTACCAGATCGCGATCTCGGGCAGGGTCATGCCCTTCTCCCGGATCAGGAACAGCACCGCGAAATTGCCCAGGCCATAGGTGACGAACTGGGTCGCGCCGCTGCCCAATGCGGCGAGCATCAACACGGGGTGGCCGAAGAACATCGCGCAGGTGCCCCAGAAGGGCGCCTTGGCGGCAGCGGGCTGGACAGGAGCGTTGATGTCGGTCGCGCCACGCTTCGGCTCGCGGACGATCAGCGGCACGAGGATCGCGGTGACCACGCCAATCGCGCCGATCGCGATGAAGGCGACACGCCAGTCGAGCAGCGCGGCGATCGAGGCGCCGAACGCGATGCCGAGCGCCGCGCCGATCGGGGGGCCGAGGTTGAAGATGCCGAAGGCGGTGCCGCGCTCGCCGGGCCGGAAGGTGTCGGTGATGATCGCGTAGCTGGGCGGCACCCCGCCCGCCTCGCCGAAGCCGACGGTCATGCGGGCGACGACCAGCTGGGTGTAGCTGGTCGCGAGGCCGCAGGCGATCGTCGCGGCGCTCCAGATCGCGCAGGCGAGCGAGAGGATGGTCACGCGGCTGGTGCGGTCGGCGAGCCAGCCGACCGGGATCGCGATGAAGCAGTAGAACATCGCGAAATAGAGGCCGCCGATCAGGCCGAGCTGGCTGTCGGTGACGTGGAGCGAATCCTGGATCGGCTTGGCGAGGATGCCGAGCAGCTGCCGGTCGAGGAAGTTGAGGACATAGACGAAAGTGAGCGTGACGAGCACGATCCAGCGGCGGGCGCCGCCTGCCTGAGTTTCCACGCGTCCTCTCTCCCTGGCGGATTTTCCGCCTTGGGTGCATCATGCGGGCAAGCGCGCGATGCTGTCAACATACACTATCACGCGTGTGAATATCCGCACGAAGGCTTGACGATGGCCGCGCCAGACGGGATGGACGGGTGGTGACCGAAACCGCCAAGCCCGTTCGCCGCTCGCGCAAGGCCGAGCAGCGCGCCGAGACGATGGAGCAGATCTACGACGCTGCCGAGGCGCTGTTCTCGCAGCACGGGCTCTATGGCGTCACGCTGAAGGACGTCGCCAAGCAGGTGGGCGTGCACCACACGCTGCTCAATTACTATTTCGCCGACAAGAAGGCGCTGTTCGACGCCGTCTTCGCCAGGCGGGCGGTGGTGACCAGCGAGCGGCGGATGCAGGCGCTCGACGCGTACGAGGCCGAGGCGAAGGGCAAGCCGACCGTCGAGGGCGCGCTGCGGGCGTTCCTCGATACCGACCTGGACACCTATATCCAGGGCGGTGAGGGCTGGAAGAACTACGCCAAGCTCGGCGCGCAGGTCGCCAACACCCCGGCCTGGGGCGCCGACCTGATGGACGCGCATTTCGACCCCGTCGTGCTGCGCCTGATCGGCCTGCTCAAACAGGCCCTGCCCGACTGCGCCGAGGAGGATATCTTCTGGGGCTATCACTTCGTCACCGGAGCGCTGATGCTCACCCTCGCCCGCACGGGCCGCATCGACAAGCTCTCCCACGGTCTGTGCCATTCGGACGACTTCGCCGCAGTGAAGGAGCGGATGGCCTCGTTCATGGCCGCCGGCTTCCTCGAGATCTGCAGGCGCGGGAAATAACCCAAGCCACTTCGCTCTCTTGCGAGTGAATGATTGCAGCGCTACGAAGCCTCCCGTCAAATCAAGAACGGAGAGCGGGATGTCGCTGGCGGGTCGTGTAGCAGTGGTGACGGGTTCGGGCGGGGGACTGGGGCGCGCGCATGCGCTGTACCTGGCGAGCAAGGGCGCGAAGGTAGTCGTCAACGACCTGTCCCAGCCCGCTGCAGACGCGGTCGCCGCCGAGATTCGCGCCGCCGGGGGCGATGCCCTGGCCTTTGCCGCATCGGTGACCGACGAAGCGCGCATCGCCGCGATGGTCGCCGAGACCGTCGACCGCTGGGGGCGGATCGACATCCTGGTCAACAATGCCGGCATCCTGCGCGACAAGAGCTTCGCCAAGATGAGCATCGACGATTTCCGCCTGGTGGTGGACGTCCACCTGATCGGCGCGGCGATCTGCTGCAAGGCGGTGTGGGAGCAGATGCGCGCGCAGAATTACGGGCGGATCGTGATGACTACCTCCTCCTCGGGCCTGTACGGCAATTTCGGCCAGGCGAATTATGGCGCGGCCAAGCTGGCGCTGGTCGGGCTGATGCAGACGCTGGCGATCGAAGGCGAGAAATACGGCATCCGGGTCAACAGCCTGGCCCCCACCGCCGCGACCGGCATGACCGAGGGCGTGCTCTCGCCCGAGAGCCTGGAGATGCTGGCGCCCGCGCTGGTCAGCCCCGGCCTGCTCGCGCTGGTGGGCGACGACGCCCCTACCCGCGCGATCCTCTGCGCCGGCGCAGGGCACTTCGCCGCTGCGCACATCACCCTGACCGACGGCATCCAGGTGGGCCGCGCCAATGATGCCGGCGAGCAGGTCGTGGCCGGCTGGGCCGACGTCATCGACCGGACCGGCGAGATCGTCCCCGCTTACGGCTTCGCCCAGGCCGAGCGCGAAGTGGCCGCCGCCACGGGCAAGGCGCCGGTCGCGGCGGCGGTGCGGTGAGCGATCCGCTCCGGCTGGGGCGGCGCGAGCTGATCGCGGCCGCCGCCATCGGAGCCGTCAGGGGCATGCCCTCGGCGCGCGCGGCCCTTGCCCGCCGCAAGCCGGCGCCGCCCGGCTTCCTGTGGGGCACCGCGATCTCGGCCTATCAGAGCGAAGGCAACAACCTGAACGCCGATGCCTGGCTGATGGAGAATCTCCAGCCGAGCATGTTCAAGGAGCGATCGGGCGACGCCTGCGACTCCTATCACCGGTACGCGGAAGACTTCGCGCTGGCGGCGAAGCTAGGCTTCAACAGCTACCGGCTGGGCGTGGAATGGGCGCGGATCGAGCCGAGCGAGGGGCATTTCTCCAATGCCGAGCTCGATCATTATGCGCGGATGCTCGAAAGCTGCCGGGCGCATGGCCTGCGGCCGATCGTGACCCTCAACCATTTCACCACGCCGCTCTGGTTCGCGATGCGGGGCGGCTTCGAGGTGGCGGATGCGCCGGCGCTGTTCGCCCGTTATTGCCGCAAGGTCGCCGAACGGCTGGGCGGGCTGATGCACATGGCGACGACCTTCAACGAGGCGAACATCCGCCTGCTCGTCGACCTGATGCCAGGCTACAGCGCCTTCGTGCCCAAGGTGCAGGCGGCGATCGCGGCAGCGGCGCGGGCGACCGGTTCGCCGAAATTCTCGCGGCTCGCCTATGCCGATCCGGCGGTGGCGACGCCGCTCCTGCAGGCAGCGCATCGCCGGGCCTATGCCGAAATCAAGGCGGTGCGCCCCTCCCTGCCCGTCGGCATCACGCTGACGACGCAGGATATCCAGTCCGAAAATCCCGCTATTGCTAGTCATTATCGGGGCAAGCTCTATGGCGACTGGATCGCCGTGGCGCGCGAGGCGGCCGATTTCTTCGGGGTGCAGACCTATACCCGCTTCACCTTCGACGCGAACGGGCTGGTGCAACCGCCGAAGGACGCGGAGATGACGCTGGCGGGATACGAATTCTACCCGCAGGCGCTCGCCAACACGATCCGTTGGGCGCATCGCGAGATCGGCAAGCCGATCTACGTCACCGAGAGCGGCATCGCGGCGAAGGACGATGCCCGGCGGATCGCGTTCATCGACCAGGCGCTGGACGGGGTGCGCGAATGCCTGGACGAGGGCATTCCGGTGCACAGCTACCTCTACTGGTCGCTGCTCGACAATTTCGAATGGACCTCCGGCTATGGCGTGCCGTTCGGACTGGTGGCGGTGAACCGCGAGACATTCGCCCGGACACCGCGCCCGAGCGCCTGGCATCTGGGCGCGATCGCGCGGGCGAACCGGATCTAGGCTGTCGGGATCTCCTCGGCGCTGCTAATCCGGAGCCGATGAGAGGCTCCGCATTCCTTGCATGCTGCATGCTGCTCTCGAGCTGCGGCGATGCAGCCCGGCAGCCCGCCAAGCCGGTGACGATGACGGACCAGCGTCTGATCGCCGGCCTTCGGGCCTGCGGCATCGATCCAGCGGACGCGACGCAGGCGAACGAGCTGGAGAATGGGAAGCGCGTCGGCTATCTGGTTTTCGGCGTCGATCCACCTTATCCGGCGCCGAAGATGCGCTGCCTCGCCGCCCTGCTGCTGCGAGCGCACTATGCCGTGCGGCAGTCGGGCGAGCCGTTCGAGAGCGCCTACCGAGATGCCTGGAACGCCGAATTCCCGATCTTCACACGGGAGCTGGCACTCGCCTGGCTGCGCGAGCATCGCCCGGGAGAAAGCCCCCCGCAATTCATGCCGGGCGACGCCCCCAGGGATTTCGCGCAAGTGCTGGAAAAATTCTGCGGTGCCGGGCCAGGTTCCATGACGGTGGAAAGGCGGACCTTCCTCATTGCCGATACGGAAGATGTATCCAGGATCGACTGCCTGTTCCATGCGGGGCTTGGCGCAAATCTGGAGCGCCAAGGCTTTTCGGTACACGCCCCATCCTACGAATAACCGAGTTGCAGGCTCGCGACAGGCTTTGACCAGCTATCGCCAGACGTTACGGTCCGCCAATAACCGGACCGCATGTTGGATACGAATCACAATGAATCGCAAGAAGATCAGGGCCATTCTTCCAAAAATCGGGCTTTGCCTTTCAGCGTCGATCACGCTGGCGCAGGGCATCGGGGCCCAGACGATCCCCGGCGTGGTTTCGACCGATCCGCTCAAGGCGCTGCCGAACGTCTCGGTCCAATATTACACGGTATCGGGGACCGACGAGGAGTCGATCAACGCGTCGCTCAACCAGAATGCCCCTGCCCGGCCAGACGGGAGCAAGGCGATGGCCTCGTCGCGCTACACGCCGAGCATCCGGCCCTTCTGCGCGCCGATGGGACCGGCCGCCCGGGTCAAGTCGGTCAAGATCCAGCTCGGCGCAGTGGTTACGCTGCCCAGGCTGGCCGACGAAAGCGCGGTGCCCGAGCGGATATTGGCGCGCTGGCGGCCCTTCGTCGCCGGGCTGCGCGAGCATGAAGCCGGCCATATCCGCATCGAATATCAGCAGATCCGCGGGATGGAAGCGGCGCTGCTCGGCAGCAAGTGCAGCGATCTCGATGCGAAATTCGATGCCATCCATGCGCGAAGCCGGGCACTGCAAAAGGCCTATGACGCGGAAACCAACAGCGGCGAGACGCAAGGCGCTATATTGCGCTGACGGGGCCTAGGCCGCGACCGGGCGCCGCCGTCCCCTCAACCAATATTCCGCCCCAAGGCTCAGGCCCAGGCACGCCGCATAGACGGCCGCGCCACCCGCCACCATCTCGACCAGGCCGAGCAGCCCGGCCCAGTCCGAGCTGCGCAGGAACGCGGCGAGCGCCAGGCTCGACAGGCCGGCGCACAGCAAGGTGCCAGGCGGGAACGGCACCTGCAGATGCCGCCGGCCGAGCAGGACCATCAGCACCAGCGCGAGCGCATAGCAGCCGGCGGTCGTCCAGGCCGCGGCGATGAAGCCGTAGCGCGGGATCAGGACGAGGTTGGCGATCAGGTTGACCAGCGCGGCGGGGGCGATGGCGGCGATCGTCCAGCCGGTGTTCTTCGAGAGCTGGAAGGCAAGCCCGAAGTGGAGCACCGTCAGGCAGGAGAGGAGCGAGCCGATCGCGACCCAGGGCATCACCTGCGCGGCCATCGCCGACAGGGCCGGGCCGACCAGGATCGTGGCGATCCGGTGCGGCGCGGCGATCAGCGTGGCGGTGACCGGGAAGCCGAGCAGCATGAACCAGCGGGCGTCGCGCGCGAGCAGCGGGCGGGCGGCGGCAAAGCCCTCCGCCTCATAGGCCTTGTACAGCCTCGGCTTAGAGGCAAGCCCAATCGGCTGGAGGATCAGGTTGAGCGGGCGCTCGGCCAGCGCATAGCCGACGCTATAGGCACCGACCGCGACGGGCCCGAGCAGGCCGGCGAGCAGCAACCGGTCGGACAAGGCCAGCATCGTCGCGGTGAGCGAGACCAAGGCGAGCGGCGCGCCATAGCGCCAGAAGGCGCGGACCTGCTCGGCCGAGGCGCGCAGCCGGACCGGGCCGAACGCCAGGCCGGGGGTGAGCAGCGCGGCCAGCGCCGCCGCCGCCACGGCACCGAGCAAAGGCGCGCTGGGATCGGCCGGGTGCAGCCAGACCGCGGCGGCGCCGAGCAGCAGCCCTCCACCGGAGGCGGCGACTTCGCTGGCGGCATAGCGCCAGTCGCGATGATGGCCGCGGTTCCACGCATTGGCGAGCGTCAGCCAGCCGCGCAGCACCAGCAGCAGCCAGCCGAGCAGCATCACCGCCGCCCCGGCCGAGGCGAGCAGCCAGGCGGCGATGCCGATCCAAGCGAGCGAGGCGAAACCGGCGCAGAGCAGGTAGCTCGCACGGATCGCCGAACCGAACTGCGCCGCATCCCGGTCGATGCCGATCCGGCTGTGCAGGCGGAGCGCGGCGCTCTGCAGCCAGAAAAAGGCAAGGTTCTGGAGCAGCAGCACCGCGGCGATGGCCGAGGCGTAGACGCCATAGTCGTGCGGGGTGAGCAGGCGGGTGAAGAGGAAGACCGATCCGATCGCGGCGATGCCCGCCACCGAATTGGCGATCGCGAAGGGAAGCGCGGAAGTGCGGAGCAGGCGCCGCGGATCGAAGCGCCCCCCCGCGCCGCTCACGCCGCTTCCCCGCGCCCGCCCTGCGCCGGACGGGGCTGCCACTCGACCAGCTCGGCTGGCACCTTGCCGGTGCGGGCGTTGCGCAGCCGGATCATCGTGACCAGGAACCAGCGCATCGATCGCGGCGCCAGCGTGCCCCAGAGGATCGAGGCGCCTGCGAGCAGCGACCGGAAATCGAAGCGCATGTCGATCCTGCCGGCCATGCGCCGCGCGACATCGGGGCGCTTGCCTGCCCAGATCGGTACTGCGGCGCGATAGGCGAAGGTGAGCGGCAGCAGCTTGCGGGGGGCGCCTGCCTCGCGGGGCGCCGGCAGCGGCAGCTCGGCCGGGTCGCTGCCTGCGCGATAGGCGATGAGCGAGCGGCAGAAATCGTCGACCGCCGCATCGACTTCGCGCAGCCGCGCCTCGCCCCGGCTGCTGCTGGTCGAGTGGCGCACGGTCATCAGATTCTCGGGCAGGACGAAGAGCCGCCCCTCGCCAGCCAGCCGCCAGTAGAGATCGGTGTCCTCCCAATAATCGGCTTCGGCGCGGTAACCGCCGACGCGATCGAAGGCGGTGCGGCGCAACAGGATCGTCGGATGGCAGAAGGCCGGGGTGGGCGAGATGCCACCGATCCGGAAATAGGCGGGCGGGCGCACCGGGCGGCCGGCCTCGTCGATCGTGTCGAACAGGGTGCCGATCAGGCAGGCATCGGGCCGGCGCTCCATCGCGCGGACCTGGCGGAGCAACCGATCGGGATGGGCGATGTCGTCCGCATCCATCCGCGCGATCAACTCGCCTTGCGAATGCTCGACCACCCAGTTCGAGCTTCCGGCGGGGCCGAGGCGGCGGGGATTGTGGAAGAGCCGGATGCGCGGATCGCGCTGCGCCCAATATTCGAGCCGCTCGGTGGTGCCGTCGACCGAGCCATTGTCACCGATCACGAACTCGAAATCGGCGAAGCTCTGCGCGAGGATGCTCTCGACGCTCTCGTCCAGATAGGGGAGCGCGTTGTGCACCGGCATCACGACACTGACACTGGGTCGCGACACTAGCTGCCCTCTTCCTGCAACCGGGCAAGGAAGCTCCCCCGGGGTGCGGGCAGGTTCTTGAAGGCGGCGATGCGATCGTTCCACAGATGGACCGCCACCGTCTCCGGCCCGACCTTGTCCTCCAACGCAACCGACGGATCGAGGATCCAGCGCGCGTCGCGGTAACTGACCGGGCAGAAGGCCTGGACCGGCAGGGCGAGCCTGGCGACGCCGTGCCGGGCCGCGAGTGCGGTCAGGGCCTTGGGCCCGGCGGCGCCCCAGGGCATGCGCTCCACCATGGTGCGGCCGGTCAGCGCACGCCGCAGCCAGGCCAGCGCGCGGTGACGCAGCGGCAGCCAGAAGGGGATCTCGCGCTGGTCGAAGATGCCGATCAGGTCGGCGAGCAGCGGCGAATCGCCCGGGATGCGGAGCACGCCGGTGTTGATGAAACGGTCGTCCTCGCGGCCGAACACATAGGGCTGTGCCGGGTCGAGCGAGCCCAGGAAATACATGTCGCAATCGATCCAGGTGCCGAGATCGCGGCGCTGGAGCTCGAAGCGGAACAGGTCGGAGAACAGCGCGAGGCTGCCGCTCTGGTGGCGGATCATCCGCTCGGGGGGGACGATCTCCGCACCATCGCGCAGCACGACGCCCTCCGGAACGCCGGTGACGGGCTCGTAATGATAGAGGGTTACAGCATGGCCATGGCGCAGCGCCGAGCGCAGGCAGGCTCGTTCGACGGGGCCGAGATGCCCCCCGACCCACAGCGCGACACATTCGACCGACACAGGAACCCCATTGCCTAACCCCATGTTCACATTGCACGAAGGCCCAGCGGCCTCAAGCGCGCTCCTGTCGAATTGACATCGATTCGGTTCCGGGGTTGAGGACTTTCATCTTTACGACGCGGGGCATCGATTGTGTTCGACTTCCAGTTCAACCAGGTCCGCAAGGCGCCCTTCGACCATATCCTGGTCGACGACTGGCTCGAGCCCGATCTCTATGCGCGCCTGCGCGATTCCTTCCCGAAATGC
>Ga0209564_1002349_pt1 | contig 15274 bp, 18 predicted proteins | sample AraplaCol_mMF_r2_FD_184272 | JGI IMG/M metagenome (GOLD analysis project Ga0209564, IMG submission 184272) | Arabidopsis root microbial communities from North Carolina, USA - plate scrape MF_Col_mMF_r2 (SPAdes) (version 3) | ecosystem: Host-associated > Plants > Roots > Endosphere | place: USA... | reverse complement strand
GATCGACACCAGGATCATCGCCAGCGGCGCGAAGCGCAGCACCATGCCCAGCACCGTGAAGCCGGCCAGGCGGCCGTCCGGGGTCAGGACGTAGAGCAGGTTGGCGACCGGCGCGTAGGCGGTCGTCAGGAAGGCCAGGACGGCGGAAAGCAGAAGACCCAACGCCACCTTGTTGTAGACGCCGAGCATGAAACTACGCAGGCCGGCGTCAACCGACATGTCGGCGCGATCCACCGGGATCGAGCGCGCGTAGCCGCGGTTGAAGTCGTTCATCGGGATAAGGCCCTTCGAAAAAGCAGCACGCCCATGTTGGACGCCTCCCGAATATCGGGGTCCCGCCAGGATCATGCAAGATGTTGCGCTTTCTGCGGCGCGCCCCTGCCTCTATTCAGGTTCCACGCATCTTCGATGGGGATCACATGGACTACGTGGAACTCGGCCGGACCGGCATCCAGGTCTCGCGCTGCTGCCTGGGCACCATGACCTGGGGCTCGCAGAACAGCGAGGCGGAAGCCCACGAACAGATGGACTATGCGCTGGAGCAGGGCGTGACCTTCTGGGACACCGCCGAGATGTACGCCAGCCCGCCCAATCCCGAGACGCAAGGCAGCACCGAGCGCCACATCGGTTCGTGGCTGAAGAAGACCGGCAAGCGCCAGCAGGTCGTCCTGGCCTCCAAGGTGGCCGGTCGCGGCGCGGCGTTCGGCGGCCTGTCGTGGATGCGCCCCGACGGCGGCCCCACCCGCCAGACCAAGGCCCAGATCGACTACGCGGTCGAGCAGTCGCTCAAGCGCCTGGAGACCGACTATCTGGACCTCTACCAGCTGCACTGGCCCGACCGCCCGGTGCGGGTGTTCGGCGGCCAGACCTTCAAGGACTACGAACAGGACTTCGAGGCGTTCGGCGACATCCTCGAGGCGCTGGACGCCCATGTGAAGAAGGGGACGGTCCGCGCGATCGGCGTCTCCAACGAGTTTCCGTGGGGCGTGATGCGCTTCCTGGCCGAGGCCGAGACCCCAAGAAACGGGGGAGGGGGCCTGCCGCGCATCGCCTCGATCCAGAACGCCTATCACCTGGCCAACCGCACCTTCGAATACGGCCTGGCCGAGATCGCCCTGCGCGAGCAGGTGGGCCTTTTGGCCTATTCGCCCCTGGCCCAGGGCCAGCTGACCGGCAAGTACCTGGACGGCAAGCTTCCTGAAGGTTCGCGCAAGGCGCTCTACAACCGCATGCAGCGCTACGAGGGCCCCGGCGCCGAGCCGGCGATCCGCGGCTATGTCGAGCTGGCCGCCCATTTCGGCGTCGACCCGGCCCAGTTGGCCCTGAAGTTCTGCGACACCCGCGAATTCGTCACCGCCACCATCATCGGCGCCACCACGATGGACCAGCTGAAGACCAACATCGCCGCCTTCGACCTGGCCTGGACCGAGGAGATGGAAAAGGCGGTCAACGCGCTGCACGCGCTGCAGCCGAACCCGTGTCCTTGATCTCTCCTCCCCCGCCGCGCGGGGGAGGAGTAAGAGACCTCATGATCCGTCTGTTCACCGCCATCGCCATCCCTCGCGACCTGGCCGAGGACCTGGTTCCCCGGCAGTACGGCATCGACGGCGCGAAATGGCGGCCGGTCGAGGCGTTCCACATCACCCTGCGCTTCGTCGGCGACACGCCCGAGCCCGATGCCGCCGACCTGGCCGAGGAACTGGCGAAGATCCAGGTCCCGGCCTTCGACCTGCGCCTGGCCGGGGCCGGCCATTTCGGCGAGGGCGAGGACATCCACGCGGTCTGGGCCGGGGTCGAGGACAGCCCCGGACTGACCCGCCTGCAACACGCCAACGAGGCCGCCGCCCGCCGGGCCGGGCTCGCGCCCGAGACCCGCGCCTATCGGCCCCACGTCACCCTGGCCTATCTGAAACGGTCGCCGGTCGCCGAGGTCGCCGCCTGGATCCAGGGCCACAACCTGCTGCGCTCGCCGCCGTTCCGGGTTGACCGCTTCGGCCTCTATTCCAGCTGGCGGACCAAGCACGGGTCGGTTTATCGGCTGGAGGCGGAATATCCGCTGGGCTGAGGCGGCGCGTCCTTCGAGATCCGCGTCGCGGGCGCCCCGCGACGGGCGCGTTGTTGCTGGCGGAGCCCCAAAGCCGAAACGTCCAAGAACGGCGTTCGCTCTTGCGGTTTGATCGCGCCTCGCGCCAGATCATGGCGGCGCTCGACCGGTCGGAGATCCGCATGTCGCTCTATCTGTTCGCCCTGCTGATCGGGGTCGTGGCCGGCTTGCGCGCCATGACCGCCCCGGCCGCCGTCGCCTGGGGCGCGCATCTGGGCCTGATTTCGCTGCAGGGCACGCCGCTGGCCTGGCTGGGCGGCAATATCGCCACCTGGACCTTCACGGCCCTGGCCGTGCTGGAGCTGGTCGCCGACCAGCTGCCCAAGACCCCCAGCCGCAAGGTCCCGGTGCAGTTCGGGACCCGGATCGTCAGCGGCGCCTTCTGCGGCGCGGCGATCGGCATGACCCTGAACGCCTGGGTCGGCGGCGCCGTCGCCGGGGCGATCGGCGCGGTGATCGGCACGCTGGCCGGCGCGGACGTCCGCGGCCGCCTGGCCAGGGCGTTCGGCAAGGACCTGCCGGCCGGCCTGCTGGAGGACGTGGTCGCGGTTGGCGGCGCGGCCCTGATCGTCTCGGCGCTCTGACCATGGCGGGTCCCAATTCCGAAAGACGGAGCTTCGACGCCATCATCATCGGGGCCGGCCAGGCGGGGCCGTCCCTGGCCGGACGCCTGACCGCCGCCGGCTGGACGGTCGCCCTGGTCGAGCGCAAGGACTTCGGCGGGACCTGCGTCAACACCGGCTGCATGCCGACCAAGACGCTGGTGGCCAGCGCCTACGCCGCCCACTTGGCGCGGCGGTCGGCCGACTACGGCGTCGTGCTGCAGGGCCCAGGGGGCGGTGAAGTCGGCGTCGACATGAAGCGGGTCCACGACCGCGCGCGCAAAGTCACCCTCGACGCCCGGGGCAATCTGGAAAAGTGGCTGGGCGGCATGACGGGCTGCACGCTGTTCCGCGGCCATGCCCGCTTCGAGGACGCCGACACCGTACGGGTCGGCGACGACTTGCTGACCGCCCCGAAGATCTTCCTCAATGTCGGCGGCCGCGCCAACGCGCCGGCCATGCCGGGGCTGGACCAGATCTCGTACCTGACCAATGTCGGCATGATGGCGGTCGAGACCCTGCCCGAGCACCTGGTGATCGTCGGCGGCAGCTATATCGGCCTGGAGTTCGCCCAGATGTACCGGCGCTTCGGCGCCGAGGTGACGGTGGTCGAGATGGGTCCGCGCCTGATCGGCCGTGAGGATCCCGAGATCTCCGACGCCGTGCGCGAGATCCTGGAGGCCGAGGGGGTGAACATCCGGCTGAACGCCGAGTGCATCAGCTTCGCGCCTGTTAAGACAGAAGGGGCCGATGAGGGCGTCTGCGTCCACGTCACCTGCCAGGACGGCGCGCCGCAGGTGATCGGCTCGCACGTGCTGCTGGCCATCGGCCGCAGGCCCAACACCGACGACCTGGGCCTGGACAAGGCCGGGATCGAGCTCGACAAGCGCGGCTACGTGGTCGTCGACGACCAGCTGCGCACCAGCAATCCCGGCGTCTGGGCGCTGGGCGACTGCAACGGCAAGGGGGCCTTCACCCACACCGCCTACAACGACTTCGAGATCGTCGCCGCCAACCTGCTGGATAATGATCCCCGGAAGGTCAGCGACCGCATCCCCTGCTACGGCCTGTTCATCGACCCGCCGCTGGGCCGCGTCGGCCTGACCGAGGCCGAGGCCCGCGCCGCCGGCCGGCCGCTGCTGGTCGGTCAGCGCCCGATGACCCGCGTCGGCCGCGCGGTCGAGAAGGGCGAGACCCAGGGCTTCATGAAGGTGGTGGTCGACGCCGAGACCAAGCAGATTCTCGGGGCCGCGATCCTGGGCCTGAACGGCGACGAGGCGGTCCACGGCCTGCTCGACCTGATGTACGCCAAGGCGCCCTACACGGTGATCCAGCGGGCGGTGCACATCCATCCGACGGTGTCGGAACTGATCCCGACGATGCTGGGGGAGCTGAAGCCGCTCGTCTGAGAAAGACCCCCTCCGGCCCTCTGGGCCACCTCCCCCAGAGGGGGAGGATCTACGCCGCGCCAGATGCTCCCCCTCTGGGGGAGCTGTCGCGAAGCGACTGAGGGGGTCACGCCACCGCGTGGTCCTTCAGCACGCCCAGCGGCACCACCGCCAGCATCTCCTCGTGGGTCGCCTCGAGCACCACCTGCGGGGCGACGCCGGCGTCCAGAGCCTCCTTCCAGCGGCCGGCGCACAGGCACCAGCGGTCGCCGGGCAGCAGACCGCGGAAGGCGTATTCGGGGCGCGGGGTCGACAGGTCGTTGCCGGTGGCCGCCGAGAAGGCCAGGAATTCGGCGGTCATCACCGCGCAGACCGTGTGCAGGCCCAGATCGTGCGGCCCGGTCTCGCAGCAGCCGTTGCGGTAGAAGCCGGTCACCGGGTTCAGCGAGCAGGGCTGCAGCTCCTGGCCCAGGACGTTCTTGGCGGTGTCGTCGTAGCGCGTGGTCATGGTCCGAGCTTAACCCCATTCCGGGGAATGTGGCCGGGGAATCTGGAGGCCGTTTCGACCTTGCGGCGCGTGACGGCTTCCGGTGGCGGCGTTCCGGTGCTTAAGAGGAAGGACAAGAGCAAGACGTCTCGCGGGAGCCTCATGTCCGACCTCGCCCGGCCGCGCCGCAGCGCCCTCTACATGCCCGCCTCCAACGCCAAGGCGGTGGAGAAGGCGCGCACGCTGGACGCCGACGTGATCATCCTGGACCTCGAGGACGCCGTCGCCCCGGAGATGAAGGACGCCGCCCGCGAGGCCGCCGTGGCGGCGGTCAAGGCCGGGGGCTTCGGCCCGCGCGAAATCGTCGTCCGCGCCAACGGCCTGGACACCCCCTGGGGCGAGGCCGACCTGAAGGCCGTCGCCGAGGCCGGTCCGGACGCGGTGCTGGTCCCTAAGGTCAACGACGCGGCCGACGTCTACGCCTATCAGGCCGCCCTGCACGCCGCCCCGGCCCATACCCGGCTGTGGACCATGATCGAGACCGCCAAGGCCGCCTTCCATCTGTGGGAGATCGCCGCCGCCAGCAAGACCACCCGTCTGGCCGGCTGGGTGATGGGGGTCAACGACCTGGCCAAGGAGATGCGGGCCCGCCAGACGCCGGGCCGCGAGGCCTTCCTGCCGATCCTGTCGCTGTCGGTCGCCGCCGCCCGGGCCCACGGCCTGACGATCCTGGACGGGGTGCACAACGACATCGACGACCTGGACGCCCTGGAGGCGGTCTGCGGCCAGGGCGTCGACTTGGGCTTCGACGGCAAGACCCTGATCCATCCCAAGCATCTTGCGATCTGCAACCGCGCCTTCTCGCCCACCGCCGACGAGATCGCCTGGAGCCGGGCGGTGATCGCCGCCTTCGCCGCCCCCGAGAACGCCGGCAAGGGCGCCCTGCGGGTCGAGGGCCGGATGGCCGAGCGGCTGCACTTGGTCCAGGCCGAGCGGCTGGTAGCGGTGGCCGCCGCCATCGCCGCGCGCCCGGCCGCCTAGAAACGAAACCGGCCGATGCGCGTGCTCCTGATCTCCCTGCTGGCCCTGTCCGCCGCTCCCGTGCTGGCCCAGGAGGCGCCGGTCGCGACCGCGCCCCCCTCCACGCCCGCGCCCGTGCTGGTTCCGGCGCCGCCGGCCCAGGCCGCGCCCGCCGGTCCGACCGCCGTGCCCGTCGTGGCCGCGCCGCCGGCGCCCGACACCGCGGTCTCGGCCGACCAGGCCGTCGATCCCCTGGCCGACCTGATCGCCCAGAGCGGCCCCCAGACCACCGACGAGGAGGACGCCGCGCCGCAGGCGCCGGCCCCGCCGCACAGGCCGACCGTTCTGCCGATCCCCGGCCCCGACCCCGACGAGCTGCCCGGCCACGCGATCCCGCAGGGCGGCTACGTGCCGATGGCCGAGGCCTACGACCTGCGGGTCAAGAGCTCGATCGTGGCCGCCCAGGGCCTGCAGGGCCCGCTGGACGGCGGCTGGGCGATCGACGGCCCGGGCGGGACGGCGCTGTACACGCTGCAGGTCGTCGACAAGGTCGGCGGCGGCGACGCCCTGGAGGGCGCCTGGCGCGACATGCGCCGCACCGGCCAGGTAGGCTCCACCGGCCTGATCGACGTCATCGACCGCTCGTCCAGCGGCTTTCTGGCCCGGTTCTCGCCGCGCCCCGGCCAGCAGGCGGCGCTGGAGCTGACGTCGCGCGGCGACGGGTCGTGGACCGGCAAGCTGAGCGAGAACGGGACCGAGACCCCGATCACCGCCCATCGCGTCGCCCAGGCCACCCTGCCGGCGGGCTATGTGCCGACCGGCCGCGGCCCGGTCATCTGGGGCGCCCGCCCGGCCGCGCCGCGCGTCGTCGCCGAGGCCCCCGCCAAGGGCCCGGCCTGCTCGACCCGGGGCAAGAAGGGCAAGGCCCTGAAGGCCGCCAAGGCCAAGTGCGCGGCCGCCGCCCGCAAGGCCGGCAAGGGCAAGGCGACGGCGACCAAGGGCAAGAAGGGCGGCAAGGGCAAGGCGGCGGCGTCGAGGAAGGGCGCCAAGGGCAAGGCCACGGCCAAGAATTCGGCCAAGAAAAAGAGGCGGCGCTAGGGCGTTTTCAAACGAAGCGGACGCCGGGGTCGCGTGAAGAAATTGCGTTAAGACAAAGATCTAGAGTGTCCGGCTGGGTGCAATCAGGTCGAACGCCCTAGACGTCCAGGCCGCGCAGGGCCAGCCGGGCGGCGGACCTCAACCGGTCCAGGCCCGCCCCGTCGCGGGCGGCGACCTTCAGTCCGGCGCGCACGGTCAGCAGGAACTCGGCGCCCGCCTCGGGATCCAGGTCGGGCGCGAACTGGCCCGCGGCCACGCCGTCGGCCAGCCGGGCGGCGAACGCGGCCTTGAAGCGCCGGCCGGCGGCGTCGTTGATGGCGTTGACGTCGGGATCCGACCGGCCGAACTCGGCGATCGAGCCGACCCCCAGGCAACCGGCTTCCGGCGTGACGTCCGGTCCCACAGCGAAGGCCAGCAGCGCCGCCTCGATCGCCGCGCGGGGCGAGTCTTCGACAGCCAGGGCGGCTTCCGTCTGGGCCAGGCTGCCGGCGTTATAGCGCTCCAGGGCCTGCAGGAAGAGCCGCTTCTTGTCGCCGAACGCGCCGTACAGGCTCTGGCGGCCGATGCCCATGCGCGCCAGCAGCTCGGCGGTGGAGGATCCCTCGTAGCCGTGATCGGCGAACACGGCGATCGCCTTGCCGATCGCCTCGTCGCGATCGAATTCCATCGGTCTTGCCATGCATCGACCCTAAACATAATGGACCGATCTGTCCACAATGTTCTTGACTGGACGATCCACAACGCCATATGCGGTTCCGTTATGGACTGAACAGTCAAGAAAGAGATTTCGGATGGAACGAGAACAAGACGGCAAGGTCGCCCTGGTGCTGGGCGGCTCGCGCGGCATCGGCGCGGCGATCGTCGAGCGCCTGGCCCGCGACGGCGCCCAGGTGGCCTTCACCTATGCCGCCTCGCCCGGTCCGGCCGAGGCGCTGCGCGCCGGGATCGCGGCCCGTGGCGGAACGGCGATCGCCCTCCAGGCCGACAGCGGCGACGCGGCCCAGATCAAGGCGGCGATCGACCAGACGCTCGACCGGTTCGGCCGGCTGGACATCCTGGTGGTCAACGCCGGCATCCTGCGCCACGGAGCCATCGACCAGTTCCCGATGGAGGAGTTCGACCGCATGGTCGCGGTCAATATCCGGGGCGTGTTCGCCGCCCTGCACTACGCCGCGCCGCGCCTGTCGGACGGCGGACGGATCGTGACCATCGGCAGCAACGCCGCCGCGCGCGTCGCCTTCGCCGGGGCCAGCGTCTACGCCATGACCAAGACGGCCGTCGCGGCCCTGGTCCGGGGCGCGGCCCTCGACCTCGCCCCCCGCCGGATCACGGTCAACAACATCCAGCCCGGCCCCATCGGCACCGACATGACCGAAGGCCTGGCCGAGATGGTCCTGCCGCTGCTGCCGCTGGGCCGGATGGGCGAGACTCGCGAGATCGCCGGACTGGTGGCCTATCTGGTCCGCGACGAAGCCGCCTTCGTCACCGGCGCCAGCCTGACCATCGATGGCGGCTATTCGATCTGAAGCGGGCCGCGCCAGGCCTTGTCGTCCCGGGCGGCGCAGCGCGCTTCCCAGGATGACGCGGGCCTACAGGCCCAGCGCCCTCCGCGCCGCCGCGGCCGCCCGCTCAAGCGCCTCCGGCCCATAGGCCTCGCCCGGCGAATGGCCCCAGACCGGCCCCGGCCAGGCCGGATCGCCGACCCGGCGGCCCAGCACGTGGACATGCAGCTGCGGGGTGACGTTGCCCAGGGCGCCGACATTGAGCTTGTCGACCGCCAGGCCCAGCACCTCGGCTACGGCCCGGACGGCGGCGCCGGCCATCACCGTCTCCTCCATCAGCCGCGCCCGGTCGGCCAGGGCCAGGTCCTCCAGCTCGCGCAGCCCCGGAAGGCGCGGGATCAGCACCACCCACGGATAGCGGGCGTCCAGCTGCAGGCGGGCCTGGCACAGCGGCAGGTCGCCCAGCAGGGCGGAGGTGGCCGCGAAGGCCGGATCGAGCACGAACTCAGCCACGTTTCGGCACCGCCGCCCAATGGTCGAAGTCGAGGATGACGCCGGGCGCATAGGCCCCGGCCTCGTCCCCAATGGTGTTTTTGTCGGGGAAGTCGGCGCAGGGCCGGTCGACCGTCGCCACCAGCCGCAGGCGCAGGGCGCCGATCCCGTGGCCCAGGTCGGCCTTGTCCAGCACCTGCGACCAGGCGAACACCGTGCCGCCGGCGAAATAGGGGCCGACATGGCGGCCGCCGTTGATCGCCAGGATCAGGCCGGTGTTCTGCAGGCCGTTGAACGACAGGGCCTTGGCGGTGGAGATCACCACCCCGCCATAGACCAGCCGCCGGCCCGATGGGTCTTTCGACCGCTCGAACTGGTTGAAATGCACCTTGGCGGTGTTCTGCCACAGCCGCGTGGCCATCTGGGCTTCGGCCTCCTCGACCGCCATGCCGTCGACATGGTCGATCTTCTCGCCGACCGCATAGTCCTCGAACGCGTGCGGCGCGCCGGCGTGGGCGAAGTCGTAGCGCCTGAAATCCAGGCCCGGCGGCGGGGCCAGGTCGGCGGCGGCCACGGCGACAGCCAGCGGCGGAACCGACTGGCCCTCGACCACCGCGGCCGGGTCGCGCTTCCTCACCATCACCCAGCGCACATAGCTGAGCACCGCCACCCCGCGCTGGTTCACCCCGGTGGTCCGCACGTAGACGACGCCGGTCTTGCCGTTGGAGTTCTCCTTCAGCCCGATCACCTCGGACCGGGCCGACAGGGTGTCGCCCGGATGCACCGGGGCCAGGAACCGGCCCTCGGCGTAGCCCAGGTTGGCCACGGCGTTCAGGCTGATGTCGGGCACGGTCTTGCCGAACACGACATGAAACGCGACCAGCGGGTCGACCGGAGCGGTCTCCAGCCCACAATCGCGTGCGAAGACGTCGGACGAGAACAGCGAAAAGCGCGGCCCGTACAGGGCCGTGTACAGCGCCACGTCGCCGGCGGTCAGGGTGCGCGGCGTGGCGTGGACGATCGCCTGGCCGAGCTTGAAGTCCTCGAAGAAGCGCCCCGGATCGGTCTTGCTCATCCCTGCGTCCTCTTATCGTTGTTCAGGCAGTCTTGCCGCACCGCAGCGAAACGGGAAAGAGGGCTTGAGACTGAACCGCAGCGGGCGTAGACCGCGCCCCGACATTCTCGTCCACAGCCCTGACGGAGACCCCATGGCTCGCGCGAAGATCGCCCTCATCGGCGCCGGCATGATCGGCGGCACCCTGGCCCACATCGCCGCGCGCGAGGAGCTGGGCGACATCCTGCTGTTCGACATCGCCGAAGGCACCCCGCAGGGCAAGGCCCTGGACATCGCCGAAGCCTCGGCCGTGTTCGGCAAGGACGTCGCCCTGAAGGGCGTCAACGACTATGCCGACATCGCCGGCGCCGACGTCTGCATCGTCACCGCCGGCGTGCCGCGCAAGCCGGGCATGAGCCGCGACGACCTGCTGGGCATCAACCTGAAGGTCATGAAGGCCGTCGGCGAGGGCATCAAGGCCCACGCCCCCAACGCCTTCGTCATCTGCATCACCAACCCGCTGGACGCCATGGTCTGGGCCCTGCAGCAGTTCTCGGGCCTGCCCAAGGAAAAGGTCATCGGCATGGCCGGCGTCCTGGACTCGGCGCGCTTCGCCTACTTCCTGGCTGAAAAGACCGGCGTGTCGGTCGAGGACATCCACGCCTGGACCCTGGGCGGCCACGGCGACGACATGGTGCCGATGGTCCGTCACTCGACGGTCGGCGGCCTGCCGCTGCCGGAACTGGTCAAGCAGGGCTGGATGACCCAGGACGAGCTCGACGGCATCGTCAAGCGCACCCGCGGCGGCGGCGGCGAGATCGTCGCCCTGCTGAAGACCGGCTCGGCCTTCTACGCCCCGGCGGAATCGGCCATCGCCATGGCCACCAGCTACCTGAAGGACAAGAAGCGCGTCCTGCCGTGCGCCGCCTACCTGACCGGCCAATACGGCCTGGACGGCCTCTATGTCGGCGTGCCGGTGCTGATCGGCGCCGGCGGCGTCGAGAAGATCGTCGAGTTCGAGACCAACGACGACGAAAAGGCGATGTTCGCCAAGTCCGTCGAGTCGGTGAAGGGCCTGATGGAAGCCTGCAAGGGCATCGACAGCTCGCTGGTCTAGGCGGGTTTCGAGCTTCGGATACGGAAAGGGCGGCTCCGAAAGGGGCCGCCCTTTTTCTTGCCGCCGCAAGACCCCCTCCGGTCCTCCGGGCCACCTCCCCCAGAGGGGGAGGATCTAATCGTACTAGCTGCTCCCCCTCTGGGGGAGCTGTCGCGGAGCGACTGAGGGGGTTAGTGCGCCGCCTCGCCGCCCTCCTGCGAGATCTCCTCCAGCGTCTTGCCCACCTGCTTGGCGCCATAGTCCTTGGCCACGTCGCCCAGCGACAGGATGCCGGTCAGCTTGCCCGCCTCGTCGAGCACGACCAGGCGGCGGATCTGGTGGCTGGCCATCTTGGCGGTGGCGTCGGCCAGGATGTCGTCCTCGCGGACGCTCTGCACCTCGCCCTCGCTCATCGCCTCGGAAATGGGGCTGTCGAAGCTACGGCCCTCGGCGACCACGCGCAGGACGATGTCGCGGTCGGTGACCAGGCCCACCACCTTGCCGCCCTCGACGATCGGCACGGCGCCGGTTTCGACATGGGCCATCACCTGGGCGACCTTGCGGACGGTGTCGGTGGGGGCGGCGGTGGAGACCTGGCTGGTCATCGCGTCGCTGACTTTCATGGGGAAGGCTCCTTGAGGAGTGAATTGAACCCCTGAGAAACCCCGCGCCGCCGCGCCCGTTCCGTCGCGGCCTAGCTGAAGGCCGCGCGATGCGCCTCCAGGAAGGCCGCGACCGAGACGGGCGGCTGGCCCGTCAACGCCTCGACCGCGTCGGTGACGATGGCGTGCTGGCCCTCGGCGGCCGCGACGTCGAAATCGACCAGCACCGCGACCAGGGAAGGCGGCAGGCTCGCGGCGAGCAGGCCCTGGCGCAGGGCGTCGGGCGACAGGGCGTGGTGCGTGACCGGCTTGCCCGACAACTGGCTGTAGAGGGCGGCGACCTCGTCCTGGGTGACGGCGGCGGGTCCCGAGACGTCGAGAATCTTTCGGCCTTCGCCCTGGCGCAGCGCCGCGGCGTCGATGCGCGCGCAATCCTCGCGGCTGACATAGGCCCGGCCCGCCCCGGCGGTGGCCGAATAGAGCGCCCCGCTGGCCACGGCCTGGCCCGCGCCCATCAGCAGCAGCTCGGCATAGAGGTTGTGGCGCAGGATGGTCCAGCCGGGGATGGCGCTGGCGGCCAGGGCCTGCTCGGTCCAAAAGTGGTCGTCGATCACCCCGCCGTCGACCTGCGGCCGCGCGCCCGGCGCCGAGGTGTAGACCACGTGCTTGACGCCAGCCGCCGCGGCCGCCGCCACCGCCGCCCGGTGCTGGGCGATGCGCCGGCCGGGCTGGTTCAGCGCGTCGGTGCTGACCAGCAGCAGGCGGTCGACCCCCGCGAAGGCGACGGCCAGCGAGGCGGGATCGTCGAAATCGGCGCGGCGGGTCTCGACCCCTCGGACCGCCAGGTCGGCCAGCTTGGCCGGGTCGCGACTGGCGGCGATCAGGTTGGGGGTCTCGGCCTCGAGCAGCAGTTCGATCACGCGGCGGCCCAGCTGGCCGCTCGCGCCGGTGACCAGCAGTCTGGAAGGGGAGACGCTCATCGGCTTGTCCTTCTAAGTGGTCTCGAAATGAGACCACGTGTAGATGTGAGACCTGTCAGCCGCCGTAAAGGCGGCAGTTTTCCGGGAGATAGGCACCTTGAGGGAACCCTCCAGCCCCGCCGCCGCCCAACTGGTCGACGCCTTCCAGAGCTGGATGGCGGCCACGGACCTAAGCCCCGCCAACTGCCCGGTGCGCGACGTGATCGACCACCTGGGCGACAAGTGGAGCACCCTTCTGCTGATCGCCCTGGCCGGCGGACCACGCCGGTTCGGGGTGCTGCGCCGCACCGTGCCCGATATCTCCCAGCGCATGCTGACCCAGACCCTGCGCGACCTGCAGCGCGACGGCTTGGTCGAGCGCCAGGTGTTCCCGACCAAGCCGCCCGGCGTCGAGTACAGCCTGTCGGCGCTGGGCGGCTCGCTGTTGGAGCCCCTGGCGGGGCTGGTGACCTGGGCCGAGCGCCATCACGCCGACATCCGCGCCGCCCGGGCCCGGTTCGACGCCGAGGCCGCTTAGTCGGACGCACCGGGTTTGGCGGCGAGCGCCTTCAAGGCCGCGGCCTCCTGGGCCGGCAGGTCCAGGCGGCGGGCCGCGTCCAGCGCCTGGCGCCGCAGGGCCTGGGCGGCTTCGACCCGACCGAGGGCCTCCTCGGTGTCGGCCAGCGACAGCTGGGAGAAAGGCGCGAACACCTCGAAGCCGATCTTCTGGCGGATCTCCAGTGAGCGGGCCATCAGGTCGCGGGCCCCGACCTTGTCGCCGGCCGCGTCACGCACGGCGGCCTGGTGGCGCAGGACATAGGAAAGCTCCAGCTCGCAGCCGCCGGCCGTAGCGACCTGGAACGCTTCGGCGAGGGGTTCGGCCGAGGCGGCCACGTCGTCCGCCGCCTGCGGCATCAGCCCAGCGAAGAACAGGGCCTCGGCCCGCGGGCAGGGCTCGGTCAGGCCGCGAGCCGCCTCGCGATAGGCTGGCTGCAGAGCCATGGACTTGGAGACGTCCCCGGCGGTCAGGTCGCGGAAATAGGTGGAGGTCGTCTGGCGCAGGCTGGCCAGGGCCAGCAGGGCAGGGTCCCGGACATAGGGCAAGAGCACCCTGACGGCGCCCAGGGTGACGCCCTCGTCCGGGCTGACCTTGCCCGACAGCCTCTGGGTCTGGTGCACCCGCACCCGCTGCAGCAGCAGCCGCAGGACCTCGTCGGAATCGATGGAGACAGCGAGGGGCGCGGCCAGGGCCTCGGACGCGGCCTCGAAGGCGCCGGCATAGACCGCCTTCTCAGACGCTCGCAACGCCTGCGCCGTCCTGGCCGGAACGGGGGCGGGCGCCCGCGCCGCGACCGCGCTCGCCGACAGCAGCAGGACGGCGACGGCGACGGCGATGGCCAGGCAACGAAGGGGCGGGACGGAAGCGTCGGTCATGGCGGGCCCTGGCGAATCCCTGGAACGGCGATCAAGCGTCACGATCATGGACAGTCTGGCTCGTGGCGATCCGGCGCGCTAGGACTGCGGCCTTCTCAGCGGAGTTCCCATGACCCTCACCATCCATCAAGCCAGCGTGCCGGTCTTTGTCCAGGGGCTCAACGGCCTGAAAGGCGTGCTGACCAAGGCCGCCGCGCACGTCGAAGCTAAGAAACTCGACCCCGACAGCCTGCTGAAGGCCCGGCTCTATCCCGACATGTTCCCGCTGCTGCGCCAGGTGCAGATCGCCACCGACTTCGCCAAGGGCTGCGCCGCGCGCCTGGCCGGCGAGGAGGTTCCGGCCTGGGACGACGTCGAGACCCGCTTCGATGAACTGATCGCCCGCGTCGACCGCGCGATCGCCTATGTCGAAGGCCTGGACCCGGCCAAGTTCGAGGGCGCCGAGGATCGCGACATCACCCTGGTGCGCCGCGGCGAGACCAGCGTGGTCAAGGGCCTGGCCTATCTGCAGGCCCAGGCCCAGCCCAACTTCTTCTTCCACCTGACCACCGCCTACGCGATCCTGCGCAAGAACGGCGTCGAGATCGGCAAGAAGGACTATCTGGGCACGGCCTGAGGCCCAGATCCGACGTTCCGGCGGAAGCTCAAGGCTTCCGCCGGAACGCCCACACCAAGGTCGCCAGGGCGGTGAACACCCCCGCGACCGCCGACAGAATGATCGGCAACTGACTCAACAACTCCTTGTCCATGTCCGCACCCACTGACCCGCCAACAGCGGCGGGCTACGCGCCAGAATGACTCCCGGGCACGTCGAGTCCGGACGTATGTTCTCTTTTTGTTCTACGTCCTTCAAGGTCTCGCGGCGAAGGTGCTCTTCCTGTGCGGGACAGGGCGATCGCATATGAATTGACCGAGAATGGGGTTGTCATCCCGGACAAGCCCGGCGAAGCCGGGCGCAGATCCGGGATCGCGCTAGCTCCGAGTTCACGCCTCGGTCCCGGATCTTCGCGCTACGCGCCTCGTCCGGGATGACAACCATCTTTGGCCATAGACGATAGCCCCTCCCACCGAGGGAGGACCAGACGATCCGCGACCTCAAACCGCATGGCCACACCATCAGCGTAAACGGCTCTTAACCCTCTTGCGGCAAAACAGGGGGGTCTACGAGTGCAAGGTGGTTTCTGATGGCGCGAGCGGCGCGGCGATCGAGCGTTGAACTGGTCTGGGACGCGGTGCGCTACGGCTGGGCCCAGCCCTGGTCGGCCCGGTTCCGGGGCGGGGTGATCTGCGTGGTCGGGGCCGGCCTGTTGCTGTCGGTCGCCACCTACAACGCCGCCGATCCCAGCCTGAACGCCGCCACCGGCCTGCCGGCCACCAACGCCCTGGGCGGGGCCGGAGCGGCCCTGGCCGACGTGGTCATGCAGTCGATGGGCCTG
>Ga0209564_1002348_pt1 | contig 15278 bp, 3 predicted proteins | sample AraplaCol_mMF_r2_FD_184272 | JGI IMG/M metagenome (GOLD analysis project Ga0209564, IMG submission 184272) | Arabidopsis root microbial communities from North Carolina, USA - plate scrape MF_Col_mMF_r2 (SPAdes) (version 3) | ecosystem: Host-associated > Plants > Roots > Endosphere | place: USA... | reverse complement strand
AGATAACAAAGTGAATTCGAGGTTCTCCTCTCCTTCAATGAGCTGATCGTCTGTTACAACTATCGGCAGTTGTACTTCTGAGCTGCCTGCTGTTAGCGTAATAGTACCAGGTAATGTGGCATAATCCACACCATTCACTGCCGGGTTGGTAACGGTCGCATTTACCACATACGTGATATTAATATCGCTGGGCGCTACTGCTCCGTTTAAGAGCCGGAAGGTAATGAGGCCGTCGGGGCCGCCTTCTTCGGGGCGCACCACTTCGAACATCTCCAGTTCATCGGCTACCGTGGTTTTTGTAACAGCGTTATGCCTGGCTGGCTTATTACTGTTGAAGGGATGGTGTCTGAATAACACCCATCCGCTGCAGCATATATATAATGCTAATAGTGCAATAGCAACCCGCTTTTTCAGATGCAGGGTGAATGCCTGCTTTACGGAGACAAGCAGGTGTGCACGGGAATGATCGGTTACAGGGAACATAAGATCACATCAATTTGACGTTCATACCAGGAATTTACTTGCCGGTTGTATAATGGAAAAAAGGCGAATGCGTACAGTGATAGAGGCGTTGTAGCGTAAAATTTCATTCATAGGATAAAAGGCTTTAAAAGCACAATAAAAACAACAGCTATACCGATGTATAAAAATAATAATATTAACTGAGATAAATCAGCATCGCTGCATAAAAATGTATTTTTTCGTATATATAATACCGTTATTAACGCAATAGTATCCTAAACGCCTTATGACCTTCCGTTCTGGAAGGTCATAAAGCATTTGTGTCTTATTGAATTAAGCCTGGTAAACTATGGTAACAGTATTAGTTTACTGGTATATACTTTACCGTTTGCGCTGATCACGCATAAGTGCATTCCTGAAGTGAGGTTTGCTCCGTCGAGTGTCAGCTTGTATTCTAATCCGGCTTTCGCCATGTCGTTAAACAATACTTTTTCCATCGCTCCGTCGCGGCTGCCGTAGATAGCCACTGTTACCTTTCCGCTTACCGGTGATTTAAATGTGATGAACATTTTGTCGGTGAACGGATTGGGATAGGCTTTGTATTCCAACGGGGCATCTACCTGTTTGGCAGCGGCTGCATCGTTGGCGAGCATCAGCGTAGGCTGCGTAGCGGTCAGTGTTATCTGCGCCGTGTTGCGGCAGTTGTTTCCTTTGTCTACTACTACCAGTGTGAATGTGGCGGATGTGCCTTTGCTGCCGGATTGATAGATGAAGGTGGCGGTGTTGGCGCCATCAACGGCCTGCCAGTTGTTATCGCTGGAAGTGAATGTCCAGGCATAGGTGGCATTGGCAACGCTTTGCGCTGTCAGCAGATCTACTGTTAATGGAGTCGGCTGAGCTGCAGGCGGATTGATCACTGCTGCGGGCAGTGTTACGTTCTTATTCACCCTGGTGTTGGTAATAGCGGCACAACCGTTATTCGGGTTGGTCACCGTTAAGGTATAGAGCCCGTCTACTGTAGTAGTCGTGTTGGCGGTGTTGGCTATTTCCACGCCGTCTTTCGTCCACCTGTAGGTAGCGCCGGTGGTAGACGACTGGCCGGTTAAATTAACGAGCGTTTTCGAACAGGTGATCGGGCCGTCGTTAGTGGCTTGTACGTTAGCCGGCGGTGTGATATTCTGCAGTACCGGTGTGCTGGTAGTAGCAGCACAACCGTTGGCCGGATTGGTGACGGTTAATGCATAGGTACCTGCGGTTACTACATTTGTTTCTGCTGTGGTGGCTATTTGTACACCGTCCTTGCTCCATTTGTAAGTCGCATTAGGAGTGGTAGAAATACCGGTCAGCTTCACGGTTGTTTTCGCGCAGGTGAGCGGGCCGTCGTTGCTAGCCTGTACGTTGGCCGGCGGCGTGATATCCTGTGCCACGGTGATGCTGTCTTTCTGGATACATCCGTTGGCGCCGGTGGCGGTCACGTAGTATTTACCAGCGATGGCGGTGCTTACCGGGTTTTGTCCGGTGGTGAAGCCGGTCCAGGTAATAGTAGCGCCCGGCGCGGTAGCGGACAGGTTCACGGCGGTGGTAAGACAGGTGAGTACCGGTGGTTGAGTTACGTTCAACACGGGTTTAGTGATATCCTGTGTTACGGTTACGCTGTCTTTTTGCGTACAGCCGTTGGCGGCGGTAGCGGTTGCGTAGTATTTACCTGGGGCGGTGACGCTCACAGGATTTTGATTTGCCGGGAAGCCGGTCCAGGTGATGGTTGTACCGTTGCTGGTAGCTGACAGGTTTACGGATGTAGTAGAACAAGTCAGTATAGCTGGTGCGGTGATGCTCAGCGTTGGCTTGGTGATATTTTGTGTTACCGTTACGCTGTCTTTCTGTGTACAACCGTTGGTGGCAGTAGCGGTTACGTAGTATTTACCAGGGGCAGATACACTCACAGGGTTTTGGCCTGCGGCAAAACCGGTCCAGGTGATGGCCCCATTGCTGGTAGCTGACAGGTTTACTGAAGTGGTGGTACAAGTCAGTACGGCTGGTGCGGTTACACTTAGTGTTGGCTTGGTGATATCCTGCGTTACAGTTACACTGTCTTTCTGCGTACAGCCATTGGCAGCAGTAGCAGTTGCATAGTATTTACCAGGTGCACTTACGCTTACTGGGTTTTGTCCTGCAGCGAAGCCAGTCCAGGTGATTGTGCCATTGCTGGTAGCTGACAGGTTTACTGAAGTGGTAGCACAGGTCAGTACGGCTGGTGCTGTTATACTCAGCGTGGGCTTAGTGATGTTTTGTGTCACCGTTACGCTGTCCTTTTGTGTACAACCATTAGCTGCTGTGGCAGTTACATAGTATTTACCTGGTGCAGATATGCTTACAGGGTTCTGGCCCGCGGCGAAGCCGGTCCAAGTAATTGTACCGTTGCTGGTAGCTGATAGGTTTACTGAAGTGGTAGTACAAGTCAGTACGGCTGGTGCGGTGACACTCAAAGTTGGCTTGGTGATATCCTGCGTTACGGTTACGCTGTCTTTTTGAGTACAACCGTTGGCAGCAGTAGCAGTTGCATAGTATTTACCAGGTGCAGATACACTCACAGGGTTTTGACCTGCGGCGAAGCCAGTCCAAGTGATGGTACCGTTGCTGGTAGCTGACAGGTTTACTGAAGTGGTAGTACAAGTCAGTATTGCTGGTGCGGTTACGCTCAGTGTTGGCTTGGTGATATCCTGCGTTACGGTTACGCTGTCTTTTTGAGTACAACCATTGGCAGCTGTAGCAGTTGCATAATATTTACCAGGCGCACTTACACTCACAGGGTTTTGACCTGCGGCGAAGCCAGTCCATGTGACAGTGCCATTACTGGTTGCTGACAGGTTCACTGATGTGGTAGAGCATGTCAATACGGCTGGTGCTGTTACACTCAGTGTTGGCTTAGTGATATCCTGTGTTACGGTTACACTGTCTTTCTGTGTACAACCGTTGGCTGCTGTCGCAGTTGCATAGTATTTACCAGGCGCACTTACACTCACAGGGTTTTGGCCTGCTGCGAAGCCGGTCCAGGTAATCGTACCATTGCTGGTAGCTGACAGGTTTACTGAAGTTGTAGAACATGTCAGTACTGCTGGTGCGGTTACACTCAGCGTTGGCTTAGTGATATCCTGTGTTACGGTTACGCTGTCTTTTTGAGTACAACCGTTGGCAGCTGTAGCAGTTGCATAGTATTTACCAGGCGCACTTACACTCACAGGGTTTTGACCTGCAGCGAAGCCAGTCCATGTGACAGTGCCATTGCTGGTTGCTGACAGGTTCACTGATGTGGTAGAGCATGTCAATACGGCTGGTGCTGTTACACTCAGTGTTGGCTTAGTGATATCCTGCGTTACGGTTACGCTATCCTTCTGTGTACAGCCGTTAACTGCTGTCGCAGTTACATAATATTTACCAGGTGCACTTACACTCACAGGGTTTTGGCCTGCGGCGAAGCCGGTCCAGGTAATTGTACCGTTGCTGGTAGCTGACAGGTTTACTGATGTAGTAGTACAGGTCAGTACTGCTGGTGCAGTGACGCTCAGTGTTGGCTTGCTACCGTCCTGCGTTACGGTTACACTGTCTTTCTGTGTACAGCCATTGGTGGCTGTTGCAGTTACATAATATTTACCTGGTGCGCTTACGCTTACTGGGTTTTGACTTACAGCGAAGCCGGTCCAAGTGATGGTAGCTCCGTTGGTAGTTGTAGCAGCTGTTAAATTAACTGAAGTAGTACCGCAAGTTAATACTGCCGGTTGTGTTACCGTTAGGTTTGGCTTGGTGATATCCTGCGTTACAGTCACGCTGTCTTTCTGTGTACAGCCGTTGGCAGCTGTTGCAGTTGCATAGTATTTACCAGGTGCACTTACACTCACAGGGTTTTGACCTGCGGCGAAACCAGTCCAGGTGATAGTACCGTTGCTGGTAGCTGACAGGTTTACGGATGTGGTAGCACATGTCAGTACGGCTGGTGCTGTTACACTCAGTGTTGGCTTAGTGATATCCTGTGTTACGGTTACACTGTCTTTCTGAGTACAACCGTTGGCTGCAGTCGCAGTTACATAATATTTACCTGATGCGCTTACGCTTACAGGGTTTTGACCTGCAGCGAAGCCGGTCCAAGTGATTGTACCGTTGCTGGTAGCTGACAGGTTTACTGATGTGGTAGCACATGTCAGGATTGCTGGTGCGGTGACGCTCAGCGTTGGTTTGCTGATATCCTGCGTTACGGTTACGCTATCCTTTTGTGTACAGCCGTTAGTTGCTGTCGCAGTTACATAATATTTACCAGGTGCAGATACACTCACAGGGTTTTGACCTGCGGCGAAGCCGGTCCAAGTGATGGTACCGTTGCTGGTAGCTGACAGATTTACGGAAGTAGTAGCACATGTCAGTACTGCTGGTGCGGTGACGCTCAGTGTTGGCTTGCTGCCATCCTGCGTTACGGTTACACTGTCTTTCTGTGTACAACCGTTGGTTGCAGTAGCAGTTACATAATATTTACCAGGTGCGCTTACACTTACAGGGTTTTGGCCTGCGGCGAAGCCAGTCCAAGTAATTGTAGCTCCGTTGGTAGTTGTCGCAGCTGTTAAATTAACTGAAGTAGTACCGCAAGTTAATACTGCCGGTTGTGTTACCGTCAGGTTTGGCTTGGCAATATCCTGCGTTACAGTCACGCTGTCTTTCTGAGTACAGCCATTGGCAGCTGTTGCAGTTGCATAGTATTTACCAGGTGCACTTACACTCACAGGGTTTTGGCCTGCGGCGAAACCGGTCCAGGTGATTGTACCATTGCTGGTAGCTGACAGGTTTACTGATGTGGTAGAACAAGTCAATACAGCTGGTGCGGTGGCACTCAGCGTTGGCTTAGTGATATCCTGTGTTACAGTTACGCTGTCTTTCTGTGTACAGCCATTAGCAGCTGTGGCGGTTACGTAGTACTTGCCAGGTGCAGATATGCTTACAGGGTTTTGGCCTGCGGCAAAGCCGGTCCACGTGATCGTACCATTGCTGCCAGCTGACAGGTTTACTGAAGTAGTAGTACAAGTCAGTATTGCTGGTGCGGTCACGCTCAGTGTTGGCTTATTGATATCCTGCGTTACAGTTACGCTATCCTTTTGTGTACAGCCGTTAGCTGCTGTCGCAGTTACATAATATTTACCAGGTGCAGATACACTTACAGGGTTTTGACCTGCGGCGAAGCCGGTCCAAGTGATTGTACCGTTGCTGGTAGCTGACAGGTTTACGGAAGTAGTAGAACATGTCAGTACTGCTGGCGCGGTGACACTCAGCGTTGGCTTGCTGCCATCCTGCGTTACGGTTAAGCTGTCTTTCTGTGTACAACCATTGGTGGCGGTAGCAGTTACATAATACTTACCAGGTGCACTTACACTTACGGGGTTTTGGCCTGCGGCGAAGCCGGTCCACGTGATGGTAGCTCCGTTAGTAGTTGTCGCAGCTGTTAAATTAACTGAAGTAGTACCGCAAGTTAATACTGCCGGTTGTGTTACCGTTAGGTTTGGCTTGGTGATATCCTGCGTTACGGTTACGCTGTCTTTCTGTGTACAACCGTTGGCTGCAGTAGCAGTTACATAGTATTTACCAGGTGCGCTTACACTTACAGGGTTTTGTCCTGCGGCGAAGCCGGTCCACGTGATGGTACCGTTGCTGGTGGCTGACAAGTTTACTGATGTAGTAGTACAAGTCAGTACTGCTGGTGCGGTCACGCTCAGCGTTGGCTTGGTGATGTTTTGTGTTACGGTTACGCTATCCTTCTGTGTACAGCCGTTAGTTGCTGTGGCAGTTACATAATATTTACCAGGCGTACTTACGCTTACAGGATTTTGGCCTGCAGCGAAGCCTGTCCACGTGATGGTACCGTTGCTGGTAGCTGACAGGTTTACTGAGGTAGTAGTACAAGTCAATACTGCTGGGGCTGTGACACTCAGCGTTGGCTTGCTACCATCCTGCATTACGGTTACACTGTCTTTTTGTGTACAACCGTTGGTGGCAGTAGCAGTTACATAGTATTTACCAGGTGCACTTACGCTTACAGGATTTTGACCTGCGGCGAAGCCGGTCCAGGTAATTGTACCGGTGCTGGTGGCTGACAAGTTTACTGATGTGGTAGCACATGTCAGTACTGCTGGTGCGGTTACACTCAGTGTTGGCTTAGTGATATCCTGCGTTACAGTTGCACTGTCTTTCTGCGTGCAGCCGTTGGTCGCTGTGGCAGTTACATAGTATTTACCAGGTGCAGATACACTTACAGGGTTTTGACCTGCAGCGAAGCCGGTCCAGGTGATTGTGCCATTGCTGGTTGCTGACAGATTTACTGAAGTAGTAGTACATGTCAATGCAGCTGGTGCGGTTACACTCAACGTGGGCTTGGTGATGTTTTGTGTCACCGTTACGCTGTCCCTCTGCGTACAACCATTGGCAGTTGTAGCCGTCACATAGTATTTACCTGGTGCAGATACACTTACAGGATTTTGACCTGCAGCGAAGCCGGTCCAGGTGATGGTACCGTTGCTGGTAGCTGACAAGTTTACTGAAGTAGTAGTACATGTCAGTACAGCTGGTGTGGTCACACTCAGCGTTGGCTTGGTGATATCCTGGGTTACAATTATACTATCCTTCTTAATACAGCCATTGGCAGCTGTAGCGGTTACATAGTATTTACCGGGAGCGCTTACCGTTACCGGGTTCAGGCCGGTTGCGAAGCCGGTCCAGGTGATGGTGGATCCTGCACTGGAAGCATTCAGGCTAACGGAAGCGGTGGTACAGTTCAGTATGCCGGGTTGTGTAATGGACAGATCCGGTTTGGTGATATTCTGCGTTACCGTTACACTGTCTACCCTGGTACAACCATTGGCGGCTTTAACAGCTACATAATACTTTCCGGGCGTGCTTACGCTTACCGGGTTCTGGCCTGCGGTAAAGCCTGCCCAGGTGATGGTAGCGCCAATAGTGGTAGTAGCGGCGCTTAAGTTCACGCTGGTAGTAGTACAGTTTAGTACTGCAGGCGCTGTTATTGTCAGGTTGGGTTTGGCAGTATCCTGTGTTACAGTTACGCTGTCCAGTTTTGTACAACCGTTGGCAGTGTCTTTTGCCGTAACATAGTATTTACCTGGTGAAGATACACCCACTGGGTTTTGGCCTGCAGCGAAGCCGGTCCAGGTGATGGTGGCGCCGTTAGTTGCAGTAGCTGCGGTCAAATTAACCGTGGTGGCGGTACAGTTCAGTACAGCGGGTTGTGTCACTGCCAGGTCAGGTTTCGTGACATTTTGTACCACAGTAACCTGAGCGCTGGCAGTACAGCCACCCGAGGCGGTAACTACCAGGGTATAAGTACCCGGTACAGTTATCGCGGCATTTTGTTGCGTAGATGTGAAATTGCCAGGACCCGTCCATTTATAGGTAACATTAGCAGTAGTAGAGCTACCTAAAAGCGTTACAGACGTGGTTTTACAGGACAGGGAACCGCTTACGGCGGCTGTGGCGTCTACATTGCCTCCTGCTCCTGTTACTTTAACATTATCAACATAGTAGAATTCATCGGTACCGGTGGCACGCGCCCTGATCACGATCTGCAGACTGGTGCCGCTGATCCCATTCACGGATACATTTGTATACGAAGCGCTGTGACCATTGATATCAGAACGTTTTTCTGCAAACAACACTTCAGCTCCACCGTTCAACTTATAATAGAACCTGATGTAATCTGCATAAGTACCTGTTTCATTCATCACAGCAGAACCGGTAATAGCGCTGCGGACGTCTGCTGAGATGCCGATGCCTGTTTTACCGGTGATATTCATTAGTGCGGAGGTAAAAATACTTTCACCTGTAGTGCCCTGACCGCTTATTTTAAATTCGTTATTGTTCACGGCAAAAGTACTGCCGGAAGGTGTGGTTGTTGACCAGGCAGTAGCGCCGTTATCAACAGTAGTACCATTGCTCAGGGCAAAATCTTCGTACCAGAGATTGCCGGTGGCATTAGCATCGAAAATTACCTGCACGCTGGCTGTACTGGTACAACCATTAACCGGATTGGTGACTGTTAAAGTATACAGGCCAATTTTAGTAGCAGCCGGGTTTTGCTGAGTGGAAGTAAAGTTATCAGGACCGCTCCAGCTGTAAGTTACACCGGCAGTATTGGAACTACCGGAAAGCGTTACAGATGTTGCAGTACAGGAAAGCGGACCACTTACCCCAGCGGTAGCGCCGGGCGGAGCAATATTCTGCAGCACAGCTACGGTGTCTTTTGCAGTACAGCCGGTAGCCGGGTTGGTAACGGTCAGTATATAATCACCCGCAACACTGGTTACAGGAGATTGCAAAGTAGATGTGAAATTACCCGGGCCTGTCCAGCTATAGCTTACACCGCTGGTGTTAGAGCTGCCGGAAAGCGTAACGCTGGTAGTATCACAGGTTAAGCGGCCGCTTACGGTTGCTGTGGCAGTAAGATCGCTGGCGGCGGCGCCTGCTATCTTCACATTATCTATATAGTAAAACTCATCAGTACCGGTAGCACGCGCCCTGATCACAATCTGCAAACTGGTGCCGGATAATCCGCTGATGGATACATTCGTATAGCTGGCACTATGGTTGTTGATATCGGAACGCCTTTCTGCGAACAATACTTCTGCGCCACCGTTCAGCTTATAATAGAATTTCAGGTAGTCTGCGTAAGTGCCGGTTTCATTCATCACGGCGCCGCTGGTGACAGAACTGCGTGCATCTGCTGAAATGCTGATACCTGTCTTACCCGTAATATTGATCGAAGAAGAGGTCCATACGCTTTCGCCACTGGTTCCCTGTCCGCTGATCCTGAATTCATTATTGTTCACGGCAAATGTGCTGCCAGAAGGTGTTGTTGTTGACCATGCAGTAGCGCCGTTATCAACTGTAGTACCATTACTCAGGGCGAAGTCTTCTACCCACAGATTAGTAACAGCACCTGTATTGCTGATCACAGACACGGCCTGTGTGCTGGTACAACCAGTAACAGGATCTGTAACTGTAAGGGTATAGGTGCCTGCAGTGCTTACTACCGGATTTTGCTGTGTGGAAGTAAAACCACCGGGGCCGGTCCAGCGATAAGTAACACCTGCAGTGGCAGAATTGCCCTGCAGCGTTACCTGGGAGCTGGCGCAGCTCAGGGTACCACTTACACCCGCAAAAGCGCCAGGCGGAGTGATGTTCTGCTTAACGATGGCTGTGTCTTTTGCGGAACAACCAGTGCCAGGATCAGTAACTGTCAATATATAACTACCGGGCGCTGTAACAGCAGGATTTTGTGCTGTGGAGCTGTAGCTACCAGGACCAGACCAGCTGTATGTAACACCTGTTATATTGGAGCTGCCGGAAAGATTAATGGAAGTGCGGGCACAGGTCAATGAATCCTGCACAGATGCTGTAGCGCTGATAGTGCTTTGTGCAGTAGCGCCTGTCAGCTTCACGTTATCGAAAAAGTACCGCTCCGTTTTATCGGAGTTTCTGGCCTTGATGATCACCTGTAATGTACTGCCGTTCAAGGCATCCGAATTGATGGTAATGCTGCCGGTGGTATTGATGGTGTTACCTATTCCAGCGGCATCGTCGTATACCAATACTTCTGCGCCACCATTCAACTTATAGTAAACACGGATATAATCGTCTGACTCAAAATTATCGCTGGTAGAGGCGGTCTCACTGCGTAAGGTGGCAGATATCACCACATTGCTCTTGCCGGAGATATCAATGACGCCGGAGTACCATCTTGCTTCTGCAGCAGCATCGTAAGATACTTTGAACTCGTTGTTCTGTACAGAGATGGTGCCTGTGCCGCTGTTTTCGAGTGTCCAGGGAGTGCTGCCATTGTCTGATGTGGTGCCGTTGGCCAATGTAAAATCCTCCAGCCAGAAAGCCGAAGGCGTTGCATTACCTGTTGTTACCTGGGCAGATGCAGTATTGGTACATCCATTGGCCGGATCTTTTACCGTTACGGTATAAGTGCCCGCAGTACTTACCACCGGACTTTTAGCCGTACTGGTAAAACCACCAGGGCCTGTCCAGCTGTATTGCGCGTTGGCCACCGGGGAGCTGGCATTGATGGTCACACTGGTGAGGCAACCTAAAGCGCCGCCGGTTGCATCTACATCGGGTATGGCTTTGTTCTCTGCCACCGTCACAGGTGCAGATATTGTACATCCTCCCGGCAGCGTCGCGGTAACGGTGTATTGGCCACCGACAGACACCGAAGGATTTTGCACCGTGGAAGTAAAACTTCCCGGGCCCACCCAGGACCAAGACGATACTGTGCCGCTGGCTGTTACATTGATCTGTGCGTTATTGCTACAGGTTACCTGCCCACTCACGGAGGTAGTCAGGGTTACTGCAGGATTTACCGCTGTAACAGCTACATTATCGAAATAGTAGAGTTCATCGGTGCCGGTGGCGCGGGCCCTGACTATGATCTGCAGGCTGGAACCGCTTAAACCACCCACAGATACTGTTGAATTAGTAGTACTGTTACTATTGATACTGCCTTTCTTTTCAGCAAATAACACTTCTGATCCACCGTTCAGCTTATAATAGAAGCGGATATAATCGGCAATGGAACCGTCTGTGTTCATCGGGCCGGCGCTGCGGGTATTGATGGAAATACTTACGTTCGTTTTACCTGAGATGGAGATCGAACCAGATGTCCATACTCCATCACCGCTGGTGCCGGTACCACTCACCCTAAATTCATTGCTGTTAACTGCAAATGTGCTACCAGAAGGCTTTGAAGAAGTCCATGCTGTAGTACCATTATCAGAAGTAGTGCCATTAGACAAGGAGAAGTCTTCATTCCAGATATTAGTAGCTGCCGCTGATCCCGAAGTAACCTGTACGGTTTGTGCATTCGTACATCCGTTGGCGGGATTCCTTATCGTAACAGTATAACTACCGGCCGTATTTACTACCGGGTTCTGAGAGGTAGACGTAAAACCACCGGGACCGGTCCAGCTATACGTGACACCGGCTACCGAAGAACTGGCATTGAGCGTAACACTTGCACCGCAGTTCAGGTTACCGCCGGTGGCGGAAAGATCAGGCGGAACTTTATTTTCCAGCACAGTTACCGTGGCGCTGCCTGAGCCCGAAGAACTGGTACCTACTACTGTATAAGTACCCGGAGTGCTCACTACCGGGTTCTGGGATGTAGAGGTAAACCCACCGGGGCCAGTCCAGCTATAGCTTACGCCGGAGGCAGAAGAACTGGCAGACAGCGTGAGGGAAGGATTGCTACAGGTAAGCGTACCGCCATTTCCAGCAGTAGCCGTTACCGTTATACCGCTGGCACAGGCGCCTTTTTCCTTAAACACCCGGTATTCTTCTATATAGTATTTGGAGGTTTGCGATCCCCCGTTATTATAATTATAGATCTTTACTACCAACTGCACATTGTTGCCATTCAGCTGGGGTGATATAAAATCAATGGTGCCGAAGTTGCCCGTGCGCTGATCCAGCAACACTTCACTGCCGCCATTGATCTTATAATAGATCTTCACATACTCCGAACTGTTCATATCCCCTTCTGAAGATACTTTCACTGCTACCTGCCAGCCTGTATACCCTGCGGTAGAGAATACCTTAGAGTACCAGATGCCCTCGCCACCCAACTCCTGCGCGTGCAACCTGTTCGATTTCACGGCGAAGTAAGCGGAACTGGCTACCCTGGATGCATCCAGGTACCACCCGATATTGCTGTTGTCTGCAGTAGTGCCATCTGGCAATTGAAACCTGGCAGTTACAATGGGGCACTCGGGAGTGGCAAAGAGGTGATTGCTAATAAATAACAATACAAGCAGGACAAATGGCATGGCATACCCCTGTCCTTTCGTTGGTAAAAATTTCACGATAAGGTAATTGTTTAATGGTTAAGGCTATTCGACAGATAAAGGCTCGTTGTCTACACTACACAGATTATATTACGATGTAATATTAGTAAATATTACTATAATCAATATCGTATGAATGTCGTATATACATTTATTTTTATGTTAACGGGAATGCTTTATGGTACTGCGTTCTATCATTTTGAATATAGGCGACACCGTAATTAACTGATTACTAATTGAAGTCAGGGATATACCTGATATGAATAACTGATCAACCAAAAAAGGATTAGCTAAAAAGGACAAAAAATAATTTTCACCCTTCATCTTATCCAGTGTATTTGCTCCGGTATGTTATTCCGGCGTTGATAGTTTTGTAACTTGCGGACTTAAAGACCTTTACAACTATTATGTCCAAAGTTTCCATCCTTGGCCTGCAGCTGCCAACGGACCCTCGCTGGGTGGACCTTGCTTCCATCTCACTGGAGGCAGTATTGACCGATCATGCTTTTTGTGAACAGAAAGCTGCTACCGCCTGCATTTCGCTGATACAGCGCTACCCGGAGAAAGACCGGCTGGTAGAAGACCTGGCTCCTATCGTTACTGAAGAATGGGGACATTTCCGGCAAGTATTGGCCGAGATGAAGAAAAGAGGCTATACACTTGGCAAACAACGGAAAGATGCCTATGTGAACGAACTGATGCTGCACCAGGTAAAGGGCGGTACTGCAGAAGACCAGCTGCTGGATAAACTGCTGATTTGCGCGTTGATAGAAGCCCGTAGCTGCGAACGTTTCCGCTTACTCAGCGAAGGACTGGAGGATGATTACCTGCGGGAATTTTATCGCAAATTCATGATATCAGAAGCGGGGCATTACCGCCTGTTCATTGACCTCGCCAGGGAATATGTACAGGAAGATAAGGTAACGCAACGCTGGCAGTACTGGCTGAAAACAGAAGCCGGTATTTTGAAGGAGATGGAAGTGAGAGGAGATAGAATGCACTAGAAATTGAAGCCGATATTTACGTAGCCGCGCAGGCGACCGTCCTGGTCGCAATACATGAGCGAGGCTTCGATGGGCCCGAGGCGGGAATTATAGCCTGCAGTCATGGAATATCCGCTCAGGTATTTGTATTTGGCGCTCACATCGTTGATGAAATCATAAACGGCTACGCCGGCTCTTGGAACCAGGAAGATGTTACGCACTATTTCGCGCTGGTATGCCAGTTGTACAATGGCGGCGCTGGAAGTGATCACCTCTCCTTCATAGATACCGGGGAATGTGAGTTGATGATGTGTTACATTATTAAGGCCGCCCAGCATGTAGCCATTTACAATAGGCTGGTCATAGTTATAGTTCACCCCTCCCGAAGCGCCGAATTGCAATGCATCTTCTCCTCCCAGGGGGAAATAGTATTTAAACTGCAGCATGGCATGCTGGTAGTTATTGAAGGATAGTTTCAGGCTGTCCAGGTGGATCTCCTGGCCATTGCTATAGGCGCGGAAGCCATGGTTCTGGTTATATATATAACCGGCTTCCAGTTGCAGATCTGTACCGCTGCGGGGATAGATCTTACGGTCCAGTGAGTTGATCCCGAAGTTCAGGAAAGAATTCAGCTGATTGGTGTTGCCCCTGATCTCCTGTTCAGAATCGAAAGTTGGCCTGTAATTAAAATACTCCCAGCGGGTGCCTACTCCTACGCTCATGATCCGGCTCAGCGCATACTGCATATGAATTTCTGCATTGGCATAGTTGGTACGGTATTGCTGCGAACGACGGAAATCTTCATAGAGATTCAATCCATTATTTTCATAATACAGTCCCATACCAAAACCGAAATCCCTTTTCCTTCCCAGGTATTTAAAATACTCTGCCCGCAAACGGGGATTCTCACTGATACCAGCGGTCACAAAGGAACGGGAATTGGGAACGATAAAGTTGCGCTGGGTAATGTTTACAATAGCGCTGGCATTGGTATAGGTGTTATAGTTCAGGGCCACCTTTACATAAGTGAGCGGGTTCTCGTCCACCCTTACATCCATACGGCTTTTAGCCGGGCCATCCGGCTGCAGATCATAGGTGATCTCTTTATAGAAACGGGTGCCGAATACATTGCGCAGGGCGTCGCCTAACTGCTCAGGGTTGTAGCAACCATCAGGCTTCAGGTTCATCCTGCCCAGGAAGAATTTCTCATCTGAATGCAGCAGGCCATGTACATGTACCGAAGTAAGCTCTACATCCGGCACAAAAGGCAGGCGGTCTTTCACGAAAGGAGTGCCAGGGTACAAGGCATTCAGTGAGTCTGCCAGGTGCTTGAAAACAGGATACATTTCACGGCCTTTGATCTTGCCCAGCTCAATGATGGAATCTACGCTGCCAAAGCTGGCGGCTGAGTAGTTCTCCAGATCGTGATGGATGTAGATATCACATTGCTTGCGGGCTTCTTTAAAATCAATCGCATCCTTATAGAAACCCAGCTGATAGAGAATATCAAAAGCAGTCACCAGTTTATCCGCTTTGCGGAGGCCTCCTGCAACATTGGAGCCGATCACAATATCAGCGCCCATTTCCTTTGCGGTGATCACGGGGAAGTTGCGCACCACGCCACCATCCACCAGTTTGCGGTCGCCTATCTTAACGGCCGTGAAGATGGAAGGGATGGCCATGCTGGCTCTTATACTGGATACGATATGACCGGTATCCAGCGTAACGATATCGCCGGTGGCCACATCGGTAGCAATACATTTAAAGGGGATGTTCAGTTTGGTGAAATCCCTTACATCCTTGGCAGGCCAGCAAAGACGGGCCAGTTCTAACCAGAGCTGCTCCCCGGTGATCACGCCGGATGCCAGTTTGGGCTTGCCATATTCAAAAGGGATCTCAATAATGTATTTGTTGTATTCGCTCTTTTCTTCGTAGGAGATGT
>Ga0209564_1002346_pt1 | contig 15283 bp, 12 predicted proteins | sample AraplaCol_mMF_r2_FD_184272 | JGI IMG/M metagenome (GOLD analysis project Ga0209564, IMG submission 184272) | Arabidopsis root microbial communities from North Carolina, USA - plate scrape MF_Col_mMF_r2 (SPAdes) (version 3) | ecosystem: Host-associated > Plants > Roots > Endosphere | place: USA... | reverse complement strand
GACAAGCTGTCGATGCAGCGCGCGCAGACGGTCGCGAAGTTCCTGATCAAGGCGGGTATCCCGGCGAAAGAAATCGAAACGGCGGGACGCGGCAAGCGCGAACCACTCGTGCACACCGCGGACGGCGTCCCTAACCAGATGAATCGGCGCGTCGTCATTACAATCCAGTGATCCGGGTGATCCGTCACTGCGCCTGTCAAGCGCACTGATCTGCCGCTGCCGACATGAAACGCTTTCGCGACTACTCATGGCTGATTTTTTTCATGAAGCTGATGAGGGCGGGACAAGGCCGCCCCGTCGCGCTCGCGGTGCTGCTCGGCCTGAGTCTGCTGAACCTGTACAGCGAATCGCCCGGCGTCATTCCGCGACCGGCGCTGCTGGACAAGCTCGACGACATGGTGCCCGATACGTTCGGCACGGCGCGGCAACTGCTGTTCGATCACTACCAGCGCCGCTTCCCGCGCGTGCCCGCCTCGCAGCCCGTGACCATCGTCGCGATCGACGACAGGACGCTCGCGGCCGTCGGTCAATGGCCGTGGCCGCGCAACCGGCTGGCGAACCTCGTCGACGCGATCGCGGTGCACAAGCCGCTCGCGATCGGTCTGGACATCTATATGCCGGAAGCCGATCAGACCTCGCCCGACAAGGTCGCCGACAACCTGCCCGCCTCGGCCGCCACGCTCGCAGCGGGCTTGCGCGCGCTGCCTCGCCACGAGGCCATTCTTGCGAACTCGCTGCGCGCCACGCCTTCGATACTCGGCGCCGCCGCCGTCGATCACGCCGCGTTCGACACGAGCACCGACCTGCGCAGCGCGCCGATCCTCGTGCACGGCGTCGATCCGCTGAACCGCGTGAAGCGGTACAACTACGTGCTCGCGAGCCTGCCGGAATTGCAGGCGGCGGCGCACGGACAGGCGATGCTCAATGTCGCGCTCGAACAGGGCACGGTCCGGCGCATCCCCCTCATCCTTGGGTTGGGCGACAAGCTCGTGCCGTGCATGCCCGTCGAAATGCTGCGCGTCGTCACGGGATCGGCGGCTGTCGACGTGTATGCCGACACGACGGGCATGCAGTCAGTCGGCGTCGCGGATGTGGAAGTGCCCACCCAGCCCGACGGCGACATCTGGCTGCATTTCGCGTCGATACGCTCGACGCAGCATCGCTACGTCTCCGCGCGCGACGTCCTGCAAGGCCAGGTCGATCCCGACCGCTTTCATAACAAGCTGGTGCTGGTCGGCTTGACGGGAACGGGCAACACCGACATGCGCACGACCGCGCTGGGCGAACTGGTGCCGGGTATCGAGATTCAGGCTCAGATCATCGAGACGATTTTCGACGGGCGTTTCCTGCGCCGCCCTGTCTGGCTCAAGTGGGCCGAGACGATCTTCGTCCTCGCCTTCGGGATTCTGATCATCTGGTATCTGCCGCATACCGATTCGCGTCTTGCGGCATTCGTGCGGGCCGTGCCGAAAGCGTCCGCGGTCCTCGGCCTGCTGCTCAACCTGCTGTTGCTCGCGAGTTGCCTGCTGCTGTTCAAATACTTCGGCTTGCTCGTCGATGCAGCGTCGATTTTCATCATCCTGTCTGCGGTGATGGGCTGCTTCTTTTCGACTGCATTGCTCGACCTGGGCGTGCAAACCCGGCGAGAGGCGAAGCGCCGGCGAGCCAGCGCTTCGCGATCTGCGGATCAGCTTCCGCGATAGACGGGCCCCTGACGATCGGCAGGAGCGCGGCGGCCCGACTGCGAGGTCATTGCATCGTCGCCGCCGACGCCAGTACGCTTTTCATCCATCATGCCTGCCGTGGCCGCTTCCGCTGCCAGTGTCTGAGCGCTTTGGCCCGCCTGCGAAGCCGGTGCGCCGGTATCCGGACGATAGTAAGGCGCAGGACCATAGCCGCTTGCGAAAGCGGGTGCGGCCAGCGACGCCGAGCTTGCGACGAGCAAAGTAACGATAAGCTTCGATTTCATAAGGACTCCAATTAAATCAATGAACGGATCGACCACAAGGACCATGTCCATTGCGTCGCGTCGTGTTCAATATTGATGGGACGATGTGCAGGGCCGTCGTGCGGCACGCTGCCAAAGAGGCTCAACCAAACAACACTTTCCAGGAATCTGAGCAATGCTGTTGACGCCGTGGCGGCCTGGCCAAGCTGGCCGTCGTTGTGCCCGCGGCTACCAATGCAGGGGTTGTGCCAGCCGCGCTATCTTTTCCGCCGGTTGCTGTCAGGCAGTTGAAAACAAACAGAATTGCCGCATTGAAAGGCGAATGCGAGCCACGCGCGTAGCGTCACGTTGTCGGGCGGATGCCAACTCTTTTCTATTTGATGTACGCGATCGTCCAACAGAATGCCGTCGCCGTGCGGCGATGTCTTTAACGAAGCACTGAATGACACGCCAATGCACGCGCGGCAGGACGCATGTAATTGGGCCGCGAAACACCACGCCCGATGCGCGCGTATGTCGCGGCCCAACTCAATCATGCATTTGCTGAAATCTGCGGCCTATTGCGGCTCGTACCACGAGTACGTCGCCAGTGTATTCACGGGCTTGCCGATCTGCAGTGTGATATCGCGATGCGAGATCAACTCGATACTGCGCAAATCCCCTTCGTAGCGCCGCACGTCGCCGTTGTCGTTGACGTATGCGACTACCGTTCCCGTTACCCCCGCGACGTTCGTATTCGATAACGTCTGTCCCCAGATATCGAAGAACTGGCCGAGCGTGAAAGTCTTCATATTTGGCGTTTCGATGTGGATGATCCCCGTCGAATCGTGCGTGTGCATCTCGTAGTTGCACTGCGAGAGAATGCCGACGTTCGCGGGCAACGCTAGCCACTGGCCATCGCTGACGATCGCCAGATGCGCGTGCACGTGGTACAGCTCGCTCATGCCCGACGCGCAGACCAGCCCGTCGACATCGGCGCCCGTGCCGCCCGTCGATGTATTGCCGTTCTGCCAGTGCGCGGTGCCGACGGTGCCGCCATACGCCAGCACCGTCTGGTTGGGATCGAAAGACGGCGGATCAGTCCAGTTGAACGTCGGGATCTGTCCGAGTGGCGAGCCGATTTCTATCGACACTTCGCCGTGTGCGGGCAGCACGAGACTGGCGGGATCGCCCGTATATTTGGTGAGCTGGCCGCCGTTGTTCACGTAGACCGTGATAGGCGTCGACGTCAATCCCGCGACATTCGCCGACGTGAGCGGCTGGCCCCAGATCGCAAAGAACTGGCCGAGCGTGTACGACGCATTCGAGCTCGCGTCCATGCGGATCTTGCCCGTTTCGTCATCCGTGTGCAGCGGATACGCGCAACCCGTTTGCGCGGCCATCGTCGGCGCCACCGTGCCGATGTTCGCGGGCAGCGCTAGTGATCTGCCGTTCAGATAAATCGACAAATGCGAGTAGGTGTAGATATTGCCGCGCGTGCCGCAATTCAGGCCGCTGACAGGCTGGCCCTTGCCGCCCGTCTGCGTCGATCCGGCGGGCCAATAATCGTCGCCGACCTTGCTGCCGTCGACAAGCGCGGTCGCGTTCGCCAGCGTCGGCTGGCTCGTATTCGCAGCTGGCGCGCCCGGTGAACCGCCCGATCCGCCGCCGCCGCAACTCGCCAACATCAGAATGGCGCCAACCGTAACGATCCGTGAAAAGATGCCGTACGACATGTCGATCTCCGCCCATGTAATCCCAGTGACGTGCCGTTGGACGGCATCTCGTGATTGCGCAACGGCACGAACGTGCGTTGCTCGTGTACTAGCTGCCTTGCCGCGTGCCGCTGACCAGCGCCTTGAGCCGCCGCAACAGCGCGGACAGGAGACCTTCACGACGATGTACTTGCACCTGACGGTGCGGCATGCGCTGCAGGTCGTCCCAGTCGGTTTCCAGTGAGCGCGCATGGCCCGCTGGCGTAAAAGGCCACACGGTTGCCGACGCGCGCATGATGCCCGTGACGGCCTGCCCGTGCGCTTTCGCGCTGTCGATGTATGCGTTGATCGCCGATGCCTCGCGCTCGGCGGCTTCCCTCGAGATCGTCGCAACGAAGTCGTCCAGCCCTTCGATGTGAACGCACCAAAGCTGCTCGCTCAAGACGCGCTCCTGATGAACCGAGGCTCGATCTTCGTCTTTCGAACCCGCACGTTGCGTGTGAGCCGCAGACTTCCTGAACGTGATTGCATGAGTCATGTATGGCGCACCTGCTCGAATAAAACGTTGAGCCGTTCCTGCTTTCGTGGGGGAAAAATACGTTCCTCGAGCGCCGCGATAAAGCGCAATACGCGGTTGCGCTCAATACGCGTTCTGATGAGAAATGCCCTTGAAGATGGTCGCGAGGATGATCCGCAGATCCAGAGCGAAAGACCAGTTGCGCAGGTAATACAGATCGTGTTCGACACGCCCTTCCATCTTTTCGATGCGATCGGTTTCGCCCCGGAATCCGTTGATCTGCGCCCAGCCTGTAATGCCCGGCTTGATCCGGTAGCGATGGATATAGCCCGACACCACATGCTGATACTGGTCGTCATGCTCCAGCGCATGCGGACGCGGCCCGACCACCGACATATCGCCACACAGCACGTTGAAGAACTGCGGCAATTCGTCGAGACTCGTGCGCCGCAAGAAGGCGCCGGCGCGCGTGATACGCGGGTCATCGCGTTTCGCCTGCTCGAGCACACCCGTCTTTTGCTGATGCAGGCGCATCGTGCGGAACTTGTAGATCGTGAATACGCGGCCATCCGCGCCCTTGCGCTGCTGCTTGAAAAACACAGGCCCCCGCGAACTCAGCTTCACGGCAATCGCGCACCCGAGAAGAATCGGTGAAATGGCGATCAGCGCGCAAAGCGCGAACAGGCGGTCGAACAGATCTTTCTTGACCATTGCGTTGGGCGGCAACGGCGACGCGGCGAGATTGATCGTCGGCTGATCCAGCACACTCGTCACGCTTCCCTCGAATAAAGCAAGCGCGCGCACATCCGGCATGAAACGAATGTTGATCAGGTCATTGCGGAACTCGTCGACCAGCTTCAGGATTGCGCGCTCTTCCGTCAATGGCAACGCTAGCCATACTTCGCCGATGTTCTGCTCGCGCACGTATCGGGCAAATGCCTTGTGCTCGGAGAAAGTCGGCACATGCGACGCAGGTTCGGCGTCCGGTTGCAGATTGTAGATCGCCCACGGCCGGAAACCGGAAGCAGGTGCATCATCCATTTTATGAATGATGTCGTTGTAGTGGTCTCCACACGCAGCAATTGCAACCGGCTGCAAATCCATTCCGGCATGGCGGGCACGTCCAATCACACTGTGCAGCACGAGACGGCTCGCAATGAGCGCGCTGCCTGAAATGGCCGTCCAGTAAACGAACCACAGCCGCGACACGAAATCGATCCGGTGCAGCGAGAACATCAGGGCCATTGCGCATCCCTGCACGATCAGCCAGCCCAACGCCACTTGACCCGTCAATATCCGCTTCGAACGCCCACGCCACGATTCATACACGCCGAGCGTGGGAAAAATGGCAAGCGAAAAAGCCGCCGAAAACGCGACGAAGGCGAGATAAAACCCACGCTGCGACACGTCGTCGAAGCGGATTTGCGACGCCACGAGCGCACCCGTCACGATCAGGGCGACATCGAATAGCCGCGCCAGCAGACCTGTCAATGCACGCATCACAACACCCCTCTAGGCAAGCACATATCCACCACGGCCGCTCAATTGCAGCGGCCGTACTTGTCATCGAACCGCACGATGTCGTCCTCGCCGAGATACGCGCCGGACTGCACTTCGATGATCTGCAGCGGCACATGGCCGGGGTTCTCGAGACGATGCTGCACGCCGATCGGAATGTAGGTCGACTGGTTCTCGCTCAGCAGGAACTGCTCGTCGCCGCGCGTGACGAGCGCGGTGCCGCATACGACGATCCAGTGTTCCGCGCGATGGTGATGCATCTGCAATGACAGCCGCCCGCCAGGACTCACGACGATGCGCTTGACCTGAAAGCGCTCGCCGTGATCGATGGAATCGTAAAAGCCCCACGGACGACGCACTTTTCGATGATTGTCGGCTTCCGGCGCCTTGGTCTGCCGGATACGCGACACCAGACCCTTGATGTCCTGCACATGCGACCGGTCCGCGACGAGCACGGCATCGTCCGTTTCGACGACGACCAGATCGCTCGTCCCCACGCATGCGACGAGCCTGCCGCCTTGCGAACGCGCATACGTACTCGTTGCGCCTTCCATCAGCACACGGCCGTTCGCCACATTGCCGAACTCATCTTTGTCCATTGCCTGCCACACGGCATCCCATGAACCGAGATCGGACCAGCCGGCTTCGAGCGGCACCACGACAGCCGTGAAGGGCGACGCAGGCTTGCCGAGTTGCTCCATCACCGCATAGTCGATCGAATCGGACGGGCAGCGCTCGAATGCATCGGCACCCGGCGCGATATGACCGTTGTCGCGCCTGGCATCCGCGTAGGCCTGCATGCACGCCGCGTGCATGTCCGGCTGGAACACTTTCAACGCGGCGAGCCATACTGACGCGCGCACCACGAACATGCCGCTATTCCACCAGTAGCCGCCCGATGCGACGTATTGCGCGGCCAGTTCGGCAGCGGGCTTTTCGACGAAGCGGTCGATACGATGCGCGCCATCCTGCAATTGCGCGCCGAGTCGGATATAGCCGAAACCCGTGTCGGCGCTCGTTGGCGGAACACCCAGCGTAGCGATCTCACCTTCCTGCGCGTGGAGCGCCGCGAGTTCGATGGACCGATGCAATGCGGGCACGTCCGCAATCGCGTGGTCCGCAGGCATCGCGACGAGAATCGGATCGTCTCCGTCGGCGCAGGCGGCCAGCGCGGCCAGCGTCAATGCAGGCGCCGTATCGCGCCGCGCCGGTTCGACGACAACACACGGCTTCACGCCACAGTCGGCTGCCTGCCCGGACGTCGCATGGAAATGTTCAGCGCCACAGACAATCACAGGTTCCGCAGCGACGTCCCACGTTTTCGTGAACCCGTCCATGCGCTTCATCGTGGCCTGCAGCAGCGATTGATCGCCGACCACATCGATCAGCTGTTTCGGATATTGCTCGCGCGATACGGGCCACAACCGCGTGCCCGAGCCGCCTGCGAGAATGACCTGCACGAGCCGTCGGCCACTGGTTGCCGATTCGGCAACGGCGACGTTCTGTGCTTCGGCATGCGTGATTCGTGTGTCCACTTCAATCTCCCTGGTATTGAAGTCCGGAAGCCAGGTCCTCGTCGCCCGTGACTGTCTGGGCGCCGTCGATATGAACCAACCACCGGCTTTTTATTTACACACCTTGCGCGCGAATCTTGCGAGTATCGACGCGGGATTGTGATGGCCGCAGAGCGCATCGGCCGCGAACGGGAGGCAACTGAGGAAAGCGCCCGTCCTGCGTCGTGCTCGCGCAACCTTGCAAGATGAAGGAAAGATCGAAGTTCCGGCAACGGCGTCGTGAACGACTCGCAGCCATCGTATTCAACTCGACCTGTGATGAATCATAGACACCTTACGCTGCGATATAGCATCTCTGGCGCGAACGGTTGATGTTATGGCCTGTGACGCTGAGCCTTTCGGATAATGGCTAATATCTGGCGGCTTCAAGATTTTTGAAAAGCGATTCGAGCTTGGAAATGAAGGGGTAATCGTGTTAGGTTGTGTATAGAAGGTGTTCCTCTCTTATCCCGGTTGGGCACGATATCCGCCCTCGCTTGGTGTCCGGATACGGAAACCTCACACGTCAATAGCAAAGTCGCAATTCCATTCTGGCGGCTGATCGGCATCCCGGTCGTTCGCCGCGCGCAATGTTGGATCAACATCCTTCATTGACATGCGCCACTTCCACCAGCGGACGTGCAACTCTATTCTTCGCGAGAGTCGAAATGGCTTACATATCGGTATTGGCGCTATTCCTGACTGTTACCAATCTGGTGCCGCTTAGCGCAGTGGGATTTTTGCCGATCATATTCTGCGCCTGGCGCTTTTTCGGCAGAAGCTACCCGTCCTTTATCGCGCCGCTCACGGCACTGACGCTGCTCGCGCTCGTATCGACCTTGCTCTACGACCCCCACTCTCTGACCGAATTCGATTTCTATCGGCGCGACGGCAATCTGTTCATTGCGTATGCGCCCATTTTTGCCGGTTGCCTGTACTCGCATCGTTGGGACATGAACAAGCTGCTTCGCGCGTTCTTCGTGTTTGCCGTTGTCATCAATATCCCGCCTTACGCGCTCTATCTCGCACAGAATGGATTGCTCAGCATCTTCAAGCATCCCGACGACAGCTTCGGCAGCTTCTTCATCGCCCGCAATGCGGCAGGCGGCTTTCTCGCGATGCTGTTCTGCCTTGGCGTGGCCTGCTATCTCCAGCGGCGCAGCAAGATCATGCTCGCGCTGATCGCGCTCAACTGGCTGATGCTCTTCTCGACATATAGCCGCGGCTCGCTGCTAGGCGCCCTTGCGGTACTGCCCTATCTGTACTTCGGGCGCAAACGCGTGATTCTCGCGTCGCTGATCTCATGCCTCGTTGTGGCGTCCCTTGCCATGGCGATGTATCACACGCGCTCCACTGTCGACTACATGGGTTACACCTTCAGCATCCAGAATCAGGACGCCAAGACGGCGAATCTGGACATCCGCTACGAATGGCTCTGGCCAAGAGCACTCGCCTATTTCCGCCAAAGCCCGATTGTCGGCATGGGATTCGGTTCATTCGACGACCAGATACGCAACGTCGTGTCGTATTTCGGCGTGCTCGGCGTACCCTCCGACATCATCGTCGAACACAGCGATTCCCACGCGCACAACTCGTATCTGAACTTTCTTGCGGAGCTTGGCGTGGTAGGCCTGGCACTGGTGCTTGGTTTTTACTGGAAGCTCGTCAAATGGAGCCAGGATGGCGCCGCGCGCAGCGCTCTCGTCGAACGCGGACGGAACTTCGCGGCATTCCGCTTCGTCGAGATTTCGTCCGTATGTCTGCTCGTCATGGCCGCGACGGAACATCGGCTGGTCTCGCCTTCAAATGTTCTGATTCTTTCTCTAGTGATTTCACTGCTGCTCGCATCGCGACCGGTGCGCGTGTCGAATCCTGCATACGGACGGGTCCGTGTGCCCGACCCGCAGCCGCCATATCGACAAGGCGGACAAGCTTATCCAACGGAAACCGGGCGCAGTATCCCGCGCTCTTGAGCCGACGAAACCGAACGAACAGGCCGATATGTGGACAGTCCTTTCCAACGTCGGCGATGCTGCTGTCACGCTGCCCATCGCCATCGTGTGTGCAATCTGGATTGCAATGAGTGATGTGCGGCTCGCGTTGCGCTGGGTGCTCGCGTTGAGCTGCGGCATGCTGCTGGTCGGCGCGAGCAAGATCTTGTACTACACGTGGGGCGTGGTGCCGCCATTGATGCACTTTCGCGTCATTAGCGGTCATACGATGCTATCGACAGCCGTGTGGACCGTCGCGCTCGCGCTGCAATTGAGATGGTGGCGGCTGCCCCGTTCAGGCATCCTCGCAGGCGTCGCCGCTGGACTGCTTTTGGGCGCACTGACAGGGGCTTCGCGTGTGCACGGACATTCGCACTCGATCGCCGAAGTCTGTGTGGGTTGGGTGATCGGCGCCACCGTCGCTGCAGCGTTTCTGCGGACGGCGCTACGCGCCGAATTCCGACGGTTATGGCCTATCGGGTCGACGATTTGCCTGCTCGCCGTGTCGACCTTGACCTATGGGCATACGGCGCCGTTCCAGGATCTCATCAAGGACAACTCGGCGGCGCTTAGAGAGAATACGCCAGCGCTCGTCTGCGCGCTGTCACACGCGCGCCCGCGGCAACACGGATAAGCGGCCGCGCGAGCGAAGCCGTTCAGACCAGCAGATGCCGCTCGGGCGCTTCGTCCTTTAACGACACTTCATCGTCTGCGGCCTCCACACACGAAGGATCGGTGAGACTATCCGGCAGCCGGTCTTCGATGAATGACGTCAACGCTGTCTTGAACCGCTCCGACGAAAAGCGCTCCGCGTTCTTGCGGCACTGACGCGCATCGAAAAGACGGGAGTACTTTTCGAACCTGTCCACGGCTTCCAGCAGCGACTCAGCCGTCTGCTCCTGGAAAAACACGCCCGTGGGCCGCTCGCGCGGCAAGCCTAGCACCGACTCCAACGCTCCGCCCCGCCCAAACGCGACCACGGGTGTCCCGCACGCCTGCGCTTCGACGACCGAAATGCCGAAATCTTCTTCCGCCGCAAACACGAAGGCACGCGCGCGCTGCAGATGATCGACCAGCACGTCGAACGGCTGATGGCCGAGAATCGTGACGTTTTCACCCGCGGCGGCTTTGACCTTCTTCATATCCGGCCCATCGCCGATGACGACCAGTTTGCGCTCCGGTGTTTGTGAAAACGCCTTGACGATCAGATCGATGCGCTTGTAGGGCACCATGCGGGACGCAGTGACGTAGAAGTTCTCCTTGCCCTCACGAATCGGCATATGGCTAAGATCGACGGGCGGGTAAATGACCGTCGCATCGCGCCGATAGGCCTTCCTGATCCGGCGCGCAATGAACTTCGAATTGGCGAGCAGATGATCGACGCCATTCGCGGAACGCGAATCCCATCCCCGAATATAGTGAAGCAGCACACGGGCCATCGCCGATTTGACGCCCGCCGTCAGACGCGACTCTCTCAGGTACTGATGTTGAAGATCCCACGCGTAGCGTATGGGCGAATGCACGTAGCTTATGTGCAACTGGTTCGGTCCCGTCAGCACGCCTTTCGCCACGGCATGCGAACTGGAAATGACGAGGTCGTAGGAGGACAGATCGAGCTGTTCGATTGCGATCGGCATCAAGGGCAGATACGCCCTGTAGCGTTTGCGCGCGAACGGCAAACGCTGGATGAACGATGTCCTGACCGGCTTGTCCTTGATGCAGGCGCGGTCCTCCATGAAATCGACCAGCGAAAACAGGTCCGCGTCCGGGAAGCATTCGATAATGTTCTGCAGTACCTTTTCGGCACCGCCCGATACCACCAACCAGTCATGAACAATGGCAACTTTCAACGCGACCTCCCTGTACTCGTCGAGTACGTTAATACTTTTCCGGTCCATTTGAACCTGATCCGACAATCTGCTCCGCCCGCCAACAAGGAATCTGTCAATCCTCCTCGCGCGCGCCAGCCTGACCGCGTGTTCCCCACGCGACTCGCGCCATTGCGATCGCGCGCCCGGCCCCGGGCACCAAGGTAATCAATTCCAGCCGAACCATGACGGTCAGCAGCATCGCCGACAGCGAAAGTTCGCCGATGACGCGAGCGAATGCCATACCCTGCGCCCCGTATCGCGGCGCAAGGTAGAGCGCCGCGAGCAGGTTCGCGACACCGGACGCGGCACCCGCAATAGCCAGCAAGCGATCTTTCTTCCGCGGAACGAATACATAGAACGCAGCGAATTCGTTGAACGCCGCAAACGGAAACATCCAGGCAAAGCACTGCAACACATGGCCGCTCGGCGTAAACGCTTCCCCGAGAATCAACGGCAGAACGATGGGCGACAACGTCAAAGCACCGCAAAAAACCAGCATGCCGTAACCGAGCATCAGCGTCGCGCCGCGCCGCGTGGTCGCGTGAGCGCCCGCCTTGTCGCCCTGTGCAAGCTGGCGGGAAATGGTCGGAATGAAGACTTGCGATGCGGGCCCCATCAGGCTCAGCCCAATCGTCGCAAACCGCTCCGCCGCGCCGAAATAGCCCACTTGAGCCGGCGTGGAGAGCAGCGTCAGCAGATACGTCGACGATGCCGTCAGCACCACCGAACCCGACGAATAGCAGAACAGCATCGTCGAGCCCTTTACGAGCGACGCGATACCCGAAAACGAGAGATGGGGCCGCCCCAGCTGATACGTCGCCAGCGCATAGGAAATGGCCAGAGACAGCACGCCCGCCGTCAACAGACTACCGACTACCCAAACCGAGTCCGCCGGTCCTTTCACGAGGCACAGCACCAGCACCAGACTCACCGCAAAGCCGAATACCTCGATCATGATCGGCGTGCGGAAATGATGACGCCCTTGATAGAGCCAGCCCAGATTCAATGCCGACACGACGCCCAGCGTGGTTGCCAGCAGGCCGATGAGCGGGCGCTCCGACAATGTCGGCGAACAGAAGGTCGCAATGACGCCGATGCACGCGCCCAGCGCGCACAATACAAGGCGCGCGCTCGTATGCAACGAGTAAATGGCGTTGCATTCGCTGTTGTTCCGAGCCTTCGATATCTCGCGCATGCCGACGAATGTGAAGCCGTAGCTCGCGAGCATCCAGATGACGTTCATCAGCGACATCGCCGCGAGAACACGTCCGTATTCGGCGACGCCGAGCACGCGTCCATAGAATGGCACGACGATGATGAGGTACACGTACCTCATCAGATATCCACCATAGACAAACGCTATGACGTTAGCGCTCTTCTTACCATCCATTCCCACCTCTCCTGTATTGGCGACGCCGCATGCTATTGCTCGACCGTGCTGCGGCGCGCAAGGGGGTTGGTGATGTATCGGACCACGAAGTCTGAAAGAGGTGAGTAAGGCAACAGACAAAGGCTCGACAAGAACAGCGTGCCAGCCTTCTTTTTCAGGCTCCAGAACGGGTTGGCGACGATCGTGTGCATATAGGCGCGCGAATCGTTCAGCATCCAGCGCCACCGCGCGCCGAGCGACGCATGATAGAGACTCGATCCGAAGTACGCTTTTTCATGGGCGAAATCGTGAAATGCAGGCGGTAGATCGAGATTCATCCTCTGCTTCGCGATTTCACGCAGCGTGACCCAACGCTCCTTGAACGCCTTCGGTGCCTTCTTGATCTGCTCCGAGTTCGCGAACGACACGCTCGGCGCAGCAGAATGATGGACCCGGTACGCTCCGAGCGATTGCGGTATCGTCGCAACGGCACCCATCAGCGCCGCTCCGTAGATCGCATAGAAGTCCGCCCCGTAGCGGTTGGTGCCGCCTTCCGGCACAGGGAAGACCGCTTTCAGCGCACTGACGCTATATGCATTGCCCGACGCCGGCGGCGACGGATAGAGCCAGCCTTCTCTCAGCAAACGGCCGCAGTCGGCGGGCGGCTCCGAATGCGGTACGTAAGCGCCCGTCTGCTTGCCCGCTTCGTCGATCACATCGAGACGGAACTGCACTTTCGCCAGAGGCTCTTCTTCGAACTTGCGCATGACCTCCGACACCGCGTGCGGATACAGCACATCGTCGGAATCGAGGAAGATCACATAGTCGGTGCCGGCGAGTTCGACGCCGAGGTTGTATGCGGACACCTGCCCGCCGTTTTCCTTGAAAACCGCAGAGATACGGGTACCGTATTGCTCTATCACGGCGCGCGAATCATCCGTCGATCCATCGTCGATGACGATCACGCGCGTTCCGGGATAGTCCTGCGCCAACGAAGAATCGATCGTCTCGGCGAGAAAGCGTTCATAGTTGTAGTTGCATATGACGATGGCGATCTGTTTCATAGAGCCTCGATACGATAAATTGAATCAGCGGGCAATCGAATCCGCTTTGTGGAAACGGGTGCAGTTGCCTGTTGAATGCAAAAAGAACCCGTCTCTCTCAAGCTGTTTTCCCCTGGTTCGCCCGCACGACGAGATAGGCAAGATGTCTGGGCGGCTTTCTGTCTGCACCATTGACGTTGTCCGGCACGCGAAACCGTATGTTCATGACGTCGCTATTCCAGTTCAGCGCGGCGTCTTCTCTGGAAGCAGCGGCACCTGTCAGCGCATCGATCAAGAGCACTTGCGCGCCACCCGACGGCGGTGCGACACCCGCTGCCTCCACGGTGCGCCAGCCGGATGGCGCGCTCACCTGAATCACCATGTCCCGGTCGGACAGCAAACCGGACCCCGTGACTTCCGGGCCGAATCGAAGCGGCTTCGAAAGCGGCGCAAGCGTGCCGGGAATCGTCTGGTTGAGCACGATCAGGCTTTGCCCCGAGACATTGAAAGTGCGCACGGGCGGGCCGCGATGCGTGAGCCGGAACGGTTCATAGCCGTCCCAGTGATAGACCATCGACAGATACTTGTCCGGATCGTCCCAATTTCGCGCCAGCGCCCATACCGCGAACTCGAAAAAGTACCGGGGCAAGTAGTGCTCGTCGAGCATGTATCTGTCGCCAATCTCCGTTTGCCACAATCCGCGCGCCGGCCCCTGCTTGACGTATCGTTCATACAGGCGGTCCAGGTCTGCCACGGGCAGGTAGTGTGTGTCGAGGTAATCCACCCAGTCGGCCATTCGCTCGTTCAAACGCGGGCTCCGGTAATCGAGCCATTTGTCGAGATTGTCGAGACCGCCCTGATCGGGCCAACCGCCATAGACGACGTAGCCGCCATAGCGTCGAATAATGCGGGCGGCCGGAATATGAATTCGCTCCACATAGTCCTGCAATGCGCGGTCATAAGGTCCGGACTGGTGCTCGTTCTTGCTGAAGTTCGGGCCGTGCCAGAAAGTGGCTTGCGGCAATCCGCCCGACAAAGGTCCCGCCGCTTCATTCCATATCTGGAAATGGCGCACGCCATACGGCGGTCCAGAGTACTTGCGAACCACCGCATCCACATAACGTTCCCACGCGTCGACATCTTCCGGTGCTGACTTCGTGTCGCCGGGAAGACTCGCATTCCACTTTGGCGTATAGCCGAGAAACAACAAGGACCGGATGCCATTCTGGTTATTGCGCAATATGACGGAGGGCAGATCGCTGTCATAGCGATTGCCTGTCTTGTCGACGCGCATCGGTTGGGTCGGCGCATCCGGCTGGCCGGGCCCGACTGACCCACGCCCCCAGCTAATGCCCATCTTGCGCCACATCTCGATGTCGGCCGCCGAGCCCGGCCACCCATTCGTTCCGATCATGTCGGTAATCCTGCGAGCTGCGCGATTGCCGACCGGACCGGCTGCGGATGCTGCCATCGCATGCATGGGTCGCAAGCCCGCACACGCGAGCGCAGCAAACGCCGCGAGCACACGTCGTCTGGATGGCCGGTAATTCATTCGATCCATGGGCTGCCTCGTCCGTTGCTCAGCCAGCCGACACACGTGCTGCAAGTTCCGAAAGCGGCTCGCTCTCCTTGCCGTACAACACGTCGAGCAGCCTCTTTGCCGAGCGGTCCCAACGGTATTCGCGCGCATGCGCCATACCTTTCACCCGGTACTGTTGCCTGATGGCGCCGTCGCTCATCATCAGCGAGATCTTTTCGGCAACGTCTTGCGCCGACGTC
>Ga0209564_1002345_pt1 | contig 15292 bp, 15 predicted proteins | sample AraplaCol_mMF_r2_FD_184272 | JGI IMG/M metagenome (GOLD analysis project Ga0209564, IMG submission 184272) | Arabidopsis root microbial communities from North Carolina, USA - plate scrape MF_Col_mMF_r2 (SPAdes) (version 3) | ecosystem: Host-associated > Plants > Roots > Endosphere | place: USA... | reverse complement strand
CGCGGACCGGCTGCGTGCTGCGGCGTGATCGGACTCAAACCGACGTTCGGGCGCGTGTCACGCAAAGGCGCCGTGCCGCGTGAATCCACGCTGGATTGCGTGGGTCCGTTCACGCGCGATATCGCCACGCTGGTCGATGCAATGGCGGCCATCGCACCCGCGTTCGACACGAACGCCGCCAAACGCGTGAACGCACGCGCAAACGTCGCGATCGTTTCCGTCGACGCAGATGCGGCCATCCGCCGCGGCGTGGAGCGTGCGGTGCAGATCGCGGCTGTCGCGTCGCGCGTGATGGAACTGGACCATCTGAAAGAAGCCTTCGAAGCAGGCCTCGCCGTCATCAACATAGAAACGGCGCGTGCATTCGCACCTCTCGTCGAATCAGGCAAGCTCGGTGCGGATGTCGACGCACGCTTGCGCGCCGCGGTGCAAACCACCCAGGCGCAGCTCGACACGGCCGAGCGCGCGCGGCGCGCATTCACGGCCGCCGTCGATCGCGCACTCGAGAACGCCGACGTATTGGTGCTACCGACCTTGCCAGCCCTGCCGATCACGATCGAAGCCGCGCGCAACGGCACGCCCGTGCTCACGATGTCGTCGCTGATCCGTCCGTTCAATCTGAGCGGCCATCCTGCGCTGAGCTTGCCGATCCCGATTGAAGGCTCGCCGTTGAAGGCGGGCCTGCAAATTGTCGGGCGCAAAGGCGCGGACGAACAGGTGTGCGCCATCGCCGCGCACTTCGAAGCGGCGCTTGCGGCCTCTTGAGATGAACAGCGTGCGCTCACGTGAACGCACGCAGTGAAGGAATCGTTACTCATGTCGAACAGAGTCGTCATCGTGACGGGCGCGGCGCGCGGGTTGGGCGCCGTCGTCGCGAAGCATTTTCACAGCGCGGGTTACAAGGTCGCGCTAGCCGACATCGCATTCGATGCCGCGGACGCGCTTGCCGCTGAACTGAGCGCGCATCACGAAACCGCGTGCGCGATCGCACTCGACGTCACGCGCAAGCAGGACTTCGAAGCCGCACGCGATGCGTTGATCGCGCGTTGGGGACGTGTCGACGTGCTCGTGAACAACGCGGGTGCGTCGAAGGTCGTGCCGGTGATGGAGATCAGCGCCGAGCAGTTCGATCAGGTGATCGACATCAATCTGCGCAGCGTGCTGTTCGGCTGCCAGGTGTTCGGCCAATACTTCGCCGATCGCAGCGCCGGGCGCATCGTCAATATCGCATCGCTCGCGGGACAGAATGGCGGCTCCGCGACGGGCGCGCACTATGCGGCGGCGAAAGGCGGCGCGATCACGTTAACCAAGGTGTTCGCGCGCGATCTCGCCGCACATGGCGTGACCGTCAACGCCATCTCGCCGGGACCGCTCGATCTGCCCATCGTTCACGAAAGCGTGCCTGCCGACAAGCTCGACAAGGTCATCGCCAGCATCCCCGGCGGCCGTCTCGGTTCGGCGGATTACGTCGCACAGGTTGCCGTGCTGCTCGCATCGGGCGATGCGTACTTCGCGAACGGCGCGTGCTGGGATGTGAACGGCGGGCTATACATGCGATAACACACCAGGAAAACAGCACGGCGCTTGCCTCGCACGCCGTGCCGTGCGGATCATTCGCGCCCGCCCTCGCCCGGACTCCATACGGCCATCACATCGCGCACCAGCGTCGCGATCGACGACGCGCCGAGTTTGTCCTTGATGCTCGCGCGATGCACGTCGACCGTTTTCACGCTGATCGACAGATCCGACGCAATGCGCTTGCTGCCCTTCCCATCCAGCACGCCGCGCAGCACTTCCTTTTCACGCGCTGTCAGCGATTCGATCCGCTGACGCAGACCACGCAGCTTCTGATCCGCCGCATGCCGTTGCGCCGCGAGCTTCATCGCGCGCTGGATGCGCTCGAGCATCTGCTGCGAGTTGTACGGCTTTTCGACGAAATCGATCGCGCCGTTTTGCAACGCGCGCACGGACATCGGAATATCGCCGTGGCCGCTGACGAAAATGATCGGCAAGGTCGCGCCGCGCGCGTTGAGTTCGGCTTGTACGTCGAAGCCGCTCGTCTCCGGCATCCGCACGTCGAGCACGAGACACGCCGGCAGCTTCGGGTCGAAGGCCTGCAGGAAATCGGCCGCGTTCGCAAACCCTTCCGACTTCACGCCGACCGACTCCAGCAGCCACGCCAACGATGTGCGCATGCCATTGTCGTCATCGACGATATACACGACGGGCGCGGGCGAATGGATGGGCGGGATCTTGCTGGCTGGACTCATGTCTTGAACCTGTCTGCAACGCGCGCCGGAAGTTGTCCGGCTGTCTCCACGCGTTCGCTGTCTAATTTTTGAGAAGGCTCATCATAACCAGCGCAAATTCGCGTGCAAAGCCTTTATTGCAGGCCCGATTGCGTGACAGCAGCGGCTAACGCGCGATACGCGGATGCATAGCGAACGCAACCTGGTAAAACCTTTAGACGGGTCGGGAAGCGCGCCAACCTGTGTGTCGCTCACGCGGATTTTTTTCATGCGAGGCATGCCGTACGCTTGATGCATGGGATCGTCGCGCACGCAATCATCGCGGGCAAGCGGTCGATTCGCAGCGACCACCGTGCAGGAGCCACACACATGTCCGATATGCAACGTCCGCCCATGCTCGACTCCGACGACGCGCGCAAGCAGTTTCGCCAGGCGATGGCGCATCTGGGCGCGGCCGTCAACATCATCACGACCTTCGGCGAGTCCGGGCGCTGCGGCATCACGGCGAGCGCGGTCTGCTCGGTGACGGACGCACCGCCCACGCTGCTCGTCTGCATGAACCGTTCAAGCGCGATGCACGCCGTGTTCGAACGCAATCGCAACGTCTGCATCAATGTGCTGCCTGCTCATCACGAACTGCTCGCGCGACACTTCGCCGGGCTCACGCAACTGCCGATGGAAGCGCGCTTCAGCCTGCCCGTCTGGGACGAAGGCCCGCATGGCGTGCCCGTACTGCGCGACGCGCTCGCGAGCCTGCAAGGAAGGATCGTCGATCTGAAGGAAGTGGGCTCGCACTCGGTGATGTTCGTCGAGGCCACGCAGATTCGCGTGTGCGCCGACGGCGACAGTCTGATCTACTTCGACCGCCAGTTTCATCGCGTGCCGAGACCGTGCGCAGCCTGAGTCCGCCTGAGCGTTGTTACTCCGGGTTACTTTTCTCGCACGGCTGTAGCACCTGTGTCCGGCACGCGCTCCTAGACTGAAGCCGAATTCAGTGACGCGCATCCATGCGCAGGGAGCAAACATGAAGAAGATGATGCTTGGTGCAGCTATTGGCGTGGCGATGCTGGCGGCTTCGGCGGCGGCTTCGGCGCATGTCGACGTCGCCGTCGGTCTCGGCGTGCCCGGTGTGATCGTGCCCGCCCAGCCTGTGTACGCTGCGCCCGCCCCCGTGGCCGTCGGCTATGGCTATGGCTACGACGACGACTGGCGCGAGCGCCGCGCGTGGCGTGAGCGCGAGTGGCGTGAACGCGAGTGGCGCCGTCACGAAGCCTGGCGTGAGCATGCGTGGCACGAGCGTCAACGCGAACGCTGGGGTTACTGATCCTCGTGCCGAATCGCGCGTTGTGTGGATGAACGCGTGATCGTCGATCGCCTCGCTATGGCCGCCACCGAGCCGGCTGTCGCGAGGCGATGTCGTTCCTGCTGCATCACACGCCTGGCTTCCACGGCCATGCAGGATACAGACCGTTGCTCTCGACACTGTCACGCTGCGGATCGCGGCCCTCGCCGGCACGCTCGACATCGGCATCGTTTGCGCGCGTGTCGGTTTCGTCGGATTGCGGCGCCATTGCGGCCGCCTGTACAGGCTCCTCCGCGAAAGGCAGCGCATCGCCGAACCATTCGACTTCGCGCTTCATCGCGTCGACGTAGGTACGCCAGCCCGCGCGATCGTCCGCGAACAGATGGTCGTGAACGGCAAGCGCAAGCCGCGTGTAATCAACCTGCTCTTCAAGCAACAGAGCGGGCCATATCGCAAACGATGCACTCGCGCGTTTCGCGAACTCCGCCGCCTTCATCTTCGGCGAGACGGCAGCAAGCCATGCATGCGCGGCCAGTTCCGGATGAGCGTTCAGCAGATGATGCACGGTGTGATGTTTTGCATCGGCGGCAAGCGCCATGGAGAGGGTTTGCAGCGCGTCGCCGAGATGCAGCAGCAACGCGCGTCGTTCGAAAGCGTCTTTCATCGAAGCATGTCCGTGCGTAAGTCCAGCGTGCCGTATTGGAAGGCACGCGGCGAGATGCGAAAATCGCGGCGTGCTATGAGCGTACGCCGAAAAAGCCTTGCCACAGTGAATCGAACAGACCTGCGGCGCGTGGCTCGTGCACAGGCTTGTCGTGTTTCGCTGCTGCGGGCTGAGGTGGCGAAGGCGCGTCTTGCACGATCGGTTCGTGTGATGACGTCGCCGTGGCGACGGGGTCCGCGCAACCGGCATCAGGCATAGCGGCGCTTTCATCGGCCTGCGCCGCGCGCCGCGACTGCTGCAAGGCCCACACGCTATCGGCGATGCGTTGCGCCACGTCGGTGTCGCAATCGCGTCCGAGCAGCACGCCGAACAGCACGTCGCGGTTATGGCCTTCGTCGGCATAACGCATGGCCACGCCGACCATCTGTGTGTACTTCGCCTCGGCCTCGGCCTTGGCCTTGCGCGCCTGCGCCGCCTCCACTTCGCGCCGACGCCTTTCGAGCGCCTCATATTGGCGCATCTCCTGCGCGTAGACGGCGTCGTAGACCTTGCGCTGGTTGTCGTCGGAGAGGATCGCGTACGCGTCCTTGATGTCCTGGAAGGCCGCGCGTGCGACCTCTTCCTGTTCAGCGTTGCGGTCCGGATGCCACTTCATCGCGGCCTTCCGGTATGCCCGTTTGATCTCTTCCGAGGTGGCGTCTTGAGACACGCCAAGCTTCGCGTAAAGGGTTGCCATGTCGCGTTGGGTCTCGCTTGCAGACGGTTGCAGATGACGGTCGCGTTCATCGTAGCACGGCGCTCCGCATCGCTCGAAACGAGGCTGGTCCGACAAAAAGCGCGGACATGTCCGTGTTTTTCGGGCACCGTTTTTGCAACCGCCACAGGATGCGCGCACCGAGCGCACGAGTGAGCGGCCATGACGAAAGACACTATCCAGCACGAACGACATCCCGACACGACCGATCGCGCCACGCCGCCCGATCACCCGGAAAAAGCCGGTGCGGAATCACCGCATCTCAATGCGGACGAGCAGGATCAGGCCGCGCAACACACGGCCCCGCACGCGCTGATGCTGCACGAGATCGTGCGCGAAGAAGGCGAAGCCGCGCTGGAGCGCACGGTCATGGCGCTCGTATGGTCGTCGCTGGCGGCCGGACTTTCAATGGGATTTTCGTTTCTCACGACGGCCGTTCTCCAGGCCGGCCTGCCCGATACGTCGTGGCTGCATCTCGTATCGAGCTTCGGCTACACGACGGGCTTCGTGCTCGTCATCATGGGGCGTCAGCAGCTCTTTAGCGAAAGCACGCTGACTGTCGTGCTGCCCGTGCTGACGCGGCGCGATCTCGATTGCCTGCTGAAGGCGCTGCGCCTGTGGATCGTCGTGCTGTTCTGCAATCTGCTCAGTTCGTGGGCTTTTGCAGCGATGCTGCGCTTGCCGGGCGTGTTCGAAGCCGAAATTGTCGCTGCGCTCGATGAGACCGCACGTTCCGCGATCGGTCCCGCCGAAACCTTTCCGACCTTCGTACGCGCCGTGCTGGGCGGATGGCTGATCGCGCTGATGGTATGGCTGCTGCCGAGCGCGCGCTCGGCGCGCCTGCTGACCGTGGTGCTGATCACGTGGGTGGTCGCGGTGGCGAAGCTGTCGCACATCATCGCGGGATCGACGGAAGTCGCGTATGCGGTGCTGGCGGGCGACGCATCGTTCGCCGACTACTGCGCCCGCTTCCTGCTGCCGACGCTCGCGGGCAACGTGGTGGGCGGCATGTCGCTGGTCGCGTTACTGAATCATGCGGCCATCGCGCCGGAAATCAGCGAGCGGCGCTGAGCGCGGCTTGCGCCGCCACGTGAGCGTTCATGCGGCAAAGGTCTGAGTGCGACTTCGTCGATGAGGCCGCGCATGCGAATGTGCGCTTGCGCACACAGCGTGCACCGCGTGGGCGCGCCGTCACAATTCGGACATAGATGTCCCGCAGTATCGGTCCCCGGAAATAAAAAGTAAGAAACCTTGCGCCCGGTCGCCCGTCCGCCTCGTTTGCCGTACGCGCCCGGCGCCGCTTTCATCGCATTGATCCTCCAAGGGACATTCCTGTGCTGCGCTCATCGCTCTTCACCCGCACCATGATCGGTGCCATCGCCTCGCTGGCGGCGCTCGCCGCTGCACCCGCCGCTCACGCTTCCGTCGATCTGATCGCCATCGGCAAGCTCGACGGCAATCTGCTCGACAAATCGAAAGAGACCTCGGGCAAGCTCGAAAACGGTGCGCCCGGCAATCTGCTCGGCGGTCTCGGCTCCGGCATCGGCTACGCGGGTTGCCATACGTTCCTGGCCGTGCCCGATCGCGGCCCGAACGCGATCTCGTACAACAAGGCGATCGACGACACCGCGTCGTACATCAACCGCTTCCAGACGCTGCGTCTGCACCTGGAGGACGCGCCGAAGGGTGCGTCGCTGCCGTTCACGCTGACGCCGAAGCTCGTCGACACGACGCTGCTGCATACGTCCGATCGCCTCGTGTACGGCACGGGCGCCGCGTATGGCGTGCCGAACGGCGCGCCGAAGCTCAACCGCGACAACCACACGAACTACTTCACGGGCCGCTCGGACAACTTCGATCCGACGCATCTGTCGACGTATCCGCTCGACGGCCGCTTCGATCCCGAAAGCATCCGCATCGCCAACGACGGCGACAGCGTGTTCATCTCCGACGAATACGGACCTTACGTCTATCGCTTCGACCGCAAGAGCGGCCGCCGCATCGCCACGTACAAGCTGCCCGACACGTTCGCCGTGTCGACGCTTTCGCCCGTCGGCGACAACGAGATCAGCATCAACACGTCGGGCCGCGTCGCGAACAAGGGCATGGAAGGTCTCGCGATCTCGCCCGACGGCACTACGCTGTTCGGCGCGATGCAAAGCCCGCTCATCCAGGACGGCGGCACCAGCGGCCCGTACACGCGCATTGTGAAGATCGACATCCGCACGGGCCGCACGACGCAGTACGCGTATCAGCTGACGAACATCGGCACGGCGGCCAAGCCCAAATACCCGACCATCAGCGACGTGCTCGCGATCAACGACCACGAACTGCTCGTCGACGAGCGCGACGGCAAGGGTCTCGGCGACAACTCGACGGCTGTGTTCAAGCAGCTCAACCGCATCGACCTGACGGGCGCGCAGGACGTGAGCCAGGCAAGCGGCGTAAACGGACTTGCGCCGTTTGCGGTGAAGAAGACGCTGTTCCTCGATATCGTCGCGGCGCTGACGGCCCACGGCTACAACGCGAACGACATTCCCGCGAAGATCGAAGGCATCGCGTTCGGCCCGGACGTGACCGTGCGCGGCGTGAAGAAGCACACGCTCTACGTCGCGAACGACAACGACTTCATCGCGACCGTCACCGACACGAACCATCCGTCGGGTATCGCGAACCCAAACCAGTTCTTCGTGTTCGCGATCGACACGTCGGATCTGCCCGACTATGTCGCGCAGCGCCTGCCGGGCGTATCGAAGAACGGCCGCGATCACGATCATGACAACGTGTGCGGCCGCGATGACGACGATCACGATCATGGTCACGATGACCATGACGGGCATGGTCACTGATATCGTGCATTGAGTTCCTGCGTCCCTGACGGACCGTGATGGGACGATGTGACGGGCCGGCCGCGGCAATCTGCGGACCGGCTCTTTTTTTGGCTGATCCGAATGATCCGGCTCATCCGGCTGATTCCGGCTGATTGCCCGGCTGCGCTTCGACCCGCGCAGTGCCTGCACGCGCCGCTTCACGCGTATAGAATCGACGCATGAAGAAGCCTGTCTCCACCGCTGAGCGCCGAGATACGCCACCCACCGGCATCATCGAGCCGGAGCTGCCGCTACACGCGCCGAGTATTGCGTCCGTCGCGCTGGCCATGGCGATCGCGCTGATTTCGTGGATCGCGTTCGCCGCGCAGACGGACATCACCGTGCATCGCATGTTGTCGCGCGGCCTGGGCGTGATCGACGGCATCGAACGGCTCACCAGCTATCTGACCAATCTCACCATCTTCATCTGCGCGCTGTGCTTCACGTGCGTCGCGTGCTTCACGCACCGAGGCCCGCCGCTCGTGCGCTTTTTCCGGCAACCCACGGTCGTGACGGCCGTGACCTGCTATATCGTATTCGTCGGCGTCGCCTACAACCTGCTGCTGCGCCATCTGTGGACGCCGTCGGGCTGGCGCATGGTGCTCAACGAAAGCCTGCACACCGTCGTGCCGATGCTCGCGGCACTCTACTGGCTGCTGTTCGTGCCGCGCTTTCATCTGACGCTGCGCCATCTGCTGGCGTGGCTGGTGTTCCCGCTCGGCTATCTGGCGCTGACCCTGTTGCGCGGCGCGCTATCGGACTTCTACCCTTATCCGTTCATCGACGTCAGCGAACTCGGCTACGAACGCGCGCTGCTCAACGCGAGCCTGCTCGTACTCGCATTCGTGCTGCTGATGGCCGTGTTCGCCGCGATCAACCAGCGGCGGCCGATGCCGTCGTTCACCTCCACCGCACCGCCTCGCCCACCAGAGACCGATCATGACAACAACCCGGCGTGAGTTCATCGTCGCGGGCCTCGGCTCCGCCGCCGGCCTGTGCGCAGCGCTCGCCGCGAGCCGCGAGGCGCGCGCCGACGACAAGCTGAGCGAAAGCGATCCCGCGGCGCAAGCAGTCGGCTACGTAAGCGCAGCCACGAAAGTCGACAAGACGCGCTTTCCAGCCTACCAGGCCGGGCAGACCTGCAACAACTGCTCGCTGTTCCAGGGCAATCCGACGGATGCATGGGGCGGCTGCACGCTGTTCGGGACGAAGCAGGTGGCGGGCGGCGGCTGGTGTAGCTCTTACACGAACATGTAAGGCGCCTCGCGCTGATGATGTTCGGTTAGTATTCGCTGGTATCTGCATGCGGCAGTGTCGTCGATAGCGTCGCGCCCTCGCGACGCCATAACAATCGCCCGAAAGATGCCAACGTCCGTCACGTCCCGCCGGCTGCCGCGTCCCGATCCTCTCCCGCCTTCACGGCGACGCCCCGTCGCGCTCGCTGCCGTGTGCCGCCCGCTTGCCCTCGCCTGTCTGTTCGTTATTGCGTCGCCATCCCGTGCGCAAGGCTCCGTCACGCTCTACGGGCTGATCGACACCAGCATCGAAGTAACCAATCCCGGCAGCGGCTATGTCGCGCGCATGGACTCGGGGGCATATCGCGGCACGCGCTTCGGCCTGCACGGCAGCGAGCCGCTCGGCGAGGGCAACAGCCTCGTCTTTACACTGGAGAACGGTTTCGATTCGGCAAGCGGCGCGTTTTCGGTGCCGGGCAGCCTCTTCAACCGGCAGGCGTGGATCGGCGCGCACGGCGCGTGGGGCGAGTTGCGCGCCGGCCGACAGTATTCGCCCCTCTACATTCCGTTCAAGGGGCAGCTCGATGCGTTCGGGGCGGGCACGATCGCATCCGGGCTGAACAACCTGTCGAAGATCACGCCCTATACCGACAACGCGTTCGCCTATCTGTCGCCGGTCATTGGCGGCTTCAGCGCGACGGGCATGATCGCGCTGCGCGATCCGGGCGACGACGGCAACGGGATTGGCGGCTACTACGTAACGGCCGAGTGGGCGCTCGGCGGCATGAAGCTGCTCTACGCGCACCAGCAGACACACGGTGACGGCGCCTTGCGCGCGAACTTCGCAGGCGCGTCGTACCAATGGGGCGCGCTTACGGGCTTCGTCGCGTACTTCAACGGCGATGGCGGGACGCCGCGCTATCACGACGACGGGCTCTCGATCTCAGCCCTATGGCAGATCACGCCGCAGGCGAGTGCCTCCGTCGGCTACGCGCACGCGCGCGACCGCAGCGGGGGCGACAACGACGCCGACCAGTTCAGCATCGCCTTCGACTATCAGTTGTCGAAGGCGCTGTTGCTCTATCTCAGTGCCGCCGACCTCGAAAACCGCGGACAGGCCACGTTCACGCTGCGCGGCGTGAACGTAACGGGCATCCCCGTCGCGTATCCGGGGGCGCCCGTTCGGGGCGTACAGATCGGGATGATCGAGCGGTTCTAGCACGATGCACTATCGTGCGCGTTGAACTATCTTGCAGGACGCCTGCTCCTGGCATTCATTGCGACGCTAGACATGGATGGCACATGCATTGCGGAACTACGTCGGTATCGAACTGCATCCGAGAGATCCACACGATGAACCCGACCGCGTTTCCAGTGTTTTCCATTTCATCGACTCGCATCCGCAACCGACTGCATACGCCCATGCCACCCGAGGTCGAACCCGATCCGGCGCCGCCACCCGACGACGATCCCGATCCGGATCCGGGTTCGCCACCCATTCCGGGGCGTGAACCGGACCGCGCGCCGCCCAGCCAGGAGCCGCCCGCAGGCGATCCGCCCGAGCGCGCGCCGCCGATGCATGCCGGCGCCGTCACGCGTGGATCGCGCGGGCGTCATGCGCCCAGGCTTGCACGTCAAAGTTGGGAATCGAACAGCGCGACCGCGCGATCGACGAGTTTCCTCGTCCATGGCCGGCTGTTCCAGTCGTCGAGCGTCACGCGTCTGGAGTTGGCGAGATCGTCGGCGAAGATCTGCGTCTGACGGCGCGCGAACGCCGTGTCATAGATGTTGAGGTTGGCTTCGTCGTTCAGCTTGAACGAGCGTGAATCGAAATTGGTCGAGCCGACCGACACGAGGTATTCGTCGACGACCAGCAGCTTGACGTGGAACATCGTCGGTTGATACTCGAACATCTGCACGCCTGCTTCGAGCAACGGTCCCCAGCATGCACGCGACGCCTCGCGCACGGTATGCGTGTCGATGTGCCTGCCGGGCGTGAGTATGCGCACGTCGACGCCTCGCTTCGCGGACTCGACGATTGCGTTGATCGTCAACCGGTCAGGCACGAAATAGGCGCTCGCAAGGTGGATCGAATGCGTCGCCGTCGTGATCGCCATCAGATACATCAGCTGCATGTCGTCGCTGCCGCCGGACGGTGAACTGCTGAACATGTGCGCAAGGCCATCGCCGGCTTCATCCGCTTCAGGAAAATAGTCCGGTCCATGCAGTACGTTGCCGGTCGCCTTGATCCAGTTGTCCATGAAGACGGCCTGCATGTGGCCGACCACAGGACCCATCACGCGAAAATGCGAATCGCGCCAGTGCATGTCGTCCTGTGCATGTCCTGTCCATTCCTGCGCGATGCCGACGCCGCCCGTGAAGCCGATGCGTCCGTCGATCACCAGCAGCTTGCGGTGGGTGCGGTCGTTCATACGGCCAAGCCCGGTCCAGTGCGGCTTGTGGTACTGGATCACTTCAGCGCCGGCATCTTTGAGCATCTGCAGATATTGCCGGTCCATCTTCTGCGATCCAACCCAGTCGAGCAGCACATGCACTGCAACGCCCGCGCGCGCCTTCTCCGACAACGCGCGGGCGATCTGCTCGCCGATCGCGCCGGACCAGTAGATGAACGTTTCGAAGGTGATAGTTTTCTGCGCGCTGGCAATGCCTTCGAGCATCGACGGGAAAATCTCGTCGCCGTTGACGAGCACCTCGAAGCGGTTGCCGGATGTGACGGGCGGCCCCAGCAGCAGGCCCATCGAGCGGATGAACTGGGGATCGTCGGTGCCGTACCGGCGCTCGATCTTGTGCTCGATCTTCTTTTCGCCCGTCGACAGATTGGCGATCGCGAGCACGACGACGAGCGTGACGACGGCCGTGAGCAGGATCGTCAGCATGCGCCGCGTTTAGCGGTGGAGGAGCCGGAGCGTGGCGCGTTGGCGCGCGCCTCAACGGTGGCTTTACCAGTCGGGATTGTTGACTTCCTGACGGTAGCCATAGGCCGTATTGACGAGCCGATGCGGGCGACCGCCTGCCTGCATCACCTCGCGCCAGCCGCTCAGCGTGGCGAGCGAATCCGTGTGCAGCACCGCATAGGGCTTGCCCGCGATGTCACCGCTTGCCGACGTGCCGGGAATGAATTCGATTGCAGTGTCGTCGACGGCGATCAGCATGCGCATGTCCGTTTGCAGGATCTGCATTTCATAGCGGGTGGCGGGCGTCATGGAGCGGCTCCTGAATGCATCGGAATTGTTCTGGACCGTGCAGTCCGGAGCGAGATGCGCGACGGGCTGCGACGACGGTTGTCGACGGCGCGGGCCGCGTGTCGTGGCGACAGACGAAGCCCAGCCGCTTATAGAAAGCAAGCGGCATTCCCGATGCAGTTTCGAGGCGGGACGCAGCTCACGCCGGAAGGCGGGCTGGTGCGTTGAAAAAAAGTCGGACGGAAGGAGTGAAAATTACGCGACGCTGCTCGCTGGCCTGCGTCGAGAGACGCGCCAGCTTAGTATGCCGTTCGGCTTTGAGGAGTCAGTCGACGGGCAGCTGGTCGCAGGCGTTAGTCGCCGTCGACGCGCAGATGAACGAGTAGTCGCCGCTCCAGCGCACGGCCGCAGCACTCGCATGCACTGCGTCCTGGAAACCTGGCGAGGTTTCCCACGCGATATAGCCGGAGCACAGCACGGCGGACATCACGACCAGCGAAAAGGCAATTTTTTCAAAGATCTGAAAACGGGGCGACATGACAATCTCTTCCTGTAAGCCGCCATTTTATCTCAATACTAGGGTTTGTACCTAGGTCAAATTGCGGCTTTGCAACATGCCAGCGCGGAAATGCACGCTCGCGTGCACACCGTGTGGCTTCGGAAAATGGCAAAGTCGCGGGGGAAGGCTCAGAAAACGGGCAGATCTCGCGATGAAAAGGTGCGTGCCGCACGCCAATTGGCGCAGGCCGAGGTATGTGGATGATAAGGCGCGTCTTCGGCCCGACCCCGGTCAAACGGCGCGGGCCGGGCGGCTGGCTATCAAGCGAAAGGCGTCTCAGACTGGCGCGCACGCGTCGTCTGCGCACGCTGCCCGCGGGCAGCGTCGGCTGTCTTGCAGCCCGCCTCTTCCAGCACGGTCCGCGCACGATCGCGCATATCGTCGGCAGCGAGTTGAGCGTCCGCGCCACTGACCCAGACAGCGACCCGCACCGCCGCACCGCCCTCGCGCTGGTAATCGGCTGCCGTCACGACGGGCGCGAGCGTCGTGCCGCCGAGCACGCGCGGATCGCTCGCGATCATCTTCTTCAGCGCCTCGATCGCGCAGGCGACGTCCTTGCGCTGCGCAATGTCCACCTTCACTTCGACGCGCTGCGTGCCGCCGCTGCTGTAATTGATCACGGGATTGCTCCAGATCTGGCTATTCGGCACGAAAACGGCATTACCGTCGCTGCGCTCGATACGCGTCGTGAATAGCCCCACTTCCCGCACGATACCCGCCGTCGCACCGGTGCCTTCGATCACGTCGCCGGCACGAAATGGCCGCAGCATCAGCAACATAATTCCGGCTGCAATATTCTGCAGTGTGCCTTGGAGCGCGAGGCCGATAGCCAGACCGGCCGCGCCGAGCACGGCCAGCACGCTCGCCGTCGCGACGCCGACTTCGCTGAGCGCCGCGAACAGCACTAGCACGCGCACGGTCCATGTGCCGATCGCGTTGATCATCGGCGCGAGCGTCGGGTCCGCGTGCGTGCGCGACATGGCCCTCGACAGCAGCACGCCGAGCCGGTTGGACAGCCACCAGCCGGCAATCAGGATCAGAATCGCCACGCCCGCATGCATCAGGTCATGCGTCAGGGATACGAGCAGCGATGGTTGCAGATGAAACATACGGGCGAGCAGATCATCCATGGTCAAGAGTTCATATAGGTCGTTTGAAAGGTGCAGCGCAACGTCACCGTAATACCGCGTCACGTGTCATGCCGGACGCCTGCGGGCGCGACGCGGCAAGCGGGGCTGACTTGCTCTACACTTGGCGGCCCGAACGAAGCGTCGACAGAACACGCCAGTTCCGTTGCTCTATTTCCACCAATGCGCGTGCAAATGCGGTGCCTGAGCGCAGGCGCGCATGCACGACGGAAATCGTGCCCGTCATATGGGACGACGATCCATCTATCGATGAAAACACCACCCGCCGACACCAGCGAACAGGTCGCCCCGAACACCTCCTCCGCCGCCCCCGACGCGTTCGGCAAGCTCGTCGAAGACGCCGGCCATGAACCCGAAATCAGCCTGCCCCGACAGACGGCATTCCAGCGCTTCTGGTGTACGCGCGTACTGTCGTCGCTGTCGTTCCAGATGCTCGCCGTCGCGATGGGCTGGCACATCTACGCCCTCACCCACAGCGCATTCGCGCTCGGTCTGGTCGGCCTCGCGCAGTTCCTGCCGATGTTCGTGCTGACGCTCGTCGTCGGCCAGGTCGCGGACCGCTACGACCGGAGGCGCATCGCGTCGATCTGCCAGGGGCTCGAATGCGTGGCTGCCGCCCTGTTCGCGTGGGGCACGTTCGGCGGCTGGATCAGCGCACCCGTGATCTACGTGCTCGCCGCCTGTGTCGGCGCGGCGCGCGCGTTCGAGTCGCCCGCTGTGGCGTCGCTGTTGCCCGGGGTCGTGCCGCGCGCGCAACTCTCGCAGGCAACCGCGTGGGCCACCTCCGCGAACCAGGCCGCGCAGATCGGCGGGCCGGCGCTTGGCGGCCTGCTCTACGGCATCGGGCCGGGCGCGGCGTATCTCGCGTGCACGCTGTCGTTCGCGCTGGCGTCCGCTGCCGTCAGCACGATCCCGCTGCGCACGAAGCCCGTCCCGCGCGCGCCCGTGACGCTCGAATCGGTGTTTTCAGGCGTGCGTTTCATCCGCAGCCAGCCGGTGATTCTCGGCGCGCTGTCGCTCGATCTGTTCGCGGTGCTGTTCGGCGGCGCGACCGCGTTGCTGCCGATCTTCGCGCGCGACGTGCTGCACGCCGGGCCGCTCGGCCTCGGCCTGCTGCGATCCGCATCGGCTGTCGGCGCGCTCGGCGGCACGATATGGCTCGCGCATTTCCCGTTGCGCAAGCGGCCCGGCGCGGCGATGTTCGGCGGCGTGATCGCGTTCGGCATCGCAACGCTCGTATTCGGACTGTCGCATTCGTTCATCGTGTCGCTGCTCGCGCTGATGGCGCTCGGCGCATCGGATGTGAT
>Ga0209564_1002334_pt1 | contig 15353 bp, 13 predicted proteins | sample AraplaCol_mMF_r2_FD_184272 | JGI IMG/M metagenome (GOLD analysis project Ga0209564, IMG submission 184272) | Arabidopsis root microbial communities from North Carolina, USA - plate scrape MF_Col_mMF_r2 (SPAdes) (version 3) | ecosystem: Host-associated > Plants > Roots > Endosphere | place: USA... | reverse complement strand
GGTCGTCGCCGGCTGCGCTATCCTCGAGACGATTCTCGATCTATGGCCCGCCGAACGGCTCGGCATCGCCGATCGCGGCATCCGCGAAGGCATCCTCCGCCGCCTGATCAACGGGAGAATCTTGTGACGTTTTCCGTTGACGGTACCAGCCCGCTCCCCCACCCGGCCTCCCATATGATGATGCCGATGGGAGGCCGGGTGGGGGAGCGGGCCGGCGCAGCAGGACGAAAATCATGAGCAGAGGCGGCGGACGCGGCCACACTCGCGTGCTGACGGCTAGGAAGCGCACCGCGCAATCGACGCGCTGGCTCGAACGCCAGCTCAACGATCCGTACGTCAAGCGTGCCAAGGCCGAGGGCTATCGCAGCCGCGCGGCCTACAAGCTGATCGAGCTCGACGAGAAGTTCGGCTTCCTCAAGGGCAAGAAGCGCGTGCTCGACCTGGGCATTGCGCCCGGCGGCTGGACCCAGGTGGTGCGCCGGCGGCTGCCCAAGGCGCCGGTGGTCGGCATCGACCTGCTGCCGGTCGATCCGATCGACGGCGCGATCATCCTCCAGATGGACTTCATGGACGATGCCGCGCCCGACCGGCTGATCGAGGAACTGGGCGGCGCGCCCGACCTGATCGTGTCGGACATGGCGGCCAACACCGTCGGCCATCCGCAGACCGATGCGCTGCGGACGATGGGCTTGGTCGAGACCGCGCTCGACTTTGCGATCCAGGTGCTCGAGCCCGGCGGCGATTTCGTCGCCAAGGTGTTCGCCGGCGGTGCCGATTCGTCGCTGGTCGCCGAGATGAAGCGCAATTTCACCACGGTGAAGCATGCCAAGCCGCCGTCGAGCCGCAAGGGCTCGGTCGAATGGTTCGTGGTGGCGCAGGGCTTCAAGGGGCGGAAGGCCGCGCCTGCGGAGGGATGAGCCCGCTCGCCGCCTCGCTCTGGGCGGTCGCGATCGGGCTGCTCGGCCTCAAGCTGGCTGCGACGATCATCCTGCTTCTCCGTCCGTCTGCGACACGACTTGCCACCGTCCAGGGCAAATGGCTGTGGTGGGCGACCAAGATCACGCCGATCATCGCCGTGCCCTGTCTGATCGTCGCAGCATGGATCGAGCAGGATCGCGCCGGGCTCTGGGTCTGGTCGTTGATGATGGTGTTCGTGACGGTCGCCGTGCCGATCAAGATCCGGCAGCGCTTCGGCCAGAACCGCACATCCGCTGGATAAAAGCTGCACGCCCGAGGCCTAGCGTCACGCGATGCTCGACCGCGAATCGGACGCCTTCGCCGCGAAGACGCGCTTCCAGTGGCTGTTCGCACTCATCCCCGGGCTCAACTGTTCGCTCGGCCCTTCGCTGCTGTTCGGCGCGCTGATCGGCGAATGGGGCAGCAACGCGGTCTGGGGGAGCTATTTCGGGCTGGGCTGGTGCCTCGCCGCCTTCTGGTCCGGGGACATCCTCCATGACCGCTTCTCGGCTACCATCGGCCTCGCATGGGGCTGGGCGGCGCTGCTGCCGCTCTATTTCGGGGCGGGATGGCTATGGGATCAGCTTGATCCGCGCGGGAGGGGCTGGGCAATTCGGCTGCTCTCCCTCTCCAGCATTCTCGTGCTGCCGGCCAGGACGATGCTGGGGCTTGACGCGTGCGGCATCCACTTGCCCGACTATGGCACGCATCTGGCGATGTCGTTTTGACGCGCAAGCAAAAGGGCCCCGGAATCGCTTCCGAGGCCCTTTGCAATGGTTCAGCGAATCGCCGGCTCAGCCGTCGTAGTCGCCGCCCAGATTCTGGTTGCGCGGCGGGGCGGCGGCGGTGAGGCGCAGCGCCTCGGCCGAAGCCGCGATCGAGCCGACCTCGTCCGGGGCCTCCTCGTCGTCGATCTGCACGCGCTGCAGGCTCGAGACCACGGCTTCCTCGAGGTGAGTCGGGCGCACCGTCTCCTCGGCGATCTCGCGCAGGGCGACGACCGGGTTCTTGTCGCGGTCGCGATCGATGGTCAGATCGGCGCCGCCCGAGATCTGGCGGGCGCGCTGCGCCGCGAACAGCACGAGATCGAAACGGTTGGGAACCTTGTCGACGCAATCTTCGACAGTGACGCGCGCCATCTACGCTTCCTTGAAAAACGGAGTGTCCGGGAAAGGGGGCGATCTAGGGTCCGGCTGTGGAAAAGTCAAGAAAATGGGGGCCGAGAACCGAATCGGGTCCGGCGCGTTGGGAACGCAGCCGCAACGACAGGAACCCGCCCTTGGACGCGCTCGCCCCTCTTGCCCCTGAGCCGATGGTCCCGCATCACCAGCCGATGCGCTTCAACCAGCCGAGCTACACCGTCGAAGGCAACCGGCTGACGCTGCTGCCCGACGGGCCCGAGCGGCTCGAGGCGCTGCTCGACCTGATGCGCCGCGCAGAGCGCACGCTGCGCGTGCTCTATTACATCTATGTCGATGACGAGGCCGGCGCCGCGGTGCGCCAGGCGCTGATCGAGGCGGCGGCGCGCGGGGTGAAGGTCAGCCTGATCGTCGACGGGCTGGGCAGCGAGCATGCCCAGAGCCGCCGCTTCTTCGATCCGCTCCACGAAGCCGGCGTCGATGTCTGCCGCTTCGTGCCGCGCTGGGGGCGGCGCTATCTGCTGCGCAACCACCAGAAGCTCGCGCTCGCCGACGAGGAGCGGGTGATCATCGGCGGGTTCAACATCGAGGACAGCTATTTCGGCACGATCGCCGAGGCCGCCTGGCGCGACCTGGGTCTGCTGGTCGAGGGGCCGGCGGCGGGGCGGCTGGTTGGCTATTTCGACGCGCTGTCGAGCTGGGCCAGGCGCCCACGCGCGAGCTTGCGCAAGCTGGCCAAGACGCTGCGCACCTGGAGCGAACCTGAAGGCGCCACGCGGTGGCTGTTCGGCGGACCGATGCGCCGGCTCTCCCCCTGGGCGCGCGAAGTGAAGCGCGACATGGACCGGGCGCAGTCGATCGACATCATCGCCGCCTATTTCGCCCCCAACCCGGCGATGCTCCGCAGGCTCGACCGGGCCGGCCAGCGCGGGCGGGTGCGGCTGGTGCTGCCCTCCAAGCTCGATCACGGCGCGGCGATCTGGGCGGCGCGCTTCACCTATGCCGGCCTGTTGCGCAAGAACGTCCAGATCTACGAATACCAGCCGACCAAGCTCCACGCGAAGCTGTTCCTGCTCGACGATGTGGTCAATATCGGCTCGGCCAATTTCGACATCCGCTCGATGTTCCTCAATCTGGAGCTGATGTTCCGCGTCGAGGATCCGGCCTTCGCAGCCTATGTCCGCGCCTTTGTCGATGGCGAGGTGGCGCGGTCGGAGCGGATCACGCCCGAGCTCTACAAGGCGCGCACCGGCCCCTGGACGCGGATCAAGCAGGCGGCGGCGTATTTCGTGATGGCGGTGCTCGACTATAACGTCACCCGCCGGCTGAACTTCGCGCCGAAGCGCTCGCGGCCATAGGGGTGCCTCGGCATTCGTGCGTCACTTGGCTTATCTGTTCCCCGGCGAAAGCCGGGGAACTGAAATCACTGGATTTCGATACGGCCCCGGGCTTTGCAATTCTGACCAAGCAATATTTGCAAACTAATCCTTGATCGTCTCCATCGCGACGAAGGTCGAAGTGCTGGCGACATGCGGCAGGCTGGAGATCTTCTCGCCCAGTACGATCCGGTAGCGGCGGATATCCGCGGTGCGCACCTTGAGCAGATAGTCGAAATTGCTCGCCAGCATGTGGCATTCCTCGACCTCGGGGATGCGCCGCACCGCCGCGTTGAACTCCTGCAGCGCCTTTTCGCGTGTGTCGGCCAGCTTCACTTCGGTGAAGGCGATATGGTCGAGCCCCAGCCGTACCGGATCGATGATCGCGCGGAAGCCGCGGATCACGCCGGTGTCGATCAGGCGCTTGAGCCGCACCTGGGCGGGCGTCTTGGAGAGCCCCACCTGTCTGGCGAGATCGGTGACGGTCATCCGCCCGTCGGCGGCCAGCGCGGCGACGATCTTGCGGTCGAACTCGTCCAGATCGACTATTGCCGGGAGCTTCTTCATGATTCTCGCCTAGCAGATCGCCATTAATATGGCGAATGTGCCTGCGATTGCTCGTTGATAAGTCGGATCGACCAAGGGCAAGCGCATATATTGGCGCAATGACCCAGCCTGCGCCCTTCGCCGCCTTCGCCCCGCCCGTCCGCGAGCCGACGCCGCTCCGCCAGGCGATCACCGCCGCCTATCGCCGCGACGAGCGCGAGGCGCTGGCGCCGCTGCTCGAGGCCGCGACGCTCGACGAGGCGACCCGCGCCGCGATCCGCGAGACCGCGACCCAGCTGGTCACGGGTCTCCGCGCCCGCCGCCGCAGCGGTGCGGTCGAATCGCTGGTCCAGGAATATGCGCTGTCGAGCGAGGAAGGCGTGGCGCTGATGTGCCTGGCCGAGGCTTTGCTCCGCATCCCCGACGACGCCACGCGCGACGCGCTGATCCGCGACAAGATCGCCGATGGCGACTGGCGCGCGCATCTCGGCGGCAAGCCGCTGTTCGTCAACGCGGCGACCTGGGCGCTGGTGGTAACCGGCAAGCTGGTCGGCACCGCCGACGACAAGGGGCTGGGCGCCGCGCTGATGCGGCTGGTCGCGCGTGCCGGCGAGCCGGTGATCCGCCGCGCGATCGACATCGCGATGCGGATGATGGGCGAGCAGTTCGTCACCGGCGAGACGATCGCCGAGGCCCTGAAGCGCGCCCGGCACGAGGAGGCCAAGGGCTTCCGCTACAGCTATGACATGCTGGGCGAGGCGGCGACGACCGGTGCCGATGCCGAGCGCTACTACCGCGATTACGAGAATGCGATCCACGCGATCGGCAAGGCCTCGGCCGGGCGCGGCATCTATGAAGGGCCGGGCATCTCGATCAAGCTGTCGGCGCTCCACCCGCGCTATGCCCGCTCGCAGGTCGATCGGGTGATGGGCGAGCTGCTGCCGCGGGTGAAGACGCTCGCCGCGCTGGCCCGCAGCTATGACATCGGCCTCAACATCGATGCCGAGGAGGCCGACCGGCTCGAGCTGTCGCTCGACCTGCTCGAAAGCCTGGCGCTCGATCCGGACCTGGCCGGCTGGGACGGGCTCGGCTTCGTCGTCCAGGCGTACGGCAAGCGCTGCCCCTTCGTGATCGACTGGATCATCGACCTGGCGGCCCGGGCCGGTCGCCGGATCATGGTCCGGCTGGTCAAGGGTGCCTATTGGGACGCCGAGATCAAGCGCGCCCAGGTCGATGGGCTGCCCGACTTCCCGGTCTATACCCGCAAGCTCCACACCGACGTCGCCTACATCGCCTGCGCCCGGAAGCTGCTGGCGGCCACTGACCGGGTCTTCCCCCAGTTCGCCACCCACAATGCCCAGACGCTGGCGACGATCTACCGGCTCGCCGGGCCCGACTTCGCGGTCGGCAAGTACGAGTTCCAGTGCCTCCACGGCATGGGCGAGCCGCTCTACGAGCAGGTCGTCGGCAAGGAGAAGCTCGACCGGCCCTGCCGCATCTATGCGCCGGTCGGCACGCACGAGACGCTTTTGGCCTATCTCGTCCGCCGTTTGCTGGAGAATGGCGCCAATTCCTCCTTCGTGAACCGTATCGCCGATCCCGACGTCCCCGTCTCCGAGCTGGTCGCCGACCCCGTCGCGCAGGTCCAGGCGATGCCCAACCCCGGCGCGCATCACGACAGGATCGCCCTGCCCTATGCGCTCTATCCCGATCGCCGGAACTCGGACGGGCTGGACCTGAGCGACGAGCAGGCCCTCGCCGCGCTTGGCCAGGCGCTCCAGCACAGCGCCACCATCGCCTGGCGCGCCGAACCCGCCGACGGGCAGGGCACCGAGCGGAAGGTCTGCAACCCCGCCGACCACCGCGACACGGTGGGCGTCGTCGTCGAGGTCTCGCCCGAAGCCGCTGCCGCCGCTGTCACCCGCGCTGCCGCCTCGACCTGGGCCGCCACCCCCGTCGCCCGCCGCGCTGCGATGCTCGAGGCCGCCGCCGATGCGATGCAGGCGCGCATGCCGGTGCTGCTCGGCCTGATCGTGCGCGAGGCGGGCAAGTCGCTGCCCAACGCCATCGCCGAGGTCCGCGAGGCGATCGACTTCCTGCGCTATTATGCCGAGCGCGCCCGCGCCACCTTCGGCCCGGCCCAGGCGCCGCTCGGCCCGGTCGTCTGCATCAGCCCGTGGAACTTCCCGCTGGCGATCTTCACCGGCCAGGTCGCCGCGGCCCTGGTCGCGGGCAATCCGGTGCTCGCCAAGCCGGCCGAGGAGACGCCGCTGATCGCCGCCCAGGCCGTGGCCCTGCTTCATGACGCGGGCGTGCCCGCCGATGCGCTCCAGCTCGTCCCCGGCGACGGCCCGATCGGCGCGGCCCTGGTCGGCGCGCCGGAGACCGCCGGCGTGATGTTCACCGGCTCGACCGACGTCGCCCGGCTGATTCAGCGCCAGCTCGCCACCCGCCTCTCGCCCGCCGACAAGCCGATCCCGCTGGTCGCCGAGACCGGCGGGCAGAACGCGATGATCGTCGACAGCTCCGCGCTCGCCGAGCAGGTGGTGGCGGACGTCATCGCCTCGGCCTTCGACAGTGCCGGCCAGCGCTGCTCGGCGCTGCGCATCCTCTGCCTGCAGGAGGAAGTCGCCGATCGCACGCTGGCGATGCTCAAGGGCGCGCTCAGGGAGCTGCGCATCGGGCGGACCGACGCGCTCGCGGTCGATACCGGTCCGGTGATCACCGCCGAGGCCCAGGCCAATATCGAGCGCCACATCGCGACGATGCGTGCCCGCGGCCACCGGATCGAGCAGCAGGACCTGCCCGCCGCCGCCGGGCACGGCACCTTCGTGCCGCCGACGATCATCGAGATCGACCATATCGCCGATGTCGAGCGCGAGGTGTTCGGCCCCGTCCTCCACGTCCTGCGCTATCGCCGCGACGACCTGTCCGCACTGATCGATGCGATCAACGCCACCGGCTATGGCCTCACCTTCGGCCTCCACACCCGGCTCGACGCGACGATCGCCGAGGTCACCGCCCGGGTGAAGGCGGGCAATCTCTATGTGAACCGCAACGTGATCGGCGCGATCGTCGGCGTGCAGCCCTTTGGTGGCCAGGGGCTTTCGGGCACCGGGCCCAAGGCGGGCGGGCCGCTCTATCTCGGCCGGCTGGTGCACGAGGCGCCGGTGGCGGTCGCGCCGAGCGGCACCGCCGCGACCCCGTTGGCGGACTTCGCCGCCTGGCTCGAGGGACAGGGCGAGGCCAAGGCCGCCCGGGCGGCGCTGCATTATGGCACGGTCTCGGCGCTGGGTGCCGAGCGCACGCTGCCCGGGCCGGTCGGCGAGGACAATCTCTACGCGCTCCATCCGCGTGGCCGCATCCTGATGCGCCCGGTGACCAGCGTCGGCCTCCACGCCCAGATCGCCGCGGTGCTGGCGACCGGCAACCGGGGCACGCTGGAGGGCATGGCGCTTCCCGCCGGCCTGCCGCCGCGCGTCGCCGCTGCCTTCGCGCCGGCCGACGAACCCATCGCCGCTGCGCTGGTCGAGGGCGATGCGGCGCAGGTCGCGGCGGTGGCGCAGGAGCTGGCCGAGCGCGACGGCCCGATCGTGACCCTGCTCACCCCGGGCGCTTCGGGCTATCCGACCGACCTGCTGCTCGAGGAAGTGTCGATCTCGATCAACACCACGGCGGCGGGCGGCAATGCCAGCCTGATGACGATCGGCTGACGCATAGGGCTCGATCGGCGGGGGCTTGATCGGCGGGGCCGCCGGCTCGCATAGGAGGGCGCGATGAAGAAGGTCGCGTCCCGCCCCGCCGCCCGTGCCGTCTCGCATGAAGGGATGAAGCTGATCCCCGGCGGCAGCTTCACCATGGGCTCGGAGCGCTTCTACGAGGAGGAACGCCCGCTGCGCCGGGTGCGGGTCGACAGCTTCTGGATCGACGAGACGCCGGTCACCAACGCGCAGTTCGCCGCGTTCGTCGCAGCGACGGGCCATGTCACCTTCGTCGAGAAGGCCCCCGATCCGCGCGCCTATCCGGGCATGGATCCGGCGCTGGCGGTGCCCGGCTCGCTGGTCTTCCAGCGCACGCCCCAGCCGGTGTCGCTCGACGATCATGGCCAATGGTGGGCGTTCGTGCCCGGCGCCGACTGGCGGCATCCGACCGGGCCCGATAGCGGCATCGAGGGGCTGGAGGACCATCCGGTCGTCCATGTCGCGTTCGAGGATGCCGATGCCTATGCCAAATGGGCGGGCAAGGCGCTGCCGACCGAGGCGGAATGGGAATTCGCCGCGCGCGGCGGGCTGGTCGATCGGGAATATGCCTGGGGCGACGAACTGGCGCCGGACGGCGTGATCCTCGCCAATTACTGGCAGGGCATGTTCCCCTTTGCCACGCTCAAGCCCGACGACCGCTATCGCACCACGGCTGCCGGCAGCTTTCCGGCCAATGGCTATGGGCTGTTCGACATGATCGGCAATGTCTGGGAGTGGACGCGCGACTGGTACGGCACGCCGCAGCCGATCAAGGGCAGCTGCTGCGAGGCAGTGAATCCGCGCGGCGGCACGATCGGCGACAGCTATGAATCGCATGCGCCCGGCGGAAAGATCGGGCGGCGCGTGCTCAAGGGCGGCTCGCACCTCTGCGCGGTCAATTATTGCCAGCGCTACCGCCCGGCGGCGCGCCATCCCCAGCAGGTCGACAGCGCGACCAGCCATATCGGCTTCCGTTGCATCTCGCGAAAGGCCTAGGGTTTTACCCAGGCTGGGTACGAAAGTTCACTAAGGTCACGACATCCAGGGCCTGCGCAGCATCGGCGTTGCCGTGGCCGGCTTTACCCGGTCCGGATTATCGGGCGGCGATGTCTCGCCATGAGAAAGAGCGGCCGGGCCTTCCCCCGGCGTCGCCCACGCAAACATGGGAAATCCTACATTGCAAGGCATTCGGCCGGCTTCATGCCCCCTGGATGTGCTGCCGGGTGCGGCGTGCGGGTCCCCGTCCGCCGCGGCGTGAGCGTAGGCGCGCCGAACCGCGCCAACCTGCGCTTGCCTCCCCGCCCGCCGCGCGGCATGGGGAAGGCTCCACCGACAGACAGTTTCAGTTCCAGGAAATAGGCATGAAGGACAAACTCGTAGTGCTGATCGGCGGCGGCGGTTTCGTCGGCCGCTATATCGCCCAGGAACTGCTCGCGGCGGGTGCGCGCCTGCGCATCGCCCAGCGCCGTCCGCGCGACGCCTGGTTCCTCAAGCCGCTCGGCGGCCTTGGCCAGACCCAGTTCGTCGCTGCCGACGTGACCCAGCCGGACACGATCGCCAACGCCGTTGCCGGTGCCGATGCGGTGGTCAACCTCGCCGGGGTGCTCAAGGGTGACTTCGACGGCGTCAACGCCGCCGGCGCGCGCAACGTCGCCGCAGCCGCCCAGGCCGCGGGCGTCGAGACGCTGATCCATTTCTCCGCGCTCGGTGCCGATGCCGAGTCGGCCTCCGCCTATGGCCAGTCCAAGGCGGCGGGCGAGGCGGCGGTGCGCGCGGCCTTCCCGAGCGCCACGATCCTGCGCCCCTCCTTCGTCTTCGGGCGCGAGGACCAGTTCACCAACCGCTTCGCCGCGATGGTCGGCATGGGCCCGGTCGTGCCGGTGCTGCGCGCCGATGTCCGCTTCCAGCCGGTCTATGTCGTCGATGTCGCCCGCGCCGTCGTCGCCGCGCTCGGCTCGCCCGAGACGCATGGCGGCCAGACCTATGCGTTGGGCGGCCCCGACACGCTGACCATGCGCGGCCTGCTCGACTGGCTTGCCGGCGCAACCGGCCACAAGCCGGCCTTTGCCGAGCTGCCCGATCCGCTCGGCGCGCTCATCGCGCTGCTGCCCGGCACGCCGATCACCCGCGACCAGTGGCGGATGCTCCAGACGGACAATGTCGCCGGCGATGCCCCCGGCCTCGCCGCGTTGGGCGTCCCCGCGACGCCGCTCGCCAGCGTCGCGCCGGGCTGGCTGGTCCGCTATCGCCGCCACGGCCGCTTCGGCAAGCTGGCCGCCTGAACGCATTTCCGCGCCGCAAGCGCATCGGAGCCTAGCCAAGCATGAGCGAAACCCTGGTCGCGATTCTCCTCGGCATCGTCGAGGGGATCACCGAATTCCTGCCCGTCTCCTCGACCGGCCACCTGATCCTCGCGTCCGAACTGCTCGGCTATGACGCCGCCACCTGGGGGATGTTCAACGTCGTCATCCAGCTCGGCGCGATCCTGGCGGTGGTGGTGCTCTACTGGCGGACCTTCTGGGCAGTGGCCGAGGGGCTGATCAGGCTGAACCCGGTCTCGATCCGCTTCGTGCGCAACCTGCTGGTCGCCTTCATCCCGGCGGCGGTGATCGGCCTGGCGCTGCACAAGCATATCGAGGCACTGCTCGGCGAGCCGATGGTGGTCGCCTGGGCGCTGGTGATCGGCGGTATCGCCATCCTGGTCATCGAGCGGCTGGTGAAAAGCGCGACGATCCACGGCATCGCCGAGATCCCGCTGGTCCGCGTGGTCGGCATCGGCTTCATCCAGTGCATCTCGATGATCCCGGGCGTCAGCCGCTCGGGCGCGACGATCATGGGCGCGCTCAGCCTGGGCGTCGAGCGGCGCACCGCCGCCGAGTTCAGCTTCTTCCTCGCCATCCCGACCATGCTCGGCGCGACGGTGCTCGAGCTGGCCAAGAATCACGATGCGATCGTTTCCGCCCGGGTGGGCTGGGACGAGATCGCCATCGGCTTCGTCACCGCCTTCATCGTCGCGATCGTGGTGATCAAGGCGTTCGTCGGCATCGTCTCCAGGCATGGCTTCGCGCCGTTCGCCTGGTACCGAATCGCCGCCGGCATCGCCGCGATTGCCTGGCTTTCGATGCGGTAAGGTCCGGATCGGCCATAAATTGACGCAATAATCTTTCAAATTTGCGATGATTAAGCGGAAAAACCTAATATAGGTCAGCTTTGCTGACTTTTATCGACTCGCTTGCGGCGTTAGGCGCGCCGCATGGCGGAAACGATGCTCAAATTCGTTGGAACGGCGCAGGCTTATCCGAGCAAGCGCGAGGCGGAACTGCGCGCGGAGGACTTCCGCGAGATCGCGGATCGCTACGCGGTGCCCGGCGCCGAGGAACAGGCCAGCCGCTGCTCGCAGTGCGGCGTGCCCTATTGCTCGGTCCATTGCCCGCTCCACAACCACATCCCCGACTGGCTGCGCCTGACCGCCGAGGGGCGGCTGCGCGAAGCCTATCAGCTGTCGAACAGCACCTCGACCATGCCCGAGATTTGCGGCCGCATCTGCCCGCAGGACCGGCTGTGCGAAGGCAATTGCGTCATCGAATTCTCCGGGCACGGCGCCGTCACGATCGGCTCGGTCGAGAAGTTCATCACTGACACCGCCTGGGAAGAAGGCTGGGTCGAGCCGGTCGCGGTCGGCCCTTCGCGGGGCCAGTCGGTCGGCATCGTCGGGGCGGGCCCGGCCGGCCTCGCCGCCGCCGAGTATCTGCGCGAATATGGCTATGACGTGCATGTCTACGACCGGCACGACCGCGCCGGCGGGCTGCTCACCTATGGCATCCCGGGCTTCAAGCTCGAGAAGCACATCGTCATGCGCCGCATCGAGCGGCTCGAGCAGGGCGGCGTGGTCTTCCATCTCGGTTTCGAGGTCGGCCGCGAGGCGACGCTCGACGACCTGCGCAAGCGCCACGACACGCTGCTGATCGCCACCGGCGTCTACAAGGCGCGCGGCATCCAGGCGCCGGGTGTCGGCGCCGAGGGGATCGTCGAGGCGCTCGACTATCTCACTGCCTCGAACCGCAAGGGCTTCGGCGATGCGGTGCCGGCGTTCGATGACGGCAGCCTCGACGCGAACGGCAAGCATGTCGTGGTGATCGGCGGCGGCGATACCGCGATGGACTGCGTCCGCACCGCGGTGCGCCAGGGCGCCACCTCGGTGAAGTGTCTCTATCGCCGCGACCGCGCCAACATGCCGGGCTCGCAGCGCGAGACTGCCAATGCCGAGGAGGAAGGCGTCGAGTTCGTCTGGCTCTCGGCTCCCGAAGCCTTTGACGGCGGCGACAAGGTCACCGGCGTGCGCGCCTCGCGCATGCGTCTGGGCGCGCCAGATGCCTCGGGCCGCCGCGCGCCCGAAGTCGATCCGGGCGGCGCCTTCCAGCTCCAGGCCGACCTGGTGATCAAGGCGCTCGGCTTCGAGGCCGAGGACCTGCCGCGGATGTTCGGCGCCGAGGAGCTCGGCGTCACCCGCTGGGGCACGCTCCGCACCGACGGCCGCACGATGATGACCAGCCTCGACGGTGTTTTCGCGGCGGGCGATATTGTCCGCGGCGCGAGTCTCGTCGTCTGGGCGATTCGCGACGGCCGCGACGTGGCGGCGCACATGCATGCCTGGATGCGCGCCCGCGCCGATGCGGCACGGGCTGCTTGATAAGGTCGATCCGATGAAGCCGTTCCTTGCCGCTCTTGTCCTTGGTGTCGCCGCACTCCCGGTGGGAGCCTTCGCCGCCGCGCCGGTGGCTGCGCCCGTCGCCGAAGGGGATCTCCAGAAGCTCGTCGCGCTGATGGTGCCCGAGGATTCGATCGGCCGCATCGCCGGCCGCGCCTTCGACATGGGCATGGACCAGCAGATCGCCGCCGATCCGAAGATGAAGGCGACCTATGACGCCAATCCGGGGCTGCGGGAGCAGGTCGGCGGCCAGCTGCGCGGCCAGTTCACTCGTATCCTGATCGCGGCGCTGCCCTCGCTGCGCGGCGAGATCGAGACCATCCTCAAGGCCGACCTCACCCCCGGCGAGATCGCCGACACGCTGACCTTCTTCGCCAGCCCGACCGGCCAGAAGGTGCGTGCCGAAGTCTATGAGACGATGGGCAGCACGCCCGGCCAGTCGGCGCAGGAGATGCAGCAGGCGGCAATGGCCGCGGTGATGGCCAAGCTGACGCCGGAGGATTATCCGGCGCTGATGGCGTTCGCCGGCAGCCCTGCCGCGCAGAAGATGGGCAACGTCAACCCGAAGATCGCCGCGACCAGCCAGGCCTGGGCGCTCAAGCTCGTCGCCGCCAATCGTCCGCAGCTGGAGAGCCAGGCGATGAAGGCGGTCGCCGAGTATCTGGCGAAGAAGAAGGCCGGCTGATGCGCGCGCGCCTGGTCCTGGCGGTTCTGGCAGCGTCGAGCGCGCCGGCCTCGGCTTTCGCCCAGGCTGCGCCGCTTGTCGTGCAGCCTTCCGCCGAGGCGCTGGCGCTCGCCAGGACGCTCGGGCCGATCGGCTGGGTGCAGGCCGCTCCGGACCTGGGCGAATTCACGGAAGGGCTCACCGACCGCCTGCTCAACACCCAGCTCGCCGCGCGCGGGCCGGGCTGCGAGGCGCAGGACCCGCGGTGCCGGGCAGCGGCGCAGCGTCTGGCGCGGGAGGCCGCTCCCGCGCGGATGGCGGCGCTGCGTGCGGTGCGTGTCAAGCTGGTCGCCTATATGATCGAGGATCGGCTGAAGCCCGATGAGATTGCCGCCGCCCAGGCTGTGCTTGCCACGCCCGGCGGCGCCGCCCTGCAGCAGGCCTTCGCGGCGGCTGCCGATCCTTCGCGCCTCTCGCCCGAGACGATGCAGCGGGCGCAGCTGATGATGGGCGCCGAGACGCCCAGCGAAACCGATCTCTTCGAACGCTTCTACGATGCGACCCGGGATCTGCCGCGCACCCAGCGCCGCATTCCGTCGCCGCCCATGCCCACCAGGAAAACGCCATGACTCTGCAGACCGAACGCGAACGCCTTGCCCTCGAGGGCATGTACCGTCCCGAGTTCGAGGGCGATGCCTGCGGCGTCGGCATGGTCGCCGCCACCGACGGCCTGCCTTCGCGCCGCGTCGTCCAGTCGGCGATCGATGCGCTCAAGGCCGTGTGGCACCGCGGCGCGGTGGACGCCGACGGCAAGACCGGCGACGGCGCCGGCCTCCATGTCGACCTGCCCGTCCGCTTCTTCGACGACGCGATCGCCGCCGGCGGCCACCGCGTGCTGCCGAACCGGCTCGCCGTCGGCATGGTCTTCCTGCCGCGCACCGACCTCGGCGCCCAGGAGGCGTGCCGCACCATCGTCGAGTCCGAGATCATCGAGGCCGGCTACACCATCTATGGCTGGCGCCAGGTGCCGGTCGACGTCTCGGTGATCGGCATGAAGGCGCAGGCCACGCGCCCCGAGATCGAGCAGATCATGATCGCCGGGCCGCAGCCCGACGCGATGGACGCCGCCGAGTTCGAGAAGGAGCTCTATCTCGTCCGCCGCCGGATCGAGAAGGCGGTGATCGCCGCGCAGATCAGCGGCTTCTACATCTGCTCGCTGTCGACCCGCTCGATCATCTACAAGGGCCTGTTCCTCGCCGAGAGCCTGTCGGACTTCTATCCCGACCTCAAGGACGAGCGCTTCACCAGCCGTGTCGCGATCTTCCACCAGCGCTATTCGACCAACACCTTCCCGCAATGGTGGCTGGCCCAGCCGTTCCGCTGCCTCGCCCATAACGGCGAGATCAACACGATCCGCGGCAACAAGAACTGGATGCTCAGCCACGAGATCAAGATGGCGAGCATCGCGTTCGGCGAACGCAGCGAGGACATCAAGCCGGTGATCCCGGCCGGCGCGTCGGACACGGCTGCGCTCGACGCGGTGTTCGAAGCGATCTGCCGCTCGGGCCGCGACGCGCCCACCGCCAAGCTGATGCTGGTGCCCGAAGCCTGGGACGAGGCGACGCCGGCCAACCACCTCTCGATGTACAAGTATCTCGCCTCGGTGATGGAGCCGTGGGACGGCCCCGCCGCACTGGCGATGACCGATGGCCGCTGGGCAGTGGCCGGTGTCGACCGCAACGCGCTGCGTCCGCTGCGCTACACCCAGACCTCGGACGGCCTGCTCATCGTCGGCTCCGAGACCGGCATGGTCCAGATCCCCGAATCGACCGTCATCGCCAAGGGCCGGATGGGCCCGGGCCAGATGATCGCGGTTGATCTCGATCAGGGCGTGCTGCTCTGTGACAAGGCGATCAAGGACCAGATCGCCGGCGAGCACGACTATGCCGGGATGATCGGCGAGTTCATCACCGTCGGCGACCTGCCCGCGCCCGAGGCCCAGCCGCTGCGCTTCGAGCGTGCCGAGCTCACCCGCCGCCAGGTCGCGGCCGGGCAGACGCTCGAGGACATGGAGCTGATCCTCGCCCCGATGGTCGAGACCGCCAAGGAAGCGATCGGCTCGATGGGCGACGACACGCCGCTCGCCGTCATCTCGGACAAGCCGCGCCTGATCAGCCAGTTCTTCCGCCAGAATTTCAGCCAGGTCACCAACCCGCCGATCGA
>Ga0209564_1002323_pt1 | contig 15406 bp, 13 predicted proteins | sample AraplaCol_mMF_r2_FD_184272 | JGI IMG/M metagenome (GOLD analysis project Ga0209564, IMG submission 184272) | Arabidopsis root microbial communities from North Carolina, USA - plate scrape MF_Col_mMF_r2 (SPAdes) (version 3) | ecosystem: Host-associated > Plants > Roots > Endosphere | place: USA... | reverse complement strand
GCAGGTTGTCGGCAAACACCTTGATCGCGACTTTTTCGGCTTCTTCGCGCAGGCGGGTGAAGAGGTCGCGCTCCAGCGAGAGGCTGAGCTTGACGCGCCAGGTCCAGGCCACGGCCTTGCGGATCAGGTCGTCGGCCGGGCGCGCCTTGTGGCTCCAGCCCAGGTGCAGCGCGATCTTGCCCTCGGCGATGCTGGGTTTGCCGGGCTCGGCCTGCTCGGGCAGCAGCAGCTTGGCATCCAGGATCTCCAGCGCGCGGCCGCGGAACACCGCCAGCGCGCGGTGCGAAGGCACGCGGCCTATCGGCTCGTCGTACTCGAAGTAGTCGCGGAACTTGCTGTTGTCGGCGTTGTTCTCATCCTTGCCGGCCACCAGCTTGGAACTGAACAAGCCTTCGCTCCACAGCCAGTTGCGCAGCGACTGCACCAGGCCGGCATCTTCGGCCCAGCGCTCGGAAAGGATGTCGCGCACGCCGTCGAGCACGGCCTGCACGGTGGTGAAGTCGTCGCCGCTTTCGTTTTTCTCGGCCTTCACAAAGGCCGCGGCCTCGTCGGCCGGCACCAGCGAGGGGTCGGCAAACAGCTTGTCCGCCAGCGGCTCTATGCCGGCTTCGCGCGCGATCTGGCCCTTGGTGCGGCGTTTGGGCTTGAAGGGCAGGTACAGGTCTTCCAGGTCCTGCTTGGTGGCGGCAAACTCGATCGCCGCGCGCAGCTCGGGTGTGAGCTTGCCCTGCTCTTCGATGCTTTTGAGCACGGCCTCGCGGCGCTCTTCGAGCTCGCGCAGGTAACCCAGCCGGTATTCAAGTTCGCGCAGCTGGATGTCGTCCAGCCCGCCGGTGGCCTCCTTGCGGTAGCGCGCGATAAAGGGAACAGTGGCACCGCCGTCCAGCAGCTCCACGGCTGCCTTGATTTGCTGTTCCTGGACTTTGATTTCTGCCGCGATCTGGCGGATGATTTTTTGCATATCGGAAAGAAGGGGCTGAGAAAAAGCTGACGGTGAAATTGAAGCGGAATGGAGGCAAAAGCGGGGGACTGGCGAACCCACAAACTGACGCCAAGGGTCGGCATTGTCCCACAGGAAAACCGGGGCGCCGCTTCCCATAATTGGATGAGCCGTACGCAATTTCTTACATTTATTCCAGGGAGACGGACATGCGAATTCGAACGATATTGCTGGTGGTGGGCATTCTGCTGCTGGCGGGCTTTGTGGCCCTTAACCTTGACGAGTTCACGCGCATCAGCATGCTGAGCCTGGGCTTTACGACTGTGCAGGTATCGCTGGGGCTGGTCATGCTGTTGCTGCTGGTGGTCGCCACCGTGGCCTACCTGGCCAGCACGCTCTATATCCAAAGCACTCACCTGCTCGAGACCCGGCGGTACTCGCGCGAGCTTAACGCCCAGCGTGAGCTGGCCGACAAGGCCGAGGCTTCGCGTTTCACCGAGCTGCGCAGCTACCTGGAGGTGCAGGCCCTGGCTGCGCAACACCGCGAGGCGGCCGCAGCCACGGTGCTGGCCGAACGCTTTGCGCAGCAGCAGCAAGCCTTGCTGGCGCGGCTGGAGCAGACCGACAACAGCATCGCAGCCTACATGGGCCAATTGGAAGACCGCCTTGAACGGCGCAACGGCATGGGCAGCCTTCAAAAAGACCACATGACCATGCCCCTGGTGTAAGAAACACCGGCATCCAGCGACCAAAGGCTAGTCGCGGCTCCGCACCCATTCGGGTGCGGCGTCCGCGCCCAACGCCTCTGGAGACGCCATGCCAACTCGTTCATACCCCGCCATCGCGGGGATTATTTTCGCCACCCTTCTCTGTCTGAGCAGCGCGTTCGCAGCGCAAAACGCCTGCACAGCGACGTCGGGGCCGGCTGTTACGCCTGTCATCGAGCTCTACACCTCCGAAGGCTGCAGTTCGTGCCCGCCCGCCGACAGGTGGGTATCGACGCTCAAGGGCTCCGGCATGGTGGTGCAGGCCTTTCATGTCGGCTATTGGGACTACATCGGTTGGGTCGACCGCTTCGCCGCGCCGGCCTACACCCGGCGCCAGCATGAGGTGGCCGTGCGCAACAGCTTGCGCGGCGTCTACACCCCGCAGGCCGTGCTCAACGGCAAGGACTTGCCCGCCTGGGGCCCCCGGCCGCCCGGCGGCAAGGAGCCGGCTCGCGCGGCCATCGTGCTGACACAACTGGGCACCGACCAGTTTGAGGCGTTGGTAACACCGGTGGCCGAGCGGCAGCTGTCGCCTTCGTGGGCGGCCTACTGGACCGTCACCGAACACGGCCACAACTCCAAGGTGCAGGCCGGCGAAAACGCCGGCGCCTTCCTCAAGCACGATTTTGTGGTGCGCCAGTACACCCAGGCGGGTGAATACCCAAACCAGGGCACCGCGCCGCAAAAACTGGCCTTTCGCAGCATCGCCGCCACCCCCGGCCACGAACGCCAGATCAACCTCGTGGTGTTCGACCCCAAAACCGGCAAGACCTTGCAGGCCGTGAGCCTGCAATGCCCGGTTTAGGAAAATTGGGGCTTGCCGCACAATGGCGGAATGGATCCCCGGCCCGCGCCCTCGCCCTATTCACTGCCACCCGGCCTGCGCGCGCCTGAGGCCGCCGACTACCTGGCACTGGGCGGCTGGGTCCGGGACGCCGACACCTGCCTGCGCTGGGCCGGACCCAAGCTGAAGTATCCGTTCAGGCCGGCACGGCTCTCGAAGTTGCTGGCCGAACCCGGCGCCAACAGCTTTGTGATGAGCCGCGGCCCGGCGGCACCGGCCCTGGGTTTCGGGCAGTTCTGGGTGCGCGATCCCGGCGTGGCCCACCTGGCCCGCATCATCCTCGCGCCCACGGCACGCGGTCAGGGACTGGGGACCACGCTGTGCGAATTGCTGATGGCCGAGGCCGCGCGTGCCACCGGTGCCACCGCCTTCACGCTGCGCGTCTACCGCGACAACGACCCGGCGCTGGCCATTTACGAGCGCCTGGGTTTTGCCGTGGTGCCGGACCTGTCGGACGAGCGGGTTTTTGCCATGCGCAAGCAGGCCTGAAGCCCGGCACCTGGCCTTCGCTAAACTCTGCCGCATGCTTTCCTGCCGCCGCGCGCGCCTTTCTTTCCCATGATCTCCCTGTTCCTCAAATGCCTGCTGGGCGCGCTGGCTGTGCTGCTGATCGCCCTGTTGTCCCGCTCGCGTAACTTTGTCATAGCCGGCCTGGTGCCGCTGTTCCCCACCTTTGCGCTGATCGCGCATTACATGGTGGGCAGCGAACGCAGCGCCGCCGACCTGCGCGCCACTGCGCTGTTCGGCCTGTGGTCGCTGATTCCTTATGCGACCTATCTGTTGGCGGTGTACTGGCTCAGCATTCGCGCTTCACTCACGGTGACGCTGGCCGCCGCTACCCTGGCCTGGGCCGTGGCGGCGGGCGCCCTGCTGCTGGGCTGGAGCCGCGCTTACCCCACGTCTTTCTGAACTGAGGCCCGCGTGAACAAACTCAAAAAAATCCTCCGAAGCCTGCTACTGGCCCCCGTGGCCCTGTTCCTGCTGTTCGAGGAATGGGGCTGGGAGCCGCTGGCCGCCGCCTTCGCGGCGCTGGGTCGGCTGCCCTGGTGGGGCCGGCTGGAACGCTTCATCACCGGCCTGCCGCCGTGGGCCGCGCTGCTGGCCTTCGGCGTGCCCGTGCTTGCGCTGATTCCCATCAAGCTGCTGGCGCTGTATCTATTTGGCCAGGGACACATCACCGTCGGGCTGGGCTTGATTCTTGCAGCGAAGATCGCGGGAACGGCGATAGCGGCCCGCCTGTTCCAGCTGACGCAACCGGCGCTGATGCGCATGGCCTGGTTCGCGCGGCTCTACACGCCCTGGAAGGCCTGGAAAGACAAGCTTATCGCGCAGGCAAGGGCCTCCTGGGCCTGGCGTGTGGCACGCCGCCTGAAGACGCGGGTCAAGCTGGCGGGCGCCAGGTTACTGGCGGCCCTCAAAGCCGCCCTGTCGTGATGAAGCTTCAATGCCACTGAACTTTCCGCACCATGTTCGACATCCTCAAACCGCCTCTCTATATACGCCTCTCGCCTTTTCGCTTGACGGTGCGCAACGTCAAGACGGGTGAGTTCATCTCCGAAGTGCCCGAAGTCGCCATCTCGCGCGGACCCAAGGAAAAAATCCTGGGCGTAGGCGACGAAGCAGCCCTGCACAAGTCAAGCAAATCAGCGCATGTCGTCAACCCGTTTGCCCACCCGCGCTCCATGATGTCCGACTTCACTGCGGGCCAGGCGGTCGTCAAAGCCTTGGTACACAAGCTGCACAAGAGTGGGTCGTTTGCGCCGGCGCCTCGTATGGTGTTCCACCCCCAGGGAGACCCGGCCGGCGGTTTCACCCAAGTGGAAATCCGGGCGTTCCGCGAAATGGCACTTGGTGCTGGCGCCTCGGAAGTCATCGTCTGGCAAGGACAGGACTTGACGGATGAACAGGTGCTGTCGCGTCACTACCCACCTACTGGCCAGATACTCGATGAAACCTGAGCGGGGAGACCTGCGCGCGCTGACCCGGGAGTTCCCGCATGCGGGCCGGCTGGAGCGGATTTTCCTCAGGCCCGCCCGGCGCGTTCCGGTGCTGGCCGTGCAGAGCGCCTTCGCAGTCGCGGGCCGAGGCCTTGAAGGCGACCGCAGCGCACTGGGCGCGCAGGACGGCAAACGCCAGGTCACCCTGGTGCAGGCCGAACACCTGCCCGTGCTGGCTTCCTTGGCCCGGTGGGAGACGGTGGACGCCGCGGACCTTCGCCGCAACCTCGTGGTGGGCGGCCTGAATCTGCTGGCGGCCAGATCGCTGTTCAAGGACCAGCTCATGGTGCTGCGCATAGGCTCAGTGGTGCTGGAGATCACCGGTCCCTGCGAACCCTGCTCGCGCATGGACGAAGTGCTGGGCGCCGGCGGCTACAACGCGATGCGCGGCCATGGCGGGCTGACGGCGCGCGTGCTGCAGGGCGGCCCGCTGCGGGTGGGCGATGCGGTGATTTGCGAGCCGGCCTGAAAGCGCCACCCTAGCCAGATCGGTCCAAACCGTGGGCCGGTATGGGTATTGGGCATGCGTCATACTGGCCTGCCAATTACTTCATACTCGCCCGCCTCCATGACTAAAACCTCGGTCGACAAGCAAAAAATCAAATTCCTGCTGCTGGAGGGCATACACCCCTCCGCCGTGGAAGTTCTCAAGGCCGCGGGTTATTCCAATATTGAAAGCCTGTCCGGCGCCCTGCCCGACGATGAGCTCAAGGCCAAAATTGCCGACGTGCATTTTGTCGGCATACGCTCGCGCACCCAGCTCACGGCCGAGGTATTCGCCCAGGCCGGCAAGCTCGCGGCTGTCGGCTGCTTTTGCATAGGCACCAACCAGGTTGACCTTAACGCCGCGCGCGAGCGCGGCATCGCGGTGTTTAACGCGCCTTACTCCAATACCCGCTCGGTGGCCGAGCTGGTGCTGGCCGAGGCGATTTTGCTGCTGCGCGGCGTGCCCGAAAAAAGCGCGGTGGCGCATCGCGGCGGCTGGCTCAAGTCGGCCGAGAACGCTTATGAAATTCGCGGCAAGACTTTGGGCATCGTCGGCTACGGCTCCATAGGCACGCAGCTCTCGGTTCTGGCCGAGGCGCTGGGCATGCATGTCGTGTTCTTCGACGTGGTCACCAAGCTGCCGCTGGGCAATGCGCGGCAGGTGGCGCAGCTCAAGGATTTGCTGGCCCAGTCCGACGTGGTGAGCCTGCACGTGCCCGAAACCCAGGCCACGCAATGGATGATGGGCGCGGCCGAAATCGCCGCGATCAAGCCCGGCGGCGTGCTGATCAATGCCTCGCGCGGCACGGTGGTCGAGATTGAGCCACTGGCCCAGGCACTCAAGAGCAAAAAACTGCTGGGCGCCGCGATCGACGTCTTCCCGGTGGAGCCGCGCAGCAACAAGGATGTTTTCGAGTCACCCTTGCGCGGCCTCGACAACGTGATCCTGACACCGCACGTGGGCGGCTCCACCATGGAAGCGCAAGAGAACATCGGCATCGAAGTCGCCGAAAAACTCGTGAAGTACAGCGACAACGGCACTTCGACCTCTTCGGTCAACTTTCCCGAGGTCGCGCTGCCGGCCCACCCCGGCAAGCACCGCCTGCTGCACATCCACCGCAATGTGCCGGGCGTGCTGTCCGAAATCAACAAGGTGTTTGCCGCCAACGGCATCAACATTGCGTCGCAATACCTGCAGACCAACGAAGCAGTCGGCTACGTGGTGATCGACATTGATGCAGCACATTCTGACGTCGCGTTGGCCAAGCTGGCCGAGGTGCCGGGCACGATTCGCAGCCGCGTGTTGTTCTAAGGCCGGGGCACCTGCTCCCCCCCCATCCTGCCCCCTCTCCCCCTGGGGAGAGGGTTGGGGTGAGGGCTCCCCGCATCCGTATGGCGAACGCGCGGCGGGTCTCTTCGCGCTGAAGGCAAGACGCTGCAGGCCACTGCGAGGCCGGTCCCTCCAGGGCAAGCCACGTCCCAATTCACCAGACAAAATCTTCACCCGACGCACTGGTGACCTCTAGGCCGCTTCTTATCCCGTACGGCTGATTGATTACTACCGCATCAAAATTCCAAGAGCATCCCTGTACGCCGCAAGAAATCATCACCGACCAGCATGGGAACATAGCGCACGCCATTCACCAGTTCATCGGCATGGTTGGCCAACACCCCGCCTAATCCTTCGGGCAACTCATGGACTATGGCAATAGAGGTCATGATTGACAGATCAATGATCTCCATGCTCGGCAGCGTCAGCCAGGCATGCAACTTGGCAGTGGGTCCACCTGAAGTCCCCTGCTTGAGGCAGGTCGCAACCCAGTCGTCATCAAACTCATAGAGTCGTTTTACGATGCCATCGCTGTCCAACATTCGCATCCAGCCGATGGTGAAAAACACGTCCGACTTCAACATGTCCCTCATGGCTGGAAGCAGCCGATGGTGAATCGACAGACATTGCAACAACAACTCATTGACGCCGATGTTGCCGACGGCGTCTCGCAGTTTGTATGGGAACTGCTTGTGAAAGTCGTCTGTCAGCAAACGAGTCGGGGCATAGTCGATATGCGGCACGCGCAAGCCGTGCTTGCGAGTCCTTGTCACAGCGTTCTCAAACAAGACCTGGTAGTTGTCCATATCAGGCTTCCCCTTGTTCGGCAAACGCCTTCCTGATTTTTTTATCAGTCTTGTATTGACTGAGCGAGTAGACAGCCCAGACCATGGCTGGAATCCAGCCAATGATGGTGAACTGCAGGATCAGACAAAAAATTCCCGCGAACGGCCTACCGATGGTGAAGAACGTCAGCCACGGCATAAAAATCGCAATCAACAATCTCATTTTTTCCTCTCCTTTGTGGTTATAAAAATATAGCGCCGGCGCCATCGCCGACAGATTTCATCTTGTCACTCGACCTTGATTGCATCTAAAGGTTGATGCACAAAATCCCGCAGGACCATACCCGATTTCAACCCGGGCTCTGAGGCGAATTGTCCGCACGAAGAACTTCCGAATCACAAATAGATCAGTAGCAGTCTTTGCCGCCAATTGAGGAAATCGACCTTTGTAAAAGTTGCTACGCACGCTCCATTTCGCGCGACGCAAGGCCCACTCCACGTCGGGCCGGCCCGGTCATGTCTCCCTGGATCTCCCTCCATTACCGACCGGCGCTCTTCCGGTGTGCTGACATTGCGTCATCACACTTTTTTCCGCTCGCGCAATGTGACCGTGCCATAAATCGCACAAAGATTTTCCACGCACGGACATTCTCATCAGCTTCGCGCGCTGAACTCGAATACCTTTCAAGGCATTCAAGACAGCCTTGGAAACGCCGCAAAAAAAAGCTCTCATCTACTCGGCCCGATTTCAACCACTGAATCGTCGCGCCCGTCAATTACTGGTAACAAATCATGCCACGCTGCGGACAAATTCCGAACGGCGAAATTGGTGCTTCTTCTCTCGAAAACGTCGATTCTGCGAATGCATATCGTGCCAACTTTCTTGGTATTTTTTACATTATCTTGGGCAAGACATCTTGCGGCCTTGGCCCCTAAACTTCGCCCCATTTCGTAAACCACAGTTGACTCAACACGGGTCGGAGACACAAGCATGGTGACTGGATTTTCAGATCAACAACAACCCCACATGAAGGGCAACGATGCTCAGCACTGACTCTCACTCCGATGGTGATTCAGCACTACTGAGTGCCTGCTATCGTGAAGCGGAAGGCGTTCAAAGCGTGGAGGACTTCAAGGCGTGGGCACGCAAGTTCGTGCGCCCTCTTCTGCCGCACGGCGCACTCGCCTGCGTGCACGGGAAATACTATGGCGCGGGTGTCTCACTGGACTGCGTGGTGGCGGTCGACTACCCCCTCGAATATTTCCAGGACATCCGCAATGCCTCCGGGCATATGGATTCACCACTCGCGCGCAGCTGGTTCGAGCAGCGGGAACCGGTCTTCTTCAATGCCGACAAGCCGCCGGCCTATGTGTCCACCCCCTGGCTCACGAACTTTCGTAAGTACGGTCTGCGCAATGCCGCGGCCGACGGTGTGGTGGATACGTCCCGCTGCATCGCCACCTACTTCAGCTTTCATCAATTGCCCGATCTCAATGAGGCGGCGCTTCGCGAATGCTTCAAGCAGCTGATTCCGCTGATGCACGAGACCTTTGCGCGCGTCATTCGCTTGCACCAGGAAAGAAGCGCGGCACCAGCAGGGCCGCACTCCGGCTTGACCCCGCGCGAGCAGGAAATCGTCGTCCATCTCAGCCAAGGGAAAAGCAACGTTGAAATTGCCACACTGCTTCACCTGTCGGAGTTCACCGTCAGGAACCAGGTCAGCCGAATTCTTGAGAAAACGGGTTGCAGCAACCGGGTAGCCCTGGCCGCCATCGTCGCGGCGCAGGAGCAAGAACGCCTTGGTCTTGAAATAGGTACACATGTACTCTAGACGTGGCGAATTCTGTCTTTTCTAATTCGTTCAATCATCACGCCGCTCAGACGGCGAAAGGAAACGAGGAGGCCCGTCATGTTCTTTTTCTTTGAGCCCGCCACGCAAGCGGCGGGGCAACCAAACAGCCAGCCCTGTCCTGCAAGAGGGCGGCATGGCATGGGCCATAACGGATTTTCTGGGCAGCGCACCAGCGACAAAGCTTTGATATGAACAGGATTCTTCTAACTGCCATCGGTTGTTCTCTCAGCGCACAGTGTTTCGCCGCAGGAAAGATGTCATCTGATGATGAAGTTTTTCTTTTTTACATCTTGCCGCTGGCGGGCTGCATGATTGCCTTCGGTGTCAATGTGTGCACAGAGCGAGCCGTGCGGGCCTTCACTGTCAGTTTTTGGTTGCTGCTGCTCTTTGCAATCAGTCCTTTTATCGTTGGCCTATTTTCGTTGTTCTTTCTGCTCTATGGTCCGTGGATTCTGTTCTTGGGCCTCCTGCTGTCTTGTTTTATTCCAAAGGCAAGCAGTGACCCGAATCCCAATGATCGGCACCGCCCTATTCCAAGCGATTCCTCTCCGGGGAGTAAGTTGCCATGAGCTAGGTATGGGCAAATACAACATACGAATCAACGCCAAGTGAAAGAGTTAACGCGACCGTAAGGGGGAGTTGAAGATGCTGAAGATGAGTGGCTTTGATGTCCTGTTCGCTGCGGCGGGCAATTTGTATTTGCTATTTGCGCTGGCAGGTATCTGCACGGCGCTGTGGTTTGGCAAGACCTTGATACGCAAGCTGGTCTACGCAGTGCTTGTGCTTGCCTTGTTCATCGCGCCGATTGTGCCGGAAATTTACCGAACGACTGAGTACCGCAGCAAGCTCGCCGAAGCTCAGGCACTGTTTGAAGAGCGGTGCAAGACGGCGGGGGAGAAGATTTACAAAACGGTTGACGGAGTTGAGGGGGTATTGCTAATGAAAGTGAGGCAGTACGACGCCGCGCAATCCAACCCCATGATGGCCGGAGCCGCGGCGGCACATGAATCTTATGGTGACTTCTACATTCGCTCATTTCTGTTGTATGAGCGAGATGCCGGCAACCTTGCCACTAGATCCTTAATAGAGGACACAACAACATCATCGCGTCCGGGCTACCGTTTTGTGGACGTGGTTGACCCCGTTGATCAAAAAAGATATCGCTACACGCTCGCGGCGGATACGCGCGTCAAGCGTGAGGAAGCGGCTGGCCCGATCCCCCGTTTCGGCATTACTTTTGACGACATCATTGATCCGGACGAACGCAAATATTGGATTGCGGGTAGTACGGTCAAAGTTGTCGATTTGAGAACTCAGGAAACGTTAGCTGAATTTAAGCGCTACGTAATCGAGCCAGGGCAAGGCAGTCAATCAGGACAACGAACGCCTTGGCTGTTCGCCGAAGGCTGCAACATGAAAACCAGCTATGGCCGCGACAGTCCCCGGCTTTTCGTTGATCAAGTACTAAAACCAACCAAGGAATCCTCCAAATGACAGCCGACGTTGCAACTTATCTGAAGTACGCCAACCTTCAAATGGCGGCGGAGGCGCTCTTTCAGTTCAATCCCAAGCTGCCAATGGGGAAAGCGGCACCGGGGGCGGTCGCCAGCTACCCTGTTATTAACCCCGCCGACTTGACCGAGGGCAACAACCGCACCAGCAAATTCACAACCACACAAGCCGAGGAATTCAGCAAGGACTGGGCGGTAGTCGAGCATGAGAGCAACACATCGACAGGTTTCTCGGCCACATTATTCCGCGCACTGCGCACCGACGAAGCCCGAGGCATTACGAAAGGCGAACTCGTGATGAGCATCCGCTCCACGGAATTCATCGACGATTCAGTGCGCGACAGCCAAGCCACCAATGACCTGGAGATCAAAGAAAAAGGCTGGGCCTTCGGGCAGATCGATGACATGCAGCAGTGGTATGGGAAGCTCGTGACCGCCGGCAAAATCGACGCCCCTCTCACGGTGACCGGCTACAGCCTGGGAGGCAGCCTGGCAACAGCCTTCAACCTGTTGCACAAAGACGATCGAACCGCCTTTGGCGCTCCCTTGATCAGCGCCACCTACACCTTCAATGGCGCGGGCGTGGGCCAGATCAATGACGGGCATACCCTGCAGGACGTCATTAGCACCTTTCATGAAGCCCGCACCAATGGCAGCAAGTCGCTCTTCACTACCGACATTTCCAGTGCGCTCTACCTTGATCTAAGGGAGCGTATCAATGGGCAGGCTAGCGCCGTCCAGATCAACGACGCGATCAAGCAGGTCACCGAGGCCATAAGCAGGCTTAGCGCCAATCCTCGCACTATGACCCCCGTGGACGTTGCGGCCGTCTTCGAGTTGGGCCTACTGAACAAGGCACTGGACCGCACGTTAACTGTACGCGTTGAAATCGGTCGCATGCAATACGTTACCAACAACGCCCCCAGCGGAGGTCCTGTACAGGTAGCTGCGGCCGAAATCGAAGCTACACACTTGGACTATCAGCTGGCCGTAATGACAGCCTCCCAGTACACCAGCCCGTGGCGTACATCAATTGGTGAGCTTCTGTCCGACATATCGACCAACGCCCGGGAAATTAGGGGGGGTCTAGCCAACATCTACGACATCTATGGTGCCCCACAGCCCTCGGCCGTCTCCAATTCGCAGATTCACTATGGGGTGCAGACCCCCATTTTTATTGAAGACCAGCCACTCTGGCGGGGCAATGTGGTGGCGAACTTCCTCCAGGAGTCCGTCCTGTATGGCGGTGCCAAGCTCTTGGTTGACGATTTCAGTTTCAACGACTTCGGTGACACCCACAGCATTTCCCTTCTGATAGATTCACTGAGCGTGCAGAACGCGCTGCTCCAGTTGGCCCCTAATACCACCAAGGGGACGTTGACTACTTTGCTCCAGGCCGCTTCCAACGCGATAGCAGGAGGATTTCTCCTAACCCAGGGCAAAGCCGAGGGCGACGTGCTGGAAAACGTGGTCAACAGCCTGGGCCGCTTGATGGGGCGGGACTGGGTAAAGACAGCGCCCCTCAAAGGCAACAACACCGGTGGCACCTGGGCCAACCTCGACGACACGGCCGATGCGACCGGGCGCAATACCTTCCATGTCCGCCTGAAGGACATCGCCGGTAGCGACGCCTTCAAGGACCTGGCCGGAAAACTCAGAATCGAAGCCTTCCCGGCCACTGCTGACATTGCCCACAAGGACTTTGCCGCGCTGATTAGCCTAACAACCGGCAGTCTTTTCAGCATGCGCACTGTCGATGCCGCTTCCGCGCCTGCTGTCGAGGTTGCACTAAAAAAGGTCCACGCTCAAACCTATACCGACTGGCAGGCCGACCAGAAAATCCTGGCTCAAGCCGCCACAGCAGCGCCCGCCGACAAGGCCGCGCTACTGCTTAGCCTGAACTTCACGGACAACTATCTCGACGACCGTGCTGCCTTTCTGCAGGCGCTTATCAGCCGCAATAAGCAAAACAACAGCACGGGCTTGGTCTACGACGCAAGCGCACCAGCCGATCATGCTGCGGTTTTCCAGTTTTACGAAGACGGCAATGCCCAGCAACAAACCCTGTTCTTTCAAAAGCAAGGCGGCGTGGTCTCCAAAGAGCAACGCATCGTGTTTGATAACGACGGAAGCAACACGATCACAGGCACCAGCAACGTACTCGGTGACCACCTCTATGGCGGCGCCGGCGATGACACCCTGCAAGGCCTAGGCGGCAACGACTACCTCGAAGGCGGCGTGGGCAACGACAGGCTGGAAAGCGGCCATGGGCGCGACACCCTGCTAGGCGGCAAGGGCGACGACAGCTATATCCTTGAAGACTACTCGGGCGACAGCGCCACCATCACCGACTCAGACGGTAAGGGCAGCATCACCTGGCAGGGCCATGTGCTCAAAGGCGGAGCCAGCCTGGGCACGGCACATGACTGGCAGGACGCTGACGGAACGACCTATCACCTCGACGGCAACAACTCGCAGACACCCGGCAAGCTGCTGATCGACGGGCGCGTGACGGTGGAGAATTTCAAGAATGGGGATTTGGGGATACAGCTTGATGGGGCGGAGCCACCACAGGCAGGCAGTACACCGTTAATGCAGAGGATCGTTGACTACACCGAGGTGACAGATCACTGGTGGATTGTGGACGACCACATAGGGCACGTTTACGAAGCCCATTGGGAATCCAAAATCGCGCCCGTGGAAAAAGGCTCGTGGATGGGAATAGGAAGCGACGACGCTGACGTCGTGGACTCCTCTCAAACCGCCACGCCGGGGTACGTAGTTACCTTGGGCGGTGACGACACAGTACGCATCAAAATCACCCCTGAACTGAATCCAACCGTTCGCGCCGGCTCGGGCGACGACCTTGTTGAAATGGCGAACGCCAGCACGTATGGGGGTGCAATGAGTGGTGATGCCGGCAACGACACCTTGATTGCCAGCGATGCACAGGTCTCGATGACTATCTACGGGGATTTCACGCCCAGGGCCGTCAACCCTCTTAGCGTACTGGAGCGCGGCACACGCGCTTTCGTGGTCGGTGACGATGTTCTTTGGAGTGGCAGCAACGACGGGTACTTCAGTAACCCGTTCGCCGACTACCCAAGCAACTCTGCCCCTGGCTCATACGCATTGCTGGATTCATATTCCGTTTCTTCGAATTACAAGCAGCCGACCTATAGCTATAACAACGGTCGCAAGGGCGATCCCATTGTCAAATATCACGCCGTTGCCACCTATGAAATGGGTGGAACCGCCACCACGGATGGGACATACAACTCCTATTCCACTCAACAATCCGGCAACTTGGGCGCAGGCCTCTGGATGGGCGTTAGTATGTTCGCGTCAGCCCAGGGTTACGCGATTGGGACCCAGAGCGGACGCATTATTAGTTCCCACTGGGAAGGCGTCCGCGGCAACGAAATTAGCGGAGAGGAAGTCAGTGAGTCACCCGCTCCGGCAACGTATGCCATTAACGATGTCATGGAGGCCATGCGAAAAGTCGTCGGCGCTTCTGCGGATGCGACGGAGTTCAACGACTATAACGACTACATTGTGAGCGGCAAGGGGGCCGACAAGCTTTATGGCCAGCAAGGTTCGGACATCATTTTCGGTGGCGAAGGTAATGACACCATAGAAGGTGATGGGGTCGTCAAGTTGATGCAGCAGGGCCTGGATGACCAGCTCACGGCTCTGCAGAAACTCCTGGGCAAGGCCGGTGACGACTACCTCGATGGGCAGGATGGCAACGACACCATCACAGACTCCGATGCCGGAAACGATACGCTAATAGGCGGCAAAGGCTTTGACACCCTCACCAACAAGGAAACAACGGGGCTGGACCAAGCCTACTTCAACACCCTGGATGGTGGCGATGACAACGATTTGCTGTATTCCACCAATCCCACCGGCGGCACAGACGTGCTTCTGGGCGGAACGGGCAATGACACCTTGATCCAATACCAGGGCCAGGCCGTCATGCAAGGCGGCGATGGCGGCGACGTCCTTCTGGCGAATTATGCGGCCAACACCAGCGGCCAGCGCCTGGATGGTGGCACGGGCAACGACTACATGGCCGGCGGGTTGGGTCACGATACGTATGTGATCGACACCTACGGCGACAAGGTTATCGAACTGGCGAACGAAGGCTACGACACGGTGGAGTCATCGATCAGCATGATTCTGGGCTCAAATCTGGAAGACTTGGTCCTCACCGGCTCGGACAATATTTTCGGCGCCGGTAACAGCGAGGACAACGTGATCACCGGTAATGACGGAGACAACGCGCTGGCGGGCGTCGAAGGCACCGACGTACTGTATGGCGGCGCGGGCAATGACACATATATCTACCGGCCCGGTGATGGGGCCGACGGCATCTACGACGAATCGGGCAACGACACGCTGGATTTCGATAAGTACAGCCTCTCGGATGTCAGCCTGAGCGTGGCTGGGGCGGATGTGACGGTGGTACTGGCCGGTGGCGGGCACATTCTGCTCAAAGATCAGTTGATCGGCGGTGGCGTTGAGAATTTCAGGATGGCGGACGGCTTTCGCAGCTGGAACAAGCTGCTGGAGGATCTGGCCAACCCGCCATCGCCTGACGACGGCACCGATGGCGGTGGCGGTGATGACAGCGGCGATGGTCAGGAAGACAGGGGCGGCACGCCTATTGCGGTGAGCCTGCTCGATATGCAAACAGCGACTGAAGACTCTAGCTGGAATTTTTCCGTGCCGGCCAATATGTTTGTCGGCGGGGGGGCCTTGAACTACAGCGCCAGCCTGGCCGACGGTAGCGCACTGCCCAGCTGGTTGACATTTACGCCCAAGACACTCAGTTTCAGTGGCTTGCCCGGCAACGCTGAGGTAGGCACCCTGCGCCTCAAGATCACAGCC
>Ga0209564_1002309_pt1 | contig 15485 bp, 13 predicted proteins | sample AraplaCol_mMF_r2_FD_184272 | JGI IMG/M metagenome (GOLD analysis project Ga0209564, IMG submission 184272) | Arabidopsis root microbial communities from North Carolina, USA - plate scrape MF_Col_mMF_r2 (SPAdes) (version 3) | ecosystem: Host-associated > Plants > Roots > Endosphere | place: USA... | reverse complement strand
GTGTGGCCAGCGTTGTGGCCGCCCTGGAACCGCACCACGCCTTTTGCATGATCGGTAAGCCAATCGACGATTTTCCCTTTGCCTTCGTCACCCCACTGGGTTCCGATCACGACGACATTGCGTCCCTGGCCTACTGCGGATGCGGACATGTTGAATTGGTCAGAAGGTTAAAAACGTATTCTACTCTCGTTGTTCGACGGTTCCGGGTTTTCACGGGTCCGTGTCACAGACGTTTGCGGTCCATTCCGGGCGATAACAGGCCGCCACGGGCAGCAAACGTCATTTGAAAGCAGGTGGAAAGCGCCGGCACGGATCGGCCGGCAGTGGAAATCAGCGAATCAACGCGGGACTACGACCCAGGCATCGCCCTGGCGCTGCAGTTGGCGGTCGCAGTTGAATTCATCGAGTTCGTGCGTATGGCCGGGCAGCGACTGGATCACGATCTCGCCCGCCGCGCGCAGCGTGGCGATGGTCGCACTGAGCGCGGGATCGGCATCCCACGGCGCAAAAATGGCCAGCGCACGGACTTCTACCGGCGACAGGGCTGCCACTTCGCGCAGATCGAGCGAAAAACCAGTGGCCGGGCGAGCACGGCCGAACGCCTCGCCCACCTTGTCGTAGCGGCCGCCACGGGCCACGTAATTCGGCAGGCCTGCAACATAAGCCGTGAACATCACGCCGCTGTGATAGTGGTAACCGCGCAAATCCGAAAGATCGATGTTCACGCTGGCACCGCGCACCTGTCCAGCCAAAGCGGCCAGTTCGTCCAGCGCTCGGCCGATGGCCGGGTCGACGGGCAACGTTCCACGCGCACGTTCGATCACTTCAACGCCCCCATACAGCGTCGGCAATGCCAGCAACGCATTGCGCTCGGTGTCGGGCAGGCCTTGCGTCAGTTCACGCAGGGCCGGCACATCCTTCGTTTCAAGTGCCGCAAACAGCGCATCCTCGATATTGCGCACTGACGGCAGCGCCGACAGCAGTGCTTCGAGAATGCCGGCGTGGCACAGGTCCAGCCGGATGTCGACCAGGCCGGCGGCCTGGAGGGCAGCCAGCATCAACTCCTGGATCTCGACGTCGGCTTCCAGGCCCGCATGGCCGTAGATCTCGGCACCAATCTGAATCGGCTCGCGCGTGGCGTGGAAACCGGCCGGACGCGCATGCAGCACGTTGCCCGCGTAGCACAGGCGCGTCACACCCGGACGGTTCAGCAGGTGCGCATCGATACGCGCCACCTGCGGCGTAATGTCGGCACGCAGGCCCATCGTGCGGCCCGAAAGCTGATCCACCAGCTTCAGCGTACGCAGGTCCAGGTCATGGCCGGTACCAGTCAGCAGCGACTCCAGGTACTCGAGCATCGGGGGCATGACCAGCTCATAGCCATAGGTGCGGAACAGGTCCAGCATGCGGCGGCGCAGTTCTTCAATCTTGCGCGCTTCCGACGGCAGGACGTCGGCAATGTTTTCGGGCAGGAGCCAGCGGTTGGACATGGGGGTCTCTTCTATCAAAATCCGGGCCGGCGAGGCGCAAGCCCCCCAGCCGGACAAAACCCCGGCGGACCGGGGTTCTGTCGAATGTTGCGTTTCAGGGCCCCCGCTTTGAGCGGGATGCCCGATGCGCGCCGTGCGCGCTACTTCTTGCCGCCGCTACCGGAAGCCGGCGCCGCGTTGCCGCCCGCCGACCGCATATAGCGGAAGAAGTCCGAATTCGGCTCCAGCACCATCACGTTGCCCTTGTCGCGGAACGTGTTGCGGTAGGCTTCCATGCTGCGCCAGAACTGCGCAAAGCTGGGATCCTTGCCAAAGGCATCGGCGTAGATCTGCGACGACTTGGCATCGCCCTCGCCCTTGACGATCTGGGCATCGCGATAGGCTTCGGCCAGTACCACCTCGCGCTGACGGTCGGCATCGGCACGGATTTTCTCACCTTCGGCGGCGCCCGTCGAACGCAGTTCGTTGGCAACGCGCTTGCGCTCGGCTTCCATGCGGCGATAAACCGACTCGCTGATCGCGGGCAGCAGGTCCACGCGCTTCAGGCGCACGTCGAGGATTTCTACGCCCACGGACTGTGCGTATTCGGCCATGCCGACGCGAATGTTCTGCATGACCTTGTCGCGCTCGCCTGCCACCACGTCGGACACGGTGCGCTTGCCGAACTCCTCGCGCGCCACGGCGTCGATACGCTGCGTCATGCGGTCCTGGGCGCCACGGACGTTGCCGGCGAATGCCACGAAGAACTTGCGGGGATCGGTAATTCGCCATTTGACGAACCAGTCCACCACCATCGACTTCTTCTCGGCGGTCAGGAAACGCTCACTGGCGGCCACGTCGATCGTCTGCAGGCGACGATCCATGAACACCACGTTCTGCAGCGGCGGCGGCAGCTTGAAATGCAGGCCCGGTTCACGCACCACCTGCTTGATCTCGCCGAAGGCAAAGACCACGGCATACTGGCGCTGATCGACCACGAACAGCATCGACGATACGACGGCCAGCAGGATAAACAGGCCAATGGCAAAGGAAATCAGTCGGTTCATGACGGGTCTCCTTAGCGAACGTCGCGGTCGCGGTTGCGCATCGACTCACGCGACCGGATGTCCGGCGTGGGCGTGTCGGTCGTGGCCGGCGTGCTGGAGCCCGCCGCCGCCGGCGCAGTGGCCTGCGACGGCAGTTGCGACATCAGCTTGTCCAGCGGCAGGTACAGCAGATTGTTGCCCGCCTTGGCGTCAACGAGGATCTTGTTCGTGTTGCTGTAGATCTGCTGCATGGTCTCCAGATAGATTCGGTCGCGCGTCACCTGCGGCGCCTTGGCATATTCGGTCTGCACCGAGCGGAAGCGCGCGGCATCACCCTCGGCCTGTGCCACCACACGGGCACGGTAGGCTTCGGACTCTTCCTTCAGGCGCGCCGCCGTGCCGCGGGCACGCGGCAGGATGTCGTTGGCATAGGCCTGGCCTTCGCTGATCGCGCGTTCGCGATCCTGGCTGGCCTTGTTCACGTCATCGAAAGCAGCCTGCACCTGCTCGGGCGGCTGCACGCTCTGCACGTTGACGGAAATCACCCGGATACCGGTCTTGTAGGCCGTCAGGATCGACTGGATCGACTTGGCCAGACCCTGGGCGATCTGCTCGCGGTTTTCGTACAGCACCGCATCCATCTTGTTGCGGCCGACGATTTCGCGCACAGACGTCTCGGCGGCCTGCGTCACCAGCTCTTCGTCGCCACCGCGATCGGTCCTGTTGAAGAACAGGAATTCGCTGGCGTCCTGGATGTCGTACTGCACCGTAAAGCGGACGTCGATGATGTTCTCGTCCTGCGTCAGCATCGACGAGTCCTTGAGGTTGCTGTCCTTGATCGACGTGGCGCGGCCAACTTCCACCGAGCGCACCGCCGACAGGTTCACCACCTCGGCCGACTGGATCGGCCACGGCGCGCGCCAGTTGATACCGGGGCCCGTGGTGTACTTGAACTTGCCAAACTGCAGGATCACGGCGGTCTGCCCTTCCTGCACCATGAAGAAGCCGCTGGCCAGCCAGATGCCGACCACGGCCGCGACGATCACGCCGATACCGACGTTGGAGCCCTTGCCCGACGGGCGCGAGCCAAAACCATTGCCCTGGCCGCCACCGCCATTGTCCTTGCGGCCCAGCAGGCCGTTCAGGCGGCGGTTGAAGTCGCGCCACAGCTCGTCCAGGTCGGGCGGGCCGTCCTGCGGACGCTGGTTCTGCTGGCGACCTTTGTCCTTGTTGTCTTCATCGTCCTGTCCGTTACGACCCCAGCGCGGGTCGTTCAACGAGAAGATGGCGCGCAGGCGCGGCCAGCGAGCAAACCGCGCGGCGCGGCTGCCTGGCACGAAGTGCGAGTCAGGATTCCGAGGGAACAGGGGCATGTAGGGCACGGGTCCGGGAAAGTTTGGAACAGGGGGATTCTAGCAGCCATCTTGATCACTTTTGCTCAAATTCCCCCAATCGGGCGGCCATTCGCAGCGAACGGCTATCAGTCTGGGCGGTCGGCACCCCGATCCGGGGCGCTTTCGGGGCCCTCCAGGGGGTCTTCGGCGTCCCAGTCATCGTCACCGGCCGAAGGCGGAATGCCCGCCAGGCGCGGATCGTACGGGGCGGGATCGTCGGGCCGCGATGCCAGCCATTGAGCAACTTCGACCACGGCTTCGCGCAGCGCGTCGAGGCCCAGCCCGTCGCGCGCCGAAATGAACACGCGTGTCGGCACGCCCTCCTCGTTACGCTCGATGCGCGGGCCCTGCTCCAGCAGTTCCGGCGCGGCATCGATCTTGTTCATCACCACGATCTGCGGGATGTCGGAAGCGTTGATTTCCGCCAGCACGCGGTTCACCTGCTCGATCTGCTCGTGGCGCACCGGGCTCGATGCATCCACCACGTGCAGCAGCAGGTCGGCATGGACGGTTTCGTCCAGCGTGGCGCGGAACGCCGCCACAAGCTGCGTCGGCAGGTCGCGGATAAAGCCGACCGTGTCGGACAGCACCACGTTGCCGAATCCATCGAGAAACAGCCGGCGCGACGTGGTATCGAGCGTGGCGAACAACTGGTCCGCCGCATAGGCGCGGGCCTTGGTCAGCGCATTGAACAGCGTCGACTTGCCCGCGTTGGTATAGCCCACCAGCGAAATGCTGAGCGTGTCGTTACGGGCCCGCGCGCGGCGCTGCGTATGGTGCTGGCGCTGCAGTCGCGCCAGATCGGACTTGAGCCGCTTGGCGCGGTCGTCCAGCATCCGGCGGTCCAGTTCGAGCTGACGCTCGCCGGGGCCGCCGCGCATGCCGATACCGCCCTTCTGGCGCTCAAGGTGGCTCCACGCGCGCACCAGGCGCGACGCCTGGTATTGCACCTGGGCCAGTTCCACCTGCACCTTGCCCACGTGGCTTTGCGCACGCTGGCCGAAGATATCGAGGATCAGGCCGGTACGGTCGATCACGTGACGCCCCAGAAAGCGCTCCAGGTTACGTTGCTGGGCGGGGCTCAGCGCGTGGTTGAAGACGACCACATCGGCGTCCAGCGCGTCCGCCGCCTCCTTGAGCTCTTCCGCCTTGCCCGAACCGATGAACAGCGCCGGATCGGGGCGCGAGCGCTTGCCGGTCAGCGTGTGTACGGGCAACGAGCCGGCCGTGGAGGTCAGCAGCGCCAGTTCGGAAAGGCTTTCCTGGAAGTCATGCTTGCCGAAATCCACGCCGACGAGAATCGCGCGCGAAGGATCGGTCTGGGAGGTAGCTCTGGGTTGCAAGCGGGTGGACGCCAAGCGCCGGAAAAATTGGTTGGAAAACGGGGTTGGATCCGATTGTCAAGACAATGGCAGGCCGCGCTGCGGCAAGCTGTCGCACCTCATCGCCATTGGGCTCGGAGACGGACGCAGGCTTGATGGGGAACCGGATTTGGAAGGTGCCGCCCAGTCAGGGCAGCGCTGGCGGCGCAGGCCGGAGAACAGCTGGGACGGGAATGTGCAGCGTGACGGCCGCATGCGGATGCGGCCGCCCACAAACGAGGAAAAATCAGCCCTCGGAGGAATCATCCACACGGAAATTGACCGCGCGCGCAGGCACGACGGTAGAAATCGCATGCTTGTACACCATTTGGGTCACGGTGTTACGCAGCAGCACGACATACTGGTCGAACGACTCGATATTGCCTTGCAGCTTGATGCCATTGACGAGGTAGATGGAAACCGGCACGTGCTCTTTGCGCAGCGCGTTCAGGAACGGGTCTTGTAGCAATTGCCCTTTGTTGCTCATGGCACACTCCAAAATTATAGATTTAGTGATGGATCATGGGGACGAAAGTCCCCGGTTCAAGTCAGTTGGCGCAAAAACGCGCCAGAAAAAAGATCAAAACGGTACCAAGCTGGCATCAACGCAGCAGGGCTTCCCCTGCTACTCGTGAATTTAGCCGCAGTTCCAAACGAACGCAAACGAAACTTCGGACGAGGAACGGCACCTTTTGGGCTCAATCCTTCGATTCGGCGTAAGGGTTTTTGTTCGTACGGAATTCGATGCGCAATGGCGTGCCCTTGAGCTTGAACGCCGTGCGGAAGCGGTTTTCCAGGTAACGCTTGTACGCGTCCGTCACGTTCTGCAGCCCGTTGCCGTGGATGACCACGATCGGCGGATTGGAACCCCCCTGGTGCGCGTAGCGCATCTTGGGGCGCGATACCCCGGCGCGCTTGGGCTGCTGGAATTCCACTGCTTCCTGCAGCACCCGCGTGAGCTGCGGCGTCGGCAGCTTGACCATCGCGGCGGCGTACGCGTCGTCCACCGAACGCAGCAATGCACCAATTCCGGTACGTTCCTTGGCCGAGACGTAATGGACGTTGGCGAAGCTCAGGAACTGCAGCTTGCGCTCCAGATCGTGCTTCACGCGGTCGCGCGCATGGCCGTCAAGACCGTCCCACTTGTTCACGCCCACCACCAGCGCACGGCCCGACTCCACGATAAAGCCGGCGATATGCGCGTCCTGCTCGGAAATGTCCTGCTGGGCATCGAGCAGCAGCACCACGACATTGGCATCGGCAATCGACTGCAGCGTCTTGACCACCGAGAACTTCTCGATGGCCTCGAACACCTTGCCGCGCTTGCGCAGGCCAGCGGTGTCGATCAGCGTGTAGGGCTTGCCACCGCGCTCGAACTCCACATAGATGGCGTCGCGCGTGGTGCCGGGCATGTCGAACGCGATCACGCGCTCTTCGCCGATCAGCGTGTTGACCAGGGTGGACTTGCCCACGTTCGGCCGGCCCACGATGGCGATCTTGGTGCCGCGCTGGTCGGCGTCGACCTCCTCGGCCAGCTCCGGGCGCTCCTGCACGGCCAGTTCCAGCGCCTCGTCGACGAGTTCGCTCACGCCGTCGCCGTGGGTGGACGAGATCGCATACGGATCGCCCATGCCCAGTTCATAGAAGTCGGCCGCCACCGAGGTGTACCTCATGCCCTCGGCCTTGTTGACGGCCAGCATGATGCGACGCCCGGTCTTGCGCAGGTAGTCGGCGATCACACGATCCTGCGGCGCGAGGCCCAGGCGGCCATCCACCAGGAAGATGACGACGTCCGCTTCCACCACGGCCTGGCGCGTCTGCTTGGCCATCTCGGCCACGATGCCGTCCTTGGCCACGGGCTCGAAGCCGCCGGTGTCGATCACGATGAACGGACGATCGCCGATACGGCCCTCGCCATAGTGGCGGTCCCGGGTCAGACCCGGCAGGTCGGCGACGAGTGCGTCGCGCGAGCGGGTCATGCGATTGAATAGCGTCGACTTGCCCACATTGGGACGGCCGACGAGTGCGATAACTGGTTTCATTCAATAAATGGAAACAGGGGCCGGCACGCGCCGTCCCCAGCAATTCCGGAGTCATGTTGATCCGACAACCGCCGTGTTTGTCCACGGCTGGCCGCTTTTCCTGTCGGGGCGGATAAGGAACCGGTGTTCCAGCCCGCTATGTTGGCACGACCAGGGATCATGCTACCGGATTGGCGCCGCCCATGCGACAGGGGCATGGGCGGGCTTGCGTGCGCTGGCACGCTTTTATTCTGGCGCCATCGCTGGCGCCCCTGGCGGTCAGTTCGGCACGAAACCGTAGACGTCGCCGTCGCGGGTCTGCACCACCAGCGTCTGACCGGCAATCACCGGTGCCGCGCTGATTGCACTGCCGTCCGTCTTCATGCGCGCCAGGACGGTGCCGTCCTCGCGCGACAGGAAGTGGACAAAACCTTCATAGTCGCCCATCACCACCGAACGGCCAATGGACGCCGGTGCGCCCAGGCTGCGGTAGCGCAGGTCCGTATTCTTCCAGCGCTCGTTGCCGTTCTGACGATCGAACGAGTACACCGCCGACGTTTCGTCGCTGGCGAACAGCGAGTTGTCATCCTGCGTCAGACCCATCGGCGACGAGAAATCCTTGCCCCACTGCGGCTGTCCGTTGGTCAGCTCCAGGCAGGCGATACGGCCCTGGAACGTGGTCGCACACACCTGCCGGCCCATGACGGCGGGCATGCCCGTCACATCGTTCAGGCGCTCGATCTCCGACACGCCCTTCGGATACGACACCGTGCTTTCCCAGCGCAGCACGCCATTGCCCGGGGCCAGCACACCAAGCTTGCCGCCCGGGAAACCCGTGACGATGCCATCACCGGCGTACACCATGCCCATTGCGGCACGCAGGTTCAGAGGCGCCTGCGAACGCTGGTAGATCCAGCGGCGGTCGCCCGTGCCGGCATCCAGGCCGATGATGCGGGTGTCGGTGGTACGCACCACCACCAGGCCGTTGCCGACCAGCGGCGCCGACAGGACCTCGCCATTGACCTGCTTCTTCCAGATCTGCTTGCCGCTCTTGTCGAACGCGTAGACCGCGCCCTTCTCGCCGGCCACGGCGGTCGTGTCGCCGTCCGAGCCCGGACCCGAAGTCAGGTCGAGGTCGGTCTTCGCCTTCCAGAGGGTCTGGCCGTTGGTGGCGTTGATGGCCATCAACGAGCCGCTCTTGCCCGACACGAACACCACATCGCCAGCCACCACCGGGGCCATGACGTACGGGCCGCTCTTGCCCACGTCGGCCTTCCAGGCCTGCTTGACCGACAGCGTGGCCGAAATCGGCTTCAGTTCGGTGGGCGGGTGCTTGTTTTCCTTGCTGAACAGCGAGCAGCCCGCCAGCAGGCCCAGGCAGGTGCCGGCCACGAGCGTACGGGATGCGGCTGTGCGAAGCAATGACGTCATAGGATGCGATCCTGAATTTTTTGAAAGGGTCCGCCGTCCGCTCACGCGGTGCCCAGCGCGTCGAGCTTGAACTGGATGATCTGGCGCATGCCACCTTCGCTCGCGCCAAGCTTTTCCAACGCGCGGCGATAGGCAGTGCGCGCTTCGTCGCGCTTGTCCTGGGCGGCCAGCAGATCGCCACGGCGATCGGCGAACAGCGCCTCATATTGCGCAGGCGCATCCTTCAGCAGCGCCAGGCCCTGGTCGTAGGCCTTCTCATCCAGCAGCACGCCGGCCAGGCGCACACGCGCCAGCGGCGCGTAGTCGTCGCCGCCATGGTCGATGGCCCATTGCAGCTGCGTCTTGGCACCGGCCAGGTCGCCCGCGTCGTACAGCACCTTGGCTGCGGTCAGCGCGCTCATCGGGCCATAGGCAGTGCGGCCGAACTTGTCTTCCAGGTCGGTGGCCGCGCGCTTGACGCGCTCGGCGTCGCGCGCTTCGGCAGCCTTGGTTACCTGCTCGTACAGCACCGCAGCGTCACCGGCCTGCTTGCGCTGCCAGTAGTTCCAGCCGGACCAGCCCGCGAACGCCAGCAAGGCGACAATCAGCGCCCAGGTGACGGCGTTGCCGTACTGTTTCCACCAGGCCTTGAGGCTCTCAAGCTGTTCCTGTTCTTCTAGATCGTAAGCCATGTCGAGGCAGTTACCCGCGTTGGTTGAAATTGACACGGCCGCTTCCTGGCAGGACAGCGGCCGTGCGGCGCGATTCCGACGGCGTGCTTATTGCTCGTCGTCCTCGTCGTCCGATTCGATTTCGTCGACCATCCTGTCGATGATGAAGTCGACAACATTCTCGGCCGGCACGCTGGTCTGCGGACCACCTTCGGCCGCATTGCCGCTGCGCAGCTGCTTGACCTGCACCGTACCGGCGGCGATTTCGTCGTCGCCAATGATAACGGCAAAGGATGCGCCACTTGCGTCGGCGCGCTTCATCTGCGACTTGAAGCTGCCGCTCTTGCCGTCCGGCGTGGCATGGAAGACCACATCCAGGCCCGCATCGCGCAGCCGCTCGCCGGCAATCATCGCCTGCTCGCTGGCGGCCTGGCCCTGGTGGACCATGTACACGTCGCAGCCCTGCGATTCCGGCACCAGCTTTTCCTCGCGCAGCAGTTCGATGATGCGCTCGATACCCATTGCCCAGCCGCAGGCCGGCGCGGCCTTGCCACCCATCTGCTGGATCAGCGGATCGTAGCGGCCGCCGCCGGCGATCGTGCCCTGGGCGCCGAGCTTGTCGGTGATCCACTCGAACACGGTCAGGTTGTAGTAATCCAGCCCGCGTACCAGGCGCGGATTGATCTTGAAGGGAATGTTGTTCGCCTTCAGGATCCGCTGCACGCCCTCGAAGTGGGCCAGCGATTCCTCGCCCAGGAAGTCGATCAGCTTGGGCGCGTTCGCGGCCATCTCCTGCAGCGCCGGATTCTTGGTATCCAGCACGCGCAGCGGGTTGGTGTACAGGCGGCGCTTGCCATCCTCGTCGAGGATATCCTTGAAGCCTTCCAGGTACTTGATCAGTTCCTCGCGGTGCGCGGCGCGCTCGTGCGCCTGGCCCAGCGAGTTCAACTCAAGGCGTACGCCAACCAGGCCCAGGTCGTCCCACAGGCGCTGGCACATCAGGATGATTTCCGCATCCACGTCCGGGCCGGCAAAGCCGAGCGCCTCGGCGCCAAGCTGGTGGAACTGGCGATAACGGCCACGCTGCGGCTTTTCGTGACGGAACATCGGGCCGGTGTACCACAGGCGCTTCGGGCCGTCGTACAGCAGGTTGTGCTCGATCGTGGAACGCACGGCCGCTGCGGTGCCTTCCGGGCGCAGCGTCAGGTTCTCGCCGTTCAGGGCGTCGGTGAAGGAATACATTTCCTTCTCGACGATGTCGGTCACCTCGCCGATACCGCGCACGAAGAGCTGCGTATGCTCGACGATCGGCGTGCGGATCTGCTGATAGCCATAGGCACGCAGCATACTGCGCGCGGCGTTCTCAAACATTTCCCACAGCGGGGCGTCGGCGGGCAGCATGTCGTTCATGCCCTTCACGCCCTGCAGTGCCTTGTCGGCCTTCGTCTTGTCTTCGCTCATTGTTCTCTTCGTGATACCGATTCTGACCTGGCGCCCTGCGCTCAGGCCACCGCGCCCTGTTTTGCCTGCCTGGCATTCGGGCCGTAGTGCGAGCGGACGTACTCGTCCACGATCGCCTGGAATTCCTGGGCAATGTTCTCGCCGCGCAGCGTCTTGACCTTCACGCCATCGACGAACACCGGCGCTGCCGGCGATTCGCCCGAGCCGGGCAGCGAAATGCCGATATTGGCGTGCTTGCTCTCGCCGGGGCCGTTGACGATGCAGCCCATCACGGCCACGTCCATCTCTTCCACACCCGGGAACTCGTTCTTCCAGACCGGCATCTGCTCGCGCAGATAACCCTGGATGCTGGCCGCCAGCTCCTGGAACGTCGTGCTCGTGGTACGACCGCAACCGGGGCATGCGATCACCATCGGGGTGAAGTTGCGCAGGCCCATCGTCTGCAGGATTTCCTGGCCGACGTAGACTTCCTTCTCGCGCGCCGCGCCGGGTTCCGGCGTCAGCGAAATACGAATCGTGTCGCCGATGCCTTCCTGCAGCAGCACCGACAACGCCGCCGTCGAGGCCACGATGCCCTTGCTGCCCATGCCGGCCTCGGTCAGGCCCAGATGCAGCGCATACTCGCAGCGGCGCGACAGTTCGCGGTACACCGCCACCAGTTCCTGCACCTGCGAAACCTTGCACGACAGGATGATCTGGTTGCCAGCCAGGCCGATTTCCTCGGCCTTCTGCGCCGACTCGATCGCCGACGTGATCAGTGCCTCGACCATCACGCTCTGCGCGGGCCACGGCTCTGCGCGCCTGGCGTTCTCGTCCATGATGCGCGCGAGCAGGTCCTGGTCCAGGCTGCCCCAGTTCACCCCGATGCGCACCGGCTTGTTGTAGCGGCACGCCATCTCGATCATCTCGGCGAACTGCTTGTCGCGCTTGGCGCCCTTGCCCACGTTGCCGGGGTTGATCCGATACTTCGACAGCGCCTGCGCGCACTCGGGATAGTCGTGCAGCAGCGTATGGCCGTTGTAGTGGAAGTCGCCCACCAGCGGCACGTTCACGCCCATGCGGTCCAGTTGCTCGCGGACGGCCGGCACGGCCGCCGCGGCTTCCGGCGTATTGACGGTAATTCGGACGATCTCGGAGCCTGCGCGCGCCAGATCCTTGATCTGGATGGCAGTGCCGATCGCGTCGACGGTGTCCGTATTGGTCATCGACTGGACGCGCACGGGTGCGCCGCCGCCGATCGTCACGATATTGTCGCCCCACACGACGCTGGCCTGGCGCGAGACACGGCGCGGCAGCGGACCCGGAATCACCGGGTGGGAAGCATTCTGGTGCATTGCGTTACCACCTTCAAATGGCATGACTGATTGCGCTGCCCGGCCGCATTACTGCAGGGTCAGGCGCGCCACATTGTTCCGGTCGGCAGACTTGAAGTTCACCGGCGAGCCATTGTGCGCCAGCGACTCCACGCCTTTCACGTTGCCGAGGATGACCTTGTACGGACCGCCCGCGCCGCTGCCGGCCACGGCGTCGCCGCCCTTGGCCGTGCCGCCCAGGATCACCTTGCCGGTGCGATCACGCACCTCGTACCAGGTGTCGGAGGCAAAGCGGATCTGCACCGCGCCATCGCCGGACGCCGTCGAAGCGGGCGCTGCTGCGGCAGCAGGCGCCGCAACGGCGGGCGCCGCCGGCTTCGCCGGCGCGTCCTGCGCCAGGTTCACGGCGCCGCCCGTTGCCAACGGCATGCCAGCCGTCGTGGTGGCCACCGGGGCCTGGGCCGGAGCCGCCGTCGCAGGGGCCGGAGCCGCCTTGGTTGCCGGCTCGGCCGGCTCTGCCTTGGCCGTCGCTTCGGCGGGGGCCGCCTCGGACGGCGCCGGCGAATCGTTGCCAGCCATCACCGGCGGCAAGGCCGCGGTCACGGTGCCGTCGCCGTTGCTCTGCGTGGTGCCTTCCTCCGAGACTTTCTCGGCCGGCTTGTCGCTTGCCGGGGCCTCCGCCGCGGCCTTGCTGTGTGCATCGAACCATGCCTTGGCGTGGTCGTAGCCGAAATAAACGCCCGCAGCCACCAGTGCCAGCACGCAGACCAGCCAGATCCAGCGGCCACCGGCGCCGCCGCCAGTCTTGCTGCCGAACCGCTTGCGGTCGTCGAACGTCTGGTTCAGCGCGCCTTCATGGCGGCGCGTGATGCCAGTGACCGGCGTGGCCTGCGCCCGCGCGTGATACTGGCCAAGCAGCGCGTCGATATCGATCTGGAGCGTGCGCGCATAGGCGCGCATCACGCCCTTGGCAAACGTCACGTCCATCAGACTCGACACATCGCCTGCCTCGATCGCCACAAGCTTGTTCGGCGCCACCTTCAGGCGTGCCCCGACATCTTCCAGCGACAAGCGTTGCGCCTCGCGACCCTCTTTCAGTTGCGCCCCGATCTCGCGGGCCACTGCCTCGCGGTCGGAGTCTGTCGCGCCGCCGGCAACGTGCGTTGCTGCCTGGCTACCGGCGCGCTCTTCTTCATTCATCCCAAGCTCCTCTCTCGTATGCGGTCAGCTCGCGCGAATCGGGGAAACGGTTACGCAGTTCCGCGATCATCGCGCCCTGCGTCTGGGTATCGCCCTGGCGGTGGGCAATGCGCGCACCCAGCCAGAGGGATTGCGCGCTGGCAAAGCGACTCGCGTTGACGCGGCCGGCAAACTGCCGGGCTTGTCCCATGTCCCCGCGCTGGAAATTCAATTGCGCGAGATTCATGAGCACTGACGGATCGTTACGGTCATATCCGTAGGCCGTTTGCAGATTTTTTTCGGCTTCGGCCATGTTGCCGTTGCGCATCTCGCAAATGCCGAGGTTCGTCAGCGGCTTGACCGGCCCGTTCATCGAAGGGGTCTGCACCGCGCGCTGCAGCGTGGCCTTGCCCTCGGCATAACGGTTGGTCTGGCACAGGAACCAGCCGTAGTTGTTCAGCACATCCGGATCGTTCGCCCGCATGTTCAGCGCGGTGCGGAAGCTGTCCTCGGCCAGCGCGTTCTCGTTCATGCCCATGTAGATCAGGGCACGCACGTGATAGGCGTCGGCATTCGACGGATCGATACTGATGGCCTGCTTGACCTCGTCAAGCGCCACCGGATACTGGCGTGCCTCCAGATACTGCGTGGCCAGACGCAGCCGGAGCGACGCGCGCTTGTCAGCGGCAGTCTGGTCGGAAGCGGTCTTGATGTCCTGCTGGGGCCCGGCGGGCAGCGTGCAGGCGGACAGCATCAACAGCCCTGACAGGGCAGCGACAAGCAGACGGGTCATGCAGGACGGGCCTCCCGAGCGGTTCCGGCAGCCACCGGAACCAGTGGCGTGATCTTGCCGAACTTGCCGCGCTCGGCCAGACGGGTACGATCCATGACCTCGCCGGCCAGTTGCCCGCAGGCAGCGTCGATGTCGTCGCCACGGGTCTTGCGGATCGTCGTAACGATGCCCGCATCCATCAACACCTGGGCGAAGCGACGAATCTGCTCGTTGTTCGATCGCTTCAGGCCGGATTCCGGGAACGGGTTGAACGGGATCAGGTTGAACTTGCAGGGCACGTCGGCCACAAGCTTCAGCAGTTCCCGCGCATGTTCGACGGTGTCGTTGACGCCGTCCAGCATGCAGTATTCGAAGGTAATGAAATCACGCGGCGCGAATTCCAGGTAGCGGCGGCAGGCCGCCATCAGATCGGCCAGCGGATACTTGCGGTTCAGCGGCACCAGCACGTCGCGCAGCGCATCGTTCGACGCGTGCAGCGACACGGCCAGGGCCACGGGGAGGTCCCTGGACAGGCGGTCCATCATCGGCACCACGCCGGACGTGGACAGCGTCACGCGGCGGCGCGACAGCCCGTATGCGTTGTCGTCGAGCATCAGCCGCATGGCCGGCACGACGGCATCGTAATTCAGCAGCGGCTCGCCCATGCCCATCATCACCACGTTGGAGATGACACGGTCGTCCTTCGGACCTCGGCCCAGCTGGGCGCGCATGGCGAATTCGGCCATCCAGAGCTGGCCAATGATTTCGCCGGTCGTCAGGTTGCGGGAAAAACCCTGCTTGCCGGTCGAACAGAACCGGCAGTTGACGGCGCACCCCGCCTGCGACGACACGCACAGCGTACCGCGCGTGTCCTCGGGGATGTACACCGTCTCCACCGCGTTGCCGGCGCCGACATCGAGCAGCCATTTGCGCGTGCCGTCAGTCGACAGGTTGTCGGTGATGATGGCGGGCGACCGGATCTCGGCCCGCGTCGCGAGCTTTTCGCGCAGCGACTTGGCGAGATCCGACATGGCGTCGAAGCGGCTGGCACCGAACTGGTGGATCCAGCGTTGTAGCTGCCGCGCACGGAACGGCTTCTCGCCGAGCTCGCCGCAATAGGCGGTGAGCGCGTCCGCGTCGAGGTCGAGCAGGTTGACGAGATCGTTCATGACGGCAGTTTCCAGCTTGACTACAGGTTCAGTCGTGAGTGTCAGAAGACAATCAGCGGCTGTAAACGTTCATGCCCGGGAAGAAGAAAGCCACTTCCACGGCAGCCGTTTCAGCCGCGTCCGAGCCGTGCACGGCGTTGGCATCGATGCTGTCGGCGAAATCGGCGCGGATCGTGCCCTTTTCAGCCTTCTTCGGGTCGGTGGCGCCCATCAGGTCGC